>JACCDQ012171720.1_pt1 | contig 26285 bp, 23 predicted proteins | sample 7446031 | NCBI WGS metagenome assembly JACCDQ01 (sample SAMN15323442, study PRJNA562643) | freshwater metagenome | isolation source: river surface water | place: USA:Blue River Watershed | collected 2017-08-17 | reverse complement strand
CCTTCTAATACTTTTGTTTGAAGTACTTTTTCGTTGTTCTTGATTTCATCTAATCTATAGACCGATACTTTTCCTGTACGGACAATTACCTGAATGTCTTTTTGCCCTTTGAAAGATTTTATGGTAAAACTGGTGCCTAAAACCTTGGTTATAACCTCATTGGCATAGACAAAGAACGGTTTTTCTGGGTTTTTAGCTACTTCAAAAAATGCTTCTCCATCAAGAAATACCTCACGGCGGTCGCCATCAAATGTTGATGGAAAACTTAATCGGCTTCCTTTTTGCAATAAGATAGAGGAGCCGTCAGCGAGCGTAATCAATAGCGGTTTATCTGATTTATTTTCTTTTTCGATTAACTCTACTGGGGCATTGGCCACTAATTCTTGATAAATACCTGATTTTGTATCAGTTTTTTGGTAATACCACCAACCTAATCCTACCAAAATGATAACTGCGGCGGCCCATCTGATAAAAGATAAGTTTCGGTATAAAACACGTAATGGCTTATCATTTGATACCTGATTTAGTTCTTCACTTAAAGCTGTGTATTTACTTTCAATTTGTTCAGATTTCCATTTGAGCGATAAACGGTCAAGTTCGCCAAAAGCTTCTTTAATTATTGCTAATCGTGTTTCGTTATCATCAGCCCACTCTTCCCATTCTAAAATATCGGCTTCGTCTTTTCTAAAATAAAAATTCAAAAAAGATTCATCAACCAGCAATTCTTCTATTGTTGGTTGTGCGTCATACCGAGTTAATTTCTTTTTCATGGTAAAATCAGAGCTTGTAATTTTCTTGTAATATTCTGTTCTATTAATACAGAGGAATATTATCAGAAAATCTTCCTGATTTTTTAGAAAATTTTTTAAAATTATTTTTTGGAGGGTTTTTAGTGCTATTGAAGCAAACTTCTTAGCTTTTTAATGCCTTCGTGTAAGGTTTTGTAGATACTATCGGTCTGGAGACCTGTTTTCTCAGAAATTTCTTTGAAGCTCATTTCTTCAAAATATTTCAAGACGATAATTTCTTTTTGACGAGGAGTGAGTTTTTCAAGAGCTGTACGAAGTCGCACTTTAAGCGATTCATCGGCTTCTTGTTTGATTAAAATTTCTTCGTAAGACTGGGTCGAAAGAATAAAAGTTTCGGCATCTTCCCAATTTACTTTTTCAATACTATCTGCTTTTTGTAGTTCTTTGAAGATACGTTTTTTGAGTGAGCCTTTTAGGTAGGCTTCAAACGATTGAATTTGCGAGAGCTTGTGTCGGTATTTCCATAAATCGCTGAAAATCAACTGAATTGATTCTTCGGTGAGGTCACTATCCAAACTCCACTTAATACCAGCACGATAGAGTTTATTATAGTAGGTGTTGAACAAATATCCAAGGGCTTTTTCATCGTCTTTGCGAAGTGCTTCTAAAAGTAACCCATCAAGATAATGTTCATTGTTATTCATAGGAAAAAATAAAATCCCCTTTTTGTAAAAAAAATACAAAAAGGGGACTGATTGAATATATTTTAAGCAAATACCAATTTTTTCATGTACTCTGCATCGGTTTCAACGGCTTTTAGTGGAGTAGTACCATCGAAACGTTCTTGTTCAACAATATAATATTGCATACCGTTGGCTTTGGCTGAACTTAGAATTTTAGGGAAGTCTATGCGGCCTGTACCAACAATAGTTGAGCCTCCAATTGGCCAGAAATCATCGGTTGGTTTTTCTTTTGCCTCAAGTTCCTTCATTTTATCTTCTTTGTAAAGGTCTTTGATATGGCAAAGACGGAAACGCTCTTTATATTTCGAGAACCACGCCTCTGGGTCTTCGCCAGCCTTTACTACCCAATATAAATCTAATTCAAAATCAACCAATTTAGGGTCTGTGCCTTCTAAGAGAATTTGCTCAGGACAAGTGCCATCGGCAAATTTCTTAAATTCAAAATGATGATTATGATAACCCACTTTCAAACCAGCTTTAGCCGCCATTTCTCCTTGGCGGTTTAGTCCTTCGGCAGCTTTTTTCCATTCGTCGGCCGTTTTCAAACTTCCCAAGAAAGGATTAATCAAATACTTCATGCCAATGCTTGCTGCATCATCTATTAATTTACCGAATTCTTTCTCGGTTTCTTTTTTCATGGTATAATCAGGGTTACAATGCGTACTGACGATTGTCATGCCAAGTTCGTCCATATAAGACTTGAAGTCTTTGGCTGTCATACCCCAAAACACGCCTTTATCTCCTTGAAAACTCTCGATTTGTTTGTAGCCATAGCTTGCCAAAGATTTCAAAACACCTTTTGTGTCTTTTGCCAAATCTTCTTTTACAGTCCATAACTGTAAGCCAAATTCCTTTACTGATGGTTCTGATATTATAGATGAGGTTGCGGTCGAATCTGAACTTTTTTCTTCGGTTTTTGAAGAAGGAGTACAAGACCATAATTCGCTGGCTATCAATGGGGTAGCTGCGATAAGCCCTGTCTGACGTAGGAAGTTTCTACGATTGACTTTCATGATAATTAGTGAGGTTAAGGGTTATAAGTTTATATCTACTTTTAAAACTTGAAGGTAAATATAATATTTAATCAGAGATATGATTTTATCAAGGCTCATTTTTTTCTTATTTTGTAATAAGATTTAAACGAGAAGCACGATTAACAAGATTTTTATATCTAACATACTAATTATTAGAGAATAGATTTGATTGTTTAATCTCAAAAAAACAATTTATGTACGCAAAAGTAATTTTACAAGCAGGGAAGGAAATAGCAGTAAAACGTCTGCACCCTTGGATTTTTTCGGGAGCAATTGCTAAAATTGAAGGTAATCCTACCGATGGGGATGTAGTGGAAGTTTTTGATAAAAAGAATACATATTTAGCAACTGGACACTATTATAAAGGTAGCATTGCGGTTAAGATTTTTTCGTATGAGGCCGTTGAAGTCAATGAGGAATTTTGGTTAAACAAACTTTCGGTGGCGTATAAAGTACGTCAGACAATCGTATTCCAAGGTGGGAGTGGGGCTGTAAATTGTTATCGATTAGTGCATGGTGAAGGTGATGGTTTCCCAGGCTTAATTCTTGATTTTTACAAAGGAGTCGTTGTTTTTCAGGCACATACAATTGGAATGTGGCGAGAAAAAGAGAAAATTGTGGTAGGATTAAAACAAATTTATGGCGAAGGTCTTCTGGCTATTTATGATAAAAGTGCCGAAACATTGCCCACTGAGTTTGCCAAAAGTGTAAAGAACGATTATTTATTTAATTGCTCAAAAACTGAATTAGTACCTCATGAAGTTTCAGAAAATGATAATAAGTTTCTGATTGATTGGCTAACTGGTCAAAAAACTGGCTTTTTTCTTGACCAACGAGATAATCGTGCGTTGTTGGGGCAATATGCAAAGGGTAAGAAAGTATTAAATTCGTTTTGTTATTCGGGCGGATTTTCGATTTATGCTTTGAAAGCAGGAGCGGAGTTGGTTCATTCGGTTGATGTATCTAAAAAAGCTGTTGATTTAGTGAATCAGAATGTGGCTTTAAACTTTGGTGAAACCAATAAACATGAAGCATACGCCGAAGATGTAATGAATTACCTGAAGAGAAATGACCAAACCTATGATTTGATTATTCTCGACCCACCAGCCTATGCCAAAAACATTGCTAAACGCCATAATGCCGTACAAGGTTATAAACGATTAAATGTAGAAGGCATAAAAAGACTGGCCAAAGGAGGCATATTATTTACATTCTCTTGCTCACAAGTAGTTGACCGAGAATTATTTTACAATACTGTTATGTCGGCTGCTCTCGAGGTAGGTCGTCAAGTAAGGGTTTTACACCACCTTACACAAGGAGCAGACCACCCCGTAAATTTATTTCACCCCGAAGGTAGTTATCTGAAAGGTTTGGTACTTTATGTAGAATAGTGGTGGAGCGAAGTTCCACTTCGCAAAATAATTATGAAATTCTGTAAGAAATAAAAAAGAGCCGTTGCTTGCAACGGCTCTACAATATATTTAAAACTGCAATAGTTTATTTCCTAAACATCTTCAATAACTTCGCTACCGCTGTGCTGATTTCTTTGTCAGTATCCATCAAATCATTAACCGTCTGAATGGCATGGATAACTGTACTATGGTCACGGCCTCCGAAGTGATAACCAATTGATTTCAACGAAAGATTAGTTAATTCCTTTGCTAAATACATAGCCACTTGGCGAGGCAATACAATTTCACGCAAACGGCTCTTACCTTTCAAATCAGCCGTGCGAACTTTATAATATTCAGTAATTGCTTCAATAATTGTATCAACTGTTACTTCTCTTTCCGAATCTTTTACTAAATGGCGAAGCGTGGCTTTGGCCAATTCCAAGTCAATTTCTCGGCGAGTAAGTGAAGCCTGTGCCAATAACGAAATCATTACACCCTCTAACTCACGAACGTTTGTGTCGATACTATGAGCCAAATACTCAATTACTTCGTAGGCTATCTGAATACCCTCGGCTTGTACTTTTTTCTGAATAATTGCGATACGTGTCTCTAAATCAGGTGTTTGTAAGTCAGCTGTTAAGCCCCATTTAAAGCGTGATAATAATCGGTCTTCTACACCTTCCAACTCTCTTGGTGGGCGGTCAGAAGTCATTACAATCTGGCGTCCCGATTGGTGGAGATGATTAAAAATATGGAAGAATGTCTCTTGTGTTTTTTCTTTTCCTGATAAAAACTGTACGTCATCAATAATCAGAATATCAATCTGCATATAGAAATTCATGAAATCTTGCAGACTATTATTTTTAATGGCATTGATAAATTGACTCGTAAATTTCTCGGACGAAACATAAAGGACGAATTTCCCGCCCGCTTTATTTTTCATAAAGTTTCCGATGGCCTGCACCAAGTGGGTTTTTCCAAGACCAACACCCCCATAAATCATCAAAGGGTTAAATGACGTAACTCCTGGTTTTGATGCAACCGCAAAACCCGCCGCTCTCGCCAAACGATTACAATCACCTTCCACAAAATTATCAAATGTATAGTTGGGGTTTAGGTAAGAATCAAGGCTAAGAGAATCCAAATCCTTCATTTGAAAAGGATTTTTCACAACATCTGCATTAGGGTTATCAGGCTTGGCATATTGCGGACTATGCACGGGTGGCATATTCACAGCAATTTGCGGCTCGTTTTTCTGACGATTTCCACTATCAACTACAATCGAATATTCAAGCATTCCATCACGACCGATGGCATAATCTAAAGATTTTCGTAGTAAATGCACATAGTTTTCCTCAAGCCATTCATAGAAAAATTGGCTTGGCACTTGTATAGTCAGTTTTTTCCCTTCTAATTTAGCGGGTACTATCGGCTCGAACCAAGTTTTATAGCTCTGTTCGGAGATACTTTCCCGTATCATTTTAAGGCAATTCTGCCACACTATGTCCACCTCACGTTGCAATGTTATATTGGAGTTTTTGGGGGTTTCTAAAACGGTCATTTTTTAGTCTGAATCAAAAGGGTTGCAAAGATAACAAAAAAATCGACCTAACCGAGTGGTGAATTTTGAGATTTTTAATCTATTTTCAAAGTATTTCATAAACTAAATTTTTCCAAATAAAATTTGTCTGATAAAAGTACAAACATTACTTTTACATTCACCAGAGTACAACAAACATCATCTTAGAAAAATACAAATTCACTTATGGACACTTCACTCTTCTCCGAGTTTCCAAAAATTACGAAAAATGATTGGGTAACTCAAGTAACTAAAGATTTAAAGGGAAAAAACTTTGAAGAAACGCTCGTTTGGCAAACACTCGAAAATTTTGAAGTCCAACCTTATTATTCTGAAGAAGACCTTCAAAATTTACCGATTGCCAATATTCAGGCAGCTCAAAAAAATAAAAATTCAGCAAGTTGGCAAAATCGTGCTTACATAAAGTATAACACTGAAAAAGAAGTTAATGTTTTAATTATCAATTATTTACAAAGAGGGGTTTCGTCAGTTGTAATTGATTTTGGAAATACGGATGTTAAGACAGTAGATTGGGTAAAATTATTAAATAACGTAAAACTGAGTGATAATCCTGTATTTTTCAAGACTCCCTATCGAGAGCAAGCCTTAGAGCAACTAACAAAAATTGTTCATTATTTACCCAAAGGAGGTTTTCAGGTTGATGTATTGGCGGAGTTGTTTTTGAATGATGAACCAACATTGAGTAATTATACTTGGGAAAATACAAAACAAATACTCAGTAAAACGCTTCAGTTTTCACAATTTTCTGCTTTTACAGTAGAGTCTCATGTGTTTCATAATGCAGGTGCAAATACTGCACAAGAATTAGCCTTCACGCTCGCTTCAGCCGTTGAATATATTGATAAATTAACCGATTTAGGCTTAACTCCCGAGCAAGTGATTTCAAAGTTTGAATTCTCAGTTTCGATTGGTACAAATTATTTTATGGAAGTTGCCAAACTAAGAGCTTTGAGGTATTTATGGAGTAAAGTTTTGGAGGCATACAGCTGTACTTCACTTATCAAAGATTGTCAAATTCACTGCCAAACTTCAAGTTTTTATAATTCAACGCTCAGTCCATATACCAATATGTTACGAGCCACAACCGAAGCTATGTCGGCCGTTTTGGGTGGCTGTGATGCATTGACTATCACTGCTTATGATGCTGTTTTAAAAAATGAAATTAGTGCTGACTTTGGCGAACGTATAGCTCAGAATATGGCTATCTTGATGAAAGAAGAGGCTCATCTCGATAAGACCATTGACCCTTCGGCAGGTTCATATTATATCGAAAGCCTTACGTATCAACTGGCAACTGAAGCCTGGGGCCTGTTTCAGAAAGTTGAAAGTTTGGGCGGAATTTTGGCTGCATTTGAGAAAGGTTTTGTGCAAGAAGAAGTGGATAAATCTTACAAAGCAAATGTAAATCGTTTGAACGAAGGGAAAGTTATGGTTGGCGTAAATAAGTTTAGAGTTGAGCCAGAAAATACTTCGCCTAAAATAGAAAAAACAAAGACCAGTAAATTAAAAAACAGAAGACTTTCAGAGGTTTTTGAGTAGTAACTAATATTTTTCGAGCGTCGGGTAAATCTTCGCCGATGTTTGTGCTATCAATTAAATTAGAATTATCTTGAAAATTCTTCTCGCTCCCGATAAATTTAGAGGTTCGTTAGAGGCACCGCAAGTTTGCGAAGCCATGGCCGAAGGCATTCGTATGGTTTCATCAGAAATCGAAGTGGTTAGTTTACCAATGGCAGATGGGGGGGAAGGCACACTCGATTTACTATTATGGTATTCTGGTGGAAAAAAGCAATTCGCCAAAGTTCAAGACCCACTCGGACGAACAATTGAAGCCGAATACGGCATTTCGGCCGATAGCAAGACTGCATTTATCGAAATGGCAACAGCTTCTGGCTTACGTTTATTAAAATCAGAAGAACGAAACCCCTTAAAAACCTCCACTTTTGGAACTGGAGAATTGATTAAAATAGTTGTTGAATCTGGCGTTGAAAATATAATTCTCGGAATTGGAGGAAGTGCTACAACCGATGCAGGAATAGGTATGGCAGCTGCTCTTGGTTGGCAATTTTTAGATGTAGACGGTAAAGAATTAAAACCAATCGGAGAAAATCTTGTAAAAATTAAGGAGATAAAACAACCAACTTTGCCTCTTTACAAACCATCATTAAATATTAAGGTTGCGTGTGATGTAACCAATCCACTCTTTGGTGAAAGTGGAGCAGCTTACATTTATGGCCCACAAAAAGGTGCTGATAAAGAGGCAGTTGAGCTTTTAGATAAAGGTCTACAAAATATAGCTGAGGTTTTTAATAAGGATTTTGGTAAAGACTATGCTCAAATAGCAGGAACTGGGGCTGCAGGGGGCTTAGGTTTTGGTTTGATGTCTTTTGTGAATGCCGAATTAAAGGAAGGAGTAAAGTTATTAATGGATTTTTGTGATTTTGATAAAAATCTGAAAGATGTAAGCCTTATTATCACAGGAGAGGGTAAAATTGATAGCCAGACCCTTCAAGGAAAACTCATCAAAGGTATTACAGATAAAGCTACTCATGCTAAAATTCCGATTGTTGCCATCTGTGGCACGCTCGATGTTTCGCCAAAAGAATTACAAGCAATCGGCATTAATTATGCTACTTCAATCTTAAATTGGCCAATGAATTTAGAAGACGCCCTAAAATATGGTTACGAAGGTGTGCGAAATGCCACATTTTATTTGGTAAATTTGCTGCACAAATCTAATGATTGAATGATAGAGTTTTGAATGATTGAATAAAACTCTCGTTGTATAAATGTTTTTTTAATATTCACTCATTCAATCATTTAAGTATTCATTCATTTCTATGAAAATAACAGGTTTTACCATAATTCGAAATGCCATTAAATACGATTATCCAGTAGTAGAGGCAATCACCTCTATTTTACCAGTGTGTGATGAATTTGTGGTTGCAGTTGGAAATTCAGAAGATGGAACTTTAGATTTGATAAAATCAATTAATTCAGATAAAATTCGCATCATCGAAACCATTTGGGATGATACCCTGCGTAAAGATGGAAGAGTTTTAGCTATTGAAACTGATAAGGCTTTGGCAGCCATAAGTGACGATACAACGTGGGCATTTTACATTCAAAGTGATGAAGTTGTCCACGAAAAATATCATCAAACTATCAAAGATGCTATGCTGGCTTATCAAGATGATTTTTCGGTGGAAGGCCTACTTTTTAAATACACTCATTTTTATGGCTCTTATAAATATGTAGCCGACTCCAGAAAATGGTATCGTAATGAAATTAGGGTCATTCGTCACACAAAGAAGGTTGTTTCTTATAGAGATGCACAAGGTTTCCGTAAGAATGATAATTCTAAACTGAAAGTTAAGCCAATCGAAGCATATATTTATCATTATGGATGGGTAAAGCCCCCTTCCAAAATGACCGAAAAGGTGAGAGGACTATCTTATTTTTGGCATACCGACCAAGAGCTTGATGAACAACAACCCGCAAACGTTGAATTCGATTACTCAGGAATTGACTCATTGACACTTTTTGACGGAACTCACCCCAAAGTTATTCAGCCACGTATTGAACGCATGAATTGGGCTTTTGATTTTAATATTCAGCAGAAAAAATATTCTCTCAAAAATCGAATTTTAATGAAATTTGAAAAGCTAACAGGCTGGCGAATAGGTGAGTACAAAAACTACATTAAAATTTAGCGATTAGTTATAGGTGTAATGGTTAATTGGTGTAATATAGACTAAATAATCAATTTCTCAGTTCACCAATAATACTAATCACAAGTACATGACTTATGAAAGAGAAACAAAACTGGCTCGTATTCACTCAAATAGGACTCCAAATGGCATTAACGATTGGACTTGGTACATGGGCAGGCTATTGGATTGATGGCAAAATGGCCAACAAAAACCCAATCGCTACACTTATATTATCACTTCTTTCTATTGGAATATCGTTATATAATGTAATCCGACAAATTCCTAAAAACTAAGTACTCACTAAATGACTCGAACGCTCATACTTACAATAATATTAATAATTGTATTTTTCTTAGCCAAATACCTTGGGCTCGAACACCTACTACACCCTAAGAAGTGGCTGATATTGGGTTTCTTTGTTGCCTTTTCTTTCCTCTTTCATCGTGTGATGGAGTTAGGTTTAAGAGAAAAACAGAAAAATTTTATACCCTTTTACCTATCAACGGTAGTTCTGAGGTTAATTTTGTGTGTGATTTTTATTGGAGTTGAACTTTACTTAGGGCTTCAACAACAAGAATTATTCATAATTAACTTTTTTGTACTATATTTATTTTATACAGTGTTTGAGATTTGGAATTTAAGTCGTAACTTGCGGCAAAATTCAGGAAAGTGATGAATTCACTATTAATTGACCGAATAATTACAGAAAATATGTTGCGTAAGATTACAACAAAACTCCTACTCGTTCTTTCATTATCGCTATTTTCGATAAACTTCGCTTCCGCACAAGAAGGCCACGAAGCACACCACGAAAACCACGAAGCTACTGCTCACGAAGAAGAAAAATTTGACATTGGTCAGATGATTATGCACCACATTGCCGACTCGCATGAGTGGGAATTTGCACACGGTCTTACTCTTCCATTACCCGTTATTCTTTACACGAAACAATACGGTCTTGAAGTTTTCTCTTCAAAAAGATTTGCGGAAGGAAATGGTGTTTATAATGGATATATCAACAACCACGAGCATATTCACCGTTTAAATCCACAGGGTGGATTAGATGAAGAAGTTCATGTTTGGGATTTATCAATCACCAAGAATGTTGCTTCTATGTTAATTAGTGCGGTGATTTTGATTCTATTGATGTCAACAGTTGCGAAAAGTTTTGCTAAAAACCGTGGTAAAGCTCCAAAAGGAATTCAATCATTTATTGAGCCTATCATTTTCTTTATTCGTGATGAAGTTGTCATTCCGAATGTTGGTCCAAAATATGAGAAGTATTTACCTTATTTGCTTACATTATTCTTCTTTATATTAGTAAATAATCTTTTAGGTTTGATACCAGGTGGTGCTAACTTAACAGGCAATATTACAATTACTTTATTTTTGGCTGTTATTACATTCATCATAACGCACATCAACGCTAACAAACATTATTGGTTACACTTAGTTAAACCAGAAGGTGTGCCAGTGGCCATGCTTCCATTGATGTGGGTTGTTGAGATTGCAGGTGTATTCATGAAGCCGATGTCACTGACAATTCGTCTTTTTGCAAACATTACCGCTGGTCATATTATCATTTTGAGTTTGCTTGGTTTAATTTTTATATTTAAAAGTTTTGCCGTAGGTGGAGTAGTAACATTGTTTACATTGTTCATGAATGCCATCGAACTTTTAGTGGCGTTCTTACAAGCCTTTATCTTTACATTGCTTTCATCAATGTATATTGGTAGTGCCATCGAAGAACACCACGAAGCTGACCACGGGCATTGATTTTTAGTCTATAGTACAAAACTTACTGCCGACCATCGTCAGTGGACAGTTGATTATTTCGCATTTTTTGTTTCACTTATATAAATTGTTTTATCATGTCTTTTTTACAAGTTCTTTTACAAGCTGCCGCTGATGGCGGACGTGGATTCGCAGTAATGGGTGCTGCAGTTGGTGCTGGTCTTGCTGCAATCGGTGCAGGTCTTGGTTTAGGTCGTATTGGTGGTAGTGCATTGGAAGGCGTTGCTCGTCAACCAGAAGCTGCTAACAAAATCCAAACTATGATGATTATCATCGCAGCCCTTGTAGAAGCCGTTGCGTTATTTGCAGCAGTAATTTGTTTGTTGATTTCTTTCAAATTAGCGTAAGAATCAACTCGGTGAATTATCACCGAAAACAACATTAAGTAATGATAACCTGCTCCGCTCGCATTAGGCGTCGGTGCAGGTTTCATCCTTTTCCCTTGACAATTTTGCTAAGAATCAAAACAAAATTTGAGTCTCTGTCAATAAATTATATATAGTATAGTTTAAGAAAACTCAGGTTTTAATGTAAATTAATTACTTTAAATTTAAAAATTTTATAATAACATGGAATTGCTAACCCCAGCCATTGGTCTGTTATTTTGGATGGCATTAGTTTTCGGAATCTTAGTTTTCTTTCTGAAAAAATTTGCTTGGAAACCAATCCTTTCGTCGTTAAAAGAGCGTGAAGAGACAATTGAATCAGCTCTTCGTATGGCCGAAGAAACACGTGCCGAAATGGCAAAATTGAAATCAGATAATGATAAAATTTTAGCTGAAGCTCGTGCAGAACGTGATAAGATGATTCGTGATGCAAAAAATATCACGGATAAAATGATTGCTGAAGCAAAAGATAAAGCAGTAGCAGAAGGAAACAAAATTATTGCTGATGCTCGTGAAGCTATCCAACAAGAAAAAGCCGCCTTAGTTTCTCAAATGAAGAAAGATATGGCGAGTTTTTCAATTGAGATTGCTGAGAAAGTAATTCGCAGAGAGTTGGCTGATAAATCTTCACAAGAGGCTTTGGTGTCAACATTGATTTCAGACGCAAATCTAAACTAATCTGTCGATTAAACAGAGTAATTTAGTTGAGCTAATGGCTTCATTTGCAAGCATTGCACTATCTTCTAAGATATACAATATTTTGCGAAGTAAATGCAAACAATTGCAAAAATTATTACACAAAACTTGTTTTATTGAAACACTCGGTTGTATTTTTGTATAGAAATATACTATTAAGTACCCGAGAATTCGCTCAAAATACAATGGCAGATTCAATAGTTGCTTATAGATATGCTAAATCTTTATTTGATTTAGCAACCGAACAAAATGTTGTTGATAGTGTAAACAACGACATGTCTTTGTTCAAGAAAATTTGTGATGAAAATCGTCAGTTTTTAGTAGTTTTAGGTAATCCAATTATTCGTCATCATGATAAATTGGAAATTTTGAAAAAAACTTTTAAAAATAGCGTTCATCCTGTGACTTTCTCAATTTTCAACGTCTTAACTAAGAAAAACAGAGAAAATCTGATTTATTCGATAGCTGAAGAGTTTGATAAATTGTATAACCAACAAAAAGGAATTCAAAAAGTGACTGTGACAACTGTTACACCACTCACTGAAGCTCAAAGAGCTGAATTTACAAAGATTGTTGGAGATTCAACTGGCAAGAAAATTGTTTTAGAAGAGAAAGTAAACGAAAACCTTATTGGAGGGTATATCTTAAGTGTAGGTGATACGCAAATTGATACTTCAATTAGAAAGAGATTAAATGAGTTAAAGCTTTCATTAGCATAAACTCTTAGCGAGTAGTTTCGCACATAAAATATTAGTTTTCATGGCTATAAAGTTGAGAAATCCCCCGCCCTTTAGGTGGGGTTTTTTCTTTTATCTACTGTCTATTTAATTATGATATAAAATAGTCTTGCTTTCACAAAAGTCTGAAATAATAAGGTTATTACTTCAAATTATATTTTACTTATGCAACCTTTCCTTAAAATATGCAGGTATCTAAGCAATGCTGATGATAAATGAAAATTATATAATTATTGATGTATGATAGAAGAGATTGTTTTGTTATTTTGCATATATAATTCGTTATCTATCAACTATGTTATCAGAAGAAGAAGTTAATTTTTTAGATACCAATGGATATCTAAATTTAGGACAATTATTAAGTTTAGAACAGGTAAAAACCATTAATAGCCGTCTTGCTGAAATTCAGGCTGAAGAAGGAGAAAATGCTGGTGCTGAATTAGCTGAATCGAAATACATTAGGCATCCAAAAGAGGAGGGAGCTGACCGTTTGGCAGATTTGGTAAACAAAGGGGAGGTATTTGATATTTTCTATACTCACTCTCGTGTATTAGCTGCTATTGAAGCGGTACTGGGGAAAGAATATAAGTTGTCATCATTAAATTATCGAGCAGCAAAACCAAATCAAGGACATCAAAAACTACATGTCGACTATAAAAATGCCGTTGCTAACGGACATTACAAGGTTTGTAATAGTATTTGGCTTTTAGACGATTTTACCGATAGAAATGGTTCTACTCGTATTGTGCCTAAAACTCACAAGTTAGATGTTTTACCTGATGAAGTTATGAATGATACTAATGATAAACATCCTGATGAAATTAGAATTATTGCACCAGCTGGTTCGGTTTTTATTTTTAATTCACATGTTTGGCATGGTGGGACAACTAATTATACCAATCAAGACCGCCGAAGTATTCATAGTTATTTTTGCACAAGAGACCAACCACAGCAAATTGACCAGAAAAAGTATATCAGGCAGGAAACGCTGAATCGGATTGGAGAAAAGGGCAGAATCGTTTTAGATGTGTGATTAATGATTATAAATTATTTGTAAACTCAAATTTTACAAAGTAGAGATTTAGATTGAGAATAATTTAGTGAAGTAGGTTCTTGATGAGATATTAATCAACGGCTTGAAAGTATTTTTAATTGCAACTAAGATACAAGTCAATAAAATAAATTGAAAAGGAGGCAAATACTCAGTAGCAGTTAAATTATCGATGTAAAATGTAACCTTTCTGCCTCCTAAGCCCCATTTAAGCAGATTGTTTCGCTCTGATGGGGCTTGAGAGGGGAAGGTATATATTTTTATTAATGTTAAGCCCCTTTGGGGCAAATCTTAATCATTATTCCTCTTAGATAACTGCCTTAAATAACCTTAAATTTAGAGTATTTGAAAACGTATTAGGATGTAATATTAACTGCTTTTATTTTAAAGCTATTAATTAATCGTCGAGAAATTTTAAAGGGATGTGTTCCAATTTTTAATTCAGCAAATCTTTTTTTAGTATTCAACTGAAAGAAACTTATATACTCAATATTAATAATACAGCTTCTGCTGATACGTATAAACTTTGAGCTATGCAATAACCTTTCTTCAAAAATCACGAGTGTTTCATAAACATATGAAATGGAATTATCTTTAAAATAAATATGTGTTGTACTTCCAATACGTACAATGAATTTTATATTATCGACTTCAATTTTATTAAACTTTATTTTCTTTTTCTCTGAGTTTTGATGGTTCATTTCTGCAACCTCAGCATCTTTTTTATTATTAATTAGTATTTGGTAGGCTAATTTAATAGATGGTAAATACTTTTTAGAAACCATTTTATTAGAAAAAAGCTGTTCCAAACTGTACTCAGATGAATCAAGTAAATAGTTTAGATTGAATATCTTAGACTCATTAATTTTTGAAAATTGGGTGTGTTGTTGTAGGAAGGAATTTATATCCTCCACAAAAGCATATTTTTCCCAATCTGCTTCATTCTCTTTACATAAATACCAATAATCTTGTTTTTTTTGTAAAAACTGAAAATCGTTAATATTTTCTAAATCCTTATAATTTCGTAACATTTTTAATCTTTAAATTTAGTGTTAAAAAAATGAATAAGTTTTATAAATGAATTATGATTTACAAAGTAGCTGAAATTGTATAATACACTGTTGTTGAGTACGTTTGTACGGGTAATAATACTGACATACCACTTACTTTATAGCTAATTTGTACAGATAGTCTGTCTTTTACTCCACTGAAAAAAGTTTGTGGGATTAATGTTACTTCTTGATAGGCTGTGGTTCCACTTGGGTATATTGAAGCACCTGAGACAGATGTACTTCCATCATCAGTTTTGTTGACCCAAAGTCTTAGATTTGAATTCCAAGTTATAGGTGTATTGGACACTGATAATTGCCAATTTGAACATCCATTTGAATTCGCAATACTAATCGTAAGATTACCTTGGGTTCTTGAGATAGTGAGGTCACTACTTTCGTAATCTAATCCTGTTCGACTGCTCGGTAACGTTGTTAAGGTTTCGGATAATGAAGTTCCCACAAGACTAATCGTAGGAACACACTGAGAAAAAGTATCAATAACGACACTACAAAAAAAACATAAGCATAATAATCGTTTCATTTTTTACTAAGTTATAGTGAATGTGATACTTAGATTAGTATTTCCTGCCCTTAATTGACTGTAATCTGAGATAACTAATTCAAATTTTAGATTATAACCATATCCACTACCTTTACCTGTATATGCTCCACCAATATTGGATATTATGACTTGTGGGCTTGTTGATAAATTTACTGAAGATACATTGCTACCAAGGACTCCTGCTCCTCCAGTTGCTGGACTTATAGTTAATTTTAGTGCCATTCCGCTCGGTATGCTTCCTGAAGTGATTTGAGCAGAAATTGTTCGGGTTAATAAAGACGGTACAGCCGATGTGAAGTTAATCCATTTGGTTGTATTATTAACAACTAAAACTGTTTCCCCTGCAATTGAGGGAGAAGTTGCGACTAAATTAAAAACTGAATTGTCTGGTGCAAGCGAAACATAAGCTACTCCTGTTGCGGTTGCAGATATAGTTGCTATTTGCCCAAAACAGGCTGTTTGAATAAAAAAGAATAATATTGATTTAATAAACTTCATGTCTTTATAAGAATTATTTAGCTCAGCTATTCAAGCTTACAATTGGACAAATACTGTAAAATATACTATTATCATCAAATGGTCCGATTGAAATCGTCAATTATTTATTAATCTATAATTTGTTTTTTTCTTTGAACTCTGACTTCGAGGTGTTTTTTGGGTTTGCTTTACATTTTTTACATTTGATTTAGGTTTCCCTGTCTCAGCAGATTTACTATTCTTTTTATAAGATGAATTAATTGTAGATAACTCTTTCTTATTATCTTTCTTTTCAATCAAATTAAATGTAGTAGGAGTAAACTCTATTGTACGTTTATAGTTTTCGATTGTGAAGTCGACTTCGGCACGATTATCCTCGACTACATCAACTGATTGAGTAGCATCTGTTATTGAATAGTCTTCCTGATTTCCTCCAATTACGCTTGCCGTTATCAACCATTTACCTGGTTTAACTTGCTTACACGAAAACTCATCATCTTTATTAACTTTGGTATAGAATGTTTCTTCGTCGTTTGATACTTTGATTAGAACTGATGGTTTTGCTTTCCTTTCATCGTTTTCAACATCTACGAAGAATATTTTGCCTATAATTGAGCCTGTCTTGGTCAGAGATAGGTTTATTTGTTTCGTACTATCTCCTTTTAAGTCCACTTCCAAAGGAAGTCTGAGGTTTGCGATTACGCCTTGAGGTACGCTCGTTCTATCAATGTCGATGTAGTATTTGTCTGAAATCAAATGCTTAAAGTAAAACTTCCCATCTTTATCAGAAACATATTTTCTATCTCCCAGAGTTATGACAATTCCTTCTTTCTTTAGTCCATCAGATTTGAGGGATATTTGTCCTTGTATGTTACCTAAGTTTTTTACTCTTGAAATAGGAGCATTCAATCGATAAGAGTATTTTAAAACAAAATACAACGTATTTTGCATTGTCGAACTAAATGTAGGAATAAGAGTTTTACCACCTAATAATTGGAAAGTATGTTTTTTTAGGTTTAAATTAACGGTTGTGTATAAAAGGCTTTGTGAATGAGTAAGTTCATCAAGTGCATAATTACTTCTGTAGTTGAAATATGCATTGAGTTTATTATTAATTGGTAATCTGAGTGATGCACCGTAATAAAAATAATCAGTGAGTATGTTTTGAGACGAGAATCTACTCGTACGGTCATGTTGTAAATAAACACCAGCCCAAGCCCATGGTAAAATACGTACTTCGGGCTGTATCACATTAGATATATTTTGTCTGATAATAGAGGGGTCATCTAAAGCCAACAGATTTTTGGCTTTTCCAAATCTTCCTTCATACCAAATATTTATCCTTCGACCATTTAGGTTGTAGGCTAATCGGGCGTATTCTTGTTGATAGAAAAAACGTTTGGGCTCCATTCTATCTTCATTTTTTTGCCAGTTATAGCTTAGATTTATGCTACTATTTTGGTTGATATTATAACCAGCATAGCCCATGAAATTTGTATTGAAAGGAGAAGTGCTAAAATTGATTGCATCCATGCTCGGGTTTAGTCGCATGATGTTGGCATTCACACCCAAGGTTACTTTTTTACTTACATTTACAGAAACATTGTTTGATAATAAATAGCTATTTCTGAAATATCCATAAAACTCTTTACCAGAATAAATAAAATTACCTCCGTAATTAAGTTTTCCGATATTAAATCCAATTTTTGCTAAGGCAGCAAAATCATATTTTTTGCTGTACATACTACCAGTAAGCTCTGATTCGAAATTAAATCTTTCGGTTCTGTAATTCGCCGCAACTCCCACTAAATTTACCCATACAAAACGTTTGATTTGAGTATATTTTGAAGAATAGTCGATTGAGAGACGTAATTTGGGATTAGGTATAAAATATAGACTCCCTCCGAATGTGGTTTTTTGTTCATTGAAAAACCTCGGCTGGGTATAAAAAGCATAAATACCTACTTTATTGTAGCGGGTTTCAAAGTTGGCTCCTCTACCAAATCGCCCGTTTTCCATCAATTGATTTAGCTGTAGAGTAAAATCGCCAAGTTGAATGCTTGACATAAACTTATTTTTGCTGTATTTATACCTTAGAGTATAAATATCATAACTACCTAAAAATGGGATATTGAAGTTGGTAGGACCATGTATGAAGAAATTTAATAAGTGCCTATTAGACTTATCTAAATACCCATTTCCATTAATATCTGCCTGAACACCATAAGTAGCTTTTTTATCAACAAAATAAAGAGTACTCCAAAAACCGACATTTATAGGAAAACGATTGTAGAGTTCAGTCTTTTTTATTTTTTTTGAATAAACTAAAATAGAGTTTGTAAAAGTGATTGGTTTGAGTGAGTCTTTTAGAATTGCTTTAATACCAAAAGTATAATTAAAAGAATTTGTTTCTCCTTCTGGAATCAAAAGTTTAGAAAAAATCCTTGTTGATTCGTTAGGGTTCAATCCGTTTATTTCATTTTTACCATCAATTTTACCACCTAATGCTTCTAATTTGAGGTTGTCTTTAATATTACCTCTATTTTCTACTAAGTATTCAACTTTTAAGCTATCACCTTCTTTGGCTGATTCTGGGAGTAAAACAGGCGAAATAATTATTTTCCTAACTGATGAAACTTGAACCTGAAAAGGCTTCTCTACTTGGTAGCCCGATACGGTATTTATGAGAATCCGAGATGTGATAGTTCCAGGCGGAGTAAACTCAGAAGTATTGACTGAAAATATATATTTTACTTTTTTTTGACCAATGATTGCTTCTGGTTCTTTTTTCGATAATACCTCCCAAGTACTTGGTACTTTTAAGGATACTGTCATTTTTTCTTTGAAAGTAGATGAACTCTCTACATCAAATATTAAATTAAAATATGAACCTGGAGCGATTCTCTTAGGTATATTTACTATACTGACTTTCAGTCCACTTTGTGCAATGCATAAAGTAGAATAAAAAAAGAAAAATAGAATATAACAGCAATTTCTCACACTTTATAGTAGTTTACTCATTAAATAATATAGTGTATTTTAGCTGGTGAATAAATGTGATATACCTGCCAATTGTGATTTTATTATTTGATACTTTACATTAATGTAAGTAAAGACTGAAGAAGTTTACAAAAGCGTGTCAAACCGCAAATAGCAGTATTTGTTTGCAATCAGTTATATAAATCAACAGTCAATAGACGACATTTTATAGTAGTTTAAAACATTTTTAATAAATGCTTTACTGTGATTATAATTGTCGGTGTAATAATTTAAACTATCTATCTGATTTACATCAGATGATAGTTTATTAGCTTGATATGCCGAGTTTTCTCGGCATATCAAATATGTATTAGAGTTAGAGTTTATTCAATTTTTATACTAATATTTGAGCCAAAAATCTTTTTTCCAGTATCTGATATAATTACGCCATCGTATTTTCCTGGCGGTAAATTCTTGACATCTATATCAAATACATTACATCGAGAAGGGTAAATTCTTTTGCTTTCTGCCTTTACAACCTGAATTTTTGTGCCTTTAGAATCATAAACTTCTAATTGTACTTTTACGGGTACTGCAAAAAAACCAGTGTTTTCTAATTCAACTTTTACTGTTCTACCATTTAAATTATTTTTGGTTAAAGTAACATTTCTATAAACCAATTTTGGGGCTTCAAATGAACCTAAATCAACTATAATCTGAACGGCATATCTTGCTCTATTTTGTACTTTTAATTCTCTATCAGAAGACACAATAGGGTCACCTGGTTCTACCATTGCAGCACCCCAATACGTTCCTGAGGTGGTGTTATCAGGTATATTTATTCTGTATGTTAAATTATATTCTTCTTTTGGATTAAGAGTTTTTTCATCAACATCAAACTCTAACCATTCATTTAAGCTTCTATCGTGGTTCTGAGTATCTGAAAAAAAACCGCCACTTCCGCATACAAACATGATATTGTATTTAGAAGTTGTAAAAGCTTCTTGCTTTTTGCCTATATTCTTTAGTTTTATTTGTCCAATTATTTGACCATTAGGAGAAGATTGGTAAACATGGCTTAATCCGTTTGTGATGACTATTTGTGCGAATGTATTTATAGGAAGAAAAATGCTTAGGAAGTACTTTTTCATTTAATATTTATCAATTTTTTTATATATATCCTTAAATACCGAGATGATATTTAAGGATATACAAGTAATTTTAATTAACTCCTTAGTAGTATTAGATTGTATCAGCCAATGTGTAAACAACAGCAACTGTATAAGTATCAGCTCTTAATGCTGCATATTGTGCTGCTGTAATACCTGACATTGTTGTCGAGTAAGTAAGTGCAGCACCTGAAGTTGCTGTAGTACCAGTAAAACCACTTGTAATACCACTAATAAGCTTTGGAGTGCTCGCTACTGGATTACCAGTTGCTACGATTCCAGTTACACCTGAAGTTTGAGGAGTTACGATATTTACTATTCCGCCAGTTGCACCAAGGTTACCATTGCTTGTGATACCTGCGGCATCAACTACTGGTACTGTTGCAACTACTTTTAAAGTAATACCAGCTAAACTTGTCTCTGATGTTGATGCAGTTACGTAAATAGCTCTGTTCGTTGATGCAGCATTCATCATTGATGAATATTGTAAATAGATAGGTGTTGCTGAGCTAACATCGGCCATATTTGCACCAGCGGTTGTAGGAGCTATATAGGTTAAATTCTGAGTACTGTTACCAACGATTGCAATTAAGGTAACTGATGGAATAACAACATTTACAGTTTGAGTAACTTGTGTTTGTGCAAAAGAAGAACCAAATGCAGTAAGTAATGCGATTAATAAAGCAGTTTTTTTCATTTGTTTTTTTTTTAAGTGTAAAAAATATGGAGTTGATTTAAAATTCTAAAAGAGCAAAATATTAAAAAAAGAATAAAATCTATTTTTAATAACCTATCAGTCTTGACTATAACCTTACACTTTTTTTTTCCTAACTATTCGCAAATAACATTGAGCTATAATTTAACTACAAATTATATCGTTAGAAGGACATTAATAATCGGCAAACGGGATTTTTTTGCTATTATGTTAACGCATAATAACTATTTGAAAGGAGAAAATGTGGTTGATTGTATTTTTGACCATATTGATAGGGAGATGAGTCCCGCTGAGTCAATTATCTGTACTTAATGATTAATAAGATAAGAAAGTAAAGGAATTTGTAAATAGGGCAGAAGATGGGTGTTAAAATGCTGAAATATAAATATGTTATCCGAAATAAAGTTGTTAACCTGTATAGGTATACGTGATTAGCATAATTGAGGCATTGCCATTAAATTACAACTTATCTTGTATTTTTCAAGAACAGTCATTATTTCATCCTTAGAATATGGTTTTGCTACTCTGCCATTAAAAAGCTGCTTATATCTCAATAATTCAGTTGTTGTTTCACAAGAGCTTTGTAGAATGATTGGCGTTTTACAATTTAGATTTTCGTTATGTCTAATTTTTTTTGTGGCCTCAATACCATCCATAATGGGCATTTCTATATCCATTAATATTAAATCAAAGTTTTCTTTCAATGAAAGTTCAACTGCATCCTTCCCGTTATCGGTTACTTTATAGTTGTAACCCAGAGAAGATAAAATCATACTTAAATGCTGTTGATTGAATATCGAATCTTCAACTATTAATATCATTGTATTATATTTTATGTGTGTTTACAACTTCATTTAATATTTTGGAGTTAGGAAAACTACGTGGGTAAACCCAAAATCGTTGCAAATTTAACTATTTTAGCTCACTGCTATTTTAAAAAGACTACTGCTATTCGATGAATTGATATATATAATCTTTGAATGGTTGTTTTGTACTTAGAATTGCTCTTGTAAAAATCATTTTGCCGATATTGATAGGCATTTTTAGTCATTGAAGGGCGTTTTTAAAGAAGCTTCTGGAATTATTACTAATGTATATGATTGTATAACTCTCATCCAATGCAATAGTTGATGAGAGAAAGTAAGATTATTTTAATGAATGTGCTTAATTAGTAAGTTTAGTACTGATTAGCGATTAAAAGTGTCGATTGAACGATTATTTTTTATGAATGATAAACTTCAACTTATGTTTGTGTCAACATTTTAATAAGGTGTTCACTCAAATAGCAATTGAATAATAATAGGACGGTAGTATTGCGTCCTATTATTTTATACAAAAAGTTTAGACGGGCTAATTCATTGATATCTACAAATTGGTTTATTGTAGATTACTATATATTGAATTTAAAAATTTAAAAAGTACAAGACTTTACTTTTTAAGTATGGTAAATAATTCACAGCAAATGCAAGTAGATGAGAAAAAATGGACGTTTTGCGTCCATTTTTCTTTTAAATACTATTCAACGATTATTGCTGTTGTTTCAGAAGTTTTTTTTTTGCTCCTATTCTAATTGTTTAATATTTGCAGCTGGTATGTTAAGAATTCACTTGAGTTTGAGTTGATATTCTTTTCATCGTGGCTAATTGAAAAGTAGGATATATAATTTATCCTACTTTTTTAAGTAAACTCTTCTTTTTTAAGTATTTCAATTTGTGTATCAATAATTTTTTCAATTTCAGAAATGTTCCAGTGTTTGGTTAGGTTTTTGATTGAGTCAGTATAACTCGAATTATTAGAAAGTATAAGCTCAATTTCTTGTTCAACTAATGTGAGCCCAACCATTTTAAAAGCTGGTTTGATACTGTGTAGTTTATTCTTGGTTTCAACAAGATTTACTTTATCAACATTTTGGATAATTTCCTTGAATTCTCTCAAATAGTTTTGCTTAAAATATTCAAAAACGCTTAGAGCATATTCTCTATCTTTTTCATAGAACTGTTTCAAGAAAACTGTATCTAAATTTTGGTGAAATGGAATCTCTTTTTTTACTCCTTGAAGATTATCTGACTTGAAATATAGTTGCATTTTTTCATATAAATCTGAAATAGAAAAAGGTTTTCTAATAATATCATTCATTCCATTTTTTAATATTTCAACCTCAATATTGGATGTTACTACGGCTGTCATTGCAATAATCGTAAATACATCTTCGGTATATATTTTTCTAAGTTGGGCTGCTGTTTCTAAACCAGATATTCCAGGCAACTGTAAATCCATCAGTATTAAATCATATTTATTTTCTTGAAACTCGGCCAGAGCCTCTTCACCTGATGAAACAATATGGAAATTTACAGACCACTTATTCAAAACTTTGGCTACATATTTTTGATTAAGGTCATTGTCTTCCACAACTAAAACTTGTACTGAACTAAATTGAGTATTTGTTGCCAAATTTGATTTTGGAGTATCTATTTGTTGTATTGATTTACCTTTTTCAAATACCATGTCAAAGAAAAAAGTAGAGCCTTTTCCTTTGACACTTTTTACTTCAATTTTGCTATTCTGTAAAGCTAATAATTGCCGAACAATATTTAAACCTAAGCCAGAACCTTGCGATTTGTGAAACTTGGTAGAGGGAAGTTGTTTGAATTTTTCAAAAATAATTTCCTTCATATCCTCATCAATACCAATACCTGTGTCTGAAACTTTAAAATTTAGTTTAACTGAGTTTGCAGATTCTTCTTGATGAGTTACACTTAAAATGATGCTACCCTCCTGCGTAAATTTCTCAGCATTTGAAAGCAAATTGCTTAAAACTTGTTGTAATATGACCTTATCGGCTATAACATCTAAATTTGGTGTAAAATCAAAATCTATTTTTAATTTTATATTTTTTTTGGATAAACTATATTCAAATGTATTTACAATCTCTAAGAGAAAATTCAGTAGCCTAAAAGTTGTTTTTTTGATTTCGACATTACCTGACTCAATTTTTGAGATGTCTAAAATATCAGAAACAAGTTTTTGAAGATATCTTGTTGACGTATCAAGAATCTCGACATATTCTTTTTGCTCATTATCAATATTTGTCATTCTGAGCAAATCACTCATGCCAAGTATCGCATTAATTGGTGTTTTTAATTCATGGGTCATACTCGCCAAGAAGAACTTTTCGCTTTCTTCGGCTTTTTTAGCATATAAATTAGCGTATTTAAGAGCTTCCTCCAATACTTTTCGTTCTGTTATATCGTAGAAAAACAAGACACTACCTTGCGGGTATTTCTGTTGATTAAGAATTGGCGAAATATTTACCAGTACCCAATTTCGCTGGTTGTTACTTTTGATTAATTGCATCTCTTGACTCTGTTTCTGGCTATGCGGAAGACTCAAAAGTGTTGAGAGAGTACTTTTCTTGCAATTAGACAAAATAAATGTATCAATAGACTGCCCAATAAGTTGTTGTTCAGTATATTCAATCATTTTACAAAAGTTTGCTGAAGGGTGTATTATTAAACCTGAATTATCAACCTCAACAACACCAAATTGCAAATTCTCAAATATTCCTCTATACTTTTTTTCACTTTCTTTTATCATATCAAGTGAGTAATAGGTATTGGTTATGTCTTCGTATTGCCAGATACCAAATTCTGCGTCATATCTGTTTTTGAAAGGGAAATAACTTCTTTCTAAAACTCTACCATCTTTCAAATGTAAAACTTCGCTCAATAGTTCAGTCCTACTATTGCATATTGACAGTGTTGAGGTTTTGAACTCCTCTGACGAAGCAAATAAACCTACAACTATATCCAAAACTTCAAAGCAGTTCCTTCCAATTAATTGTTCTGGAGTAACCGCCAAACCAAAAGTATTTACTAATGCTTGATTAATTATAACGATATTTCGGTTAGAATCTTCCATTAAAATTCCAACTTTGAGATTCTCAACTAAACTCTTAGAAAAAATATTCTTCTCATCAAAATCTTCAAATATGTCTCTTTTTTGACTAACATCTTTTCCAGTGATAGTAACTAAATCTTCATTTTCTACATTAGTTATGAAAAGATTTAGTCTTATCCAAATATATATATTTTCTGCATTTCTAATCGGGAATTCAACATAAGAAGAGTTTTGTTGTGAAGGATATCTAAAGAGATTTCGGATAAAAGGCCCATACATCTCAAAAAAAATTTTTTGTAGTTTAGGATTGACTTCATAACCTAAAATTCTAATGGCTGGGGCAGATATAAACTTTACTTTCCCTCTTTTATTGATTATACAGAATAAGTCTGGAATCTTTGATTCTAATTGCTCACATATTTTATCAAAATGAGAATCGGGTAAAAGAAATAAAAAAAGTTTTTTTGTTTTACGATAGTAATCTTTTAAAATACTTTTCATGGTGAATAAAATTTGTATATAATAGCGGTTGGGTAATAGTAATGAATAGGTAATACTAATGAATAAAAAATATAGATACGATGAATCGCAATGAAAAGTAACGGAGGTTAAAGAAAAGTCTATGAACGGTACTTTATAATCGGCAAATGGTATTTTTGCCATGTAAATTGGCAATAATAATTTCAAAAAACTAATTTATATTTATTAGTGTAAGTATAAAAAATCAGTCTTAAGTGTGGATTTGTATTCAGTCCAATTGCTCAAGAAAAAAGATTCTGCCTGACTCCAATGAAAATTAATTTATTCTCTAACTCTATTGTTTTTTCTATTTGTTATAAAATACTGATATACAATTAGTTATATAGGTAAAGAATTGATTCGATAGTGGATTTATGGTTGTATTTACGAAGCAAATACATGAAATCTAAACAAATTAGTATTGTATTTAGTTTTATAACTAACTAAATAAATGTAAAATATTCAATACGAATCTTTAGAATGGAAGAAGTTTGACTGTAAATTTATAACGAAGTAAAATAGAATTATTCATATAAAAAAATAGGGGAATAATAACTCCCCAATTTTTAATTTTATTTAGTCCCAAAATAAAAATGATGAAAAGGTGCTTACTTAAAAGCCCTGCAACTTAATTTTTATTGTACGGATGCAATTAACAATGAAAATATATGTTACACAATTTTAATCGGTGAATGGTTGAAATTTATCTATAAGTGTGTTTTTAACTAAAAATGTTTGCATTTTTAGTTAAACATTTTATATTTACACCATGAAAATAATCCGTATGAAATAAATTTTAGCTACCGATTATTGGTGTGTTTTTAATAATTACTAATCTGCTTATTATTTTTATATTATCAATTCTTTTGTCTGCGATTTCATTGTAACATTTCTGCTGTTGAACAATAACGATTGTACTTAATATTTTTATGTAGTGAGTATTGTAAGTTTACTCAATTTATTGTTTGATTATTTAATTGAATTTTAATTCACAATATTTTTAAATAAACTTATTGTT
>JACCDQ011461500.1_pt1 | contig 26303 bp, 53 predicted proteins | sample 7446031 | NCBI WGS metagenome assembly JACCDQ01 (sample SAMN15323442, study PRJNA562643) | freshwater metagenome | isolation source: river surface water | place: USA:Blue River Watershed | collected 2017-08-17 | reverse complement strand
TCGCTTACCACCCTTGATAGAAATAGATTTTTTTTCAGCCATACCTTAACCAAGTAGTTGATTTAGATGACCTTAAGTATAATTAATATGTTGTATTAATGCAACAGTATTAGAATGGGTCTTTACGTACTTTGTTAAATTCAGCGTTTAGTTTTTCTCTACGAGCTACTCGTTTAGCTTGTTGCTCATCAAGAGAGTTCTTATAGCCTTTAGGTGGCATAAGACTAAAGTCTAGTTTTTGTGGCTCTTTACCACTTTTGGCTTTAGCTTTTGAGTCTTTTCTTTCGTAATCCATATTATTCTCCACACTTTGTGCAAGCAGATTCTATTTGTTCACGTCTAGTTTTCTTAGCTGTCTTTGCTGATTCTTTAAATGCTTTAGCAGTTGGTGCGCCTTCAGCACCAGGTTTTCTCATCTTTTCGCCTGATCCTGCAGCTATTCTTTCACGTTTGGCATGAATGTTTGCGTATAAACCCTGCTTCATTAGCATTTCCACCTTGCTCTAGCTGCTTTTCCTCGTTCACCAGTCCAACCCTTAGATCTTGCACAGAAACTGTCGTGTCTTGGGCCACTTGCTTGTGGGGCTTGGAGATTAGCATTGTTTTTAGCGTTATAAGCTTTACGACCAGCCTCTGTCATGCCAGCACCTTCTTCTACTGAAAGAAAGTGCCTACCTTTTCCTTTGGTAGTTTTGGCAATAGGCTTATCGTGCTTTTCTACTGCAGCACGAATTTGGTCTTTACGACTCATTATGCGTTTTCTTTGATGTATTTAGCGTAAGCGTCTTCTAATGACTTTTTACGCTTGCCTTTGGCAGCTTCACGTTGAGTTGCTAAAGCAATCGCCACAGCTTGTTTTTTAGGTTTGCCAGCGGCTTCTTCACGTTTAATGTTTTCGCCTACGGCTTCTTTTTTGCTTGATTTCCAAAGTGGCATGATTGCTCCCTTATTTTAGGAATTTGAGTTTATAAACAGTTGTATCCAATAGTTCTGCAATATTGTCGATTAATTGCACGAATTGGCTTTCTTGTGGCAAATCAGCACGAGCTTCTTTTACAAAGCTTTGTAGTGATTCCATGTATTTAAGTGGGTCAGTAGGCATATGGCTTGTGTTTGGGAATGAATTAATCTTGCCATAACAACCAAAATAAGCTTCAGCCAAAGCATCGGTCAAATCCACGATTTCATCGTAGTAAGTGCCTAGAGCCATGTGCTTGGAGAAAGAGTCGGTAGACCAATGGAAAAAGTGAGCATTAGTTGCCGAATTAAGCATCGTAGATAAAAATGTTGCCATTTGTTCCATAAAATTCTCCTATTTTCTATATTATCGCCTATTTCTTAAATCAAAACAATGTGGGCATAAATATTTTTTGCGACCATTTACAGCCAATACAGTCTTACAAAAAGACTTAATTAACTTGCAATTCTCACAGGTTTGTTTATTGGTCGGAAGCTGAACTCTCTGCATCTATCAATCCTATTAATGTTTGCGCACCTTGTACGTCATTGATGCGACAAACCGCACCGCCTTGCCAACCTTGCAAGAAAAACTCTTGATCCTCTGTGTATTTGGCTTTTTCGCTAGATTTAATTTCTACTAGCACAGTTAGACCGCCATAACCAATACAAAGGTCAGGACAGCCCTTGCCAACTCTGCTTAAATCTATAACATAAGCACCTGCATCTCGGAATACTTTTGTAATATCTTTATGATTTGCATCAGTTCTTCTAGCGTAAGTCATAATATTTTCATATACTTGCGTGGATAATTTCCCAATCAATATGAAGAAAGGGGGTGGGATATGTCAGTAAAATTAGTTCCTGATGAAGAGTTTATAGCATTATGGCGTGAATTAGGTAGTCCTAAAGCTGTTGCTGAAATGATAGGCATAGATGTTAGAAATGTATATTCCAGGCGAAATAACTTACTAAAACGTGGAATTGCTTTAGAAACAAGAACTAAAGGCAATACAGCAATCAGATACAACAAAGAAGAAGTCCTAGCCAAAGTTCAAAATAGACTAGAAGCAGTAAAACTCCATGCAAGACGAGGAGTGGCATTAGAAAAAGGCAGGGTGGTGGTTTTTTCTGATGCTCATTTCTACCCAAGCGATGAATCCACAGCTTACAGAGCTTTAGTTGAATACATCAAAGAATATAAGCCAGAAGTTATTGTGGCCAATGGTGACTTGTTTGATGGCACTTCTATTTCTAAGCATAGTCGCATTATGTGGGAAAACGCACCGAATGTTTTAGAAGAACTAGACGCAGTCAAACACCATTTGTCTGGCATAGAAAATGCTTCAAGATTTAAAGAGAATCTAATTTGGACTTTTGGAAACCATGACCAGCGTTTTGCATCATATTTGGCAGCAACTGCACCTCAATATGAGGGTGTATCGGGGTTTTCCCTTAAAGACCATTTTCCATTGTGGCGTTCTTGTTGGTCTTTTTGGATTAATGATGATACTGTTATTAAGCACCGATGGAAGGGTGGGCGATACGCAGGCTCAAACAACACCACATTTGCAGGGACTAACATTGTTACTGGTCATACCCACCAATTAAAGGTCGAGCCGTTTACGGATTACAACGGAACCAGGTATGGTTGTCAAACTGGCTGCTTAGCTAATCCTAATGCGGATCAGTTCCTTAATTACACAGAAGACAACCCTAAAGACTGGCGCAGTGGATTTGCTGTGCTAACATTTGAACGTGGGCAGCTTTTACCCCCTGAATTGGTGCAAGTTTGGGATGAGGAAAAAGGCGAAGTTGTCTTTAGAGGAAAAATATACGGTGTATGAAGCTCAACCCTATCATTCTTAAAGAAATCTACGAAATGTTGTTTATCTGCGAGCCATTCACTCGCTGGAAACTGCCTTTTGCAGACGAAGTTAAGTTTGAACTAGTAGCTGATGACACCATTATGGGTTCTTATCTTTATGACGATGGCGGAGATTATGCTCATACCATTTCTATTTCATCGTCTAGGTGTGGTCACTTAGATACTGTTATCAGAACAATGGCTCATGAGATGATCCACGCATCAAGACACGATACTGTGACCGATGCCTGGTTAAAACATGACGCAACCTTTAGAAGACGCGCCCACACCATTGCAAAAGAACTAGGATTTGACCCACTAGAACTCTAGTTCCGTACAAAACTGCATTTTTGTAAACTTTACGGAACTTTTTCCCTGTTTTTGTAAACTTTTCATTTTTACAGGAAAATTGCGGTGAATAACTTATTTAATCTACGCAAATTATGCGTTAATTAAGCAGAAACCCTAATTATTCCACCCAAATACATAGCAACCGCTACAGCCTCTACAGTAAACAAAGCCCAATCTTTGGCTACCAACCCCTCAACTGTCCATAAAAAACTGCCTATAAGCCCAAATAATAGGTTTAAAGGGTATATATTGAGGCTAGTTAGACCTATCCCGATTAAGCAAAGAGTTGTACCTGTCCATTTCATTGATTAGCTCTAGTGTTTTTTCTAGCAATTCTTCTTCGGTAATCCCATATTTACGTTCCCATGCTTTTCTTCCCATTCCATGTATTCCACCATTGCCTCGATGATGCTCTGGGCAGAGGGGGATGACAGGCGCATTAGATCGTTTTCTAGCCCTTCGTATGTGGTGGAGTTCTGGTGGGGATTCCCCATACCCAAGGTATCGGCATAAGGAACACCCAAGTCTAGCGACTTTGTCATAATGTTTTTTCTCGTCTTTAGTCATGCACTTGACGAGTAATATCCTCTAGCTTTTGAGCTAAATCGGTAATTTGCTCTGCAAAATCATAAGCCACTTCAAATTGCTTTTTGAGCATATTGTTGTGGTAGTCCTGTAAAGCACCTTTTAATTGAATAAATACGTCTGAATAATCCATCATCTTGTTAGCCTTTCCATTGCTCGTTCTGTTGCTTGTAATGTTCGCCAAGTTTCCCAACGCATCTTAGCGACCTCTAACTTCCATTTTAATGCTTCAGCTTTTTCCGTAGCCACAGCAATCGCTTTGCAATGGTTTTGGTATTCGTCTGATCGGTATGCTTCTTTTTCCTGTGCAGCAACACTAGTTTCAGTTGATTGTGCCATTTTAATGGCTTTTAAACTGTGTTTGTAGGTTTCAAGGTAAGCCAACTCTCCTTTAGCCTCGCTATACAAAGGTATTGTTTTTTCTAGCTCTTCAAATAATTGCTCAAGCTTCATTTTTTCTCCTTCCACATTTGTAACAAAGCAGCCTCTAATGCTTGACGGCTTGCTAATCCCCTTTTTTCCATCACTAAAACTAAATACTTTCTGCGTTCTTTTAAAGGCATATTGGCAATAAACCTAACCTCACAATCAAAACGCCATTCCTCAGAACTATTCATTAAAACGGTGCAGGCTCATAGTGAACCACTTTTTTCTCACGTTTAGCAAACTTGTAATACCAACCATCACGAATCTTGCACATCAATTCAGCTTCTACTTTGTATTGCACAATACGATATAACTCGTCATCCTCGTTAAATACTAAATACATTATTCAATACTCCTTTTAGCCATTACCTGCAATATCTTTTCTTTTAACTGCTGATGGTTTGCAACACCATAGCTATTTACACCTAATTCTTGGGCTTTTTGTTCTATGCCTTGATTAGACATCATCCAAGACTTATCTTGTGGTTTATTAGCGGAATCTTTGATCCATTCAGCTTTAAATCCTACCCACCCTCGTTCACAACAAATAGTCAAAACATCAAAAAGAGATATTTTTGCTTTTTCTGCCTCTCTTTTTAAACCTTTCAATGCCGTATCAGTAATAGGTTTTTTTTGAGCTTTTCTTATAGACAAATAATCATTCCATACTTCCACAGGAATATTTTCTGGACAATCTATTTTATTATTTAATTTGGTATTGGTCTTGGTATTGGTCTTGGTAGCATTGCTTTCGTTATGCGATGGCATTTCAATGGCAATACTTTCGCTATGCAAAGGCATTTTATTGACGTTTTTCCAACGCTTATTAGCACTTTGTCTTGCACTTTCTTGCTTTTTTTTCATTACTTCTATTTCAGCATCTGCTCTTTTATTTATAAAACCATGAGGAGTATGCTCAAAAAAAGTAACTAATATGTATTCAATTTGCTCTGCAAACTCAGGCATACCAATGTTTTTAGCCACAACATCGTATTCACCTGTTAATGGTTTTTCAGACAAATAATAAAGATCTAAAATTCTTCTATACGCTAAATCTTCTATGAGACTTAGACCTCTAGTGTGAGACGCATAGTCCCCAATGTGGAAATTGTAATAATTCATATTGTCCCTAGTCAAAGGTAGTCACTAAAAGGTGGAGATTGGCAGGTCGGTGACTAAGCGACTCTTCGGGGATGACCCTAGCCGTCTCCATAGATTAAAACATTTTAATTAACTTTGCAACTCTGGCCATATATCGCCAAAATAATCAGGATATAAGTCTTTTCTACAGACAAAGCCTTTAGAGTTTACCTCTATGCGCCCAGCCATATAGACCAACTTATCCCTTGGTATTCCATTGCGTTTCCATTGAGCTACGGCAGCCATGCTTACTTCACATAACCTACTAACTTCCGCAGTTCCCCCTGCTAACTCAATTAATTGAGCATCTGTTAAATTTGTCCTCATTAAGCTATCTTAAAAAAAGGATAACGACTAGACAAGGGTTTAAAAAAATATTTGCACTTTGTATTTAGTTAGGTTAATATACTTACATACCAAGTTCGGTATAGAAAGGGAAACGCAAATGACACAAAGCGAATTTCATGAGATGCAATTACAAGAGCAACGCTTAGAAGCTGCGCTTGAAAAGGTTGAGCATGGAGACTTTTTGACTGATGACGAAGTTAGCATCATTCATTGGGCTTGTGGCAAAAGCAGAAAACCTAGACAATCATTTATGCGTCAAGTCTTTGAGGATTGGACTGACGTGTATAAGTTAGGTTTGTAAGCTTAAAGTGTTGTAAAAACGCAACACTTGTTGCGTGGGGGTGATATTTTTTAAATGAAGGAGAAAATATGCAGAAATCAGAATCTATTGCTAAATTAGCAACGGCTTTGGCTGTTGTTCAAGGCAAACTTAAACACGCTAAGAAAGACTCAGCGAATCCATTTTTCAAATCTAACTATGCAGATTTAGAGTCTGTGTGGGAAGCTTGTCGAGCTTTATTGGCAGAAAATGGTCTAGCGGTTATGCAGTTCCCTGGTCAATATGAAGAAGGCACAATGAGTCTAACAACGATTCTTAGCCATTCATCAGGGGAATGGATTAGCCAAGAAATGTCATTACCTGTATCTAAACCTGATGCACAGGGGTCTGGGTCTGCGCTGACGTATATGCGTAGATATGCGCTTGCTGCTGTTGTCGGTGTATATCAAGCCGATGATGATGGTAACGCTGCTGTGCAAAGTAAAGTAGTTAGTAAAGTTATTGCCAAAGACATTTTATAAAGAGGAAAAAATGACATATGTCGCAAAAGAAGGTAGCGGTTCACTTTTTAAAAACAACCGCAAGGTATCTGAAACTCACCCAGATTACACAGGATCAATTATGGTCAATGGTAAAGAGCATTTCTTGAGTGCTTGGGTTAAAGAGGGAAAAAATGGTAAATTCTTTAGCGTTTCGATTGGTAAAGTAAAAGAAATCAAAGCATTTAAAGAGGCAGGTTCAGATGACTTGCCAGACGATACACCATTTTAAGAAGCGTTTATGGGGAAAGGTAACGAGTACCCATCTTTTTTCAGGGGTGGAAAATGAACAAAATAAGCAAAAAAAGAGAAGAAGAACTACTGCAACTTGCAGAGGATGTGGCCGTTAAACCTATGACAAGGGATGAAATGGCAACTCACATAGGTTTGGAATACAGAAACTTTAGCAAATACATTACTTGGTTGTTAGCCAATAAATTAGTGTATATCTGCGATTGGCGCATACAAAAAAGCCGTTACATAGCTGTATATACAAAAGGCAATTTACCTCATGCACCTAAGAAAAAACTAGGTATGGCAGAGTGCAACAGAAGGCACAGAGAACGTGAAAGAGAAAGATTAGCGTTTGCTAGGGGTGAGTTTGTTGTTAGACCTGATCCAGCAGCAGCTTGGTTATTTAATCCTATTGAGGTGGCAGTATGAAACAAAAACCTGTTGCATGGTGGTGTTGGAATGAAGGCATGTCATCCGCTGTATTTTTAGCTACAGAACCTGATATGTATGAATGGCAAAGCATTAAACCACTCTACACCGCACCAAGAGAGTTAAGTGATGAGGAAATACTATCTTTAGTTCCCAATCAAGATGTTTGGAAATATGAAATAGCCGATGAAAGAATAATTGAGTTTGCTAGAGCAATACTAAAGAAAGCGAGTGAGAAATGAGCAGGGCGCAGACTATTGGCGACTTTAAAGCCAAGCATCAATATACAAAAGTTGCTGAAAAATGTGCTAGTTGCAAGCATTACAAAAAAGGATTTACTGAATTAGTGAATAGCTTGCCAAGAACTCAACAGCCACAATGCACTTTAGGTGGTTTTAATACTAGGTCTTATTCAATATGTAATGAATGGATTGAAAAATGAATACAGCTAAAGCATTAGAAATTGCTGACAATTTGCTTAGAGAAAATACCCAATTAACAGTTGAAGCAGCTTATTTAATTCGTGATTTAGTAAAACAATTGTATGAGCAAGAAGTTAATACATTTAGCGAATGGACAAGAATCCACAATATGTATAAGAAAGCGAGTGAGAAATGAGTGCATATGATTTTGAAGATGCTATTTATAAAGCATGGGTTACTAGTGAGGATATAAATTTACTTTTTGAAAGCTATTGCAACGAAGAAATGACTAAAGACGAGTTATTAAACACATTATTGGGTTTAAAACACATAAACGATATGCGCATGAATCAATTATTTATACAGTTTAAAAAAGAGTTTGAGCTAGACGAATATTGCACAGACCCTAAAAAACTAGCTTTAAGAGAAAAGATTTTAGGTGATTTAATTAAGCCTAAAAAGAAAGGCAAAAAATGAAACCACATAAACACGCAGAATTAATTAAAGCATGGGCTGATGGTGCTGAGATTGAACAAAAAACACCACATGGAGTTTGGGAAAATTTTGACAATGAGTGGACTGAAACTTGGTATGAATACCGCATCAAACCTGAACCAAAGCCTGCTGTAACTTGTTATCTTGATGTAACAAAAGATGATATTTTTTATACAGATGAATCAGGTGCAAACATCAAAATAACTTTTGATGGCGAAACAGGCAAACTTAAATCAGCAAAGGTATTGAAATGAAAAAACTATTATTAACATTAATGTTTGTATCTGGAGTTGCTCAATCAGGCACTTTTGCAACTTTACCTAATACAGCAGGCGGAAAGATTGTTTTGACTGATGAGCTATGCAAGCTTGGGGACAAAGTTTATGACAAGCTAAACAGAGCTTATAACTATGGTTCAGCAGGCTATACCAGCGAAGGATGCTGGATGAATGAGGATGAAACTATTGTGGTGATTTGGGTTGATACGAATACAAAGAGCAGATACCCAATCGCTAACTTTACTTTAAACCCTAATTGGAAACAGAAAAGAGATAACAATGGTTACAAATATTAAAGAACGATTATTTACTAGAACAGTTAAGATTTGGTTATGGGGTATTTTTGTCGGTCTTTTGTTTGGATCATATTTTGGTAGGGCCGTAGAATCAGGTAGGGTTTATCAAGATTGTCGTATTATGGGGTCAGTTCGTGTGGGGGAAGCAGCATTTAAATGCGAACAGTTTTCAAAAGCAGTTCTATTAATGCCAGAAGAGGGTGGAAAAAATGTTAGTAAAACCAACAAGTGAGAGTGGCCATTGGTATGCCAAAGATGGTACGCCAGCATATCAAATAGAGGGTCGCACAGGGGTTCGTAATACAACGCTAAGAGATGCCAAAAAACATGGTTTAGTGCCATCTGTAACGACTATTCTTAGTCAAATAGCAAAGCCAGGCTTAGATCATTGGAAACAAACACAGGTCTTATTGGCAGCATTGACATTACCACGCAAAGAAGACGAGCCAGAGGAAGAATGGCTACAGCGTGTAATGGCTGACTCTAAGCAACAGACTAAGAAAGCTGCGGATCGTGGAACAGAAATTCATGGCACGATTGAAAGCTATTTTCAAGGTGGTGCAGCTAATTGGCCACCTTATGTCATGAAGGTTCATGAGTCTCTTGTAAACACGTTTGGAGACCTTGTAGCGTATCCAGAGAAGTCATTTGCTCACGATTTAGGGTTTGGCGGTAAGGTAGACTTATCGGCAACTAATCTAGTTGTAGATTTTAAGACAAAAGAAAGCCCCTTAGAATCTGTCGTTCCATACCATGAGCATATTCTACAATTATCTGCGTATCGTGAGGGACTAAATATGCCCACAGCAAGATGTGCGATTGTCTTTGTGAATGGCAGTAGCAATGAAGTAAAATTGTGCGAGATTACTGAGCAAGATTTACAAGATGGATGGGAGTGCTTTAAACATTTATTGCGCTACTATCAAATCAAGAATAAACTCTAATTCATGGTCGGGAAAGGCTCTCCTTCACACCCCAATCCCTCACTAGCTAAGTACCGACCACCCTTATGTTGTATAAAAACAACACAATAACCACACAAAACACTTGGGATTTGACATTGTTGTTAAGATGCCTTAATGTTTAGTCATAGCGCAGGGGTGCGCTGATTGAAGGAGATTCAAAAATGATCTACGAATACGATTACGATGGCATCAAGCTAGAGCTACATTACGACACAGAGGATGGTGACAGTAGTGTTGGCTTATTTGGCACACAAGTGTTTTTAGATGGTATTTATCACAAAGGTGAAGACATTACTGATCTTATCGGTAAATCTACATACGAATTTTTGTTAGACGAACTAGTGGAGTATGCAAAATGATTGATATTTTAAAAGGTTTGTTTTTGGGTGCGTGTTTTATGTTGCCTGTGATGCTATGGGCTTTTAAAATCATTTAAGGGGGTTATATGCAAGTTAATGGAAAAACAGTAACGCAGTACGACTTAATCATTAAATGTCTTAAAAAGGGGTGGAAATCGCCTGCAAACGCATATTCTGAGGCTGGCACTATGAAGTTGGCCACAAGAGTGGGTGAATTGCGCAAAAAAGGTTACTTTATCCTAGATAAATGGCATCCATCTAAAGAATACAAACTTTATAAACTAGTGAAAGAGCCATCATGCCAGAAATGAACCAAGCTTTTGAAGAATTTGCTAAGAAGTTTGGCAAAGAAACTAGCGAAGAAATGCGTATGTATTTTAAAGCTGGATGGATAGCAGCATTAGACAAAGCATTAGAAACCATGAGAAATTTAGACTTTAAGGAGAGATTTGATGAAAAAGATATATCTTAAATTATTAAGAGATTATTACGCAGGCTTGGCCATGCAAGCAGATATTTCAAGAATGAAAGTAGAAGCAACTACAGCAGAAGAAGCAATTGATTCTACAAGCGACAAAATTGCAGAACGCAGCTTTGAAATGGCAGACGATATGCTTAAACAGAGGGCAAAATGAACAATACTGAACCAAAAACGCTGCTACAAGGTAAACCTTATACGCCAGCAGTTCAAACTAATATTTTAGAAACTTTTAAACGATTGGGATGGACACCGCCATCAGAGTTAAAGCATCATTAAAGCGTTTTCTTCAACATGGCTTATCCTGTTTTCCCAACCTTTACCAAAAACAGGGTAAGTCTTTAGTCCTTTATAAAAGGCTGACTTTTCGGCTGAAAAAGACTTGATAAGTTTTTCCACATCTGACTCATTAATGGCAGCCAAAGTTTTAGGGCCAATAACTCCATCAGGAACACATCCGATTGCTGATTGAAGCGTCTTAACTGATCTGCCTGGGCCTGCATTAACCGCAAAATCGAATACGACATAATCTAATCCTTTTGCCAAGTTGTCACACCCACAAGAATCCCAATATTTTTTCTTATACATTGGTGCTACATATTCAGCAGTCAAATTACGCATAACCTTTTCATCTACAGGATGACCTACCCATTCTTCCCATACTGCTTTAGTTACACCTAAATTAGTCATTCCACCTGGGTCACTAGGATGATTAACAAATCCACCCTCTGATTTAAGCACTAAATCAAGCGATTTCTCAAAGTTATCTTTCATTTCTTAGACTTCATATCCATGATTTTTTCTAGTGTGCGACCACCAAAATAAAAGGACATGATTAACATACCCCATTGACCTAATAATTGAACATACGTTTCATTTGTGTCTAATCCATAAGCAGACATAAAGGCAAAGATAAAATACCCTGCCAAAATCGCTATAAGCGTCATAGGGCGTATATTTTTACTTAGCCATGAGTCACTAGCCATATCAGCTTCGGCACGTTTTGTAAGCTCTACAGCCTCTATATTGTCAGCGTTTAATTCAGCCAAACGACCATCTTGTTGCATTTTTAGCAATTCTGCTTGAGCTTTGGCTTTGGCTTCAGGGTCAGGAATAAATTTGTCTAAAACCTTCATTCCTACATCAAGTAATGCTGTCAATGGAAACATATCATTTTCCGATAACTGTTTGATTATCGCCTTTTTGAACGATAACTTTTTCACCATCTACCGCAACACTCATAGGGTCACGATCAGCCATTTTGTCTAAACGAACAATAAGCTCTTTCATAATCTCAAATTCAGGCTTTTCTTGTTTTGGACTAGCACCTGCAACTGAGGTCAATAAAGCAATTAGAGCAGTCAAAGACATACCAAGAAGTCCCATAACCGCAGCTATTTTGTCGCTATCTAAAAATAATGATGCGCCAACGCCTATAACAACAATAAAAGTAATGTAAAACAGCCCTTGCTTACCAATGGCTTTACCAGCTACTTCTTTTGCAGATTCAATCGGTTGATTCATTTACCTGTCCAATGAGTAGTAATAAAAGAAACTAAACCACCAATGCCTGATGCTATGACCATACCCATCCAAAAACCACCCTTGGATTTGTTAGCCAATGCTAAAAGCTCTTCCATACCTGACTCAAGTTTGTCTACCTTTTTGTCAAGTTCTTCTACTCGCTGCCATAATGCACCGTATTTAACTGGATCGATTTCCATGTTATGCCTTCTTTTTTACGGATGCCTTTTTAACAGCTACTTTTTTAACAGCAGGTTTTTTACGTGCAGGCTTTTGAACAGGAGTAACTTCAACTTTTGGCTGAAAACCAAACTTATCTAAAATCCATGTAAAAGTGAAATTCATTAAAAAGTACCCCCATCTAAAACTACGTTAGTAATTTGATTGTTACCCATATTTAAGTTGCCAGACATAGTTGTCTGACCATCAGCAGCTACAGAACCTGTTAAAGCATTAGCAATATCACTAAGAGTTGAATTTGCCCATGTAGAAGCAATTGTTGTACCTGTTACTACTGGATTTCCAGCAGGTAGCGAATACGTTCCTGATCCATTACGTGACATTACTATTCTCCTTGAGCAGCAGTTTGAGCCGCCTTCATAATTAATAATTGAGCTAATCTGCGTTGTTCAGGAGTTCCTGAGTTAGCAAGATTAATAACTGGTCTTGCAGCTTTACCAGCAGCCAAAGCAGCTTCACCTACAACTCTAGGGCTTTCTAATGGCAATAATGCCAAAGGAGCTAAATTACCAGAACTTAATGAACCTACAGTTGTAGCTACAGGGCCAAGGCCAGCTAATCCTCTTGGAGCAACTGAACTTAATGATTGACCAGCCAAAGCAGGCATAATTTCTTGACCGCCTTGTGCCTCTAAAGCACGAGCTAAATCTAAACGATTACCATAATTTGTAGATACGTTATTACGCATTAAAGATTGTAATTTACGCATACCTGTATCTACACTAGCCTTTTCACCAAGACTTAATGAACGTTTAATTTCGCTAATTGTATCCATGCCTTGTGAGTAATCTTTCATCACATTAGCGTAAGTTGGAGCTTGTTTTTCAATTTCACGTTTAATTGAGTTATATACATCATCAACTGCTTTACGAGCAGTTTTTTGTTCAAAAGGCAATGATTCTAAAACTCCACCAACTTGACGTTTTAAAGCATCCAAACCTTCAGGCGTGTGAAACTCAGCAGGATTAAGATTTTTCCATTTATTAACTAATTGATTTACTTCATCAATAGATTCAGCAGCCTTTGGATTTGTCACTTGACCCTTAAACTTGCCTAATTCATTAGCTTTTGTTAAAGATTCGTCAATTCCACCAAATTTAAGAATAGAAGCATCCTTAGAAATGTCCATCATTCCTGAACGATATTGTTTAGACAAAGCATCGCGCATAGTGTCTAAATTGCTCATGGCCGTATCAAGAACGTCAGTTTTAGGTACTTGTTCACGTAAATTTTTAGCCAATGTTTGAGCAGATTCACCACCTTTAACACCAGCTTTAAAAGCTTCTTTAATAGGTGTTGCGCCTACGCCCGTAGTTAAACCTAAACCACCTGATACCAAGTTTCCAATACCACGAGCAACAGGCGCAGCAATTTCACCTAATGCGCCACCCGCAGCACCAATAGCAGCAGACGTTAAACGATTATCTTCATCAGGAGTTGTTAATAAATTAATGCCACCACCAATACCTGCTTGACCTAATAAACGACCACCTAATGTTGCAGCTTGTGGAGCTAATCCCATTGCTTCACGACCAACCGCTAATGCTTTTTGACCTGCCATACCAGGAGCAATATAAGCTCCTACTTGACCAACTCCAGTAGCAATAGGAGACACAGAAGATGCGCCTTGAATAATTCCTTTACCAACATCTACTAATGGCTGACCTGCCTCAGGAGATACTAATTGAGTAGCACCACCAATACCTTTAATTGTTTCGCCTAATCCGCCAGCTAAAGCAGCACCTGGTATACCCCTGTAAGAAGGAATAGGCGCAGGAGTTTTTAAACCTCTAACAAAAGCTTGAAAAGCTGTTTCATTTTGAGGTGGTTGTGGCGTAACAGGTTTTCCGCTTAAAGCAGCCAAACCTTCGTCTGAAACTTTAGACAAATCATTGGCTTTTAAAGCCATTAAGTCAGCATCTGAAAGTTTAGATAAATCCATTATCTACGTCCTTGTCTACGTGCTATTTCAGCATCAATAGCTGATTGAGATGGCAAGCCAGTTGTAGGAGCAACAGGTGGTTGTTGAGGAGCAGTTACATCATAATAAGGAACTAATGCAGCAGTTTCAGGGTTTGCTTTCATTGCATTAATTTTAGCTTGATGAGATTGAATAGTATAACCAGCGCCTTCTTTAGCACGATTAGCAATTAACTTTAATTCTGTTGGAGTTAAATTAATGTCACCACCTGCGGCTCTGTTATACAAACTTCTTTCGTAATCAGATACTGCGCCTTGACCTTTGTTATTGGCAGCAGTAATAGCCAACTTAGCAGTTTCTTGAACCAACTCACGAGTTTTCTCAAGTTTTTCTTTATCTTTACCACCAACACCAAGAGTGTCAGCCAACTGAGTAGCAGTAAGACGAACTTCTGCGCCTTTACCTGTAATAGCTTTATCGGCTGCATTAATAATTTTGTCAGCAGATTGAACTGTTTGTTGAGCTGCTCTAGCCATTCCAGCAGATTCTCTAACAATTTCGCCAACTTGACCTGCAAAATCTTTACCCATACTAACGTTGATTGGTTGTGCGCCAGCTTGTTTTAAAGCACGTTGATAGTCAAAGAATGATCCTTTAAATCCACCAGCCACAGCAGCAGCATAATCTTTTTGTTCAGCAGTTTGCTTAACATTACCAACTGCACCAGGAACAGGAGCAAAACCGCCACCACCAAGTAAATCTCTTGTATATAAAGTTTCGCCTTCTCCAAGTTTTGTAGGAGTCATGCTTTGTTTAAGTATTTCAGTACCCAAAGCACGAACTGTTGGACTTTGTGATCCTAAAGCAATAGCTAATTGTTTAGCATAATCTGGTTTGCCTTCAGGCGTTGTTGTCATTGTCGGGCCTTCTTCGCTTGCGCCATAAACAGTTTGCGCAGGTGTAGGTTTGCCAGATTCCATGAACTTCTGAATATCCGCCATTTCTGTTTGACGTAATTTTTGAGCCAAAGCTTGCTGTTGTTCTTCAGCAGTTTTTTGTAAATTTTGACCTTGATAAATATTGAACAAATTAGACAAATATTGCAAAGGATTAGGTGCAACATAGCGACCAGACACCACTTGTCCTTGAGGAGCTTGCATACCACGTTCTGTCAATAATTGAGCAAGACGTTGTTTACGCTGAATATCAGTTAATTCAGGTTGAAACTCACTTGATACTTGAATAAATGGATCTGCCATATTAGCCTCTTAATAAATCTGCTAGTTGTCCAAGATATTTAGCAGTTTGTTTATCTTGTTTTGTTGTTGCAACTTCTTCTTTAGGAAAAAAGAATGGGTTTTGCATCTTATACATTTCACCAACGCCATAGCTAGGATTTAAGCCACCAATAATTTGCTGACCTGCGCCTGTTAAAGTGTTGTAGGCTTTATACATATCGCCTGCGCTTAATGCGCTAGGTGCAGTTACACCACTAATTCCTGCTGTACCTGCTGGCAAAGATTCCATACCACCTAAATAACCTAAACCACTTGCAGCATTTGAACCCATTACGCCAGGTGTTGCAGCACTAATTCCTGTGCCTGCTACTTCAGTTCCTAAACCAAAACCTGTACCTGAACCAATAGCACCTGTTGATGCGTCACCTAAAGCCATTGAACCTAAATAGTCAGTTCCTGCAGCTTGAGCAGTTGTAGCAGCAGTTAAACCTGCGTTAGCAGCTTCAGCAGCAGTTGCGCCTTCAGCCAAAGCAGCAGATTCAGCAGCGTTACCAATAGCAGCGATTTCAGGAGCAAAATATAATCCTGTGCCTGCAGCAACCGTAGCCCAACCGCCTGGCACTACATCTCTAACTGTGTCATCAATCTTTGACAATACATCACCAATTGATGTGTTGCCTACAGAAACACCACCATAATCGCTACCAATACCAATAGGGCCAATTCTAAAACCCCAATATTCTTCTAAACCTGTAGATGGATTAACTGTTCCTGCTCCACCCATAGCTTTAAGCATAGCTTTTTCTTGTGGATTTACATGAACCAAGTCAGTATCGCCAAAGCGACCTTGGTCACGCAAATACTCGATGGTTTTTTGTAGCTTATCCATATTAGCTAAATAACCCTGATATTGTTTTACCAATTTGGCTTACGCCTGTTGGATTTAACAATGCAGCAGAACCTAAACCAAACAAGCCACTTGTCAATCCTGCATTAGATGCAGCTTGAGCATTTTGTAGACCTAAGTTGTAGTTTTGTTGCGCTGTATAAGCACCTAAATAATCAGGGCCAGCAGTCGTTGCTTGTTGAGCAGGGCTTACATAGCTTGGTTGTGCGCCTGTACGCAGTTGATTCAATGTAGCCATTGGCAACTGATAGCTTGTCAAACCTTGATTAAATGCGTTTTGATTAGCAGCTAAACCTGTTTGAAAACCGCCAACTACTGCGCTAGTTAATTGATCGTTTTGAGCTTGAGCTAGTTGTGTTTTTGCACGATTGTAAGCCTCAGAACCAGGCATAATACCTTGATTAGCCAAATCAACTTCTAATGATTTACGTTGGCGTTCTTGAGTTGGCTCTAATCTGCGCATAATCGCAGCTTCGTATGTTTCGCCTGGATTGATGCCTACTGATGGCAACTGAGGGTTAAACGCCTGACCATATTGGTTAGACACTTGACCTAAAATGCCTTGATAAGCACCTTCTAATCCTTGTGGTAATGTCTGTGTGGCAGTCCAAATAGGATTACCCTGAGCATCTGTGCCTGACTGTGTGTATTGCACATTACCAAAAGGTGTTACTTGATTAACACGATTAGCAGCTACAGCTTGCTGTGCGTTTTGCATATTTGAAGCAGCACTAGCTTGAGCAGCTTGCGTATACATATCATTAACTTTATTCAAGTATGACTCTAGGTCAAACTGAGCAGTTGCGTTAGGCTGAGTAGCAGCAGTAGATGTATAAGAAATATTGCCAGATGGGTCAAAAGTCATGCCCTCTGATGAGCCACTAATTTGACGAGCAATTTCACCTAAATCTGTGCCTTTATTAGCTAGATTTTGATAGAACTCTAATCCACCTACATCAGGCGCACGACCTAGTTCTTTTTGATAAATTGCTGCAATTTGATCTGCTGTTGCCATAATATTTCCTTAGTATTTAAAAATATCGCAAACCAAGGAATCGGCTGTTACCCGTAATATACCCTAATTTGCAATGATTTTAAAGTATTAAATTACTCCACCTGTCTCCATTACAAAGTCCGTAGAAGCCCATCTAACTGTGATACCTTGTGAAGCTGCGGTTAATTGCAAACTTGCACAATATCCAATGCCTGTCACGCCTTGCCAGTTTTTGTTAATAACTGTTGCACCACCCCAAATAGCATTATCCCAAGTTGAGCTATCCCAAACACCATTACCATTTCCTGATGGATTAAATGAAATAGTGCCTGTAGCATTACCTTCTTCAAAATCTAAGTTTACACCACATAAAATGCTTGGAAAGCCACCAATAGTGGTAATAATAGGTCTTACCAAAGTAAAGCGTTTTTGCGTTCCTCTGGTGTCAAAATAGTTATAAGCCTGTTGAACTGTGGCATTGATGTTATTGCCATTATCAGAGTCAGAACTCCAAAACTGACCTACATATCCAGAGCCACCAAAATACATATCATCATTGTGGATTTCCCAACAATCTGCATCAATATTGGTAAATCTAGCCCATGACTTAGTAATTGTGTGCATAACATATTGTTCTGAACCATCAGTAACAGGAATGTTAAGAATTAACATATTTTGTTTGGCGTAATAGTTGATTTGCCAGCCAAAATTAGTGGAATATGCGTCAGCAGCTTGAGAAACTGCGTAATAAATCTTATCAGTTAGAGCTACTCTAGGGTCTAATCGGCTTGATTGTAAGGCAGAAGCCAATGGCAATAGACCATCTTGCGTTAATAGCAATAAATCGCCTGACCATTTAAAGAAACAACGTCTATTAAATGTTTGACCTACTTGCCATACGCCTTTTAATAGCCATTTTGTCGCATCATCAGGATCAGTACCGTTATAAACGATAATTTCACCCATATTTGTAACAAATACTGCGTAATCGTCTACACCTTCACCAGCATCAATAGTCCAAGTACCCATTGCTTGCAGATAACCACCCATACGAGCAATAGAAGCAAAGTCTAATGGGCTTGCAGCACCACCAATAGACTCAGGGTCTAAGTACCACACCTTCATGGTGTCTTTTTCTGTGAAATACAAGCGATTTTTGAACAAATTGACGTTAATAAACGTATTAGAGTTCACGCCTGTAATACCAATAACTGTATAGCTACCCATTGTTATAGCATCGGTAGCAGGAGCTGTAGCCATTGTGTAGGTAAATGTAGTAGTTCCTGTGACAGTAATCACATAAGTACCATTAAATTCAGTTGGCGATGCACCTGAAATAGTTACTCGATTACCTGTTACCAATCCATGAGCCAAAGCTGTTGTAAGAGTAGCAGTTAAATCACCTGTGCCACCTTTAGTAATGGTAGAAATAGTCTGAGCAGTAGATGTTGTGGCAATTTTGAACCAACGTGTGCCATCATAAACCATTGTAGGGTCAGCACCGTTACAAGCTACCAAAAAACTACCCCCTGACGTTGATATGTTTACGTGTTGAAACTTGCTATTAGTTAAACCTGTAAATACGCTTGTTGCTGCGCCTGTGGCTGTAGAGTTATATATAACGCCATTAGCTACAGAAAACAGTTTTTGACCTGTCGGAGAAGCATAGTTCATTAAAGATTGAACTGTGCCTGTAATTCCTGTTGAATGTTGAGAATAACCTCTGCGCAACAAAATATCTGAAGGCGTAGGATACCAATTCACCATCTGAACAGCATCTGTAGGCTGCATAGCCGCCAAAGAATCTCTAGCGTTCCAACCGCCAATAGGTGCTGGAACTGAAGCGGTAACAGCTTTTCTTTGTTGTGGGACTAATGCCATAAATTAAGTTCCGTAGCCAGAATCAGGGATATTTACCCATCCAATCAACAATTCTGTTGGGTATGGAGCAAATGATAAGTTTCCTGCGCCTTTATCGTCAGCTTTAGCAATGCTCAAATAACGGTTGTAATCTTGTAACAATGCAGTTGTATCAAAGTTCTTAATTTGGAAAAACTTGAGCTTGGTAGCCAAAACCATAATACGGTCTGGATAAATACAAGTATCAGCATCTGCTGTTAGACTGTTTTGAACAACTCCAGCAGGACTTCTTGCCCATCCCTTAGAACGGTATTCAAAACCTAAATATTCTTGCGTACTCATCGGTGGCCATGTTTGGAACTGATTGTCCAAAATACGCCAACGAATACGTGGGCCTGTTGAAATATAACCAGACTTTAACCATTGCCATTGCTGTGCATCATCAGGGCCTAGCATCATCCAATGCTTCGATTTGTCCCATTGAGTACGGTCTGTAATGGTGAAATAGTCTGGCGGTAAGGCATATTTTGTTTTGCAAAATAAGACTTGTCCACTAGAGCTTTGTGTCTGAGACGCAGGCTGATTCATTGTCACAGTTCCTGCGTTTTGGTCTACTGAAACTACATAACAATCCTGAGGGAAAACCCCTACAGGTGTCATAAATGTAGAATCAATAGGGTTGCCATCTTGATCTAAAAAGTTGGCTACGTTAGTAATAACAGGGCTACCAGCTACAGTAGCACCTGTTGTATCTACGTATTGCGTATAAAAACGATGTTCTACCTGCAGAGCCTGCCATTCATAATCATAAGTTAGCTCGTAACCAGCAGCGTTCATTAAAGACGCTAATTGGACTACTTCTTGGTTAGTATTGCCAGCCACATAAGTTGGCGAAGCAAGTCCTAATTCATTGCTAACTTGTTGAATTAATTGAAGATAGGTTGCAGACATAATTATTCCTCTACTTGTGCCTTTGGTTTACGACCAGTTTTCTTAGTCCCAACTGCAGCAAGTATCGCTGTCATCTGTTCTTGCATAGTAGCCAGCTTCGCCTCAGTTTCTGCCTTGATTTTAGCATTTTCTTCAGCTTTTTGTGCAAGTTCTTGTTTCAAAATGTCAATTTCCTCTTGACGTTTGCTGTCATCAGCCACATCTTTTGCTTTATTTAAGAAAGCTTTAGCTTTATCTCTAAAATTGTGTGGTGACATACCAGCCATCATGCCTAATTTCATAATTTGAGCATCTGAGGCCTCTGCAACATTCTCAACGGTATAAAACTTCATGGCTCTTAGCTCTTCAGCTTGAGCAGTAGTTAATAAAGGCCATTCCACCAATGGTGTTCCAATAATTACTTGGTCTGAACCAACTTTGTTTTGGAAATGCGCCCATTGCATAGGAAATTCATTTTTATCAGATTCATACATTGGTCGGTCAATAATGCTTAATTGATCGCCTGGAACCATTTTTTTAATAAAAACCGTATCTTCAAAAATAGGTCTACCTTCTTCTAAGGTACGTTGTTGATTTTGAGTTGATTTCTTGTAAAAAAACACTACAAGCATACCGTTTGCGTTTTGAATATCACTTTCGATTCTCATTTAATTCTCCAAGTAGTTGGTTATTAAATTAACAAAAAAAGGGACTACCCTTGTGAGATAGTCCCATGCTTTACAAAGCCATCTGTGGATTAAACAGAAGCCTTGCTTACCCAAGCATAGTCACCAGCGACCAAATTTGCTGAACCTACTGTATAAGCACCAGCAGAATTTGGACTCATAACAAATGCTGAGTTAAGAGTTACGGTTGAGCCAGCAGTAATAGCTGCTGTATATGCTTCACCGAAAACATACAAACGACCATCAGATGCAAAAGTCTCTAAACCCAATGGGCCTACAGTTGTTTGTGCAGTAGCTGGAAATGTTTGTGTCAAGTTAATACCTGCGATAGGTAGAGTTGAATATGCTGCCATGATTTATCCTTTCCTAATTAAGCAATCAATACGCCTTGCAAGAACTGGTTTGAACAAGTCAAGTTACCAGCCCAGCCATAAAGCTTAACAATAGCGTCTTGGTTAATAGATTGACGTTCGCCACCAATAGGTACGAAGTTACGATCTTTGTGTGGACGGAAGAAGATGTAGTTAGTGTTCAAGAACCACATATGGTTTGCAGTTGCTTGTGAACCATAACCGCCACCTAATACTACGTCAGCAGATGTACCGCCACCGTAGAACTTCAATGAAGCGAAACCTGCAGCAGCAGACTCTTCAGAAGTAATACGTTGGATAGCTTGCAATGAAGCTACATATGATGAGTAGTAGTTGTTATCAGCAACGATCAAGTCAGCTTTATCAGTACCACGAACTAATTGGATAGCCAATTCAGTCATCTTAGTTTGGATTGCGCCTGCACCAAGATTAACCTTTGAAGGTTGCCAAAAGCTCCACGCACTTCGATCAATTCCGCCGTAAACACCAGTTGTAGGAGCATCAGGAACGGCAGCAGCCAAACCAGTGATGTTCTTACCACCGTTACCTGTACCGTCAAGATACAAGTCACCAGAGATACGGTTTAATAGACGAGCTTCAGAAACTTGCATACGACCATCTAACAAGTCGATGATTGCTTCTTTGCCTGAGTTTTGTAACATTTCTAAACCAGAAATAGTTACAGAGTCAGCGTATTGCTTGATCGCAAACTGAGCAGCAGAAATTGGGCTGTCAGGAGTGATGTTCAATACTTCGTAACCGCTATATGAATTAGCGTTGTTAGTGTTAGGGTCGTTGTACATGATTTCTTCCAAAATCACATTACCGCCTGAGAATGGACGTACGTTACCCTTTGCATTTAGACGCTGTAATAGCGCATTGTTTTGTGTTAAGTTGTCTGCCAACTCACCGCTACGAGATTGGATTGTGGTAGCGATGATGTCGGTAATTGCTGCGTTAGCAAATGCCATGATTTCATCCTTTCAATATAAATTAGTATCTGTCGTTAAAATCAGAAAAATTCTGAGCTAATAACGACTTCCTGTCTTTTTTATCTGAAGCATCTACCAAACCGCTAGGTGTAACGGATCTTGGGCTGACTGCTTTAGCCTTAGCTTTAGCTACTTGCTGTTGCTTTTTGGCATCGTTTTGAGCTTTTTGCAGAAGGCGATTCTGCTCTTTTGCCCACACGTCATCATTAAGTCTTACAGCTTTGGCATAAGCCGTTGTGAGGTCTGTAGCTAAACCTTGCTCAAGGAGTTGAGCCATAGTCTCTCTAACCTCGTCAAAATGCGGATAATGTTCTGCATCTTGTCTATGCTTTTCAATTTCATCTACAAGACGAGAATTTTCTTCCTGCTCATAACGACTCTTAATAGTTCCAACTTCTTGATTTATAGCCTGAAGTTGTTGCATTAATTGACGTGTATAAGCATCTTGTGGCTGAAACTGACCAGCTTGATTTAATTGTATTCCATAATCTTGTGCAAGTCTATGAAACATCTCTATTTTTTGCTCTGGTGTTCCTGTTGCCAAACGATAGTGAGCAGCAGCCAAATTGTTTACAAATTGTGCAGGTGCAATATTGTTCTTTTGCAACTCACCCATGTATGGCTCTAAAACTTTTACTAACTCATTAGCACGTTGAGCTTCTGCTCTATAAGTAGAAACACCTTTTTTGTATTCTGATTCACGCTGATTAGAATATTCAGCTAATTTAAGAGCTTCCTCAGGGCTTAATTGCTCACCTGATGTAAGCTTGTCCCAAATTGGGAGATACTCTTTTTTCCACGTAGTAGGTCTTGAAAGGGCTGGCTTTTGAGCCTCTGGTTCTGACTCATTTTCCAATTCAGTATCGTCATCTGAAGCCTGCATTGTTTCTTCACTTGCAACAACCTCTTCCTTGTCTTTTGAGACAAAACGCCCTTTTTCGTCACGTTCTGGCGTATCTTGAGAATCGTCTTGAGCCTGTATTTCAGGTTCATCTGTCTCAATTTCTTTTTCAACAATGGGTTCAAGCTCGCCATTTTCTGAGGCCTCTATTGCGTTAAGTAATGCTTCTCTACGATCTGCTGACATAATATCTCCAAGTAATCGGGTTTAATATCTAAGTTTTGCATACACCTGTTCAGCGATTTGGCGTTTGCGGTCTTCGGGTTTGGGTACATCTAATTTTTTGTGTTGTTGAGGAACGTCATTACCTAATTCAACCATTCCATGACGTTTTAAGTGATCTCTATGCTTAGAACGGCTTTCAATCCATGTTCCGTCTACTTGGGATACATAACCACCAATATCAGAACTCACCATATGAGTGGCTCTAATTGGTTGCTTTTGCTTTTCTTCCCATGATTTTTCAGCTTCTTCTCTGCCGATTGTAGGTGTCCACCATTCAACAAAATATTCCTTATCGGTCATTTGTTTGGTGTCGTAATGCTCATGCTCTGCTTTGCATACAGGACAACATTGCTTAATTTTTACTAGTGCCATAATCCTCAAGTTATCAAGGTTACATCAACAATGCTAGAATCGCTTCTTCCTCATCTTGCTCTCTAGCCCTTCTGATAGCTAACTCGGTCATAATCCGAGCTTGCTCACTTCTTAATTGAACTGTTCGATACAACTCTTTACGCTGTTCTTCAATGCGTTTAACGGCAGCCGAAGCTTTAATTACTTGCTCAAGAGCTTGTTCTTTAGAAGTCTTAACAGATTCTAAATCAGATTGTTGTATTTTTGCAACAGGTGGCTCTATCGTATCTCTAATTTGTTGCTTGCGAGCTTCTTTCTGTGCTTTTTGAGCTTCAAATAGTTTTAATCGAGCTTTTGCTGCTTTTTTGTCTAATTCTTTAGCTCTGCGTATTTCTTCAGGAGTAAAGCCGTCATGGGTATCAGGCACATTAGCACTTGTTACGCTGCCGTTAATTAAACAGGTATCAAGCGCATCTGTGGTTGAAATAGTGCCATATACCTCAACTGCTTCAGATACAGTACCTGAAAGGCTTGCAGTATCCAAAGCATCTGTGGCATAAATAACTCCAGAGACGCTATCAATTTGAAATGCGTCTAGCTGAAAGGCGTTATTTTGAAACGCTGTTGTCATTAAGCAAACTTAGTAATTGAAGCTAAAACTTTAAAAGTGGCATCTGCTGTCTTAATAATTGCATACGTATAAACGTCTAAACTAGAAGCATCACCTGAAGATGGAGCAGTACCGCCTTGCCAAACAGGTGTTACAGATGTGCCATCAACCGTTACAGCAGAATTGTAATAAGGAGTTGATCCTTGAGTTACCAAAAATGTGCAAGTAATTGCTTGGCCTGTAGAAAGCATAGCATTTAATGTTGTTCCGCTATTACCTCTAAAATTAACTGTCCAATTACCACTTGCATTAGTTGTGTAATAAAGAACAGATTGTGTCAATAAGTCATAGTTAATCGTGCCTGTAGCAGCTACAGCACCAACTGTGGCATTTTCAATAATAAACTGAGGAGTTCCTTGAAACAATAAAACAGGCGTACTTGATGCGTTACCAACCCACATCTTTTTGTCAGCAATATTAACAGCTAATTGACCTTGAGCTAGTGAGCTAGGCACTACGGCTGAAGTTACGCTATTTGTTGTTTTTACGATTACTGCCATAATTAAACTCCTGGTTCAACCCAATTAGGATTGTGTGGAAATTCGTAAGCTAAACGTGCATCAGCTACCGTAGAAGGAAAATCTCTTAATGCTTGACGATAATTAGCCCAAGCAGCTTTATCTACTGGAGAATCGCTTAATTGAGTCCAATCACATTGAGATAATAAAGCATTTCTATTTGATCTTAATTGAGCCATTGCTGAATCTTTGCTAGATTGCACTTCTTCTTCTGTCATGGGTGCAACTTCAACCATTGTTACAAATTCACCATCAATATAAGGTGAGCAAGAAACTAGCTTTTCAGTCAATGAATTATGGCTTTTAAAAAGATTTACTTTTTTGTATCCATTAATTTTAAGAAGTTCGTCTGATGGAACTCCATTAAATTTTTGTCTGTAATCAATAACTTCTGTTACTGCATTGTTTTCAATTTTTGCTATTAACATAATTTATCCTTAGTAAGTAGGTAAAGCTGCATCTGGAACTGTAAAGTTTGAAGTATAACGAGCATAGCCTTTAGTAATGCGGAAGTCGTCAATATAACCAGTTAAAGGTGTTGATGCGTTATACCATCCAGCTAGAATTAAAGACCCTGGACAAGTCATAGAACCTGAATAAGAAGCAGAAACATCTAAAGTTCCATTTATATATTGTTTAAGAGTTCCACTTGACCTAACTAAAGCAATGTGTGTCCATACATTTGTTGATAAAGATGTTGTTGGACTTAGTCTATCTGATCCACTTGTATAAAGATATAAAGCACCACCTTGCAAATACCAAGCATATCCAGAATCTCCAGAAGCTGCTCTAGTATCTAATACACCAGGAGTTCCAGATAAAGAAGTTGGGTAAATCCACATTTCAATAGTAAAGTCGCCAGTACCAAAGCTATATTGATTAGAAGAAGAAGCGTTTAACCAATCCCCTGTACCATCAAAAGCTAAAGACCCTGTACCAAACTTCTTAACACTTGTGCTTACCTGTGCATTACCTACTGTTTCTAGGTCATTCATCATTGCATAGTCAGGGATGCCAGCGTTGGTGAAATCACATAGCAAAGAAGTATTAGTAATTGCTGTTACTGGTGCAGTTGGCGGTGTAAAGTTACCTGTATATACAGCAGTTCCTTTAACTACACGATAATTGCTAAGATAACCATTCAATAAAGATGACTGACCATCTTGATAATTTATATATAATGGTTTTGTTGTTGCATATAAATTTTCAGCCGTTTGAGATGTGCCAGCAACTCCATTTAAGTAAGGTGTTACAGTGCTTCCATTTCTAACAACAGCAACATGTTGCCAAGTGTTTGCAGATAAAGTTAGACCAAGAGATACATCATAGTTAGTATTTCCGTCAGGAGATTGAGCCATTCGTAAAGTACCATTATTACTATAAATAAGTAATGACCTATCGTTATTAGAGTATCCATATCCTAAAGAAAAATAAAATAAATACCCTGATACGCTAAGTGGATTTATCCAAAACTCTACAGTCCAATTGCTAGACCCAAATAAAAATGCAGAGTTATTTGCTAAAGT
>JACCDQ011807973.1_pt1 | contig 26309 bp, 39 predicted proteins | sample 7446031 | NCBI WGS metagenome assembly JACCDQ01 (sample SAMN15323442, study PRJNA562643) | freshwater metagenome | isolation source: river surface water | place: USA:Blue River Watershed | collected 2017-08-17 | reverse complement strand
CAGTGCAAGGAGATGGCCGCCGGGCGCGTTGCCGAGTTCGCCGATGGCGTCGACCGCGCCCTGACCGAGCCCGTCAGCGACAAGACCTTCGCGGCCTTCGTGTCGTTCTCCTACAACCTTGGCATCGGCGTCTTCCAGAAGAAGATCGCGCCGCTGTACAACGGGGGCCATCAGATGTCGGCCTGCGTGAAGATGGGCGAGTTCGTTTACGCCAAGGGCATCAAGCTGCCCGGACTGGTCACCCGTCGCCGGGAAGAGGTGAGGCTGTGCTTGGAAGGCTTGAAATAACCATCTCCGCCGCCGCGCTCGCCTTCGGGCTGGGCTTCTATTTCGGGCACCAGTCGGGCACGTCTGCGGCCAAGGGCGCCATCATCCGGGCGCAGCAGGAGCAGATGGAGGCTGCAGACCTCGCCTCACGCAAGGAGGCCCAGCGACTGGCCGCCGAAGCCGCCCGCATCGACCTATCCGTCCAGCTGGAGGACGCCGCCAATGCCCAAGAGCCTGCTGCTGCCTGCCTTCCTGTGTCTCGCGTCCTGCGCCTCAACCAGCGCTGACCGACTGGACCCGCCGCCCAGCCTGACGGCCCCCTGCGCGGCCCCTGCGCGGCTCCCTGAGCGCGACATGACGGATCAGGAGGTCGAGGTGCTTTGGGGCCGGGATCGCTCTGCTTTGCGCGCCTGCGGAAGCCGGTTGGACGGACTGGCAAACTGGGCTATAGTGGCTCAGACCAAGAGGTGATGACATGGCTGGACTGACGTATTCGACCTATGTGACGCAGATCGCCCAGATGGCGGTCGTCAGCCCCGTGGACGTCAACTTCGTCGCCATCCTGCCGATGATGCTGGACTATGCCAGCCTGCGCATCTGCCGCGACTTGGACCTGATGTTCACGTCGGTCTCCCTCAGTGGCGCCGCCTATCAGCTCGCCGCCGGAAACCGCAAGCTGTCCTTCCCGCAGAACCTGCCGGACGGCTCTTCCTTCGTGGTCAGCGAACAGCTGAACCTGATCATCGGCGGCGGGTCCAACCCGGACGCCGCCTCCCGCGCGCCCTTGCTCCCCACGACCAAGGAGTTCCTCGATGCTGTCTACGGTTCTTCTCTTCCTGCTGATCGTGCGCAGCCCAAGTATTTTGTCCCCTTCAACGAGACCCTGTTTTTCGTCGGCCCGGTCCCCGACCAGAATTACTATGTCGAGGTCGTCGGGACGGTGCGCCCCGCGACACTTTCGGCATCAGTCCCGGTGACCTTCATCAGCGAGTACCTGCCGGACCTCCTGATCATGGCGTCGATGGTCTACATCTCGGCCTACCAGCGCAACTTCGGGCGCCAGTCGGACGACCCGCAGATGGCGCAGAGCTATGAGGGCCAGTACCAGCTCCTCCTGAAGTCGGCGGGCGTCGAAGAGGCGCGCAAGAAGTTCGAGGCTGGCGCGTGGTCCTCCCAGAGCCCGGCTGTCGTCGCCACCCCCACGCGAGGCTGATCCATGGCGCATGAAAGCCTGAAGCTGATCCCCGGCGTCGACCAGAACCGGACCCCGGCTTTGAACGAGGCCGCGATTTCGGAGAGCAACCTGATCCGGTTTGTCTCTGACCGGCAAGGCATCGCGCTGCCCCAGAAGCTTGGCGGCTGGGTGGCCTATGGCACCAACTGGCCCCTGTCCAGCACCTCGATCCGCGCCATGCATGCGTGGTCGGACACGGAAGGCGTGAACCGTCTCGCCATGGGCGCCGAAGGCGCGCTGACCTTTGGGTCACCCTCGACCACCCCGACCAACATCACGCCACAGTTCAGCACCGCCGATCTGGCGGTCAATTTCGCGACCACCGCCGGGTCGTCCACCGTCACCGTCACCGACAACGGCAGCAACGCCACGGTCTACGAAAGCATCTTCATCAACACCCACATCTCGGTGGGCGGCCTGATCCTTTTCGGCTTCTACCAGTGCAGGCCGAACACGGCCAATTCCTACTTCATCACCGCGACCGATATTCTCGGGAATGCAGTGGCTGCGACCTCCAGCGCATCGCCCGGCGCCGTGGCGCAATTCGGCACCACCTCCGGCAGCCTGACCGTCACCGTCACGTTGAACAACCACGGCCTGTCGGTCGGATCGACCTACCCCGTTCTCGTCTCCACGACGGTCGGCGGGATCGCCTTCTACGGCAATTACATCGTCCAGACGGTCCCGACCGCCAACACCTTCACAATCTCCGCGTCGAACCTTGCGTCCTCGACGACGACCGGGTTCATCAACGGCGGGAACGCGCAGATCGTCTATTACACCGGCCTCACCGGGGCGCCCCTCCCGACCGGGTACGGCCTTGGCGGATATGGCATCGGCGGCTATGGCGTGGGCGTCACGGCGACCGGGAACCGGACCTTCACCATCTCGACCCTGACGCGCGCGTCCGGCATCGTCACCGCGAACCTGTCAGGCAGCATCTACACCATCCCGGTCGGGACCGTCCTGACCGTTTCCGGCGTCACGCCGTCGACCTACAATCTGGTGAATGCGGTCGTCACGGCTTCCTCGCCGGGGGTGTTCTCCTACGCCCTCGCTGGATCGACGGCGCCCGGAACCGGGGGCTCGGTGACCGTCACGACGTGGGCCTTTGACCCGGTCACCGACTGGAGCCTCGACAACTGGGGTGAAGACCTGATCGCCTGCCCGCACATGGGCAGCATCTTCTACTGGACGCCCACGACCGCGACCTCAGCGTCAGCCGCCGTGGTAGTGCCCAACGCACCCCCGGTTAACGAGGGAGCCTTCGTGGCCATGCCAGCGCGACAGATTGTCGCGTACGGATCGACCTTCACCGGCATCCAAGACCCCATGCTGGTCCGGTGGACCGATCTTGGCAACTTCACCAAGTGGGTCGGGACCGTCACCAATCAGGCGGGCTCCTACCGCATTCCGACCGGGTCGAAGATCATCGGCGCCATGCAGGGGCCGCAGCAGGGCCTGCTCTGGACCGACATCGGCCTCTGGTCCATGCAGTACGTCAACCTGCCGAACGTCTATTCGTTCAACGAAATCGCCTCCGGCTGCGGGCTGGTGGGTCGCAAGGCTGCGGCGGCGATGTCGGGTGTCGTCTACTGGTTGAGCCAGAGCCAGTTCTTCCGGCTGTCCGGCGCCGGGGTCGAGCCTCTCCCGTGCCCGATCTGGGACGTGATCTTTCAGGACATCGACTTCAGCCATGCCGAGAACATCCGCTGCGCGCCGAACAGCCGCTTCGGGGAAATCGCATGGTTCTATCCGGTCCTGAACGCTGACGGGACGCCCGGAACCGGGCAGCCGACGAAATATGTCAAATACAACATCCTGATGAACGCTTGGGACTTCGGGACGCTGTCGCGCACGGCTTGGATCGACCAGTCGGTGCTTGGCGCCCCCATCGCGGCTGGCATCAACGGCAGCGGCTACCCGGTCTTCCAGCATGAGGTCGGCAACGACGCCAATGGTGAGGCGATGTCCTCCTTCATCCAGACCGGGTATTTCGCGCTGAACGAGGGCGACCTGAAGTCGTTCGTCGACCAGCTCTGGCCGAACATGAAGTGGGGGCTGTACGGCAGCTCCAACCAGAACGCGCAGGTCAAGATCACCTTCTTCGTGGCCGACTATCCCGACCAGTCGCCCGAGGTCTACGGCCCCTTCACCGTGAACCAAGCCTCCACCTTCATCAGCCCGCGCTTCCGGGGGCGCCTTGTGTCGATCAGGGTCGCCAGCGATGATGTGGGCTCCTTCTGGCGCCTTGGGAACATCCGCTACCGCATCCAGCCCGATGGGAAATACTGATGGCTTCGCTCACCGACATCCTGACCACCGCCCAGAACATCGTACGCGCCATCAGCGTCCTCGGGACGACCTATCTGCAGGTGCAGGGCAATCAGGTTCGCAACGGCATCAGCACCGCGACCGTCGTTTCGACCGGGCAGGGCCGGTTGGCGCGCATCGTCGTGACGACCGCCGGGTCGGCTGCAGGTGGAGCGTACGACGCATCCGTCGCCAGCATCACGACGAGCCCCATCATCGTGATCCCGAACACGGTCGGCGTGATCGAGGTGAACATCCCCACCAACAATGGTATCGTGATCGCGCCCGGCACCGGGCAGGTCGTCACCGTCAGCTATTCGTGAGGTCGCCATGCCGCTGAAACCCGGATCGTCCCGCGAGACCATCTCGCACAACATCTCCGAGATGGTCGAGGCTGGTCACCCCAAGGATCAGGCCATCGCCGCCGCGCTCAGGACGGCCCGAGAGGGGCGCGCCACTGGCGGCAGCGTGAAGGTCCACAAGGGCCCGATCCACAGCGCCGTGGCTGGCAGGACCGACCACCTCCCCATGAACGTCGCGTCCGGCTCCTACGTCATCCCCGCCGACATCATCTCGGCCATGGGCGAGGGCAACAGCATGGCTGGCTTCAAGGTGGCCAAGGACATCTTCTCTGCCCCCGACGTCACTGACGGCGCGCCCTATGGCGCCTCCGGCATGCCCTATGGCGCCACCCCGCCGCACAAGGCCGATGGCGGGCCGACCTCCAGTGTCCCCATCGTTGCGGCGGGCGGGGAATATGTGATACCCCCGGAGGATGTCGTCCACATCGGCGGCGGTGATCTCGATCACGGCCACAAGATTTTGGACGCTTTCGTGAAGAAGATGCGGCAGAAAACCATCAAGACCTTGCAGAATTTGCCCGGTCCCAAGAAGGATTAAAAATACATGAGCGATGAAGTCTTCGTCCGGGAGGGCGTTGTCGAGGATTTCCCAGAGCTGATGCGGCTGGCCATTGACGCGACGAGGGAGAACGCTTTCGTCGATCCTGACGAGATGATGCTGGCGCAGCACATGTACGCGGCGCTGACCAAGCAGATGGGCGTGGCCGGTGTCATCGGCGGTGGCCCGGGCGAGCCCTTGGAGGGCGCCATCGTGCTTCGCATCGGCCCCCTCTGGTACAGCCCCGAGCTGATCCTTGAGGAGAAGGCCATCTACGTCGCGCCCGAGTTCAGGTCGGCAAAGGGTGGCCGGGCGAGGAAGCTCGCCGAGTGGGCCAAGGGCGTCTCAGAAAAACTTGGCATTCCCCTTGCGATTGGGGTATTGTCCAATTCAAGGACTGAGGCGAAAATCCGTCTCTATGAACGTGTCTTCGGCGCCCCGGCTGGGGTGTACTTCCTGTACAATGCCAAGACAGGACTGGAAAAAGGGTAGACGCAATGGGCGGCAAGAAGGCAACCTCGACCTCTCAGGTCACCATTCCGCCCGAAGTTCTGGCCCGTTACAACGCGGTCAACACCAAGGCAGAGGCCGCCGCCGCCAAGCCGTTCCAGTCGTTCGGGACCACCGCCGCCGACTATGTCGCCCAGATCAACCCCCAGCAGATGGCGGGCATCACCTCGACGAACGCGGCGGCTGGCTCCTACCAGCCCTACCTTTCCGCCGCGTCCGGCGCCACCCAAGGCGCCATGGGCGGCCTGAATGCCGCCGACATCCAAAAGTACATGTCGCCCTATCTTTCGAATGTGGCTGACACGACCGCCGCCCTGATGCGCCAGTCGAACGAGCAGGCCCAGTCCGGCGCCCTCGGCACGGCGGCGATGTCCGGCGCCTTCGGCGGTGACCGGGCTGGCATCGCGGCGGCAAACCTGAGCCAGCAGAACCAGCTGGCCATGGGCAAGACGATGGCCGACATCTACCAGCAGGGCTATGGTCAGGCGCTCGGCACCGCCCAGCAGCAGCAGGGCGTCCAGCTTCAGGGCGCGCAGCAGCTGGCCAACCTCGGGGCGCAGGCGCAGGGTCTCGGCCTGCAGGGCGCTCAGGCCCAGATGGCGGCTGGCACCATGCAGCAGCAGACCGAGCAGGCTGGCAAGGACGCCATGGTCCAGCGCTTCATGCAGGAGCAGGGTTATCCGTTCCAAGTCGCCCAGTTCCTCGCCAACATCGCCCTCGGCACCGGCACCGCGTCCGGCAGCACCACGACGACGACCCAGCCGACCGGCATCTTCGGGAACCTCGCCTCCGGCGGGCGCGTCGACGGCTATGCGACCGGAGGCGGCGTGTCGGGCTCGGACAGCTATGTCCCGGAGGTCGAGGTTCCTGTCGGCCAGCTGATGGTCGCCCAGCCTCCCCAGCAGCAGAAAAGCGGCGGCCTCGGAAGCATCATCTCCTTGGCCACGAAGTTCATGGCTTCCGGCGGCGTGGCGGGCAACCGCGACGGCTATGACGTCGGTGGTGTCCCGCCCACCCAGCGGCCCATGCCGCGCCCGGTGGACCTTCTGACGCGCCAGCCCATTACCGCGCCGGAGGAGGGTTTCATCTCGTCCACCCAGCGCCCCATGCCGCGCCCTGCGGGCCTTGCTGGGGCCGACGTGGCGTCCGACACCATGGCGGCCCTTGGGCGCGCCCCCTCGGGCCTCTCCGCCCCCGTTCAGGTCAAGCCCGCACCGGAGTTCGGCCAGTCGACTGGTGTTGCAGCTCCCGCCGCCAGCCTCTTTGACGCCAAGATCGTCCCCATCGAGAGTGGCGGCAAGCAGACTGATGCGTCCGGCCAGCCGCTGACCTCCTCGGCTGGCGCTGTTGGCGCCGCGCAGGTCATGGAAGGCACCGGCCCGGAAGCCGCGAAGCTTGCCGGTCTGGAGTGGGACCGCGACCGCTGGATGTACGACCGCGACTACAACCTCGCCTTGGGCCGCGCCTACTTCAACGAGCAGCTGCGCCAATTCGGCAACCCAGAGCTGGCGGCGGCGGCTTACAATGCCGGGCCGGGCGCCGTGCGTTCGGCGATGGACCGCGCCACCGCCATGGGTGGCACCTATCTGGACTACCTGCCCACCGAGACGCAGGCCTATGTTGCCAAGTTCTCGGGTGACGGCACGGCCCAGCCCCAGCCGACTGGTGGTCTCGGCGCCGCATCCGCCCCGGTCGAAACCGCCCCCGGCGGCGTGAAGCCGTACGAAGATCGCAACGCCATCGGGCAATTCCTGCACAACCCGGCGACGAACAAGCTCGACCGCAACGCCGTCCTGTCCGTCCTCGCCGGTCTTGGCACCATGGCGTCGTCCCGCACCCTCTCCCCGATTGCCGCGCTCCTGCAGGGTGTCGGCGGCGGCGCGGCGGCCTATCAGAGCCTTCAGTCGGCGGAGCCGTCCCGCGTGGCGGAGACCATGGCGAACAGCCGGAACGCCCGCGCCATGTACCAGCAGCAGGTTGCCCTTGGCGAGACCCGGCCCTTCGATCAGTGGGCTGCGGCCCAGTTCGGCGGTGGCGCGGCGTCCATGATCGGCGGCCCCGGCGCCCCGGCGGCCCCGGGCGCACAGACCGCACCCGCGCCGTCCTATCAGGGCGTTCCCCTCGACATCTTCGGTCGCGGCATGACCCAGACCATCAGCCTTCCCGGCGGGGTTCAGGTTCAAGCTGGCCAGAGCTATGGCTACCTGAAGGCGCTGGAGAACGAACTCCAGTCCAAGGTCTCTCTCGGTGTCGTCGACCCGTCCACGCTGGTCGGTGTCCAGCAGAAGATCGCCGACATCGAGCGCGCCAACGGGCAAATCGTCGACGTCAATGGCCGCTCCGTCATCGACCCGACCTATTCGCAGATGCAGTTTGCTGGAAACCAGACCGCCTCCGACCTGACCCGGTCGAACGCCATCCTCACCTCTCTGCCCGAGAAGCTCACCAGCGTCTCGGATCAGGACCGCCGCATCGAAGAGATGGCGCGTGTCGCGGCTGGCCTGCCCACCAGCGGCCCGGCGGCGCCGTTCCTTGCGCCGATTGCCGGACTGGCGACCCAGTTTGGCCTCAGCGAAGCCAACAGCATGACCACCAACTACAACATGATGGCCAAACTGGTCGCTGATGAAGCGCGCCAGAGCCTGAATGAAATTGGCGGTGACACCAACACGAACACCTACATCAACAACATCGTCAGCTCCACCGTCAACCCGACGATGGACAAGGGCTCGATGGCCGAAATTCTTGCCATCAAAGCTGGCATCAACGAGTACCAGCGTGAGATGTATGCGGAGCTGAACAAGTCGGCTACCGAAAACCCGACCGCGAACCTCGCCCAGATGGAGCGCGAATACCGCTCCACCCATCCCGTCGCCCCGTTCATCGAAGCGCAGCGCCCGAAGTTTGCCGATGCTCTTGGGGTCTCCACAACTGGCGAGCAGATCACCCCCCAAAACGCGCCTACCGGAGCAAGGGTTTTTGATGTAAATCAAAACAAGTGGTTCGAAAAGAATGAAAACGGCAAGTGGGTTTTGTCCGCAAATCAGGAAGGTCAGGGGCAATGACTGATTTTCAGCCGACTGGAAAAATCATCCTTCCGAAGGGCTTTGATGCTGGCTCGAACTCCGGTCAGGCTGACTTCACCCCAACTGGAAAAATCGTCCTGCCCGCGCCGGTCTCGACTGGTGAGGACATCCTGCGCGGCAGCGCCTCCGGGCTCGCTGAGGGGGCTGCGGGACTGCTCGGGCTTCCGCGCACGGCCTATGACGCTGTGCGCGGGGGTGCGGGATGGGTCGCAAATAAAGTCGGCGTCCCTGAGGGTGTCCAGTCCGTCATGGGTCAGGGTGCCGACGTTATGGGTGACGTGATCTTCGGCAGGCCGACCGAGGAATACCGGGGGGCAATGTCGGACCTGACCGGCGGGTACACCGAATACGAGCCCAAGACCTATCTGGGGGAGACCGCGAAGAACATCGGGGCCATGGTCCCGGCGGCGGCCACTGTCGGGCTGACCGGCGGGGCCAGCGCCCTGCCCAGCGCCCTGACCTATGGCGCCGTCGTCCCGGGCGCGGCTGGTGTCGCGGCGGAGAAGGGCGGCACCGGGGCGGCCCGGGCGCTCGGCCTGAGGAACCCGGAGGCTTGGGGCACCGGGGCAAAGATCGGGGCCGAGTTGCTCGCCCCGGGCATCGCCCAGCGCGCCATGGGGGCCACCCGCGCGCCCATGGAGGCTCTGGCAGCCGACAATGCCGACGAGATGGTCAAGGCGGGCTTGCAAGCCCCCACGGCTGGCCAGATGACGCAGAACCCCGAGCTTCTGGCCCGTGAGGCGTCCTCCTTTGGTTTCTCCGACAAGATCGCCAAGCAGCAGAAGAGCCTCCTCGATTACGCCTACCGCAAGATCGGCTGGGACAGCCCGGCGCCGCCGACCGAACAGCAGCTGGCCGACATCGGCGCCTCCATCGGCAGCGGTATCGAGCAGAACATCGACGGGATTTCCTACCCGGTCACGGGCGCCGACCGCGCGTTGGCCGGAAGCCGGGAGATGTCGCGCTATCTCTCGGGCTCCGACGAGGGGTCGCGCAACCTGATCCAGATGTGGCTGGGTGATCTGGGCGGCAAGCCCTATCTGACGCCTGCCGAAATCAACAAGATCAGGAGCGATGCTTGGGAGCTGTCGGTCAGCCCGAGTGCGAACCGCGCCGCGAAGGACGCCGCCATCACCATCGGCAAGCTGGCTGACGGCATGATCGAGCGCACCCTGAACGACGCGGCCCAGTTCGGCATCGTCCCCGCAGAGGCCTATGGGAACTACCTGCGCGCCCGCAAGGACTATGCCAACTTCCTCGCGGTTCGCGGCGCCATCGAGAACTCGGGGCGCCCCTCGGCCATGGTCTTTGCCTCCGACGACCTGAAGCGCGCCGTGGACAAAATCCCGGGCGTCAGCCCAGACTTCCGCCGGATCGTCGATCACGCAGCATCGTACTATGGTGGTCACCCGGCCATGGACAAGGCGTCCGTCCTGAGGCGCATCGAGGCGTTCGGTCAGGACATGACCAACGCCATGATGACCAGCGCCTTCAGCACCCCGGCTGGTGTCGCTCAGGGCGCCATGACGGTCCTTGGACGCCTCGGCAAGATCACCCACCCCTTCACCATGAGCGCCCTCGGGCAGGCGGCCCTGAAGAGCGGCGCAGGCAAGGCGTCCAACCTCTTCGTCAACCCCTACCAGACGGGGGCGATCATGGGCGCCCTTCCTTATGCTCAGGGAGACCGCGCCGAACGCAAGGCTGGGGGCCGGGTCTCCAGCCACGAGGTTGCAGCTGACCAGTTGGTCCGCGCGGCGGAACGTGCTAAGAAGGGGCAGAGCGCCCAGACGGAAGCCCTCCTGAACCAGTCGGATGACGCCGTCGCCCAAGCCCTCGAAGTTGCGAACAGGAGCATCTGATGACCACTACCAAAGGGATCACCTCCCCGGCCTTGGGCTCCCTGAACTGGGATGTCCCCCTGAACGCGAACTTTGCAGCCATCGAGAAGGCGTTCGGGACCGCTGTCAACATCACCGCGACCTCCGGCAGCTACACCCTGACCGCGTCCGACCTCGGGAACATGGCCCTGCGCTGCGTGGGCGCCCTGACCGCCAACGTGACGCTGCAGGTGCCGCTCCTGACCGCAGGGCAGTGGGTGGTCATCAACTCCACGACCGACGCCACGGGCGGCCCGTGGTCGGTGTACATGGTCAGCGCTGGCGGCGGCACCCCGGTCAAGATCGAGCGTGGCACGACGCGGTCGATCTACTCGGACGGCACGGCTGGCGGCGTGGTCTTTGCCGACACCCCGTTCACCGCCGGGTCGACGACGCAGGTCATCTACAACAACGCCGGGACGCTGACCGGGTCTCCGGGCCTGATCACGAACGGGACCGATCTGACGGTCACCGGCAGCTTTCTGTCGACTGGCGGTCGGGTCTACGCCGACAACTTCAATGACGCTTCCGCCGGAAACACGGCGAAGATCAACGGCATCACGCCGGTCGACACCGCCAGCGTCCTCTCGACGTTCCACGTTGTCGGCGCGGCGCCCGTCTATGCCTGCCGGGCCTTTGTCAACTTCTTTGGTGGAACCCCTGCGGTAATTCGCAGCTCTGGGAATATCGCCTCCGTTGTGCGCAATTCGGTTGGCAATTTCACGGTCAATTTCACGACCGCGATGCCTGACACCAATTACGCCGTCACAGCAACGGCTGGTAACGCATCGACGACCGCTTCGGGTGGAGCGATGACGTGCTGGATCACGGACTATGCTCTCGGCTCGTTCAAGTTCCTTGCTTCTGACAACAACACCGACAGCCTTATCGACCCGGTCTACGCCAACATTGCCGTCTTCCGTTAGGGCGGCAATCAAGGGCTCACTTTGACCTTGCCGATGTGCATGGTGTTCAGGATCATCGCGCCAACAGAGAAGAAGCCCGCGCTTTCGGGCTTCCTGTAGAACTCCTCGACCATGACGAAGTCGGCCTCCTGCATGGCGTCCATGAACTCGGCCAAGGAGCTGGCCGGGTGTTCGCAAACCACCTGATGCACCAGCTCCCCCTTACGGGACGGCATGTTCAGCGTGACCAGAAACCTCATTTTTTCCCCTTGATCATGAATAGTCGGAACGCTTCGCGCTCGACGTGGGGCCGGATCAGAGCAGGCAGCTTGTCCAGAGCCCGGCGGCGCTTCTCCTTGTCTGGTATCGCAAGAATGGACCTCGCGCCATCGTAAATGTGCTTGCTGCATGCCGACTGGATGCCGGGCTCCTCGTCCTCCAGCTCCACCTTGCCCATCAGGACGGCCTTGATGCGGTCGCTGGGCCGCCTACCGCGCCAGATAGGCATGCAGGGCCTCCCATGCGGCATCGACCCCCAGCGCGATGCACACGAAGCTCCCACGGGCCTTGGCGGCCCTCAGGAAGGCCAGCTGCTGGTCGGAGATGCTGGACGCGGTGTGGTCGCGCCGCTTCAGCTCGCAGATGAAGGTGGGCGCCCCGGGGATGATGATGTCGGCGGCACCAGTCGTCATGCCCTCGGACTTCTCCTTGGCGGCCTGCAGCAGGTGCCGCTTGCCCTCGTTGCGCACATGGAAGGCGATCAGGCCGAGCGTGTCAGGATACTGGCGGCGCAGGCGACCGAAGAAGGTCACCTGCTCCAGCGTCTCCTTGGGGCACGGCCCGCGATAGGCCGTGTCGCCGTAGATTTCGATGTCATTCGGGAGGTACATCAGCGGGTCCATTGAACTGGAAGACGCGGTAAAAGCCGCTCTCCGGGTCTTTTTGATAGGTAATCGTCAGGGGGACATCTTCGCCCAAGGCGTTCAGCATGGCAAGCTCCACGCGGGCGCGGTGATGGGTGGGCTCCTTCATGACCCAGAAGGAGAAGGACCGGTACTTGGTGACCACGTCGCAGCGCCACGTCTCCTTGCCGCTGCGGGCGATATGGGCGCGCTTGGTCCAGAAGGTCACCTCGTCCGTCTGGCGCTTCGTGGGGTCGCGCTTCATGGCCTTGAAGTCGATCTTCAGCTTGTCGTTCGGGTCGACAATCTCGCCCTTGCAGTCGGTGCAGTACCGGGCCGCGATGTCGTTCTCGGCCTCGCAGTGCGGGCAGGGCTTGAAGGTCCAGCGGTAGGTGCATTGCACCCGGTCCCCGGCGATGTTCACCGTGGCGCGGCAGCGGCGCCCGAAGTGGGCTGGCATCGAGCCCCAGTCGGTCTCGATCTGGTTGCCGTCGAGGTCGGTGAAGTACCCATTCTCGTCGATCTCATAGCCGTCGTTGTTGGGCCGGGCCGAGAACTCGTTCTCCACGTCGCAGAGCGGGCACTTGCAGGTCAGGAAGACCTTCTCCTGATCGCCCTTGGTGACCTCGACCTTCGGATTGAACACGTCGCCGTCCGGGCAGTGGCGCGGCAGGTTCTCGGCATAGTCGAGGATCAGGCAGGTCTCCTTGAACTCTTCGATCCGCAGGCCGCGCCCGATGATCTGCTGGAGCAGGCCGACGCTTTCGGTGGCGCGCAGGATCGCGATCATGTCGACGTGGGCAGCATCAAACCCGGTGGTCAGGACCGAGACGTTGACCAGATATTTGATCCGGCCAGCTTTGAAATCCCGGATGATCCGGTCACGGTCGGCCTTCTTGGTCTCCCCGGTGATGATGGCAGACATCCCGACTGGCAGGCTTGCCATGCACTCTTCGGCATGCCGGACGGTGGCGGCGAAGATCATCACGCCGCGCAGGAAGGCGGCCTGCTTGACGATGTCGGCGATGATGGCGGCGGTCTTGCGGCCCTGCCCGTGGTAGGCCCGGTCCACAGCCACGGCGTCAAACTGGCCCCGGGCGTTGAGCTGCATGTTCAGCGTCTCGTACCCATCGGCGCCGGTCTCTCCGACCGTGGGGCGCGTCAGGAAGCCCTGCTCGATCAGCTCATAGGCTTGGATGCGATAGACGCAGGCGGCGAAGTACGGGTCTTTGGTCTGATCCTCGCGGACAGGGCTGCCGTCCGGCCACTGGCCGAAGATGTACCCGGTCCCCATGCGGTAGGGGGTCGCGGAGAGACCTATGACGCGCAGGTTTGGGTTCGCCTCGCGCATGACGTCGATGATGCCCTTCACGGTCGGCGTCATGCCGTGGCACTCGTCGATCACCACGGCGGCGAAGTCGCTGCCGAAGCGGCTGATGGAGTTGTTCACCGTGCCCGGCGTCCCGAAGACGACGGGGTGCCGCAGGCTCTTCTGCCCGGCGCTGGCCGAGAAGATGGAGCATTTGGCCCCGGTCGCCTTGAACTTCTCGGCGTTCTGGGTGACCAGCTCGGCGCTGGGCGCGAGGCACAGGACGTGCTTGCCCTTCGACATCGTGTGGATGGTGTCGGCAACCGCCGCGATGATGTGCGACTTGCCCGCGCCCGTGGCCGCCTCAATGCAGCAGGGGGCGCGGTTCTTCTTGATCCAGTCGGTGATGGCGTCGTGGGCTTCTTGCTGGTAGGGGCGCAGCATGATGATCTCCTAATTCTTTGTGCTTTTTAGCACATCATTCTATCACGTCAACATCATTTTCTTGTTGGATTTCCCGGGCGGCCTGCGGGACGCGCCCGGCGGTCGCGGCGTCCATGACCTTCATGTGGCACTCGCCTGCGGTCAGCCCGAGCTTCTCCCGCAGGAGCCGGTAGGCCTCACCCCGTGACATCTTGCCGCCCTTCCAGAGGGGGTCGAAGGCCGCGTGGGCGGCCTTCCTTGCTTCATGCGTCTCACGGTCCACCAGCGGAGCATCGCCCCAAGCCCACAGATCGCAGTGACTGGTCCTGACGCCGTACTGAGTGTGCTGGATGTCGGCCTTGGCCCCGCACTTCGGGCACCGGACGCGCGCCATCACGCACCAATCATCGTACGCTGCGACTGCCAGCCGACGAGGTTCGCATGGCGCGCCCCGGGCGTCGGGACGGCCTGATGCTCGAAAGGCGACATGTGCTTCAGGTCGAGGAGTGTCTTGGCCAGCTTCTTGTTCGCCCCGGACGACGCCTTGGTCCCGTCGTGGTTCAGGTAGCTGACGCGGGCGCAATGAGCGGCGCTCTCGTGGGGGTTGGGGTTGTAGGGCGAGTGCCATCCTGCGATCTTGACCGGGGTGGCCACCGACTGGATCATCGCATCCCGGATTGCCTCCGCCAGCGCCCGCATGGTCGGATCGGCGGTGTCGTGGATGCGCAGGGCGAAGAAGTTGTCCCAGCTGGTGGCCGTGATGATCACGCTGATGTGCGACCACGGTTCGAGGATGCGGTTGACGACCTGCTTGTGCGCCCCCGCCATCATGGCGACCCACGCCAGCGCCACGGCCATGTAGCAGCCCAGCATCCAGATCATGCGGACGACCCACAGGCGGAAGCCGGTCAGCTCGGCACCGGCCTGCATCCCCGGCTTGTTGCGGCCCCACGACACGGGCATCGCCGGGTCGCGCAGGACGCTCAGGATCATCCGCCAGATCGGCACCGCCCGACTGGAGCTGGCCGACCGGGAGAAGTCGCGGTGGGTCATAACCTCCGGGTGGATGAAGCGCGGATAGCGCGCCTGCACCGAGAAGATGTCAGGGCAGCCGGGGTGGCTGCTCCGGGCGATCACCTTGGCTTCGATGGTCATGCCGACACCTTTCGCGTCCCGCAGGAGACCGACAGCCACGCGCCCGGCGCGTAGTCGGCGACAACCTCGCCGCCATCCTCCTTGTTGTGCAGGCACAGACCGCCGCCGGGCAGGAAGCGGCGATAGGCCGCATAGTGGACCACCGTCTTGCCATCAGGGCAGTGGACCGCGACCCGCTTGGGCTTGGGCGCGGGCTTGGGCTTCTTCTTGAACAGGCCGAACATCACAGTTTCTCCGCTTTGGGGCCAATGGCCGCGACGATCTTGTCGAGGCGTTGGCCGAGTTTCTTCACTTCGGCGCGGGCGGCGACCATCTCGGCGATGGCCTCGTTTGCCCGGGAAAGGGCGCGGTCGGCGGTGCCAATCCATTCAGCAATCTGCTTGGACAGGTCGGCAATCTCCTCGTTGCCCTCAGGGCCAAACATATCGTCCCGGACGGCGCCGACCCAGCCGGGCATGATGCCATCGGCCAGCATCTCGGCGATGGTCTTGTCGGTCTCGCCGTCCCTGTAGCGCTGCTTGGCGACATCGTACGCTTCCTCCAGCGCCGCGACGATCAGGCGCTTCTGGTCCCGCGTGGGCTGGCGCGTCGGAGCGACCGGGGGCGGGGTGATCTCGATGACGGTCGGTTCCTTTGCCACGACTGGCCTCCTCCTCTTGGTTTCGCATTCCGGGCAGCGAAGCTTATGCTTCACGAAGGTCCATCCTTCTGCCGCCAGCTTTGTCACGGCCTGCCCGACATTGGGCTCGACCTTTGTCTTGTCGCGAGAGCGGTTTATCGTGTCGCATCTGATGGTCTTCTGGGCGCCGCATTCGCCACAGGTGCAGATGACCTCCGGGAAGCCCCGGTTGCCCCGCGTTGGGGTGAAGGCCGTCATTCCCCGATCATCCCCCGCAGGCCCTTGGCGTAAAGCTCGCCGACCGTTCCCGTGATGCATTCCGGGGTGGGCTTCAGAACCCATTCGCCGCTCTTCTCGTCGCTGGGGTACGGCCAGTGGGTCTCGCACATCTTGGCGCACTCCTCGACCACTTCCCGGCGGCACTGCTCCAGCTGGCGCCTGAGCTGCTGATTGATCGAGGTCATCCTTGCCAGCTTATCCTCGGTTGTCATCTTCCATCCTGTCGACAAAACGGTTGATCTCTTCGTCGTGGGCATGCTTGAAATTGAACGACCCAAAGTGGGCCGTGGTGTCTGCCCGCGCCACGCGGAAGCGATTGTTCCAGCCCTTCATGGTGCTGACCTGCCGAACGCTCGACAGGCTCACCCCAAGGGCTTCCGAGACGTCCTTCATGAGGCAGTCCCAGCCTTTCGGCTTGCAATAGGCGTAGATGCGAAACGCGAGCGCTTCGACCTTCGGGTTCATTTGAAGGTCCAATAGCTGGTGGGCTTGCCGCGCCACTTTTCGAGGTTGGCGTTCGGCGCCAAGGCCTTGATGGCCTGCGCATAGGAAACGGCCCCGACCTTCTCGATCTTGGTCAGCTTCTTGCGCCCGATGATCGCGTTGCGCCCACCAGACAGCTTCACCAGCTCCTCCATCAGCTCCTTCTTGCGCTCTTCGGCCTTGGCCGCCGCATCGACCAGATCATCGTACTCCGCCATCATCTGGAGGGCGCGGGGCGTGTCGATCACGACGCGGCGCTCTTCGAGGTGATCCGCCGGGTCTTCGTGGAGGAACTCCTGATAGAAGGCCTGCAGCTTGGGCAGGTTCTCCGCGATCCAGTCGGGGTCGTATTCGACGATCTCTAGTCCGGTGTCATGCGGCGTCCACTGCCAGAAATAGCAGCGCTGGCGCTCAGTCACGAACATCTGGACCTGCATCTGGGCATGGTAATGCGGCTGGTCCTCGACGGTCTTGAAAGGCACTGGGGCAGCGTGGTCGCGCAGGCCGAACGGGCACTTGATCTCCAGCAGCGAATTGTCGCCCAGATACCCGTCAGGACTGGCGCCGAGCCATTCCAGCATGGAGTGGATCACAAAGCTGGCCGGATCGACGTCGTGGCCCACCTCGTACTCAAAGGCCTCCTTGGCCTCCTGCTCGTGCATCACCCCCCAGTTGGTGGCGATGTTGCCGACGAACTCGCTCGGGGCGTCATTGTCGGCGCGCACCATGCGGCGCATGGCCTCCGCACGGCTGGTGTTGGGGTCGAGGCCGAGGATGGCCCCCACCATGGAGCCGGTGACGCGCCCTTTGCGCGCCGCGAACCATTCGGGCGATCTCTGTTCCATGTTTCTCTCTCTGGCTGGTTGGGGGTGGAAGGGGGCCGAAGCCCCCCGCCGGTCAATCAGAACGGGATTTCATCGTCGATGGTGCGGTTGTTCTTCTGGGCCTGCCCGGCGCTGTTCGCGTGGGCGCGGGCCATGTCGGCCTTGGACTGGTCGATCTCCTCCTTCGACGAGATGTCGGCGGTCTTCGGGGCGACGGCGCCGATCCAGTTGCCGCGCATCATCTCGCCGGTCGCGCTGTCGCGCATGGACCAGAGCATGACCTTGACGACCATCGGCTTGTTGGTCAGGTGGAGCGTCAGGGCCTCGTCGGTCGGCATCACCGGCTTGGCCAGAAGCTTTCCGCCCGCGTTCGTGTCGATGGCGGCCAACATGCGCTTCGCCTTGTCGCGCTTGGCGGCGACCTTGTCGGCCTTGGCGCGCGGGTCGGCATCGAGAACCCAGAGCTTCTGGAAAACCTTGCGGTTGTCGAACTCTTCCGGCGCCAAGACGTTCCAGCGCAGCGAGATGAAGCGGTTGCCCTGCTGATCCTTATCCCATTTCGCCTCGTCGATGGCGGCCAAGACCGAGGTCTCGGGCGGGATGGGTTCCATGTTGCCGCCGCCAGCGTCGAACTCGCCGTTGGTGGAGGTGGCGGCGTCTTCGCCGTCAGACAGGTTCCAGAAATCGCTCATGCTTGCTCTCCTTTGATCAGGTACGCGGCCAGCGGGTTCTCGCCCAGCTTGACCTCGATGGGTTCGGTGATGCCAAAACGGTTCTTCGAGACGTTGGCCGCCATGGCGTGACAGACCAGCTGACGCTCTCCGGTGGAGATCGCCTTTTTCACTTCGCCGTCGCCCTTGGTATAGGCCTCAAGGCGCAGGAAGCCCACCAGATCGACGTTGTCGATATAGGGCTGCATCGACTTTTCGTGCATCCGCATCGTGTAGCGGGTGAACTGGTTCCCGTCCGGCGGGCTGACGGTGGTGGTGTCCGCATGGGACAGGAAGACCACGTTCATGCCGCGATCCAGCAGGTATTCGCAGCCCTTGCGCAGGCGGCGGTGCTGGCTGGCGACCATGTTCATGCCCGCGCCCCAGCCGCCGAGGGCTTGGTTGATCGACTTGGGCTTGTTCGGGTCGGTGTCCACGACCCAGTCGGTGAACATCGTGTCCAGCATCGAGACGGTGTCGATCACGGCGGTCTCGTACGGATGCTCCTCCTTGGCCAGAGCCCAGAGCTGGGGCCAGAGGTCTTCCACGGTCTTGAGGACCGGGAATGCGTCGGGCATCGCGCTGTGGATGATGGACTTCAGGCCATCTTCCGACCGGATGAAGATCGGCTTGGGGAAGCTTGCCCCCAGCGTGGTCTTTCCGAGGCCCGCTTCACCGATGATGGTGACAGCCAGCGGGCGCGGCTTGGGTTTCGAGATTTGTTCCAGAACGCTCATCTTCTCTCCTTCTCAACACCATTGACCCTAGAGGCTGTTTGTGAGATTGTCAACACACGAAGTTCACGAAAGGAACAAAAATCGTGTCTGACGCCAAGCAAATCACCGAGGTCATTGACGCGCAGCTCGCGCGCATCCGTGACGCCCTGAAGGACCGCATCCTGACGAAGGTCGCAGAAGCGACCGGACTGCACGTCAATACCATCCGCAACATCGCCAAGAACGAGGCCCAAAGCTTCTCGCTTTCGACCATCAAGAAGCTGTCCGCATACCTCTTCCCGAGCGAGGCGTAATCGGGATGGAACACCGCATTTTTTGGGAGGCTGGATTTCGCGTCTTTGGCCTGTATGGCCGAGGCAGGGACGGGAAGTGCGAATGCGGGAACCCCAAGTGCGCCGAGAAGAGCCTGTTCAAGCATCCTCGCGTCTCCAACTGGCAGCACACTCCGAACTGGAGCGAAGAGCAGTTGGAGACCATGGAGCTGATGAAGCAGTTTCGCACCGGCTACGGCGTTGCCCTGCGCGGCGCGCTGGTGGTCGATGTGGATGCCCGCAGCGGCGGGGTGGCCAGCTTCGCGAAGCTGTTGGAGGTCGTGCCGGAGATTTCCGGGTCCGGCCTGATCGTCAACACCGGGTCCGGCGGCGGGTCGAAGCATTACTATTTTAAGGTGCCGGAAGGCATCTCGCTGGTGGTCAAGCTGGCCGACTATCCCGGTCTGGACTTCAAGAGCGGCGCCGCCTTCGTGGTCGGGCCGGGGTCGATGCATGCCAGCGGCACCAAGTACGAGATCGCCTTCGGCTCGCCCGAGGATGTCGATGACGTGCCCCTGAAGCTGCTGGACATGCTCCGGGTGCCGGAGCGCCACCGCGCCGACATCAGCGGGCGGCTGGTCGACGTGTCGCCTTCCGATCTGGAGGAGATGCTGGCGCACGTCCGCGACGTCGATGACTATGACGTCTGGGTCAAGGTCGGCATGGCGCTGCACCACGCGACCAGCGGCTCCGCCTTCGACATCTGGGACAAATGGTCGCAGCAGTCGGCGAAGTACGAAGAGCCCGAGATGGTCACCAAGTGGCACAGCTTCGGTCGGTCGGCCAACCCGGTCACGCTGGGGACGCTGGTCCACTATGCCGAGCAGGGCGGGTACGTCCAGCCGGTGACCTTCACGCCTGACCGCGAGTTCAAATTCGAGAAGCCCGACGAGATCGTCGGCATCGACACCAGCTCATTCGACCCGCTGCGCCCGCCGGGGTTCGCCGGGCAGCTGGCGGCATGGATCGAGAGCCGCACCCGCCGGAAGCGCGAGGCGCTGGCCTCCATGTCCGCGATCTGGGCGATGGGCTCGGCCTTCGGTCTGGCCTATACCGACGACCGGGACCGCGCCACGACCAACCTGTTCGTCTTCAACGTCGCGGGCTCGGGCTCGGGCAAGGACGGCATCCTGAGCGCCACCGCCGAGGTGCTGGAGGCCTGCGGCATGTCGGCGGCGGTCCATGGCACCATCAAGTCGGAACAGGAGATCGCCCGGAACCTGACGCGGCACCAGTCGGCCCTGTACATGATGGACGAGGTCGGCTTCCTCTTCCAGCGGATCAACTCCGCCAAGAAGTCCGGCGCCTCCTATCTGGAGGGCGTTCTGGGCCTGCTGATGTCGGCCTATTCCAAGGCTGATGGCCGCCTGCTGGTCTCAGGCGACCTGAAGGAAGACATCCGCATGCACCTGCGCAAGGAGCTGGCGCAGATCGAGAAGCACATGGAGGACAACGGCGAGAAGCCGCACCTTGTCAGCCGCGCCGCCGCGATCACCTATCAGCTGGACACCCTCGACGCCGGGATCGACCGGCCCTTCCTCGCGATGACCGGGTACACGACCGAGAAGAACTTCAACGAGCTGGTGACCTTCGAGGCCGCCACGACTGGCTTCATCGGGCGCTCCATCCTCTGCATCGAGCAGGACACCACCCCGGCGACGAAGAAGAACTGGAAGAAGCTGCCCATGCCCGAGGGCCTCAAGGCCACCATGCAGCAGCTGGTGCTGGGCGGGTCGTTCGACGGCACCAAGGGCTCCAGTCGGGTCGAGAACTATGGCGAGCGGATCAAGGTGCCGACCACGCCGGAGGCCAGCGGCATGCTGGACCACATCATCGACCTGTTCGACCGGATGGCCTACGAGCATAAGTCCAAGACCGGACTGGAGGCGCTGCCGATGCGCGGCTATGAGCAGGTCTCCAAGATCAGCCTGATCCTCGCCATCCCCGAGGGCCTGCGCACGGCGGAGCATGTCTCTTGGGCATATGCGCTGGTCAAGCGCGACATCGAAGCCAAGATGCGACTGGTGACCGCGAACGACCGGCAGAAGGACGACCCGGCCACCGCCATGCGGATGACCATCGCCCAGATGGTCGACGGGCCGGACGGCGAGACGCTGGGGGTGATCGTCAACCGCCTCAGCCGGAAGTACAAGCGGCCCGACATCGAAGCCTGCTTGGACAAAATGGTCGAGGCCAAGGTCGTGAAGCGCGAGAACAGCGTTCATCGTTTCACGAAGCAGGTTATCGTACGATACAAGCTCGTACATTCTGCTTGACGTATGGCAACAAGCGGTTTATCGGTAATCACACAACCAAGGAGACTTGAGATGCTGATGACCGATAACCGCAACGCCACCATCGCCGCCCGCCTGCGCACCGTGGCCAGCTGGAACGACTTCGCCCGGACGATCTTAGCCGATCTGGACCGTGGCCGGTACGTCAACGCCAACCAGATGCTGGCCGCCGAGCGCATGATGGACAAGCTGGAGGCCAAGCCCGCCCAGTCTGGCACCGTCGATCTGTCCCGCATTCGCGAGATGTTCGATGCCGCCGTGTCCAACGGCCACCAGAAGCCCGTCTACCGCGCCGAAGGCCTGAAGATCAGCCTCGCCCCGGCCACCGGGCGCAATGCTGGCGCGCTCTATGTCGTCGAGATCGACACGGACGCCTATCAGGGCAAGGTCGAGGGCGTCGAGTTCAAAGCCATGCGGGAAGCCAGCGCCGGGACGCTCGCCGCGCTGACCCGCATCGCCAAGAACCCGATGGAGGCTGCCGTCCGGTACGGTCAGAAGACCGGGAAATGCTCCTGCTGCGGCAGGAAACTTACGAACAAGGTGAGCATCGAGATGGGCATAGGGCCGATCTGTGCCACCGCATGGGGGCTGTGATGGAGTTCAAGGTTGGTGATGACGTCGTCGTGGTTCTTCGGAGCCACGACAGGCTGCGCAGGATCATCCGGCGCCACAAGGTCGAGAAGGTCTATAAGACCGGACATGTGATCGTGAACGGCACGGAGCGTTACCGCAAGGACGGCTCCGATGTCTCGGGAAGCCACAGCTTCACGCTGCACCACTGGTCGCAGGAGCTTCAGGACGAAAGCGACGAGACGTATCGTCTCAGGGACGTGAAGATCAAATACGACCAGTTCATCGGAAAGTTGGTGGCCACACAGGGTTTCGCCGTGATCGACAAGGTCATGAAATTGATCCCGGAAGAGGTCTTCAATCTGCTTGAGGTGCGGAAATGATCACCATCGCTGCGGCAACTTGCCTTGCCCTGAACGTCTATTTCGAGGCGCGCAACCAAGACCCGGACGGGCAGAAACTGGTGGCTGAGGTAACCATGGAGCGCACCCGGAATGTCGACTTCCCCGAAGACGTCTGCGCGGTCGTCTGGCAGCCCGGCGCCTTCAGCTGGACCCGGGACGGGAAATCCGACCAGCCGACCGAGCCCGAGGCGTGGCTCCGGGCACAGATGGTCGCGTACGATGTTCTGCTGAACGGCTGCGAGTTCTGCACCGGGGCCACCTATTACCACGAGGCCAGCATCACGCCGTACTGGGCCAAGGAGTTCGAGGTGGTGGCGCGCTCCGGCGACCACATCTTCTACCGCAAGAAAGGGTGCGACGAATGAAAAGCGACGACGAAATTATCCGGCGCGGGGACGTGATCGCTGAGGTCGCCAAGCTGCAGCGCCGCAAGCTGGTGCATGAGACCGGCTACCAGTCGACCATGTGCGTCCGCGAAGATGGCCGGTGGCTTTCGGCGCTTGATGTCGCAGCCGCCATCAGTGCCGTGCCCGCCGCGCCTGCCATCCCCGGCGCCCGGTGGCGCGAGCGGGGCGAGACTGACCCGCACGGCGACCGCTATGACTGCGAGCGGGCCGCGCTGACGATGGGCAACATGACCGATGACGAGCTGGCGAACGGCGTCTACATGGCGGGACGGGAAGACCTCGACCTGATCATCTGGCAGGACGCCGCCAAGGACCGCATCCGCTGGCTGTCGCGGTCTCTGGCCAAGGCGCTGGGCCTGCAGACCTTCCAGTCTCGGGTGCAGGAGTGGATGCTGGCATGCTTCGGCTCCAAGATCAGCTCCGACCGGCTGGAGCGCGGCGACCGGCTGCTGGAGGAGGTGTTTGAGCTGCTCCAGTCGGGCGGCTATCCCCGCGAGCGCGCGGCGGCGCTGGAGCAGTACGTCTGGTCGCGCGACATCGGCGACCCCGCGCAGGAGGTCGGCGGCGTCATGACCACGCTCGCCTCCTACTGCCTTGCCCATGGGCTGGACATGCACGGCGCGGCGGAGACCGAGCTGGCCCGCGTCTGGACCAAGATCGACAAGATCAGGGCCAAGCAGGCCACCAAGCCGACTGGCTCCGCCCTGCCGCAGGTCGTCCGCGCCCCCGTGGCGCCCGAGGTGTCGGCACTGGTGGAGGCGGTGAGAACAGTGCGCGGTGCGGTAGATCGCATTCTCCAAGGCCAGCCGGTGCGAAATCTGGATGAAGCGCTTTCTGCTATCGACGCCGCCCTCGCCGCGCTGGAGGGAACCCGGTGATGACCAGAGACGACCACATCGACCTGTTCATCCTGTCCATCAGGGGGGAGCTTGCGCGGGCGTTCCTGCACAGCGGCGTGACGCCAAACCCTGAGGAATGGCACATGCTTTCCGGGGTGCGGGAGATCACCATGCGCGACATCGGCGCCATTGCCTTCAAGTGTGGCTTCACGGCGTCCATCACGTTCACGGAGCGCAATGATGTCGAGGGGTGAAATTCCGAAGCTGGTGCAGGACGAGCTGGACCTGCTCACCGAGAAGGGAATTGTTTGGCGCGTCGAGAAGGGCGCCAAGCACTTAAAGCTGGTCATTGCAGGTCGTCTTGTGGGGATATTTTCCCGTGGCAAGAACGACCGCGACGATAGGACCATCAAGAACCTGCGTTCCAGCGTCAGGAGGGCCGCCCGTGAGGCAACGTGACGAGTTCATTCTGGACGTCTTGGCCCTCCGGCGCCACCAGTCGAACGCTCGTGTGGCCAAGCACTTCGGGATCAAGCCCGAGCGCGTCCGGGAGATTTGCCAGTCGGTAAAGGAGGCAGATATTCGCTATAGCCGCGAAAAAATCGACGATATTCTGTTGCACTACCCACATCTCTGATGTATGAACAGAGACATCCCAACCAACCAAGAGGATACCGAAATGACCCCCGCCCAACTGAACGCCAAATGCCTCCGCCTGCAGCAGATCATTGCCGAGAAGGGCTACATCAAGCCTCAGGTGACCCTCTTCGTCAACTGGCTCCACTGTGACGAGATCAACGCCAAGATCGGCTATCGCACCTCGGAGGAATACAGCTCCGAGATCACCCACTTCCCGAGCGTCGACGTCAACGAGGGCTGGGAGGCCCTGATCGCCAAAGTTGAGGCCCAGATCGCCGAAATCAAGCCCGTCGCCGACAAGAAGCGTGACGAGTTCATCGCTGCTGTCGGCAAGCTGATCGACCAAGGCCGTGACATCGGTATCGAGGTCGATTTCTTGAACCCGCTGACCGAGATGATGAAGACGCTTTCCAGCAACATCATCACCAATCAATCCACCCTTTAACAAGCGCCAAAATAGGAGATATTCCATGGCAAACGTGAACGTCCTTCAGATCAAGATCAAGGCCCAGCTCCCGGTCGGCACGACCTTGGACGAGGCCCATGCCGCCCTGACCCTCGCCAAGACGGCGCAGGAGACCGGCGATTACGCGGAGCTGCTCAAGGCGGCGACCGTCCTCGACGTCGTGGTCGACCAGAAGACCATCCGCGTCCCCAACGAAACGAAGGAGGCCTGATCCATGTTCGCCCGTCTGAAAGAGAAGCTCGCTGGCGCCGCCTCCCGCATGTCCGGTCGCACCGACCTGCTGGAGGCCACCTGCGCGGCCTGCGCCCTGACCGCCGCTGCTGACGGCGACATCGCGGACAGCGAAGTCGGCGCCATCATGGACGCCCTGACCAACCACCCGACGCTGTCGGCGGCCTTCAAGGCCTCGCAGATCGAGCAGTGCGCCGATGGCATGCTGAAGCGCGCCAAGGGCGGCCTGATGGGGCGCCGTGGCCTCCAGAAGGAGATCGAGCAGGCTGTGGGCAAGTCCACCGCCGACGATCTGGAGCTGATCCTGTGCGTGGCCATCGACGTCTCCCGCTCGGATGGCGGCGGCGTGGGCGCCGAGGAGCAGAAGGTGCTGGGCAACATCGCCACGACCCTCCGCCTCGACCTGCGCAGCTACCTGAATGCGTAAGGCCCTTCTGGCCGCCGGACTGGTTCTGGTCGTGCTGCAGGTCTTGGTCAACAGCATGTGGGACATCGCCCTTGGGCTGGGTCTTTTGGCGCTGCTGGCCGCGAAGTGAAAAGGAGGGGCGTTCGCGCCCCTCTTCCAACATCAAAGGAGGCCGACATGGCCAAGAAGCTGATCAAGGTCAAGGATCAGACCGTCGTCACCAACGAATACGGCGATCTGCGCCACGAACTCACGAACCGCGTCCTGAGCGACGAGGCGCGCCTTGCGGTGTCCATCATCGAGAAGTGGGCCATGGTGACCAGTCAGGGCGGGACGGCCCTGCAGGGCCAGCTCCTGAAGCCGGGCGAGGTGGTCGAGCGCGCCTTCGACATCGCGCACCTGACCATGAAGCACATCAGGGCCAACAAGCTGGATGCGCCCTTCCCGTTCAAGAAGGTCTTCGGCGATGACGCCCAAAACGGTTAAGCGCCAGCATCTGGGCGCGGAGATCGACTTTCCGAACAGCGAGCGGGTCTGGACCCATGTGAAGACCGGCGGCAGGTACTTGGTCCTGCTCCAGTGCATCATCGAAGCCACGACGGAACCCGCCGTGGCCTATACCTCCGAGACGCCGGATCAGCCCATCTGGATCAGGCCGGTGTCCGAGTTTTTGGACGGGAGGTTCGCATGAAGAAGACCGTCTTGGTGCCGGATCGCGGGTACACGTCGCCCGGGGAAGCCCCGAAGGTGCCGGTCAGCGTGGCGAAGGCGCCGTGGGAGAAGTGAGAGGGGGCCGCTTGGCCCCCTTTTTTCATGCCTTGTCGAACTGGCTGAACGGGAAGAAGTAGAGCCCGTCGCCCCGGTCCTCGACGACCGTGATGTCCGTCGTCCCCTCCGGGAGCTTCAGCTTGGCGCGCACGGCCAGCGGGACGCCCGCGTTCCGGTTGTTGTGGCTCTTGCTGATCGACCGTTCCCCCTTCGGCGAGATCATCACCGCGAAGCCGCTGTCCGAGACGTAGAAGTCGATCTTGTCCACCTCGGTCACCAGATGGGGCAGGACCGTCAGGATCATGGTGCTGCCCGCGTTATAGCTCCGCAGGGCGAAGGTCTCGCGCCGGGGGCGCCCCATCCTCATTTTGCAGTCGTCCATGCCCTCGGGCCTCTTCGAGACGCGGCTCAGTCCTTCCATTGTGTCATCCCTTCGCTTTG
>JACCDQ011677105.1_pt1 | contig 26322 bp, 18 predicted proteins | sample 7446031 | NCBI WGS metagenome assembly JACCDQ01 (sample SAMN15323442, study PRJNA562643) | freshwater metagenome | isolation source: river surface water | place: USA:Blue River Watershed | collected 2017-08-17 | reverse complement strand
GCATCAAGTTGTTGGGCACCCCTTGGGGGTCCTCGCCCATCAGGCCGCTCGGATGCGCCCCAACCGGGTTGAAATATCGCAAGACTGTGATCGACCAGGCACAGTCGCTGGCAACCACATCGGCCAGCATGTTTTCGACCATCCATTTACTGCGTCCGTACGGACTCGCCGGGCCCTTGGGCGAGCTTTCACGCAATGGCATGTGCTGCGATTGTGCGTACACGGTCGCTGAAGAGCTGAACACCAGAGTCCTGACCCCGGCCTCGCACATGGCGTCAAGGAGGACCAGGGAACCTTGAACGTTGTTCTCGTAATAGCGCAAGGGCTGAGCCACCGAATCACCTACAGCCTTGAGCCCGGCGAAATGGATCACCGCGTCGACACCATGTTCGCGCAAGGTCTGCAGCACAACCTGGCGATCACGCACATCGGCCTTGATGAGTACGGGTCTTTGCCCCGTGAGCGATTCAATGCGATCCAGCACCGATGCTTTGGCATTGACCAAGGAATCCAGGATCACTGGGCGGTGGCCGGCCTGAATCAACTGCACACAGGTGATGCTACCGATGTAGCCAGCGCCTCCAGTCACGAGTACGTTCATGCGCCCAGTCTCACACACGCTTCATGCCGACAATGAATGCCGTCTCGGCTTGCATCCTGGGCAACGGCAGTCCCGAATGGCGTAGCCAGCCACCATCGATCACGACACCATCTGCTGTGTTCAGGGCATCAAAGAATGGTGCCGTATTATGAGCACCGGTTGGTAATACCACCCCTTCAGGCAGCAACTGATGAATACGGTACTGCGCATCCGCATCCAGCATGGGTAAGGGCAGACGCGGCGTGTAACGGTGATGGGTCGGCTGCGTGCGATACACCAGAAGCAAGACATCTGCAGCGTTGCCGTTCGCATCGGCCTCGCCGTGCGCCTGCCAGACAATCCCATCGGCGAGACTCCCCAGCCAGACTTGGCCATGGTGCAGGTGATCGCGCAATTTCTTGTACATCTGTATGCATGCCCTGAGTTCGGCTGCATCTGCCTCGCTCAAGATACGCGCATCCAGCTCAACCCCCAAGTGCCCCGGCAGCGCCACCGCTGCACGGAACGCCATGCTTTGTGTTCGGCCGGTTGTATGCGCCCGCGCACTGCCCACATGTGCACCCATGATTTCTGGTGGGAAAAACTGCAAAAAACCACGCTGTATGGCCACCCGAGACATGGCGTCGATGCAATCACTGGTCCATACCCGGTGTGTGTGGCGCAGCACTGCGAAATCGATGCGTCCACCTCCACCAGAGCAGCTTTCGATCTCCACTTCGGGGTGGGCCTTGCGTATCCGGTCAAACAACGCATAGGCTGCATGCACCTGCGCACGATAACCCGCTGTGCCATCGTGCAGACCGGCCGTGGTCAAGTCCCGGTTGTGATCCCATTTGATATACCGGATGGGCTGCGCCGAAAGCAGCGCATCGATCTTGCCGAAAAGATAGTCACTGACTTCAGGACGCGAGATATCGAGCACGAGCTGGTTACGTGCAGTAATCAGCGGGCGCCCCGCCAATTGCAACGCCCAGTCAGGATGTGCACGGTACAGATCGCTGTCCGGATTGATCATTTCCGGCTCGAACCACAGGCCAAACTCCATGCCCAAGTCGTTGACATGCGCCACCAGATCCCCCAGGCCCTGCGGGAACTTTGTTTCATCCGGCCACCAGTCTCCCAATGCCGCCCGGTCATGGTGTCGTCCATGGAACCAACCATCATCCAACACAAAGCGCTCTACCCCCACGCCCGCTGCAGCCGTGGCCAGAGCCTTGACTTTCTCAGGGTACACATCAAAGTAAAAGCCTTCCCAGGTGTTCAGATGCACCGGCCTCGGCCGCATCTGTCCACCTGGCCACTTCAGTCTTGAGCGCAACTCTGCATGGAAATTGGCCGCCAAACCATTGAGCCCCTGCATTGAGCAGCTGGCCACCAACTCTGGGGTCTGCAAAGTGGCGCCTGCCGCCAGCAAGCCTTCTCCGGGCGCAAGCCACTCGCCTAACTGCCATTGGTACTGGGCATCGTGCAACCACTCAATGGTTTGCTGGTGATTGCCTGACCACGCCAGATGAGCACCATAGACCAGCCCCGAACTATCTGTGGAGCCCTCCGTTGTGACCACCGCTCCCGGAAAGCAATCGTGCGACGTGCGACCTCGGCGACTTTCGCGTCGCCACATGCTTCGCGAGAGCCGATCGGTTTGAAGCAGGAATTCATGATTGTGTTGTCCTGCGTAAGAGCGCACACCCACGACCTGACCAGGCAAGAGTAAGGTGCCAGAAGCCAACCATTGCACATCAAGCGACGATTGGCCCAGATTACGCAAAGCACTGCGCATGGTCAACACATCGCTGTGAGGATCCATGCGCAGATACACCGTCAGCTCTATCTGGGCCACCGGATCGGTCAGTACCACACGGACTGCTTGCTCTGGCTGCTCCCAATGCGCTTCACACTGCGTGAACGCTTGTGCAAACGCCTGTCCTTGGCGATGCGCCAGCAATGCACTTTGACCGAACCAGCCCACGCCAAAGCTGGGCACCAAAGTCAACGGCTGATCAAAGTCCAGCATGAACGATGGCAACGGCCGCGCATCTCGCAGCGCATGGGGTACCTGCCCTTTCAAGCCAGGCCCCCAATATCGCCAGATGGGTGCCTCGCCCGGTGGCAGCTCCAACACAAGACTGGTGCTGCGGCCGTGCAGGCACAAGCAGGATACGGACGGACTCATGGATCGGCCTTTCATGATGGATCGTGCAACGACATTCACACAGTTGACCAATTTGGTCCCTGGGTGCGCAATACTAACACGCGTTAGTATTTGTTCCACAGCCCAGCCATCGAAACTTTTCACAGCCATCGGCCGCTATAGTCCAAGCCTGACGCACACAAGGCATCCACGCTCCATGACACCCTCTCGCCCTCGCCCCCCTACCAGCGCACAAGTCGCGCTCAGGGCGGGTGTTTCACGCACCACGGTGTCTTTTGTACTTAATGGTGTGCGCAACCAGGGCATCAGCGACAGCACCTACACCAAAGTACTCGCTGTCGCTCGCGAAATGGGCTACCAGCCCAATGCGGCAGCACGCAGTCTCGCCAGCGGCTCTACCGGCACCGTGGCCCTGGTGATCCCCAAGGCATCGCATCTGTGTGTCGATGCTTTTTTAGCCCTGCTTGTCGCCACACTGAACGAAGAATGCCATCACCACGGTCTCAAGATGCTGATCGAGTCCACCGACGAAGAAGGGCGTGAGCCCGGCGCTTTCATGAGTCTGGTTCGCGAGCGAAGCATCGATGGTTTGATCGTTGCCAACTTGCGAACCTCAGAGCACGAACACCTGGAACACATCCGTGAGGCCGGTATTCCGCTGGTGGCTTTAACTTCCCGCCCCAACGAACTGAAGGACATCTACACCCTGTGCAGCGACACATCGGCATGCGCACAAATTGCGGTCAACCACCTGATTGGGCTGGGCCATGAAAAGATTGCCTACATCAGCTATGCCCAGCCCGAGTTTGACTCTGTGCATGAACGTGAGACAGGATGGCAAACAGCCCTGCGCCAGGCCGGTCTGACGCCTGATCCTGCCCTGGTGGAATACGCCGATATCAGTGCCCAAAGCGGCTACGATGCCGCTCGCCGCCTGCTTGCCCGTGGCGTGAAATTTACCGGCCTCTTCGCTGGCAATGACACCATAGCATTCGGTATCACGCGGGCACTTCATGAGGCTCAGCTGCGCATCCCCGACGATGTGGCCTTGGTGGGTTACGACGACATCCCACTGGCCGCCTTTGCACACCCACCGCTGACCACCATGCGCACCGATCCTGTGGGTCAGGCCAAAGCGGCACTGCAACTTCTTTTGGCCCAATTCCGTGGCGATACACCCGCCATTGATGTACAACACAAAATGGCCTCGCGCTTGATCGTTCGCGCCTCTTGCGGCAGCCAGGCACCCAACAGGCGCTAAGCACCACTGACAATCGACCACAACTGCGTGTGTGTGCACATATTCTGTTGCAGCATGAAAAAAGGGTGGGCCCCGGAAGGCCCACCCTGCTTCGAAAGACTCGGATGTTGATCAGAACTTGTAGCGCAAAGTGGCGCTGACTGTACGACCAGTTTCGACACCTGCCCCCCAGTAATTGCCACTGATCTGGCCAGCGGTGCTGGACGGATACAGCTTGTTGAACAGGTTGTTCACGTTCAACGAACCAATCATGCCATTGCCAAAGTCGTAGTTGACGAATGCACTGACGATGTAGTGACCACCCACAGATGCCGTGTTGGCATCGTTGAGGTACATCTTGCCTACGCCACGGAAGCTTGCACCAACCACAGCATCACCCAAGGCGTAGCGTGGAGAAATCGTGTAGCGCCACTTGGCAGAACCTGCGGGAGTTTTACCCAGGTAGGTGCTGCTGGCTGTATTCTTTGTGAACGACTCGTCGCTGTAAACAGCGTTGGCATTCACAGCGAAATTGCCAAAGGAAACGCCAGACTCGAATTCAACACCATCAGCCTTGTAGCCCAGTTCACGCAGGTACGGGCCATCACGCTGGATGTTGCGTGTGGGATCGTAGTCGAACTCTTTGGTCGTCGAGTGGAAGTAGGTGGCCGACAAAGCGTAACGCCCAGAACCCAGGTTGCCACGGGTTTTGGTACCAAATTCCAGCTGCGCCACAGGAGCCACAGCAACATCACCCGCACCCGCAGCCAAACCGCCGTAGGCGTTGAAGTTGTTGGTGGTGGTCAGCAGTCGGTCAGAGATGGCGCGGTGGCCCAGGCTGTAGCGGCCAAACACGCTGGCGTCTTTGTTCAGACGGTAATTGGCACCCACCGAGTAGTTGTTGTAGTTAAGTTTATAGTCAGCCAGGATGCGGTTGGTGGCCAGGGTGGTCGTCAAACCATTGACGACAGGACCTGGAGCGCCCACATCGGCATAACCATAGCCTCGGAAGCTTTCATTTCGAATACCCGCATCCAGATCCCAGTTTCCTGTTTCCAGATTCAAGCCGAGGTAGGGTGCAGTGGTCGTGAACTGCTCGTTGATGTTCTTGGCACTGTCAGCGCCCCAGCTGTTGTTGTAGCCTGTCAGGCCTTGGTTCGTCAGCGCTGCATTGTTGGCGTTGTAGACATCGATCACAGCACCGTTGTAAGCTGCTTCAACCACGCGTGTGCTGATGCTCCACTTCTGCACCACGTTTTGGCGCGAGTAGAACAGACCAGCTTTGGCATTGAGCTTGCTGCCGTTATCCAGATTGAACGCTTTGCTGACAGAGAAATCGTTCACAAAGTTGCCCATGTCGGGCGTCTGAACATTGATGGCGCCACCTGTCGACACCAGACCAGCGGCCAGGTTTGCATCGGTCACGACAGCGCCAGCCTGGGGACCATTGAGGTATTTTGCATAAGAAGCACCGGCAATGCCGCCCAGAGCACTGCTGAGCGTCTTGACATCCCAGAATTGTGTCTGGAACGCGCCTGCATTTTGTGAAACCCGGAACTTGTTATCGACGGTGAAACCGTTGTTGAGTTCGTTGTGGAACTCAAAACCCACGGACTTGGACTTGGATGTAATGCCGTTGGTCAACGAAGACGAGCTGATCTGCCCGGTTACAGGATCCATCGCAGGGAAAGAACTGTTGAACTTCGAATATTGCGAGTCATACAGGCCATTGAATCCACGAGCAAGACCGAAGCCGGACAGGACACCATTGTTGGAGGCGGCCGTCAGGAACGTCTGGGGCGTTGTCGGGGCATGCTCGTCCAGTGCTTTCAGGTTCAAGCGGACATAGCCCTTGGTGCCATTGAATTCCTTGGTGAAATTGGCCTTGACTTGATAGCCATGCAGCGCGCCGGGAGCGGCCTTGCGGGCACCTTCGCCGTCGCGGAAATAGCCACCCACATGGTAATAGGTGTCTTCGGAAAGACGACCGCCCTTGTCCAGATCCAAACGGGTTTCATCGTAGTTCAGACCACGGGTCAGACCAATCGAGCCACCAGCTTCTTTACCCGTCTTGCTCATGTAGTTGATCACGGCGCCCGGTGCATGCGATGCAAACACAGCAGATGAACCACCACGCAGGGTCTGGATGCTGTCGACATTGTTGTCAAAACGTGTCCAGTAGTCGTTGTTCGAGAACATCATGTCGCCGAACTGAACAGTGGGCAGCCCGTCTTCCTGGATCTGAACGTACTTAGAACCACCCGAAGAGATCGGCAGGCCACGAACGGAGATGTTGGCATTGCCGCCAGGGCCAGCAGTAGCTTCGGTACGGATACCAGGGATCAGCATCAGCACTTCTGCTTCAGTGCGCGCACCAAAATCCTTGACTGCATCCTGATCCACGTCGGTCACAGAAACCGAGCTGCGCATCTTGGATTTGGCTGTTGACGAACTGGTGACAACCACTTCGTCGAGTTTCAGGCTTTCTTGTGCATAGCCGACACCGGCATGCATCACGGCTGCCACTGCAATGGCTACAGGCGTGTAGCGGGGCATTTTTTTCATGGTATCTCCTGGGATGGTGGATAGAACTAATAGGGATTAGCCCCATTAGAGATCGGAATTATTGAGATGCTTGCAATCGTTTGCATTCAGGACAAACCCTAAGGTGTTGTATTAATGTGACGCCGGCAACCAGAATTCGTTGAGCCTTGCCCGCCATTGCCCTTGCAGGTCGGAATCTGCCAATGAACTGGAGCGTTTTCAGGTTGCCATGCTGGTTATCTGATTGAGAAAGAAACCCCAAGCACGCAGCCATTTCTGCGCCAGAAACACCAATGCAAACGCTTTCAACATTTAAAACGATGAGCGGTTTGCTGCGCGTTGTTGACCTTCAAGCGCTGTCATTACTGGCAACCAGAGTACGGAGCCCCTGCGCCAGGCTCATGGCAAAGCTGAACAATACCGACGGATATAGTCCATGTGTGAAGGCATCGCATCTGACGCTTGTGCCATAGCCTGACGCAATTGTTTGAGGACGCTGTTGCCATCCATGCTGCGGTGGTTCAACAAGGGGTCATGGCGCTGAGGCATGTTTTGCTGCCCCAGATGCACAGCCAGCCAGCTGGGGGGGCCAAACAGGTCATAGCCGTCCACCACAATCCGGCCAAACCGCTTGAAATGCTCCATCTTGTAGGCCAAAGAATCTGGAATGCTCATGGTCGAGCAATAGCGCCACAGTGGTGCGTCATCCCGTGCGGTCAGTTTGTAGTGCAACACCAAGAAGTCACGAATGCGCTCGAATTCGGTGTTGCCGATGCGGTTGTATTCCTCACTAACCAAAGGATCGAAGTCACGGTCAGGAAACAACGCCAGCAGGCGCGAGATGCCCGACTGAACGAGGTGCAGGCTAGTCGATTCGAGGGGCTCCATGAAACCACTGGACAAACCCAGAGCCACCACGTTTTTGTTCCAAAATTTCTTGCGACGACCAGTCACGAAACGCAAAGGACGCGGTGTCGCCAGTGCCTTGCCATCGAGTCGCTGCAACAACAATGAGGCCGCCTCGTCCTCGCTCATGAACTGGCTGCAGAACACATAACCGTTGCCGATGCGATGCTGCAAGGGAATGCGCCACTGCCAACCCGCCTCGCGCGCTGTAGAGCGGGTATAGGGCAACGGATCGCCTGCAGACTCACAGGGGACCGCCATGGCCCGATCACAGGGCAACCAGTGTGACCAGTCCTCGTACCCCGTTTGCAGAGCCTCTTCGATGAGCAAGCCACGGAAACCGGAGCAATCGATGAACAAGTCGCCTTCGATTTCACGGCCATCAGCCAAGCGCAGCTTGCGGACAAATCCATCGCCCTCACGAAGGACAACATCCACGATCTTGCCCTCTATCCGTTGCACGCCACGGTTTTCTGATACCTCTCGCAGGAATTTGGCATAAAGACCCGCATCGAAATGGTAGGCGTAGTCGAACATCGACATCACCGAGCGTGGGTCGTTTTGAGGCTTGTCGAACTTGCCCTTGCTGGCAGCAGCCCAGGCCATCGAATATTCATCGATTGATGGCATGTTTGGCTGCAGCAGTTGCTGACGCAACCAGTATTGATGCATGGGTGCGAAATCAAATTGAATTCCATGCGGACCAAACTGGTGAAAATAGGTTTTCCCCAACTGTGCCCAGTCGACAAACTGGATACCCAGCTTAAAGGTGGCCTGGGTACGACGCATGAACTCGAATTCATCGAGCCCCATCACTTTGTTGAGTGTCTTGATCGGTGGAATGGTCGCCTCGCCTACCCCCACCGTGCCAATTTCATCGGATTCGATCAACTGGATGCTGCAAGCACGTTCGAGCGCGTTGGACAAGGCGGCGGCCGCCATCCAACCGGATGACCCTCCCCCGACAATCACGACCTTGCGAATCTGACGGTTGGCATCCTGCATATCAAACCTCTTTTGCATCCTGTACGCGCGTTCAGTTCAAACTGAACTGCTGCTCGCCCGATGAGGCACTGTAGCGGACAACACCCGTACAAGCCTTCAGATCCACCTCCAGCGTGATCCAAGCCGAATCAGCTTGCCAACTCAAACTTAATTGATGCTCGGCAGGCGCGCTGTGACCGAAAGCGCCGTCGAACGCCTGGTGCGTATTGCGTAAGCGGATCAGCTCAATCAGCTTTTGCACCACCGGCTTGCCCAGATCGTTGAGTACTTCTTCTCGTGAGAAATAATGGCGATTGATATCCCGACCGACCTTGGTGCACTCGAGCAGCGCCATGTCATTTTCTCCAGCCAATAGACCCACGTAATACACCTGTGGAATACCCGGCACGAAGAACTGGATGGCACGCGCAATCAGGTAAGCTGAATCGCTGCGCCCCAACGCATCGTAGAAGGTGCAGTTGACCTGATACAGGTCTAGGTTGGACGCTGCAGCCCCTGTGGCCTTGCGGCTTTGCCCTTGGGAATTGCGGTGCATGCGCTCGACCAGTTCATCGAGCTCATGGGGTGGCACCAGGCCGGGGCTGCCCTCGCGGTCTCCCGCATCTGCTCCGATGTCAATGATGCCGATACCATCGTGCGTATCAAGCACTGTGACCGCATTGTTCGGGCGCTGTGCCAGCCAGTTGCGTAAGGGGGCACTGCGTCCAAATTCAAGCGCGTGCAACACCAGCGGAGGCAAAGCGAAGTCGTAAACCCAATCTACCTTCTGAGCGATCTCAATCTGACGCTTGTAATACGAGTGGATTTCCACCAGAACTTCCAGACCCAATTCACGCGCACGGGCCGCAAACTGACCAATGAACTCAAAGGTCTCGGGCATCATGAAGCAGTTCTTGCCAGCTTTCTTGATCGCATACCCCACCGCATCGAGCCGCACCATGGTCACGCCACTGTCGGCCAGGGATTGGAGGATCGAATCCAGGTAGGCCTGACCAGCCGGGTGGTGAACATCGATGTCAATTTGCTGTGGCGTGAAGGTGGTCCACAACAGGCGCCGCTCCCCATTGGCCAACGTGCCAACCGTAAACGGCATGCCAGGTCGCGGGCGATAAACCGTCAACAGCTCCTGCTCGGTTGCACCATTCGGGAACACCGAGCTCATGGTCAGAAACAATCCATCGTAGACAGAAGCCGCGCCCTTGGCAGAGTAATCCTGAAACTGCGGCGATTCGCTGGACATGTGGTTCACGATGACATCAGCCATCACATCCACCTCACGTGAAAGCGCCTTGATGTGCGACCAGTCCCCCAGCCGCTCATCCACACGGGTGTGATCGACTGGATCAAAGCCCGCATCGGCACCATCAATCTTGTGGAAAAAAGGCAGCAAGTGCACGCCACCGAAGACGCCCTTGAGCGAGCCTGTCAGCAGTTGCCGCAATTGCGTGAGATCCTCTCCCCCGAAACGGTCGACGTATGTAATCAGTTGAACCTTGTTTTTCATTTTTTCAAATAGCAGTAAACGGCATTCCAATCAGCGCGCAACAGGCGCGGACGAGACCTGAACTTCCGACGATGCATTCACTTTCACGCGCAATGTGGCCAGTGCAGCCAGCACCATCAGCACGCCTGCGGCCATCAGGACCTGCCGGGGGTCGCCACCGAACACCGGGTGATAGAGACGATTGATGAGGAAGCCCCCCAGCATCAACGGGATGACGATCAGCATGTTGAAAATGCCCATGTACACGCCCGTGCGCTCGGGCGGAACACTGCGCGCCAACATCACATAGGGGTTGGCCATGATGCTGCCCCAGCCCAAGCCGATGCCAATGGCTGGAATGAACAGCCACAGCTGCGAGCCCATTTGCGGCATGGTCAGCATGCCCAAACCCGACAAGACCAGGCAGACCGCATGCACCCGCGTTGCGCCCCAGCGTCGCGTGAACCCCACCATCGCGAGTGCACCCACAAAAGACACCGTATTGAAGAAGGCCCCCACCTGGCCGTTGATCAGCACCGCCTCCACAAAGCCTTCGGTCCCCGCCTCGGACGAGCCGAAAAGTGCGCGTGCAATCGCGTAGGTCACGTATTGCCAATACCAGCCCATCGCAGTCCACTGAAACAGCTTCATCCAGACCATCTGCCGCATGGGCGTCGGCATCTCTCGTACGGCATCCCAAATTTCGCGCAGTGTTGCCCCCAGACCTTGCTGCTTCTGACGCAATTGCTGCATCTGAGCCTCATTCAAAGGCAGCTCAGGTACCTTGAGGATGGAGTACAGGATCGTGCTCAGAGAGAGCACAGCACCAATCACGAATGACCAAAAAATGAATTGCGGAATATGGTTATCCCCAACCGCCTCCTTGCTCATACCCAACCAGACCAGCACGCTGGGCGACAGGTACGCCAGCATCTGCGCCAAGCCCGTGAAGGCACTCTGCATGCTGTAACCCAAAGAATGCTGATCCTTGGGCAAGCGGTCGCCGACATATGCCCGGTACGGCTCCATGGTGACGTTGTTGGCGGCATCCAGAATCCACAGCAGGCTGGCCGCCATCCAGAGGGCCGAACTGAACGGCATGGCCAGCAGACTCAGGGAACAGAAAATCGCACCAATCAGGAAATAGGGTGTTCGACGTCCCCAACGGGATGTCGTTCGATCACTCATGGCCCCCACAATCGGCTGCACAAGCAAGCCCGTCACAGGCCCCGCCAAGGACAGCAAGGGCAGCGAAGCCTCGTCCGCCCCCAGATAGCTGTAAATCGGTCCCATGCTGCTTTGTTGCAATCCAAAACTGAATTGCAACCCCAGAAAGCCGAGGTTCATCTGAACGATTTGTCTGAGGCTGAGATGCGGCGGCGATGTGGACAAAGATGCTGTGTTCATGAGAGGAAGCTTTCCGGTCCCGATCGCGCCGGGACTTTCGAAATCTATACGATTATGCAATCGTTTGCAATTCCGGAAAAACCCTCATACCCCGCCCCACAGAGGGGTCCCGATTACCTGAATAACAACTGCCAGAGCTCAGCCACTTCAACCGCCCAGACATCGCCTTGCACCTTGAGCAGCTGCTGTCTTGCGGCCTCTTTCTGACCCAGCTTGTACAAGGCGATCGCATCGTGCAATCGCAGTTCGTGCTCGCGCCGCACCGAGCCCAGGGAGGCCGCCTTGGCGAAGGCCTCGTGTGCAGCAGCCCAGCTCTGGCGCGAAAGTTGGACCGACCCCAAGGAAGCCCAATCATTGCCATCCTTGGCGGACTTTTCAAGTTGCGGCAAGGCGCGATCATCCTCCAGCGCCTTTTTCTGGACTTCGGCACGCAATTTCTGGTGCGCTGCGGCCTGCTCACCCTTACCCAAAACACCCGAAGCAAAACCTTTGCCCAACACACGCTGCGCTTCTGCCGGCAAACCTGCCTTGAGGGCCAGGTTGGCCATTTCGATTTGGATATCCGGATCCTCCAAGTTGTCCGTTTCCTCCAGCAGCCTGTACAAGTCCAGCTCCAGCCGAGCGTTGAAGCCCGGCTGATTGGCCAGCCGCCCCACTGCATCCTCCCAGTACGCCTTGGAGGGATACAGCGCCAGCAGTTTTTTGAGGGCCTGTACATACCCCTTGTCGTCCTTGAGGTGCTTGTAGGCCACGGCCATGAGGCGCAGCTCCTGCTCAGCGGTCTTGAATTGGGACTGCGCATCCAGCACCAGTTTCTTGTGCATCTCCTCAATGACCTGCCGGTGCTCCCCTTGCAAAGACAAAGTCTGCACCAGCACGGAACGAATGACAGGCTTGGGGCCGCCATCGTTCAGATAAGCGCGCGCCCACTTGGCCACACGGGCGAGGTCCTTCTTTTTTTGCGCAGCTGCCACCAGGGCTTCCTGCATGGACAAGCGGTCCTTGGCCTCCAGACTGACACTGTCCAACACCTCTTCCAGCGCTTCAATGGTGACGTCCCAGTGCTGGAGGGCGTTGGCGGCAGCGGCACGGCTGCGCAGGACAGTCAGTCGCTCATAAGGTGTCAGCTGTGACACAGCCATCGCCTCATTAGCCAGTTTCAACGCCAACTCGTACTGCTTAGAACCAAACGCTTCTTGCGCCGCCAGCAAAGGCTTTTGAACCTCCTGACGCAAGGTGGCCGGCGCAGGCGTCTGTGCCATTGCATGGGTCAAGGCCATCACAAGCCAGGCCGCCACAAGGGCACGGGGATAAGCGTCACGCAATGCAATCCATTTCATAATTAACTCCAATCGAGCTGGAATTGTCACCAGATTCCGTGAACAGACAAGTCGCGAATCCCGATTTGGTAACCGGATTGAACCCCATTGACCGTCATTTGCGCAGACACTTGCATGTGCAATAACAGGTCTCACCCATCAAAAAATCAATAAAAAGACACCATTTCACCAAGATTCTTTGCCATCCAGATTGAACTATTGCGCTTCAACAGATTCACTGTGAGACATACGACATGACATCTTTCCTTGCGAGACGCCCCCGCATGCGCCCGCTTTTTGGCGCGTTGGTCGCCGCAGTCATTGGCGGGCTGGGTCAAGTTTCAGCTTTTGCAATCGAAATCACCATCACCTGCGGTCCTGGAGGGAGCGACGTGGAGTTCTGCCTCAGGCACGCTCAGGCCTGGGCCAACCAGACCGGGCATACCGTTCGCAACTTTTCACCCCCCGGGGGGTTTGGTGAAAAAATCGCGCTTTATCGTCAACTGTTCGCCGCCAAATCAAGCGATGTAGATGTCCTGATCGTTGATGGAACCTGGCCTGGCATCCTGAAAGATCACTTGACCGATCTGAAGACCTACAGCCAAGGGCGGGAGAAACAGCATTTCCCGGCCATGGTGGCGAACAACACGGTCAATGGCCGTTTGCTCGCCATGCCCTGGTTCACCGACTCGGGGCTTCTGTACTACCGCAAGGACTTGCTGGCCCAGTACAGCGAGTCGGTCCCCACCACCTGGGCAGAGATGACGCGGACGGCACAAAAAATCCAGGCTGCCGAACGCCACAAAGGACATCAGGACTTTCATGGTTTCGTGTTTCAAGGAAAAGCCTACGAAGCGCTGACTTGCTTCACGCTGGAACTGGTGGGGGGGCATGGCGGCGGCACGATCATGGATGCTGAGGGGCTCATTTCCATCAACAACCCGCAAGCGGCCAGGGCATTGGATTTGGCCGCCTCCTGGATCGGCACCATTTCACCCGTAGGGGTTCTGAACTACGAGGAAGAAGAGGCTCGGGGCGTGTTCCAGAACGCCAATGCTTTGTTCATGCGCAACTGGCCCTATGCATGGGCCCTTATGGAAAAGGACGACAGCCCAGTCAAAGGCAAAGTGGGCATCGCCAAGCTGCCAGGTCAACCCAGCACGGCGGCATTGGGGGGCTGGCAACTGGCAGTTTCCAAATACAGCCAGAACCCTGCGGTCGCAGCCGATCTGGTGATGTACATGACCAGCGCCAAAGTGCAAAAAGCCCGCGCGATCGGCAATTCGCTCAACCCCACCTTGCCTGAGCTCTACAAGGACAAGGATGTCGTTGCGGCCAATGCGTTCATGGCCAACCTGTCGGAAGTGTTTGCCAACAGCGTGGCAAGACCGGCCACCCTGACAGGGCTGAAGTACCCCCAAGTCAGCCAGAGCATTTTCAACACCACGCATGAAGTGCTGTCCGGGCGCACCACCGGCGAAGAAGCCGTCAAGAGACTTGAGCAGCGTCTCAAAAAAATCCGTCGCAAGCACTGGTGAGCCCCATGAATTCAAGAACACACACTGCCTGGTTGTTCCTCACCCCCATGATCGTGCTCATGCTGATCGTGGCAGTGTGGCCATTGGCTCGATCCATCTGGTTCAGCTTCACCGACACCAACATCAATGACATTGCCGCCGGTCAATGGGTCGGCCTTGAAAACTATTTTGGCGAATACGGACTGTTCTTCAACCCCAACGACGAGCAAGGTTTTTGGGCAGGAGACTGGGGCATCTCGATCCGCAACACCTTCAGTTTTGCCGCGGTCTCCGTTGTCCTTGAGACACTGACCGGCCTGGGCGTGGCCCTGCTGCTCAACCAGGACTTCAAAGGCCGGGCGCTGGTGCGCACCGCCGTGCTGGTGCCTTGGGCTATCCCGACCATCGTCTCGGCAAAGATGTGGGGCTGGATGCTCAACGACCAATTTGGGGTGATCAACACCTTGCTGCTCAATGCCGGACTGATCGGCAGCAAGATTGCCTGGACCGCCGAGCCCTCTTACGCACTGTGGACCGTGGTACTGGTCGACGTCTGGAAAACCACACCTTTCATGGCACTGCTGGTTCTGGCCGCATTGCAGACTGTGCCCAAGGACTGCTACGAGGCAGCCCGCGTGGACGGCGTCCATCCCTTACGCGTGTTCTGGCGCATCACCTTGCCTTTGATTCGACAGCCCTTGATGGTGGCCATCGTTTTCCGCCTACTCGATTCCTTGCGTGTGTTTGACCTGATTTATGTGCTGACCTCCAATGGCAGCAGCACCATCAGCATGTCGGGCTTTGTGCGTCGCGAAATGGTGGAGTACGGGAACATGGGCTTTGGTTCGGCAGCCTCCACGTCCCTGTTCCTGATCATCATGCTCACCGCAGTGATCTTCTTGCGCTTGACCCGCGTGAAACTGGCGGAGGACCAATCATGAAGCAGCGCTCCACTCTGGCATCGGTACTTCTGTACCTGATCTCGGCCTTTGTCGTGATCTTGTCGCTTTACCCATTTATCTATGCCATTTCGACATCGCTCAAAACAGGCAATGCCCTGTTCACTTCGGATCTGTTCCCGAGCAACGCCGATCTGCGCAATTACCGGGCTTTGTTTGAAGGAGTGCAACCCTTTGGCAAAAGCCTGGTCAACTCCATTGCGGTCTCATTCTTCACCGTGGCGTTTGCCATGCTGATGGGCATCACGGCAGCTTATGCCCTCGGACGCATCCGTTTCAAAGGCAAGGGCCTGCTTCTGGTGAGCCTGCTGGGCGTATCCATGTTCCCGCAGGTGGCGGTGCTCTCAGGCATGTTCGAACTGATCCAGTCGCTGGGCCTGTACAACAAGGTGCTGGGATTGGTTGTCCCCTACACCATCTTCACGCTGCCTTTCACAGTGTGGATCTTGACCACTTTCATGCGCGAATTACCCGGCGAACTCGAAGAAGCCGCCATCATGGACGGGTGTGGACCGCTGCGCATCATCTTCCAGGTGTTCATGCCACTTTTGTGGCCTGCACTGGTGTCGACCGGGCTGCTGGCCTTCATTGGTGCCTGGAACGAATTCATGTTCGCGCTGACTTTTGTGGTCAGCGACACCGAGCGCACAGTCCCCGTGGCCATATCGCTCATTGCAGGGGCTACGGCGTTTGAAATCCCCTGGGGAACCATCATGGCCGGTTCGGTGATCGTCACCGTGCCGCTTCTGCTGCTGGTGTTTTTTTTCCAGAAACGCATCGTGTCCGGTCTGACGGCGGGCGCGGTCAAAGGCTGATCACTGAGTCCATCTCCATGAGCAAAGCACCCAACAACAACTGGTGGCGCGGTGGCGTCATCTACCAAATCTATCCCCGCTCTTTTGCCGACAGCAACAGCGACGGTGTGGGCGATCTGCCGGGCATCACCGCCAGGCTGGGCCATGTAGCCAGCCTGGGCGTGGACGCGATCTGGTTATCGCCTTTCTTCAAAAGTCCAATGAAGGACTTTGGCTACGACGTCAGCGACTACTGCGATGTCGATCCGCTGTTCGGCACGCTGGACGACTTCCACACCCTGGTGCAGACTGCACACGCCAAGGGCCTGAAGGTCGTGATCGACCAGGTGCTCTCGCACACCTCGGACCAGCACCCCTGGTTCGTGGAGAGCCGGGCCTCCCAAACCAACCCCAAGGCCGACTGGTATGTGTGGGCCGACGCCAAAGACGACGGCAACCCACCCAACAACTGGTTGAGTGTGTTCGGTGGCAGCTCCTGGCAGTGGGACACCCGCCGCAAGCAGTACTACCTGCACAACTTCCTGGCCAGTCAGCCTGACCTGAACTTCCACAACCCTGAAGTGGTCGACGCCATTCTGGGCACGGTCAAGTTCTGGCTGGAGCTGGGTGTGGACGGCTACCGGCTGGACACTGCACCGTTTTATTTCCATGACAAGGAACTGCGCAACAACCCGGGCCGTGGTGGCACCAAGGAAGGCGACAACACCGTGTCGGACGTCAACCCCTACGGCTGGCAATGGCACGTGTACGACAAGGAACGGCCAGAGAACCTCGAATTCTTCAAGAAGCTGCGCGCCCTGGTCGACCAGTACCCGAACACCACCATGGTGGGCGAGATCGGCACCGACGACAGCATTGCCACCATGGCCGCCTACACCAGCGGCGGTGACAAGCTGCACATGGCCTACAGCTTTGACCTGCTGGGCAAGGATTCGAGCGCGCCTTACCTGCACGGCCTGATGCAGAAGTTTGCCGACAAAAGCCAGGGCGGCTGGCCGTCCTGGGCGCTGGCCAACCACGATGTGGAGCGGGTCGGCTCGCGCTGGGGTGGCCCCGAGCGCAACCTGCAAAAGTTGCGCCTGGCAGCGGCTTTCCAGATGTGCCTGCGTGGCTCTCCTTGCCTGTACCAGGGAGACGAGTTGGGCCTGCCCGAAGCCGACATCGCCTTTGAAGACCTGCAGGACCCGCCAGGCATCGCCATGTGGCCCGAATACAAAGGCCGCGACGGCTGCCGCACGCCCATGCCTTGGGTCAGTCAAGCCGCCGACATCGGCTTTGGTGATGGCCACACCAAGGCCTGGCTGCCCTACACCGAGGCCTACCGCCCGCTGGCCGTGGACGTGCAGGACCAGGACGCGGGTTCGCACCTGAACTTCTACCGTCAGCTGCTGCAATGGCGCCGCACACAACCGGCACTCATCCATGGCGAGCAAACCCTGCTGCCCGTGCACCCGCAAGTCATGGCCTTTGTGCGCGAGCACGCGGGTCAGCGCGTGCTGTGCGCGTTCAACTTCAGCGACCAAGCGGCCACGCTGCCACTGACCACTGAGATGCAGCCCGCACAGGTGCTGGCCCTGCCCGGCCTCACGGGCAGTCGTCTCGAAGGCCAAGCTCTGGCCTTCGAGCCGTTTGGCGGCCTGATCGTGCAACTGGCCTGAACCGGCCCCACAGAAACACACACCGTGCTGGAGAAACCCGATGTCCCGCATCGAATTCAAGAACATCTGCAAACGCTATGCACCGCATTTGCCGATGACCATCCACAACGCCAACCTGATCATCGAGCATGGCGAGTTCTGCGTGTTTGTCGGCCCCTCAGGCTGCGGCAAATCCACCCTGCTGCGCATGGTCGCGGGCCTGGAAGACATCAGCTCGGGTGACCTGCTGATCGGCGATCAGCGCGTGAACGACCTGCCCCCCGCCCAGCGCGGCGTGGCCATGGTGTTTCAGAGTTACGCGCTCTATCCGCACATGACCGTGGGCGAAAACATGGCCTTTGGCCTGCGCGTGCTGGGCTCGGACAAAGCCGAGATCGACCGCAAGGTGAAGGAAGCCGCTGAAATTTTGCAGTTGACCCCACTGCTCGACCGCTTGCCCAAAGCCCTGTCGGGAGGCCAGCGCCAACGCGTGGCGATTGGCCGTGCCATCGTCAAGCAACCCAAGGTCTTCCTGTTTGACGAACCGCTGTCCAACCTGGACGCCGCCCTGCGCGTGCAGACGCGCCTGGAGATCGCCAAGCTGCACAAGGACATGGGCTCGGCCAGCATGATCTATGTGACGCACGACCAGGTCGAGGCCATGACACTGGCCAACAAGATTGTGCTGCTGCACACGGGCGCGCTCATTCAAGAGCGCGGCAGCGTGGCCCAGGTCGGCACGCCCATGAACCTGTACCACCGCCCAGCCAGCCTGTTCGTGGCCGAATTCATCGGCTCGCCCAAGATGAACCTGCTACAAGGCACTTTGCGGAGCGCCGATGCCAGCCACGCCAGCGTGGACGTGGGCGGCCAGACGATCGGCGTGGCCGTCGATGCGCGTCACCTGAAAACCGGCGAGTCGGTGCAAGTGGGCATCCGCCCCGAGCACATCCCCTTGGGGAGTGAAGGTGCGGGCACAGGCGTGAGCGCCAGCCTGCAGCACATCGAGCGCCTGGGTGACTCATCGCTTTTGTACGTTCAGATCCCGGGGCAGGCGATCGCCACTGTCAAGGTCGAAGGCAGCGCTTCGCTCGCCGCAGGCCCGGCACTGACGCTGCGCCTGGCGCCCGATCAGCTGCACCTTTTCGACAGCCAGGGCATCGCTTGCCACCGCACCGTAGAACTTCCCGAGTAATGCCCCCCACCACCCATGCCTTCATCTGACCTCCGTTGGTGGAAAAACAGCACCGTCTACCAGATTTACCCGCGCAGCTTTTGCGACAGCAACGGTGACGGCATCGGTGACATCCCGGGCATCACCAGCAAGCTCGACCACCTGAAAACCCTGGGTGTGGACGTGGTCTGGCTCTCGCCCGTGTACCAGTCGCCCAACGACGACAACGGTTACGACATCAGTGACTACCGCGCCATCATGGGCGAGTTCGGCACCATGGCCGACTTCGACGCCATGCTCGCAGGCATGACCGAGCGCGGCATCGCGCTGATGATGGACCTGGTGGTCAACCACACCTCTGACGAGCATGAATGGTTCCGTCAGGCACGGTCTTCGCGCGACAACCCCTACCACGACTACTACATCTGGCAGGCGCCCGTGGATGGCCGTGAGCCCACCAACTGGGAGTCGGTTTTCAGTGGTTCAGCCTGGACCTTCAATGAGGCTACGGGCGAGTACTACCTGCACTTGTTCTCACCCAAGCAGCCCGACCTGAACTGGGAGAACCCCAAGGTGCGCGCCGAGGTCTACGACTTGATGCACTTCTGGTTCAAGAAAGGCGTGCGCGGCTTTCGCATGGATGTGATCAACCTGATCTCCAAGCCCTGGCTGAGCCATGGCACTTTGCCTGATGCGCCCATGGTGCAAAACAGCTTTTTCCAACCAGCCATCGACATGGTCAAGCACGGTCCGCGCTTTATGGAGTTCATGCGCGAAATGCGCCGCGAAGTGCTGGACCATTACGACAGCATCACCGTGGGTGAAGCCCCTTGCGCCACCGTGCAGGAAGCACGCGACATCACGCACCCCGAGACCGGGGCTCTGGACATGGTGTTCCAGTTCGAACACATGGACCTGGACTGCCAGCGTGGCAAAGGCAAATGGGCGCTCAAGGCCCTACTGCTGCCCGAGCTCAAAACCAGCCTGAGCCGCTGGCAAAGCGGCCTGCACGGCCAGGGCTGGAACAGCCTGTACTGGAACAACCACGACCAGCCGCGCATCGTCTCGCGCTTTGGCGACGACAGCCCGGCCTACCGCGAACGCTCGGCCAAGATGCTGGCCACCTGCCTGCACCTGATGCAGGGCACACCCTACGTTTACCAGGGCGAAGAGCTGGGCATGACCAATGTGGCCTGGCCCACCATCGAGCACTACCAGGACATCGAAACCCGCAACATGCACCGCGTAGCCACACAGGAGCGCGGGCAATCTCCGGCGCGGGTGATGCGCAGCATCCACGCCAAGGGCCGCGACAACGCCCGCACGCCCATGCAATGGACGGCGCAGAAGCACGGCGGCTTCACCAGCGGCACACCCTGGCTGACCGCCAACGACAACCACACCCACCTCAACGCCGAAGCGGCGCTGGCCGATCCGCAGTCGGTCTTCCACCATTACCGCCAATTGATTGCCTTGCGCAAGCAGCACCCGGTGCTGGTGCATGGCCGCTACGAGCTGCTGCTGCCCGCGCACCCCCATCTGTTTGCCTACCTGCGTAGCGATGGTCAGCAGCGCCTTTTGGTGCTGTGCAATTTCAGCGGCCAGTTCCAGCGCCTGCCCCTGACCGAACTGCCCAACCTGAAAGGGGCCGAGCCGCTGATCGGTAATTTGCCTTTTGACGAATGGCAAATGGCTTCAGACACCCTGGCCGCCTGGGAAGCCCGGGCTTACTGGCTGAGCGCATGATCCAAATCGGATTGCGCCTACTGTTGATTTTCATGTTCACCCTGATGACCTCTTCTGCAGCCTCCGCCGAGACACAAGCACCAATCCTGGCAACACCGCAATACCGTCCAGGCCACCACTTCACGCCTGCGCAAGCGTGGATGAACGATCCCAACGGCCTGTTGTTTCACAAAGGCACCTGGCATCTGTTCTTTCAGCACTACCCGCACGCCATGACCTGGGGGCCCATGCACTGGGGCCACGCCACCAGCCAGGATTTGATGACCTGGGACGAACAGCCCATTGCGCTGGAACCTGACGCACTGGGCATGATCTTTTCGGGCAGCGCCGTGATCGATGCGCACAACACCTCGGGCCTGGGCGAGCCCGGCCAGGCACCCTGGGTGGCCATCTTCACCCACCACGACGCCGAGGCCGAACAAGCCGGCCGCAGCGACTTTCAACACCAAAGCCTGGCCTTCAGCCTGGATGAAGGACGCACCTGGCACAAATACGCAGGCAACCCGGTGCTGCCCAACCCGGGGCTGAAGAACCTGCGTGATCCCAAAGTGTTTTGGCACGCAGCCACTTCACGCTGGGTCATGAGTCTGGCCGCTGGCGATCACGTCGCCTTCTACACATCGCCCAACCTCAAAGACTGGACACTGCAAAGCCGCTTCGGCCAGGACGTGGGCGCCCATGGCGGCGTGTGGGAATGCCCGGACCTGATCGAGCTGACGCTGGACGACCAGCAGCACTGGGTGCTGATCGTGAGCCTGATGCCCGGTGGCCCTAACGGCGGCTCGGCCACGCAGTACTTTGTGGGCGACTTTGACGGGGCACACTTCACCCCATACGACACGCACACCCGCTGGCTGGACCACGGCCCCGACAACTATGCCGGTGTGACCTGGCACAACACCGCGCCGCGCACCGTGTTCATCGGCTGGATGAGCAACTGGACCTACGCCAAGGACCTGCCCACCTCGCCCTGGCGCAGCGCCATGACCTTGCCGCGCGAATTGGCCTTGCAACGCGTGGGCGGACAACTGCACCTGAGCACCCGCCCGGCGCAGGAAGTTTTGCAGCGACTGACCAAGCAAGCAACGACTGTTGCATCGCTGGCCTCAGACCAGCCTCTGCCGGGTGACGCAGTACGCGAAGCCGATGGCCGTTTTGCCATCGAACTGAACGCACCCAGCCTGCAGGACTTCACGCTGACCCTGAGCAACGATGCGGGTGACGCCCTACACATCGGCTACGACACCGCCAGCCGCAGCTACTGGATCGACCGCACCCAGGCCGGCCTGAGCGACTTCAACACCGACTTTGCAACACGGCACGCCGCGCCGCGCATCTCGAATGCCCCGCAAGCACAGGTTTCCCTGTTCTTTGACCGCAGCTCGGTCGAGCTGTTTGCCGACCAGGGCCTGACCAGCATGACCAGCCTGCACTTTCCACGGCAGCCCTGGTCACGCTTGCACGCGAGAGTAAGCGACGCCATGCGGGAAGGATCGATACAGGTGCACCCAATTCGGTGACGCGGTATTGCGACAACGCATAGGGACAGTGCACATGCAATGCGTTGTATTGCCGTGCAGCGATTGTCCTGCCCTGGTTACACGGTTGTTACCACCTGGGCCAGATATGAGATTGACAGTTGTGGGCGCATTGATGCCTGCTTGCGCCTGTTTTCAGCATTTTTCGATTTTCTAAAAAACCTATTCCGCCCCGAAGTGATGCAAGAGCGCCAAGCCGTATGACTGGGCAGCATTCGCTTTGGGCACAACCCTCAGTTCAGCGCTGTGGCCGCTTTGGCTTTGGTGCTGGCGGGTTGCTTGGTCACGTTTGCGGTTCGGGGCCTGGTGGCACGCAAAGCCCGCCTTCCCGGAGTGCTCATGTCCGCGCAAGGCATGGTGCAGCTCAGCGCCAATGCTGCTGGGGTGTTCAACGAGCAACAGGTCCAAGAAGGCGAGTACGTTACTGCCGGGCAAGCCCTGTTTGTACTGGGCACCGACCGCCCCACGACCGAAGGCTCTGCGGCCGTGCTGCTTGCAGCGCACTTGGCTCTGCGCCGCACCCTCCTGGAGTCGGAACGCACAGCCCGCATCCAGCAAACCCGCCAAAGCGAGACGGCCCTGCTAAACCGCATCCGGGCGCTGGACAACGAGATCGGCCAAGCCCAGCAAGAAGCCCTGCTGGTCAGCCGCCGGGGGCGCTGGCTCAGATGCCACTCACGCGCATCTTAATCGCGCATCACCGAGCACATCACACTCAAACTGCCAACCGACATGCCCATTCAGAAATTGCCCGCACCTGCGAAATTCAGCAACGAGCTGGCCAGCTACGAGTCCAGCATGGCGCAACAAGGGCAGGTCATTCACATCAAACGCCAACTCGATGTACGGCTCCTCGGACCCACCGTCAGCGGCAAGGACTATCAGACGCTGCGGCAAACAGCCATGCAAGTGGTGCGCGACCTGCGCAGCCAATTGATCTACTGAGTTACTCCATCCGACAGGCATGGCCCTGTCGGACATCGGTGCATGCAGCTCATGTCAGAATCCGCGCACTGACGACGACTGACTCGCCTTGCGGCTCTGCATGAACACCACCGAAATTTTCCTGATCGCGATGACGATCATCTTCACCGTGCCCTACCTGATCTGGCGGCTGGGGCGCACCGACCATTACGCGCCGCTGGTGGTGGTGCAGATCATCACCGGCATCCTGCTGGGACCTGGCATCCTGGGCCGCCTGTTTCCAGATTACTACAGCTTCGTGTTCAACCCGGCGGTAGTGCAGTCGCTCAACGGCATCGCCTGGTGGGCGGTGATGCTGTTCGTGTTCATCGCCGGCATTGAGCTGGACCTGAGCCAAGCCTGGGTGCACCGCCGCGAGAGCAGCATCACGTCAGGTCTGGCACTGGGCATACCGCTGCTCTTTGGCTGCGGCGCAGCTGCGCTCATGCTGATGCACAGCGGCTGGATCGGGCCACAAGCCCTGACCTGGCAATTCGTGCTGGGCATTGGCATGGCCTGCGCCGTGACGGCCTTGCCAATCCTGATTTTGCTGATGGAGAAGATGGCCATCCTGCGTCAGCCGCTGGGTCAACGCATCCTGCGCTACGCCAGCCTGGACGACATCGCCATCTGGGGGGTGCTGGCCTTGATCCTGATGGACTGGGCGCGGGTGGGCAAGCAGGCCTTCTTTTTGCTGGCGTTTGCCGGATTGAGCGTGGTGTTCCGAAAGCTCATGGCCGCGCTGGCCGAACGAGACCGCTGGTTCGCATCGCTGGTCTGGTTGGCCCTGTGTGCCTTTGGAGCCGACTGGTCCGGTTTGCATTACATGGTGGGGGCATTTTTGGCCGGGGCCATCATGGACGCGCACTGGTTCAACCAGGAGCGCATGGACATGCTGCGCCACCATGTGTTGCTGGTGATGATGCCCGTGTTCTTCTTGAGCACCGGCCTTCGCACCAACTGGGCGGTGGGCGGTGAAGCCGTGTTCGTGGCGGCCGCCTTGCTGCTGGCGGCCTCGGTCTCGGGCAAGCTGGCGGGCATCCACCTGGCGGGCAAGATCCTGAAGTGGCCAGCGGGCGAAGCCTCGGTCATTGGCTGGCTGCTGCAGACCAAGGCCTTGATCATGATCATTTTTGCCAACGTGCTGCTCGACAAGCAAATCATCACCAACGAAGCGTTTACGGCTTTGCTGTTGATGGCTGTGGCCAGCACCATGCTGACCATCCCGGTGGTGACGCCCAAGCTGGCCCGGATGAAAGACTTGCTGACCCGCAGCGCCTGAACGGCCACTCAGTACCCGGCTGGTGTCTGTGCCTTGATGCGGGCATGGGTCTTTCGTGCATGGGGCACCCAACCCTGGGTCAACCAGCGCCGCCACATCAAAAGGCCACGTATCCACTCGTCGGCCGCATACGCCACCCACACCCCAGCCAGGCCCCAGCCCCAGTGCACACCCAACAGCCAGCTGCCCCCGGCCAGCACCACGGCCATGGAGCCGGCACCGGCATAAAAGGGGTAACGTGAATCGCCTGTGGCGCGCAGCGCCCCGATCACGATCAGGTTGAAGGTGCGCCCCGTCTCCAGCAGGATGGACAGCCAAAGAAGTCGGCTGCCTTCTTGCAGGATGTTCGGATCCTGCGTGAACAGGCGCAGCAACCATGGCCCCGCCAGCGCCATCGCGCACGCTACCAGCAGTGTCATGCCAAAGCCGATCTTTTGCGCCTTGCGCACCAGGTCATGCGCCTGCCGCAATTGGCGCGCTCCGATCAGATGCCCTACCACCATCTCGGCGGTGATGCCGATGGCCACGCCGCTGATGAGGATCCACATGTTGAACTGCAGCACATAGGCCTGCGTGGCCAGCGCCTGCGTGCCCAGCACGCCGACAGCGGCCACACTGACCATGAAGGCCAGCTCCCAGGCCAGGTTTTCTGCGGCGCCCGGCAAGCCGATGTGCAGCACGGGCAAGAGCTGCGCACGGCGCACCCGCCACCAATCCCCCCATCCGGGGCGCAAGCCCAGGCGCAAGCGCCACAGCCACAAATGCAGCACCATGCCCACGATGCGGCTGACGATGACCGCCAGCGCGAAACCGGGCAAGCCCCAGCCTGGCCAAGCGCCCCAGCCGTGCATCAGCGGCCAGGCCGATGCCAGGTGCGTGAGGTGCATCAGCACCATCACCAGCAGCGTGTCGCGGTTGCGCAGGTGCGCCCGCATGACCCCGGCCATGCAGGCGTTCCAGGCGTCCAGCAGCAAGGCCAGGGCCAGACACTGCAGAAACGGCGCCGCCAGCACCAGCACATCGGGTGGGGCGTTGAGCAGTTTCAGCAAAGGCACGGCACCCACGGCGGCCAGGAAGGCCGCAAGCCCGCCCATCCAGGTGCCCGAAGCCAGCGCGGCTCGGGCCACGCGGTCGGCTTCATGGCGGTGTCCGGCGCCCAGGTTCTGCGTGATGACCACGCTCACCCCTGCGCCCACCAGGCGAAAGATCATGAACAGCAGGCCAAACAGGTGGTTGGTCAGTGCAAAACTGCCACCTGCCGCGTCCGAAATGCGCGAAGCCAGCGTGGTGCCCACCATGCCCACCAGCATGCCCAGAGACAACTCGATGAACAGCGGCAACACCAGGGCGCGGATGTCGGCGGTCTTGAAATTGGATACGCGACTCATGCACTCGTCTCTAATGACCTTGGCACGATTTTCTATGAACAGATGCCATTGAAATGGCATGGGCTAAGTTCATTTTGGGTACAAATTCAAAAGAAGCTTCTCTGCCCATGAATACAATGAGCAAACACCGGCCACCTCCTACGCCGTCCCCATTCTCCCCATGACATCCACTTACATCCTGACCCTTTCCTGCCCCGACCGCACCGGCATCGTGCATGCCGTTTCAGGCTTCTTGCTGGAGCGTGGCGGCAACATCGAAGAGGCCGCGCAGTACAACGACCACGATACCGGCCTGTTCTTCATGCGTGTTCAGTTTGCCTGCGGCATGGACGCCGCCGAGCTGCGGCAGCAATGGGGGGCGTTTGCCCAGGGTTTTGCCATGGACTGGCAGCTGCACGCCACCAGCCAGCCCATGCGCACCGTCATCATGGTCAGCAAGGAAGGCCATTGCCTGAACGACCTGCTGTTCCGCTGGAAATCGGGCCTGCTGCCCCTGGACATCCGCGCCATCGTCAGCAACCACCGCGAGTTCTACCAGTTGGCCGCCAGCTACAACGTGCCTTTTCATCACATCCCGATGACCAAGGAGAACAAGGCCCAGGTCGAGGCAAAACAGTACGAGATCGTCCAGGCCGAAGGGGCTGAG
>JACCDQ010914483.1_pt1 | contig 26356 bp, 23 predicted proteins | sample 7446031 | NCBI WGS metagenome assembly JACCDQ01 (sample SAMN15323442, study PRJNA562643) | freshwater metagenome | isolation source: river surface water | place: USA:Blue River Watershed | collected 2017-08-17 | reverse complement strand
TCAATGCGGCGGCAGATCGGGTGCAGGCTTTGTTAACAGCGCACAAAACCCTGTTGGCCAACGCTTCGCACGAATTGCGGTCTCCGTTGGCCCGTATACGCATGGGTGTGGAGCTGACAGGGCCCGGTGGCCCAACGCTGGCCCAACGCGACGAAATGGCCCGCAACATCGCAGAATTGGACCAACTGATAGATGAAATCTTGTTGGCCAGCCGCCTGGATTTGGCGGACCCCAGCCAGGCTAACCTGGGGCCTACCGAAGAAGTGGATTTGCTGGGATTGGCGGCTGAAGAATGCGCACGCACCGGCGCGCAACTGGATGTGACCACGCCACCTCCCGGCGGTATTGTGATCCAGGGTCACGCAAAACTTTTGCGGCGTTTGCTGCGCAACTTGTTGGAAAATGCCCGCCGTTACGGCCTCAAAGACGGCGATCCCGCCAGTGTGAGTGTGAACCTGGGCCCGGTCGAGCCGGGATCCCCTGCCGGCTTTTTGGTGGTCGTGAGTGACCAAGGCCCTGGCATTCCGGCGCACCTTTGTGGGCGTGTGTTTGAACCGTTTTTTCGCCTGCCAGGTGCCAGCGAGCGCGAAGGTGGGGTGGGATTGGGCCTTTCTTTGGTTCAAACCATTGCTCAGCGGCACGGTGGCTGGGCCCGTTGTGAAAGCTCGCCCCAGGGTGGTGCGAAATTCACGGTTTTTTTGTCAATTTAATTGATTTTCTCCCCCAAACGGGGGATGTTCAAACACTTGTAGCAAAAGCACAATTGCTGGGCGCTGTCACCGCACGAATGCATAAAAAATGTTCGGGTTTTTTTGAGATAGGGCAAGGCCTCGCAACCAAAACAATGCCAGAGGCCGAGCAACATCCGGTTCCCAACGACGTCCTTTCTGGACTTAAAAGCCACCCTCGGGTGGCTTTTTTTTAGGGCTGCTTGGGCGCCCGGTTGGGCGAACAGGTTTCAAAACCATAGCGCTCGCAAAACGGGCTGCCCAGCAGGGGCAACCAATCAGGAATGCTGTAAAAATTCTTGACCATTTGGGCCAACACTTGGTCTCGGTACGCCTTGTAATTGAAGTGGGTACCGTCCAGGTAGTAGAAGGTCACCCCGCTGAGCTGAAAATTCTTGATCTCAACTGACTCAAAGTAGGGTTTGAATGGCTCGGCCTGGTTCTGGTTTTGCAAAAATATGCGCATGGGTTTTTGGTCCATCAGGCGGAAGTCAACCACTTGATCGTCTTGCCGGGCATGGTGGCGCCCAACGCCAAACACAGGAACATAGTGTTGATGGTGGTACATCAAAATCGCGGCCGGGCTGTAGGCGTATGTGGCCAAGGTGGCCTGGGCCGGCAGATCCACCGCCAACTGTTGCGCAACCGCCGAACTCTCACGCAGAAAAACCACTTTTTCATAGAGTTTGCTGGATTCCCACCAAGCGATGGGCGCCCAAGCAATGGCCGCAACTCCCAACAGGTGCGGAATGGAGAGCACCAGTGCCCAACGCCAAATTTTGGACAAACGAACCGCATCCACCCGGCTGCTCGCCCACGCCATGTACACCGGCACAAAGCCCAGCACCCAGTGCAGGCCTATGGTTCTTCGGAATGCCAAAGCGGCAAACACCGCCACAGGTACTGCCCACAGGTAAAGCCAGGCAGATGATTTTTGATCTGATACGGGGTGCTGGTTTTTACGCGCACTCCACACCAGCCACGGGTTGAACAGGTAAATCAGCATGCCCAAAAAAACAGCAAACGTGCCGATCTGCCAATGCGATCCTTCGTTGCGGTTGTAAATGTTGAACATGATGTTGGTCCAACCGTGGGTGGCGTTGTAGTACACGTTCAAACCGATGGCTGGCAACGCGCATGCAAACATCAAAACCACGGCCCACCAACGCTCGCGCCGGGTTGCCAACAGGTGAACGGCATACGCAATGCCCAGCAGGGCAGCGAAGTACTTGGACAAAAACGCCAGGCCCACCAGCAAGCCTGCGGCCGCATACCAACCGGTGGGCTGGCTGGCCCGGTCCGCCTGCAGGTAGCAGTAAACCGACAGCACCATGAAAAAAATCAAGGGCGTGTCGGTGGTGACCAGCACAAACATCCAAGACCAAGGCATGACCAGGTAAATCGCGCCCGCCCACCAGGCAACGGCTTCCTGCTCGCGTGGAAGCCATTGTTGCATGGCTCGCACCATGCCCCATGCGATGAAACTGGTCAGAAGCACGGTGAGAGAGCGAAGCACCAACACGTGGTCGCTGATTTGGCGCAGTGCGTACAACATCCACCCCACCATGGGCGGGTGGTCTGAGTAGCCCCAGTCGGGGCGCACCCCCCATTGGTAAAAAAAGGCTTCGTCGTCGGTGATCGGGAAAAACGCCGCTATGGCCACTTTCAAGGCCAAGGTGGCCACCAGCGTGGCAGTAAAAACCCGTTTCGCCTGCGTTGTGTTGTTTGCGCTGTTGACCGGCGCTGACAGCAAATTGCCCATGGTTGCCTTACACGTCGGTTGCAAACAAAAACACCCCAGCCACAATGAGGCCGGCGCCGGCAACCCGTGTCCATGACCACGGTTCCCCCAACCAAAACACGCCCGCCAGCATGGTGATCACAAACCCCAAACTCACCATCGGGTAGGCCACACTCACATCCAACTTGGCGAGCACCCAGAGCCACACAACCGCGCTGACGCCGTACAAACACAGGCCGCCCAACACCCAAGGGTTGCGGATGGCGTTCAGGTAAATGCCTGCGGTGGTTTCAGCCGACGTGCTGGGGGCGGACAAGCCGAGTTTCATGACCAGTTGGGCCGCAGCCGACATGAGCACACAAGCCAAAGCCAACAAAAGGGCCACGGTTTTGACGCCCATTTCAAAACCCCCAGCGGCGCGTGGCCATGAATGCCAACACCGCCATGGCGGCCAGGGTCCACCAGCTGAAGCGGTCGTGCAGGGCAAATTGCAAGGGGTCTTCGCCCTGCAACTCGCGGCGCCCCGTTTTGAGCCAGATGCGCATGACCCACCACAGCATGATGGGTGCCACCCCCCACAGCCAGCCCACTTGCGGGTATTGGGCTTGGCCATTTTGGCTGTCAATGTACAAAGCCAACACCAACACGGCCAAGAACCCGCTGCCTATGCCCATGGACCGCAAGCTGGGCAAATCGTCTTGGTGGTAGCCCCTGCCCCGGGCGGTTTCGGTGTCGTCCAGATGAATCACTTCTTCCAGTTCGGAACAGCGCTTGACCAGCGCCAGGCTGAGGAACAGAAACATCGAAATCGCCAGCAGCCAATTTGACGGTTGGACGTTGGCGGTGACGGCCCCTGCAATCAGGCGCATGGTGTACAAGCTGGCAAGCAAAAGCACATCGAGCACGGCGGTGCGCTTGAACTTGAATGAATAAGCGACCGTGGTGGCTGTGTAGCACGCCAGCACAGCCATCAAAGCCCAAGAATAAGACGCGGCCAATGCGAATGCCAAGAGCAACAGCGAGCCCAGCATGGGCACGGCCGCCGCCACCGACAAAGAGCCGGAAGCGAGGGGCCGGTGGCGTTTGGTTTTGTGTTTGCGGTCGTTGGGAATGTCAAACAAGTCGTTCAACAAATAGGTGGCCGAAGCGCACAGGCCAAAAGCCAAAAAAGCCAACCCCAAGGCCGACCACACATGGGGTGCCCATTGGTGGGCCGCCACCGCCGGAATGAACAGAAGAATATTTTTGGCCCATTGCTGCAGGCGCAGGGCTTTTCGCCAGGTGCGCCAGCCGGTGGCAGGGCCCTCAAACACCAAAGCGTTGGGATGGGTGTTTTGCAATTGCCGCAAGACTTGGGCTGGCGTGTTCACCGCAATGGCTTCCTGCGCGCACCCCCAAACCGCCAAATCACTGGTGCTGTTACCGGCGTAGGCAAAATCAGGTGTGCCGTACCGGGCTTGCACGTGCGCTTGCAAAGCTTGCAATTTGAGTGCCCCGACCCTGTTTTCACCCGCCTGCTCACCGGTGTTGCTGGCAATCAAGGCATCGAACAGGCCCAAATGGCGGAAAACAGACTGGGCGATGGCCTCGTCCGCGGCAGTGGCCAAAATCAGCGGCCGGCCGCCCGCATGTTGCGCTTGGAGCCAGGCCATGAATTCGGGGTGGTAAGGCAATGTGCCCGCCTCGGGCATGCAGCGTTTGGCCACCTCGCGCTTGAAATAGGCCTTGCCTTTGAACAGCCAAAAAAACGCCAGCAGCAGCAGCCAGGGTTGCGTGCGCACCATCAAGACCAGCGATTCGTGCAAGGTGTCGGTCACGCACAGGGTGCCGTCCAAGTCAACATACAACGGCCGCGCAAGGGCAGTTTGAACCGGGGGCGGTGGCGCGTTGCCGACAAAATCGCGTTCGGAGGGGGTGCCAAAATCCATGCTCGGATTCTAGCGATCGGCCCACATACAAAGTAATATGGACGCCAATTGCCATTGCTGGTTTGCAAATGTCGTTTTTAGCCAATTCCCCGCTGCTTCGAGTTTCGTTGATTGCCGACCGCAACCAACGCCTGGGCGCGTTTGGGTGGCAGGTGCTGGGGGGCGGTGCATCGCTGTTGTCCTGTGTACCTGAAGGTGACGAAGCCGAGGCTTTTGCCGCGTTGGCCAGCACCCTGCCGTGCTTTGTAGACGCCACTGGCTTTGAAGGTTTGCCCGCGTTTGAGCAAACTGCTTTGAAGCTCGCGGGTGTGAAGCCGCTGACTTTGGACGCTCTGCACACGCAGCAAGAGCCCCTGTTGCCCAGCCAGGTCAAAGCGTTGCCGCCGGCAGTGGCCTGGTTGCACGGCGCCTGGTATTTGCAACCGCCAGCGCAGCCCTCGGCCGCTCAAGTGGCCTCGCGAACACAGGCGCTGGCGTTGCTCGAAAAAGTCATGGGCGACGCAGACACGCGGGACCTTGAGGCGTGTTTCCGCCAAGATGCCACTCTGGCCTACCACTTGCTGCGCTTGGTCAATTCGGCAGGGGTGGGCAGTCAACGCGAGATCACCAGCTTTTCGCAGGCGCTGTTGATTTTGGGGCGGCAGCCGCTCAAGCGCTGGTTGCAATTGTTGCTGTTTGCCGCCCGCGAAGACGACCCCCGCTCGGCCATGTTGATGGCCCATGTGTGTTTGCGTTCCCAGGGCATGGAGCGCCTGGCCCGCGAAATGGGGGCGGACAAAGCCGACCAAGACCAAGCCTTTATGGTGGGCATGTTTTCGATGCTGGGGGTGTTGTTCGGGCAACCTTTGGCCACTGTGCTCCAGCCACTGCAGCTGGCGCCCAGCGTCATGCAGGCCTTGCTGAACCACCACGGTGAATTTGGGGCGTTGCTCGAGGCTTGGGAGGGGTGGGAGCGGGCGCAAACCGCTGCGCTCCATACCTTGCTCGACAAACACGGCATCGAGGTCATGGCGTTCAACGGTGCTTTGGTGCGGGCCTGCGCATGGACGGTTCAGATTGTTCGTGGGCAAGGGGGCGGCAAGTGAGCCCGGTGCAGGTGACACAAGCCACGGTTTCGCTGGATTTGGCGGGGTATGTGACCGCATGGGGCGCTGATGCGCAGGCTTTGTTTGGTTTTTCGGCCGATGAAGCGATCGGCCAGGCGATCATGTTTTTGTGCCCCGCCCAACAAGAGGTATTCAGCGCTTTGGACGCTCTGGGTGAAGGCCAAGACAGCGCGCAGGCCGAGGTTCAACGCCGTACACGGGACGGCACGCTGTTGCCAGTGACGGAACGCATCACGCTGCTGCGCGATGCACAGGGCCAGGCGCAATTGCTGCAGGTGGACTATTTCACGCAGCAGCTGATGCTGTCGGAACCCGACCGCATGCGGCTTTACGTGCGCATCATAGAAGACAGCCACCAGGGTGTGCTGGTGACCGACCGGCATGAACGCATCGTGATGGTGAACAGCGCGTTCACCCGAATCACGGGCTACACCCCGGAAGAAGCCATAGGCCAAACCCCAGATTTGCTGCGCTCGGGGCGGCACGACTTTGAGTTCAGAAGCCAGGTTCGTTCGGCCATGCAGGGTGCCGGGCTGTGGTTCGGTGAAATTTTGGGGCGCCGCAAAAACGGTGAAGTCTTCCCTCAGTCGGTTTCCATCAGTGCTTTGCGCAACGACGCGGGTGAGGTTTCGCACGCGTTCTCGATTTTTTCTGACATCACCAGCTTCAAGGAAACCGAGGCGCGGTTGCAGCGCTTGGCCAACTTTGACAGCGTGACCGGCCTGCCCAACCGATCGTTGTTGAACCAACTGCTGGCCCAGGCCCTGACCTTTGCCCGGCGCAACCACGATGCCGGTGCCGTGCTGGTGGTGCAAATGCAGCGCCTGAACACGGTTTACGACACCCTGGGGCACGAACTTGCCGATGCCTATGTGGCAGAGCTGGCCCAGCGCATGCGCACCGCTTTGCGTGAACAAGATGTTTTGGCCCGATTGAGCCATGACAAATTTGCGGTGGGGCTGTTGAATATTCCCAAGCGGGAGCATGCTGGTCTGGTGGCACAAAAACTCTTGGCCGCGCTGACGCCGCCTGTGGTGTTGCCCACCGGAACAGTGCATGGCAGCGCTTGCATAGGCATTTCTTTGTACCCCGAAAACGGCATGGATGCCTCGGCGCTGCTGCGGTGCGCCGAAATGGCCACCGTTCGTGCCAGCGAAGCGGACGATGCGGTGCCGCTGTACTTCAGCCATGAAATGAATGCCCGCGCAACGGAACGTTTTCGCATAGAAAGCGAGTTGCGCCACGCGTTGGCCCATGGCGAACTGCTGTTGTACCACCAGCCCAAGGTGAGTTTGCGCAACGGCCGCATTGTGGGCGCCGAAGCATTGATGCGGTGGCAACACCCGGTGCATGGCCTGATGCCACCGGGCAATTTTGTGCCGGTTGCCGAAGAGACCAGCTTGATTTTGGAGCTGGGTGAATGGGTGTTGCACGAGGCTTGTCGTCAAATTCAGGCGTGGGGTCAACGCGGTTTGAACATGCCGCCACTGGCGGTAAACCTTTCGGCCAGGCAATTCGACAAGCATTTGCCCCGCAGCATGGAAGCCTTGCTGCAGCAGTACCAAATCAAGCCCGCGCAGCTGAAGTTGGAAATCACCGAAAGCCTGGTGGTCCGGGGGGCGGACGAGGTGATTCCCATCATGAACGATTTGGTGGCCATGGGGTTCAGCATTGCGCTCGATGACTTTGGCACGGGTTATTCCAGCTTGGCCTATTTGAAGAAATTTCCCATCACCACGCTCAAAATCGACCGGGCGTTTGTGGTGGGCATTCCGGCCGAGCCGAATGACTGCGCCATTGCGCAGGCCATTGTGACCATGGGGCAGCAGCTGCGGCAGGAAATTGTGGCCGAAGGGGTGGAAACCCGAGACCAAATGACGTTTTTGCGCCAGCTGGGTTGCGATCAACTGCAGGGCTATTTGTTCAGCAAGCCGCTGCCGGTGGCCGACTACGAACGCCTGGTACAAGAAGACGTTCGTTTGCCCCTGGATTGAAGGGCTGCTCGGCCTGGGGGTGCCAGCGGCAGCGCATCAGGCCCAGTCTGACAATCCCAGGATGCGTTCGCCCAAAGGGGTAAGGGTGGCAGTGGGGTATTTCAGCTTTTCCCAGGCCCGAGGATCGCCCGGAAACGCGTAGCCTTGAGGGGCTTCACGTTCGCGCCAGGACTTGATCCGTGCCTCGCGCAGCGCGGCGTCATTGCCGTTGGCGGGCGTGTAAGCGATGTATTGGGCCATGCGCACCAGGTGGTCGCTGCTGTTGGGGCGGATGCCATGGGCCAGCAGGCTGTTGAAAATCAAAAAATCGCCTGCCTGCATCGGAATGAATTCCACCGGCCAGGGCAGGTTGTCCAGATCGGGGCGCCAGGGGTTGCGGTCGGCGGGCGCGGTCTTGCGCCATTCTGTGAAGTTTTTGAACAGCTCGGGGATGCACTGAAAACCGCCGCTCTCTGGGTTGGTGTCGGACAAGGCCAGCACGCCCTGCACATTCACCGGCAGCGGGTCCAGCGTGGTGTCGGCATCCCAATGGATGAAGCCGGTGAACTGGCGCGCGCCGCGGTTGGGGGTGTTGAGGTTGGCGCGGTCAATGCTGACCCAAAGGTCTTCTCGGTCCCAAATGTCGACAAAAGCGTCGTACACGCGCTGTGTCTGGCGGTTGTTCCACAGCGTTTGGTGTTGGTAGGTTTCCACCATGCCGGAGCCGTTGAGTTCTTTCATCTCGTGGCCGCGCCGCTCGATCTGGTTCCAGGTGCTGGGGTCTTTGGGGTCCCAGTCCTGGAATTCCCACAGGAAATCGGTGGTGGCTTTGACCTGTTCGGCCGCGATGGCCTGTTTGATGACCACATAACCGTAGGTCTGCCAGTGCGCAAACTCGGCCTCGGACAGCACACGCAGCGGCAGTTTCTTGCGAATGTCGCGCAGCTGTTCGTTGGCGGTGTACGAGAGGGTGGGGTTGCCGGGGCGTTGGTCGCCGTAACGGTAGCGGTCGTTCATGTCGGTCTCCTGGGTTTTTTGCCGGTTTGGGCTGCTTCAAATTGTGGAAAAAGGCACCCGCACGCGGTACCTGAGAACTGCCAGATACTGATACGATTCTGACTTCTTTGTGTAACTCAAGGTCATGAAAGCGCAATTTGAACAGGTGACCGTGCCTGCGGGCGAGTCTTGGAGACTGTTGTGGCGGGAATTGCCGGAATTGCCCTTTCTGTGGCACTACCACCCAGAATTCGAGCTGACGCTCACACTGAACGCACAGGGGCAGCGCTACGTGGGCGACAGCCTGGAGGACTTTGCTTCGGGCGACTTGGTGCTTACCGGCCCCAACCAGCCCCACACCTGGGCCGCCACCGAACGACCCGATACCCACCAGCCCATGCTGGCCGTGGTGATGTGGTTTCGCATTGACTGGCTGGAACGAGCCCTGGCCGGCTGGCCCGAGTTGGGATTGCTGCAAAATTTGTCGACCCGGGCCGGGCGCGGGCTCAAGTTTTCAGACGCCGCCCGCGCGCAAGTGCAGCCTTTGATCCTCGCGTTGCAGGCGCAAGAGCCGGCGCTGCGCTTGCCCACACTGTTGCAAATTCTTGTCTTGCTCGCCAAAGACGCAGGGGCGCGCCCTTTGGCCACGCACGCCTACACGCCGGCCGGCGACAAGGTGGGCGAGCGTATGGGCAAGATTTTGCGCCGCCTGCACGAACAGGCTGCCGAAACGGTGTCGGCGTTGGCGCTCGCAAATGAGGTGGCAATGTCGGTGGGGGCTTTTCACCGCTTCTTCAAGCGCCACACCGGCATGACGGTGCTGGACTACATGGCCCAATTGCGCATCGGCCAGGCTTGCCAGTTGTTGATCAACACGTCGCTGCCCATCAACGTGATTGCCAGCGACGTGGGTTACGGCACGCTGGCGCATTTCAACCGCCAGTTTCTGCTGCGCAAGGGCATGACGCCAAGGGCGTTTCGCGCCAGTTACCAAGCCGGCCATCGCCCGCCCGGCTTAACCACCGCCTTGTGAGCGGTTGTGGCTGGCTTGGCCAACAGCAGACGGTGGGTGCGCTCGGTTTAACCCAGAGAAGCTTGGGCGGCGGGTGCTTTCAGCGGCACATGCCGCGCGCCCCAAGCCAGCGCCGCTGCGGTGACCACGACCACGCCCATGGCCCAGGTGAGTGAGGCGCTTTGTGCAATGGTTCCTATCAGCGGGGGGCCCACCATGAACCCGGCATACCCAATGCTGGACACCGACGCGATGGCCGCCGCGCGTGTGGTACCGGGTACGCGGGTGGCTGCATTGAACAAAATCGGCACCACAGGGGCCAGCCCGGCGCCCACCAGCGCGTAGCCCAGCACCGACACCCAGGGGTCACCAGACACCAAAACGGTCGCCATGGCGGCGGCCGCGGTCAAGCCACCGGCTTTCAAAATCGAACCTTCGCTGAAACGTTCGCGCAGGGAGTCCCCGGTGAAGCGGGCCACCGCCATGGCCCCGGAAAATGCGGCGTAGCCCCATGCGGCCATGTCCTGGGTCATGCCGACCTCTTGTTTCAGGTACAGCACGCACCAGTCGTACATCACACCTTCAGCGCTCATTCCGGCAAATATCAACAGCCCGATCAACAGCAAAGTGCCCCGCGGCCACGCGAATTGGGCTTTGGGTTCCTGTGACTCGTCTTGCGGATGGGTGCGCAGCATGGTGCGAGACGCCGCCCAAACACACAGGGCCATGCCCAACCCTACCCCCAACAACTGCGTGGCTGCGGGCACTTCAGCGCGCAAAAAAGCACCGGTGAGGGCGGCTCCGGTCATGCCGCCCACGCTGAACATGCCATGCAGGTTGCCCATGACCGCCCGACCGCCCAGGGCTTCCAGGGCGGACCCTTCGGTGTTGATGGCCACATCGTAAAGGCTCATGGCGGTGCCAAACCACCACATCGACAGCGCCAACATCCAGACCGACGGCCAGTGCAGCACCAATGCCAGCAGCACCCCCATGACCCCGGCAGCCAAGGCGGTGGCTCCGCGCGGCCCAATGCGTCCGATCACCCGGCCTGCAAAAAACAGCGACGACACCGCCCCAAATGCCGCAGCCAGCAGCAGGCCAGAGAGGGCCATTTCCCCCAGGTCGTATTGCAGTTTGACCGAGGGTATGTGCACCCCCCAGGCCCCGCTGAGCACGCCCAACAAAGCAAACTGTATGCGTGTGGAACCCAGGGCTTGTTTGATTTGCACCGCGGTGGGTGCGCCTTCCACGCGTGCGTCTGGAATGGTTTCAATCGGGTCGGGGTGGGTCATTTTTCTGTGGAGCAGGTATCAGATTTTCACGGGCAGGCCGGTGGCAGCACTGGCGTAAATGGCGTCCAAAATCTCCATCACGATCAGGCCCTGTTCGCCGCTGGCGTCGTGGGGTTGGCCGGTCAGTATGGCTTGCGCATAGTGGTGCATGGCCGACTTGGCGGGCGTGGGGGGGGTGTGCATGTGCATGTCGAACGGCGCGCCGTTGTGCTCCAAAAACACGTCGGCGGCGAAGGTGTAGCCTTCGTTCAGGTTGCGTTGCAGCAGACCTGCTTTGGTGCCCAGCAAGCGGGTTTCCATCAGTTCCGCCTCTTGTATGTTGGCCGCCCATGAGGCCTCCAGCACCAACGTGGCGCCGTTCTCAAAGCGGATGAACCCGGCCGCCAGGTCTTCCACATCAAATGCCTTGCCGGACGCAGCGGCCAAGGGGCCTGCTATCGGGTTGTAGGTGTTGCCCATGACCCAGGTGGGCTGGGGGTAGCCCATCAGCCACAGGGCCAAATCCAGGCGGTGCACGCCCAAGTCGATCAAAGGGCCACCGCCTGCCAGGGCTTTTTGACCAAACCATCCCCCAAAACCCGGCATGCCGCGGCGGCGGTGCCACACCGAACGGCCAAAGTAAAAGTCGCCGAACAAGCCGGCATCGACCTGGGATTTGAGCGCTTGCGACTGGGCACTGAACCGGTACGAGAAGTTGATCATCAGGCGCTTGCCCGCCTGCTGGGCGGCTGCCAGCATGGCGCGGCCTTCGTCGGCGTTCATGGCCATGGGCTTTTCGCACAGCACGTGGCATCCGGCATGCAATGCGGCGATGGTCAGTTCCATGTGGAATTTGTTGGGCGTGCAGACGCTGACCGCGTCCAACTGTTGGTGCCCCCACATCTGCGCCGCGTCGGTGTAACGGGCCTCAATGCCAAATTGGTCGCCCACCGCCTGCAAGCGGGCCGGGTCGGCGTCCACAATGGCCACCACGTCCACATGGGGGTGTTCCTTCCAGCCTTCAATGTGCATGCGGCCTATGCCCAGGCCTATCACGGCCACGCGCAGGCGTTGGGTGCCGGCCATTGCGTTGGCCTGCTGGGGGCTGGCGGCTGCTTGTGCCTGGTAGTCGCTCATTGAATGTCCCCTTGGTTTTGCACAATGCCCACTTTGGAGAAGGTCACGTTCTTGGGGCTCAGTTTTTCCAGCGCGGGGCTGTTGGGGCACACGTCCACCTGTTGAATGCGGGGCGCCGCCCATTGCACGGCGTTGGACAGCACTTGCTGCACGTTCGGGTCAAAATAAGTGGGGTAGGCTTCGTGGCCGGGGCGGAAGTAAAAAATCCGGCCATGACCACGCTGCCAGCACAGGCCCGAGCGGAACACCTCGCCGCCTTCAAACCAAGAAATGAACACGGTTTCATCGGGTGCGGGCACGTCGAAACGTTCGCCGTACATCTCTTCGTAAGGCAGCTCAAAATACTCGCCCAAACCAGCTGCTATGGGGTGGGAGGGTTCAATCACCCAAACCCGTTCTTTTTCATCTGCTTCGCGCCATTTGAGTGAACAGTTGGTGCCCAGCATGCGGCGGAAGATTTTGCTGAAGTGCCCCGAATGCAGCACGATCAAGCCCATGCCTTCCAGCACGCGCTTTTGCACCCGGTCTACCACCTCCTCGCTGACCTTGCCGTGGGCTTTGTGGCCCCACCACACCAGAACGTCGCAGTCGGCCAGGCGTTCTTCGCTCAGGCCATGCTCGGGTTGGTCCAGCGTGGCGGTGCTAATTTCCAGGGGCAATGCGCCCCGGCTGGCGGCCGGTTTGTTTTGCAGCCCTTGGGCAATCGCGTTGTGGATGCCATCAGGGTAAATGGCCCCTACGGCTGGGTTCTCGCGTTCGTGTTGGAACTCGTTCCAGACGATGACAGAAATCTTGGCTTTTTGCATGGTGCTGAAGTGAAGATGTGGCTGTTGAAAAATCATTTAACAGTCGATAATTTAACGATCAGCCGTTGCATCATCCAGCAAATAAACCATCAAAAAACCGAGAAAGATGACAAAAAACCTGGATTCAAAACCACAGGTTTCCAACCGCGAACACCACTGGCTTGCCTCAATGCCGCAAACGCCCCCGCAGGTGCCCAACGGTGGCTCGGCCATGCGCCACATGTTGCAGCAGCACTTGTACGGTGTTTTGAATGGCCAGGTGGTGTTGCATTGCCCCAGTGCCCACCGGGGCCTGGAGCCCACCGCGGCGGGGCATTTCCATTTGGCGCCCGAGCTTTTTGTTCAGGTTTCAGGCCACACCAGGTTCGTGTTTCCGCAGGGTCACTTGACTGTGCAGGCGGGCCAGGCGGCGCTGCTGCCGCCTCAGTTGGTCCACAGTGAGGTGGTTGGCCCCGACGACCGGGGGCCTTTTTGCAACATTGTGATTTATGCCGAAAGCGGCGCACTGTCCAGCCACGTGGCCAGCGAACTGCAACCTGGGTTGCCCAGCATCCAGCACTTGGAGGTGCGCCATCACGCGGCGGCACACCAGGTACACCGTTGGCTCATGGAGGCCGCCGCGACGCAGGCACTGCAGGGCGAGCACCCTTGCGCGTCGGTGCAACAACGCGCCTTGGTGGTGGCTGCCCTGGCCAGTGTGCTGCAGGTGCTCGACACCACCGACCAGGCCGCCAAGCCTGAGCCTGCCTTGGTCAGCAAGGTGCGGGTTTGGGTGCAAAACCACTTGGGTGATCAGGCCCTGAGCGTGCAAGGCCTGGCGCTGCAATCGGGTTGCACCGCCGACCATTTGTCACAAGCCTTTCACCGCCACACGGGTGAGCACTTGGTGGGCTACATCACGCGGCTGCGCATGGAGCGCGCTGCCCATTTGTTGGCCGAGCACGAGATGGCCATCAAAGCAGTGGCCTGGGCTTGCGGGTACAGCAGTGCCAGTTATTTCATCCGCAATTTCCGGCAGCGCTACGGCACCACCCCTTTGGCGTGGCGCGAGCAAGCCGCAAGCAACGCCAAAGGCTGAGCGCTTCAGCTCTGCAGATGCTGTTTGAAAAAAGCCAGGGTGCGCGACCAAGCCAGTTGCGCGGCCGCCGCATCAAAGCGGGGGGTGGTGTCATTGTTGAAGCCGTGCTGGGTGCCGGGGTAACGGTGGGCCTCGAAGCGCGCGCCCGCGGCTTGCAGCGCGGCCTCGTAAGCCGGCCAGGCGGCGTTGATTCGTTCATCGACGTCGGCAAAATGGATCAACAAGGGCGCTTTGACCTTGCTGGCATCCGCTGCGGCGGGGTGGTTGCCGTAGAAGGGCACTGCAGCTTGCAAGCTGGCTATTTGAGTGGCCAAAAAATGGGCCATGCCGCCGCCGTAGCAAAAACCCACCACGCCCAGGCGGCCGTTGCAGTCTTTGCGCTGGAGCAGCGAAGCATGTGCCGCCAAAAAGTCTTCGCGGGTTTTGGCCTGGTCAAGCTGTGCAAACAAGGCGCGGGCTTTGTCCTCGTCACCGGGGTAGCCTCCCAAAGGGGTCAGGGCGTCGGGTGCAAACGCAACATAGCCCTCCAGGGCCAGGCGGCGGGTGATGTCTTCGATGTGGGGGTTGAGGCCGCGGTTTTCGTGCACCACCAACACGCCGGGCAAAGGGCCTTTGGCTTGGGCCGGCCGGCACACATAGGCTTTGCAGCTGCCGTAACCCTGGGGTGAACCAAAAGTCACGGTTTCGGTGTGCAAGCGCGCGTCGTTCGGGGGCACCACCTGGGCTTGCGCAAAGTTGGGGCTCAAGGCGGCCAACAGGCCTGCAGCGGTCAAACCCCCAACCGCAAATTTGCGGGCGCGCTCCAAAAAGCCTCGGCGGTCAATGTCGCCATGCACATAAGCGTCAAACAATATCAACAACTCTTGGTCAAAATCGGCTGCAGTCAATCGCGGCAAGGTCATGGGGTTTGCTCCGGGCAAGGCAGTTAATGCAAAGAATGACACCGCAGCCTAAACCAAAACACTTTTGTTTGCACAAGCCCCCACAGAAACACTGCCCGTGCAAGGTTGGTGCCAGTGTGTTGGATAAACTGCGCCCACACAAGCATTACAAAAGAGGCGACAGCTTTGGGCGATTCATTTGACTACATCGTGATCGGTGGCGGAACCGCCGGCAGCCTGTTGGCCAACCGGCTCAGCCGCAAGCACAGCGTGCTGCTGATTGAAGCGGGGCAGAAAGACGACTACCACTGGGTGCACATTCCCGTGGGGTATTTGCACTGCATAGGCAACCCCCGCACCGACTGGCTCTACCAAACCGAGCCGGTGCCCGGCCTCAACGGGCGCAGTTTGCGCTACCCCCGCGGCAAGGTGTTGGGCGGCAGCAGCAGCATCAACGGCATGATCTACATGCGGGGGCAGGCCCGCGATTACGACCAATGGGCCCAACTGACCGGCGATGACGCCTGGACCTGGAAAAACTGCTTGCCCGACTTTATGGCCCATGAGGACCACCAGCGGCTGGACCCTGACCAACCCGCCGACAGCAACTTTGCAGCGTTGCATGGCCATCGGTCCAAAGGCAGCACGGGTGAGTGGCGTGTTGAGAAGCAGCGCCTGCGGTGGGACATCTTGGAGGCATTTTCGGCCGCAGCCCAGCAGGCCGGCATTCCAGCAACCGACGACTTCAACGGCGGCAACAACGAGGGCGTGGGTTATTTCGATGTCAACCAAAAAGCGGGATTGCGCTGGAACACCGCCAAGGCCTTTTTGCGGCCCACCTGCTATGGGCGCGCCAATTTTGAAATGTGGAATGGCGCGCAAGTGTCCCGCTTGCTGATTGAGACCGACCCTGATGGCACCGTGCGTTGCAGCGGAGTGGAGGTGTGGACCGGGCAAGAGATGGTGACTGCCCATGTCATGCGGGAGGTGGTTCTGAGTGCCGGGGCGGTGGGGTCACCCCAAATTTTGCAGCTCTCGGGCATCGGCTCTGCTGCGCATTTGCAATCGGTGGGGGTGCAGCCCAAGGTTGATTTGCCAGGGGTGGGGTACAACCTCCAAGACCATTTGCAAATTCGTTCAATGTTCAAGGTGCAAGGCGCCCAAACGCTGAACACGCTGGCCAACAGCTTGTGGGGCAAAGCCAAAATCGGCTTGGAATACGCGCTCAAACGCACCGGCCCCATGAGCATGGCCCCCAGCCAGCTGGGCGCGTTTGCCCGCAGCGGGTCTGGCCAAATCTGGCCCAATTTGCAGTACCACGTGCAACCCCTGAGCCTGGAGTCATTCGGGGAACCGCTGCACCCGTTCCCAGCGATCACCGCCAGTGTTTGCAACCTCAATCCCACCAGCCGGGGCAGTGTGCTGATCAACAGCCCTCGATTCGAGGACGCCCCGTCCATTGCTCCCAACTACCTGGCCACCGCCGAAGACCAGCAGGTTGCAGCAGACAGTTTGCGCTTGACCCGTCGCATCGTCGCGCAGCCCGCCCTGGCGGCATACCGGCCAGAGGAATTCAAGCCCGGCCCGCAATTTCAAAGCGACGAGGAGCTGGTGCGGGCGGCGGGGGACATCGGTTCGACCATTTTCCACCCTGTGGGCACGACCGCCATGGGGCGTGACGGCGACCCCCAAGCGGTGTTGGACAGTCATTTCCGCGTACGCGACGGCAAGGGTGGGCGCATTGCCGGTTTGCGCGTGGTGGATGCCGGTGCCATGCCCGCCATCACCAGCGGCAACACCAACAGCCCCACCTTGATGATGGCTGAAAAAGCCGCTGCATGGATGATGTCTGGCCAGTGAAGTGGGGGATGAAACCCGCGATGTACCCTAGGGGTAACTCCTGATGCCCAAAGTCGGTGCGTGTCCATACAATGCGCACACTCGCAGGTTCCAAGGTTGACTCCAGGGCCTCACAGCGAGAGGACCGAGGAGACAACTTCCAACTCCAACAACATCCAAACAGCGTCCCAAGAGATGCCTATTCAAAAGCCGACCCCTGGGTCGGCTTTATTTTTTTCCAGGCTTCAGGCGCGTTGAACCGGCACCGGTTTGCCTTTGTCGTCTATGGCCACATAGATCAAGGTGGCTTCGGTCACTTTTACAAAATGCCCTTGGTTGCTGTAACGCTCGGCCATCACTTCAACTTGCACCGTGATGGATGTGTTACCCAAACGCGTGACCTGAGCGTAAAAGCTCAAAATGTCCCCCACACGCACCGGTTGTTTGAACACAAACTCGTTCACCGCCACCGTGGCCAAGCGGCCCCGAGCGTATCGGGCTGGCAACACCGAACCCGCCAAGTCCACCTGGGCCATCACCCAACCGCCAAAAATGTCGCCGTTGGCATTGCAATCGGCCGGCATGGGAATCACCTTCATCACCAACTCGCGCGGTGTTGGCAAGCCGTGGTCGGCGTTGTGTTCGGGTTTTGGGCCGTTGGAGGTTGCTGGGGGCACAATGGGCGTATTCATGTTTCGCATTGTCTCGCATGCGCCCAGCTTTCACCACACCTGCCACTCCCAGCACCGCCCAAGCGTCCCCTCCGGTCTCGGGGGCCAACCTGCCTGCTGCCGATTGGCGCACTTTGAGCCGCCTTCTCCCTTACCTGTGGCAGTACCGCTGGCGTGTTGCCGCTGCCTTGCTTTTCATGGTGGGTGCGAAGTTGGCCAACGTGGGGGTGCCGCTGCTGCTCAAAGAGCTGGTCGATGCATTGACGCCCCCCAAGGGCCAAGGTTTGATTCCGGGCCTGCCCGCAGGGAGCGAAACCCTGTTGGTGGTGCCGGTGGGGCTGCTGCTGGCTTACGGTTTGCTGCGTTTTTCCACCAGTCTGTTCACCGAATTGCGCGAGTTGATTTTTGCCAAGGCCACCGAAGGGGCCACCCGAAAAATCGCGCTGCAGGTGTTCGGGCACTTGCACGAACTGAGCCTGCGCTTTCATCTGGAGCGTCAAACCGGGGGCATGACCCGCGACATTGAACGCGGCACCCGAGGGGTGCAGTCGCTCATTTCCTATTCGCTCTACAGCATCTTTCCCACGTTGCTGGAGGTGGCGCTGGTGCTGGTGTTGTTGGGCACCCAATTTGAGTTGTGGTACGTGTGGGTCACGCTGGGGGCGTTGGTGCTTTATGTGACCTACACCGTGAAAGTGACCGAATGGCGCACCCAGTTTCGTCGGCAAATGAACGAACTGGAATCGGCCACCCAAACCAAGGCCATAGATTCGCTGCTGAATTTTGAGACGGTCAAGTATTTCAACAACGAAGCCTTCGAAGCCGCCCGTTATGACCAAAGCCTGGAGCGTTTGCGCAAGGCGCGGCTCAAAAGCCAAACCACGCTGTCCATGCTCAACGCGGGGCAGCAACTCATCATTGCCACTGCGTTGGTGGCCATGCTGTGGCGCGCGACAGCCGGGGTGGCTTCTGGGGCCATGACGCTGGGCGACTTGGTCATGATCAATGCCTTCATGATCCAGCTCTACATCCCGCTCAATTTTTTGGGTGTGCTCTACCGCGAGATCAAACAGAGCCTGACCGACCTGGACAAAATGTTTGCACTGCTGGACCGCGAACGCGAAATTGCCGACGCCCCAGGAGCTGCCGACTTGCGGTTGGACGGCCCCCCCGAAGTGCGTTTTGAGAATGTGCATTTTGCCTACGAGCCCGAGCGCAAAATCCTGCACGGCATCAGCTTTACCATTCCGGCGGGCAAAACCGTGGCGGTGGTGGGGCCGTCTGGGTCGGGCAAATCGACCCTGGCCCGCCTTTTGTACCGCTTTTACGATGTGGGTTGCCCGGGTGCAGCCAGGCTGCCGGTTGAGACCGGCTCGATTCGGGTGGCCGATCAAGACATCCGTGGCGTTACCCAAGCCAGTTTGCGCCAAAGCATAGGCATCGTGCCGCAAGACACCGTGTTGTTCAACGACACCATTGAATACAACATTTTGTACGGTCGCCCGCAAGCCGGGCAGGAGCTTGCTGTGGCGGCGGCGCAAGCCGCACACATTCACGACTTCATCCAGAAGCTGCCCAAAGGCTACCAAACCATGGTGGGCGAACGAGGACTTAAATTGTCGGGGGGCGAGAAGCAGCGCGTGGCCATTGCGCGCACCTTGCTCAAAAACCCACCCATCGTGATTTTTGACGAAGCCACCTCGGCGCTGGACTCGGCCAACGAGCGTGCCATACAGGCTGAACTCAAAACCGCGGCCCGCAACAAAACCACGCTGGTGATTGCGCACCGGCTGTCCACCGTGGTGGATGCCCACGAAATTTTGGTGCTGGAGAATGGCCGCATTGTGGAGCGCGGCAGCCACACCGACTTGCTGGCGTTGGGTGGCGCGTACGCCCGCATGTGGGCCTTGCAACAAAGCGGTGCGGAGGCGGCCTGATGGAAACCAAGTGGCTCGAAGATTTTGTCAGTCTGGCCGATACCCGCAGTTTCAGCCGGTCGGCACAGCTGCGCCATGTGACCCAGCCGGCTTTTTCGCGGCGCATCCAGTCGCTGGAGGCATGGGCAGGCACCGACTTGGTGGACCGCAGCTCTTACCCCACACGCCTAACCGCCGCAGGGCAAACGCTGTATGAACAGGCACTCGACATTTTGCAGGCCGTGCAATCCACCCGCGCGATGCTGCGGGGCCAACACCCCGGCGCCCAGGACACGATTGAATTTGCCGTGCCCCACACCTTGGCTTTCACCTTCTATCCGCGTTGGTTGTCGGGGTTGCGTGGGCAAATGGGGGCCATCAAAAGCCGCTTGCACGCCTCCAATGTGCACGACGCGGTACTGCGGTTGATGGAAGGGCACTGTGACCTGTTGCTGGCCTACCACCACCCTTCGCAACCGTTGCAGCTGGACCCGAACCGGTACGAAATGCTGACCTTGGGCCAAGAGGTGCTGCTGCCCTATGTGCGCCCCGACCTGCAAGGGCAGGCCACCCACCGTTTGCCCGGTGCGGCGGCGCACCCGGTGCCGTTTTTGGCCTACGCGCCGGGCGCCTACCTGGGCCGGGTGGTCGAATGGGCTATCAAGCAGTTTTCGTCGCCCGTGCACTTGCAGGCCATGTACGAAACAGACATGTCCGAAAGCCTGAAAGCCATGGCGATAGAAGGGCATGGGGTGGCGTTTTTGCCCACCAGTTCGGTGCGCCAGGCCCTGCGCGACGGGAGGCTGGTCGACGCATCGCCGCCCGGCATTTTTTTTGGCGCAACGCTCGAGATCCGGCTTTACCGCGAAAAACCCCAGCCCGGCAAAGGCAAAACCATGGCGCACAGCCTCTGGGACTTGTTGGCATCCAATTTGCTCAAGCCTGACACATAGGCGTCAATGCACCGCTCTTGTGCGGATTAACCCCAGTGGCAGGCCGGCGCCGGCGGCCTAGAATCTTTTTTTCGTTTGGTCAATCCACATTTGCTGAAAAGGAATGCTTCATGAAGCGACACATTTGGGCTGCGGCCTTCACCTTGTTGGCTGCCGGTATGGTGCATGCGCAAGCCAATGACACGTTGGCCAAAATCAAATCCAGTGGCAGCGTGTCACTGGGTGTGCGCGAGTCTTCAGGCTTGAGCTACACCCTGGGCAACGGCAAGTTTGTGGGGTTCCACACCGAAATGGGCGAGCGCATTTTGGCGGACCTGCAAAAGCAACTGGGTTTGGCCAAGCTCGAAATCAAGTACCAACCCGTCACCTCGCAAAACCGCATTCCCTTGGTGCAAAACGGCACGGTGGACCTGGAGTGTGGCTCCACCACCAACAACGCGGCCCGGCAAAAAGATGTTTCTTTTGCCATCACCACCTATGTTGAGGAAGTTCGCACGGCGGTCAAGGCCAATTCAGGCATCAACTCGATTGCCGATTTGAAGGACCGCAGTGTGGCCACCACCACCGGTACCACCTCGGTGCAAACCCTGCGCAAGCACGAGCGAGCCAACGGCATTGACTTCAAGGAAGTGTTTGGCAAAGACCACGCCGACAGCTTTTTGTTGCTCGAGTCCGGGCGTGCAGATGCCTTTGTGATGGACGGCTCCATTTTGGCGGGCAACATTTCCCGAGCCAAAAACCCAGCGGATTTCAAAATCGTGGGCGAAGTGCTGAGCGTGGAGCCCATTGCCTGCATGCTGCGCAAAGACGATCCAGCCTTCAAGAAGGCAGTTGACGACAGCATCAAACGCCAAATTGCCGATGGGTCCCTGGCCAAGCTGTACGACAAGTGGTTCCTGCAGCCCACCCCGCCCACCAACACCAAAGTGGGTTTGCCGATGTCGGAAGCCACCAAGGCTGCTTGGGCCAACCCCAATGACAAGCCGATGGAAGACTACGCCAAAAAATAAGTTTTGCGGCGCGCAGTTGCACCCCTTGGCGCTTTGGGGCCCAAGGGGTTTTTTGTTGGTGCTTGATGCGAGGAATACACCATGGGTTGGGATTGGCAAGTGTTCTGCGAAGACACGATCTCTCGCGAGGCCGGCAGCAGTTGTTTCGGCCAAGGCGGTGACATCACTTACCTCGACTGGATGCTGTCAGCCTGGGGTTGGACGGTGTCGGTTTCATTGCTGGCCCTGATTTTGGCCTTGGTGGTGGGAGCGGTGGTGGGCACCTTGCGTACTCTGCCCAATTCGCCCTGGGTGGTGCGCTTGGGCAACGCCTGGGTGGAGTTGTTTCGCAACATTCCCTTGTTGGTGCAAATTTTTCTTTGGTACCACGTGTTGCCGGCGCTGTTTCCCGCCCTGAAGGCGGTTCCAGGGTTTGTGCTGGTGGTGTTGGGATTGGGGCTTTTTACCTCGGCGCGCATTGCCGAACAGGTTCGCTCGGGCATTCAGGCCTTGCCCCGTGGGCAACGCTACGCCGGCATGGCTCTGGGCCTCACCATGCCCCAGTACTACCGCTACGTGCTGCTGCCCATGGCGTTTCGCATCATCGTTCCTCCGCTCACCAGTGAGATGATGAACATCTTCAAAAATTCTTCGGTGGCGTTTGCGGTTTCAGTGGCCGAACTCACCATGTTTGCCATGCAAGCCCAAGAGGAAACGTCCCGGGGCATCGAGGTGTATTTGGCCGTCACCGGCCTCTACGTGGTCTCAGCATTTGCCATCAACCGCATCATGGCTTTCGTTGAAAAGCGCTCGCGCATTCCGGGCTATGTGGTGGCAGGCGGGGCGGGGGGGCACTGACCATGTTGAGCAACTTCGATTGGTCTTTCTACAACTGGGGGCTGTTCCAAAACTTTGTGCTCAAAGGGTTGGGGTTCAGTGTTGTGCTGACGCTGGTGGCCACCTTGGGCGGCATTTTGTTTGGCACCGTGCTGGCACTGATGCGTTTGTCGGGCAAAAAATGGCTGGACTTGCCCGCCACCATTTATGTCAACGGCATGCGCAGCATTCCCTTGGTCATGGTGATTTTGTGGTTCTTCTTGCTGGTGCCGTTTCTGATTGGGCGGCCCATTGGGGCGGAACTTTCAGCCGTGATCACCTTTGTGGCTTTCGAGGCCGCCTATTTCAGCGAAATCATGCGCGCGGGCATCCAGTCCATTCCGCGCGGGCAGGTGTTTGCCGGCATGGCCCTGGGCATGACCTACGGCCAGAACATGAAGCTGGTGGTGCTGCCCCAGGCGTTTCGCAACATGTTGCCAGTGCTGCTCACCCAAACCATCATCCTGTTTCAAGACACCTCATTGGTTTACGCGATCGGCGCTTACGACATGCTCAAGGGCTTTGAAGTGGCTGGCAAGAACTTTGGCCGGCCAATTGAGGCCTATTTGATGGCCGCCGCGCTCTACTTTGCCATTTGCTACGCGCTGTCCTCATTGGTCAAACGCCTGCACCAAAAAATTGCCATCATCCGCTGAACCGGTTTCCGGAGGTTTTTTCATGATCGAACTCAAAAACGTGTCCAAGTGGTACGGCCCCGTGCAGGTGCTCAACGGTTGCTCCACCACCATTCAAAAAGGCGAAGTGGTGGTGGTCTGCGGCCCATCGGGTTCTGGCAAGTCCACCCTAATCAAAGCCATCAACGCGCTCGAGCCCATACAGCAGGGCGAAATCTATGTGGATGGCCAAGCAGTTCACGACCCGAAAACCAACCTGCCCAAACTGCGCAGCCGTGTGGGAATGGTGTTTCAGCATTTCGAGCTGTTCCCCCACCTGAGCGTGACCGAAAACCTCACGCTCGCCCAAATCAAAGTGTTGGGGCGAACGCCAGACGACGCCCAGGCCCGTGGCCTGAAAATGCTGGACCGTGTGGGTCTGATGGCTCACAAAGACAAATTTCCGGGGCAACTATCGGGCGGGCAACAACAGCGTGTGGCCATTGCCCGCGCATTGAGCATGGACCCCATCGTCATGCTGTTCGACGAACCCACCAGCGCCCTGGACCCCGAAATGGTGGGCGAGGTGCTGGATGTGATGGTGGGGCTGGCCGCAGAAGGCATGACCATGATGTGCGTGACCCACGAAATGGGCTTTGCCCGCAAGGTCAGCGACCGCGTCATCTTCATGGACGTGGGGGGCAAAATCCTAGAAGATTGCCCCAAAGACGAGTTTTTTGGCAATCTGCAAGCGCGTCAGCCGCGCACCAAAGATTTCTTGAACAAGATTCTGCAACATTGAACCTCGCCAGATTTGGGACAATCGGGGCATGACTGACACGATCACTTCTACGCTAACGATCACCCGCCCCGACGACTGGCACCTGCATGTGCGCGACGGCGCCGCCCTCAATACCGTGGTGCCACACACTGCGGCGCAGTTCGGGCGTGCCATCATCATGCCCAACCTCAAACCGCCGGTCACCACCGCCGAACAAGCGCTGGACTACAAAGCACGCATTCAGGCCGCCGTGCCCGCCGGGTTGGCTTTTGAGCCGCTGATGACGCTCTACCTCACCGACAACCTGCCCCCCCAAGAGATTGCGCGGGCCAAAGCTGCCGGTGTCGTGGCCTGCAAACTCTACCCCGCTGGCGCCACCACCAACAGCGACGCTGGCGTCACCGACATTCGCAAAACCTACCCAACGCTGGAAGCCATGCAGCGCGAGGGCCTGCTGCTGCTGGTGCATGGCGAAGTCACCAGTCCGGACATTGATTTGTTCGACCGCGAAGCCGTGTTCATCGACCAGCAACTGGCTCCGCTGCGCAAAGATTTCCCCGGCTTGAAGATCGTGATGGAGCACATCACCACTCGCGAAGCCGCGCAGTATGTGGCCGAGGCCGATGCGAACTTGGGTGCCACCATCACCGCCCACCACCTGCTCTACAACCGCAACGCGATTTTCACAGGCGGTATCAGGCCGCACTACTACTGCCTGCCGGTGTTGAAGCGCGAAACCCACCGGCAAGCCCTGGTGGCCGCAGCCACCAGCGGGTCGCCGAAGTTCTTTCTGGGCACCGACAGCGCGCCGCACCCCGCCCACCTGAAGGAGCATGCCACCGGCTGCGCGGGTTGCTACACCGCGCACGCCGCCATGGAGCTGTATGCCGAGGCGTTCGACGCCGCTGGTGCGCTGGACAAGCTCGAAGGTTTTGCCAGCTTCTTCGGCGCCGACTTCTACGGCTTGCCGCGCAACAGCGACACCATCACCCTCAAGCGCGAAAGCTGGACTCCGCCCGAAAGTTTTGCGTTTGGCGAAGCCGAACTCAAACCCCTGCGCGCCGGCGAAGCTTTGCCCTGGCGTTTGGCTTGACGCCTTTGCATTTCTCGCAGCAAATTGATTGGAGCCAACCCTGGCTCCAGCCCCTGCGCAATTTGGGCGAGGGCTTGGCGCAGGCCGCACTGGCCCGGCAAAACCTGCCCGCTGCGTTGAATGCCTGTGGTTTGGCGGCGGTGCAGTTTGTGCCGCAAGCCGAATTGCCCGAAGGCGTGGCTTACGAGGCGCATATCCACCAAACCGCCCGGGTGCCCACCCGCGAAGGTCTGCACGACTTTTTCAACGCCTTGTGTTGGATGCGCTATCCGCACACCAAGCGTGCCCTCAACCGTTTGCAGGCGCAAGCCATCCAACAAGCGGGGGGCGTACAAGCCACACGCGGCCCCCTGCGGGATGCCCTGACGCTGTTTGACGAGAACGCCGTGCTGTTGCACCTGCCCGAGCCGCTTTGGCGGGCCCTGCTCGCCCGCGATTGGCACACCTTGTTTGTTGCACAACGCGCCTTGTGGGGCACAGCCCGTTGCGAATTGTTCGGCCATGCATTGGTGGAGCAACTGGTCCGTCCCTTTAAAGCGATCACGGGGCATGTGTTGTGTTTGCCCATGCCCGCCGAGGGGCCCTGGGATGCTTGGTTGGCCCAGCACCTGACCCCCGAATGGTTGGCCAGCAAACCCTTTGCCCCCATGCCTGTTTTGGGCGTGCCCGGATGGTGCCCGGCGAACCAGCAGCCCGGGTACTACGACGACAGCGCGGTGTTTCGGCCACCCAACCCCCAGAAAAACCCTGTTGTTTTCCTTGAAAAACACTTCGCCGCCACAATATGAACGCCATTCGGTTCAATTCAACCACCACGGAGTCAAGCACCCCATGAAACGCATCGCGCTGTTCGTTCTGACCAACCTGGCCGTCATGGTCGTCTTGGGCATCACCGCCAGCCTGCTCGGCGTCAACCGTTTCCTGACCGCCAACGGGCTGAACCTGGGCATGTTGATGGGCTTTTCGCTCATCATGGGGTTCGGCGGTGCCATTATTTCGCTGCTCATGAGCAAGCCCATGGCCAAGTGGAGCACCGGCGCGCAAGTGATCAACCAACCGCGCAACGCCGACGAAGCCTGGATTGTGCAAACCGTGCAAAAATTTGCCGACAAGGCTGGCATCACCATGCCCGAAGTCGCCATTTACGAGGGCGACCCCAACGCTTTTGCCACCGGCGCATTCAAAAACTCGGCCTTGGTGGCTGTGTCCACCGGCCTGCTGCGCGGTATGACCCGCGAAGAAGTGGAAGCCGTCATCGGCCACGAGGTCGCGCACATTGCCAACGGCGACATGGTCACCATGACCTTGATCCAGGGCGTGATGAACACCTTTGTGGTGTTCTTGAGCCGTGTCATTGGTTACGCGGTCGACAGCTTTTTGCGCAAAGGCGACAGCCAAAACTCCGGCCCCGGCATTGGTTACATGGTCACCACCATCGTCATGGACATTGTTTTGGGCTTTTTGGCCGCCATCATCGTGGCCTGGTTCAGCCGCCAGCGCGAATTCCGCGCAGACGCGGGCGCAGCCGAACTCATGGGCCGCAAACAACCCATGATCAACGCACTGGCCCGTTTGGGCGGCTTGCACACGGGTGAGCTGCCCAAGAGCATGGCTGCCATGGGCATAGCAGGCGGTTTGGGCAAGTTGTTTTCCACCCACCCACCCATTGAAGAACGCATTGCCGTGTTGCAGCAGGGCCGTTAAGCCTCTGCCCTTTGCGCACCAGCCCGGCTTTTGCCGGGCTTTTTTGTGGTCATGTGGTGGCTTGGGGCAACCCAAAAGCCCCACTCCAGCGACTCTTGGGCGTCAGATTTTTTCCGACAACGCCCGGCTCGGCGGCTGACAGCACGAACAGCCGTTTTCCGATTCAAGCGAAGAAAGGCCGGTTTCACAATCCATTTCAACGAATCAACAAAACGAAGGCTGTGTTAGCCCCCGTGGTTGAAGCCCGAAACAGGAGAGTG
>JACCDQ010093911.1_pt1 | contig 26360 bp, 37 predicted proteins | sample 7446031 | NCBI WGS metagenome assembly JACCDQ01 (sample SAMN15323442, study PRJNA562643) | freshwater metagenome | isolation source: river surface water | place: USA:Blue River Watershed | collected 2017-08-17 | reverse complement strand
GTCTTTTGTCAACGTCACCAGTGTCCACGACTTCATTCAGTATTACAAGGATAATATTAGTGCTGAGGGGATCACACCGGTGCTGAAACAGAAAAATGAATGGGACATATTGAAGCGATGAATACAGCTTGTAGCTCATGGCTCATGACTCATGACTCATGACTCATAGTGCCGACACTAAATCCACTACTTGGATATACTTATCATAGTGTTTCGTCGTAACGCTGCTGATCTCCGCTAGTGATTCCATTAACAGTGATAGTTTCTCTAGTGCTCCGAGTAGTGCAGTGTCTAAAGATACTGCTACCGTTGTTGGAGCGCGATACTCGTCATTTTGGATCAGAATATTGGGTAAGAATGCATCGGATATGCGCATTGTTTTTTCTAGTGCTAGTTCTGGTGAGTTTATGATGTCCTCCATGCTTACCATACTATAACCATTAGGTGGAGCAGTCATGAACAGTCTGAGTCGCGGTGCCCAGATCTTTACATGCTCTAGCTGTTACACCATTGCTAGCTTGTCCTTCATCGCTTTCAGTGCTAGTCTTGCTACTTCTGGATCAGTGAATGAAGTGGTGCAATAGAAGTCCTACATGTTGAGTAGCGGTATATAGAGCTGGCAGCCAAACAGCGCTACTTTTGAGAACGGTTTCCTAATGTCTTGTCTCACTACTGCGAATATCCGGTCTCCCTGATGCAGCTCATACTCGTTTCGTTCAATGACGATCTACTATGTTTTGCGTCTACCAATGATGTTCTCTGTAGCGTTGATGACCTCCACATCGGACAATATCATACCGTTTTTCTGTATCTTGGTGGAGCACTCCATGCGGACACTAACATTGCAGCCCATATTATTACTGTTACGGTGTATTACCGGGTCCTAGATGAGTGAAACTCTTAAGACTTTATCTATCTCGTAACCACTATAAGAAACGCCCTCATACTTTTTTGCTTCGTTCAAAGTCCAGGTCTCCAAGTCCTCGCATGCCCTAATAGAATCTTCAGGTTTGATAGCGAATGCAGTATAGATATGCTAGATCATAACTTATTAACAGCTGATTGCTGGATCCAAGGAAAAAAACAGACTATGCCGACAACTTTGGAACTGAAATATGTCATCAGTATGGACCCGATGATGAGGACTATTGGATTCGTCTAATACGGTGAAGAGACAGTCATTGTCAATGATGGTGCATTTGCTATCTTCAATGTGAGAACTGCTACTCTAGATCGCGACAATCCACTAGTCACTACTCTCAATGCGGAACTAAACGGAAAGCAGATAGTGTCCATTCACCGTCACCGTTATGGTTATGATCATGGATAAGCACATGCAGCTCTACCAGGAAGTTATATCTACTGTGTCCAATATACCGATATTCTACCGCAGCAGAATGCTGGAGTAGCTGGAGTGGCTGGAGTAGTGTTACCGGCAGTACCGCAGTAGTAACCAGTAGAGTAAGTAGTAACATATGACTCTAGTGGTAACAGATTGCTAGTAGTTCCGTCAGCGGCGACAAGAGTATAGAATGATACCGATCCAAACAGAGTCATCACCGTAGAGAGAGCAAACACTATCATCATTACTAGTGGTCAGGTTGCGACAGAAGTATCCACTGTCACACATGGTAGAGTAGTCAGCATCTTAAATGAGCATCTAATAGTGTATCAACAAGCTGCACAGTAGTGGATCATTTATAGAACAGTGGATGCCGCAGCATTATGAGACAGTATGGAGTATAGTGTCACGACGTTTCTTTTTGCACTCTTATACCGAGTTCATCTGCCGCACTCTTATACCGAGTTCATCTGCCGCACTCCTCGTAGTCATCATCAGAATCTGATGGATGAGACTGACCGTTTCCACCACTGTAGCGCTGCTCGGCATCATTCTCGGCATCACTCTGGTCATCACTCTCGGCATCACTCTGGTCACCTGTAATCATCGCAGCGAATGATCCACCACCGCGTTTCTTATCACGACGCTGATCGGCATCAACGATATCATCAAGCAAGAAGAACCAGTTTAGAGACTCTAGTTCTCCCTCTAAGCGATGCTTGAATACTTAGAGATACATCATCATGAGCTATATGGTTTCGCAGCTGAACTCTCTCTTCTTGTCACGCTGTGACTCTTCAAAGAGACGGTCAAAGGCGACATCACCGAAAGTCTTACTGATGATCTGCTGTAACTACTTGAACAGCTTGTTCCGCTGTCTACTGTTACTGTTGCAGAGCTTACCGCGCTTCAGCATCCGTTTATCTATCTGTTGTCCATCTAGTGCATCGGATGGATAGTAGATCCTGAAGTCCATGTTCCATGATTGAAATCCGATGACCTGGGACCGCGCTACACGGTCTTTAACTTTTGGTACCGCATATTCGTTGAAGCTCGTCGTCTCCCAGTTATGCTTCCGATAGATGTAGATGAGGTCATTCAAGTGGTAACCATGAATATCAGCGAACTATGAGTTATGCTCTGCAACGGTACCGACACCGCGGAACGGAATGCGCTATCCGCGTTCCCCGACGAAGTAGATGAAGCTCCCATATATATGTAGCAGCTCGGAGAACTGTTTTTTCTTGATCATGAACTGAATGAGCCGCTGATGCAAGTCTTTCACCTTGAGAGTGTTATAGAAATGCCGCAGTATACCGAGATATAGTGGCCAAGCATCATCAGTTACTGGGACATCGCGTAACTCGCGCATCACGTCTGATACAGCTTGCTGACTCAGGACATCATACTCTTTCACGAAAAAAGTCTGGAGTTTCGGTTTTCCACTGACAAACAATGAATCCACATCGGTAGCGATCTACGGTATCACTAGTCCATCAACTACCTGATACTAGTGCCGCTTTATAGTCATGAGCAAGTTATGCTCTGAGAAGAACTGTGGATTCGGTGTTGCTGGATAGCTCCAGACGAACTGTTTGAGCTACTAGTAGTCCCACACTATAGACCGTTCAAAGGCGACAGAGAGTATATAAGAAATAGTAGAGATCTCTTACTTGTAGTGCTGGAATGCATTGTATGTATATGAGTCCACCTGATCCGGTCTTTAGAGTACTGCGATATCATATGATACGGAACCGATACCGAGAGCTGGCACATCCACCGTCTTCTGCTTGATGTCCCCAGTAGCACGCTCCTCAGCTGTAACAAAGTGTATCTAGGAGTCTAGTGCGATACTATTGATCAGCTTGTCATACTTGACCACATCGTTAAAGTCCATGATCTTCGGCAGATAGTCCTCGCGTTCGTGAAGCGGGGAACAGAGTATATGGACCGTCACTGTCCTCTCTTTTTCCATGAGACGAGAATGTGATCCCTACCTGACACCGCGACCAATGATCTGCTAGAGTTAGGGGATGTTATAGGGTTACTGCATGACGAATAAGTGTCTCAGTTCCTTGAAATCTACCCCTTCCTTGACTTATCGTGATCCGATGATGATGCGTAACTAGGATCCATCTATGTTCTCTTGCGAGTTAAACGAGTTGAGCACGCGCAACGAGATATCCTTGTTCTGCTCCCCGTAGAGCATTGCGAACCGCGTTACTTTGGGGACATGATCCCCATCAGCACTATGTAGCGCAACTCGTCTACCACACTTGTAGCAGATAGAGTCAGGCATCTGCTATCCATTCTCAGTCAGAATACCGTTCTGTTTCAGCATTTCTGCAATAGTGAGTATCCCCGTGCCGCTAACATCGTGATGATAAATGAGCACTTTACCAGTAGTATTCTGTAACACTTTGAGCAAGTGGGCCATCTTACCCGAGTACTTCTTCAGTCCGCTCTCCATCAATGCTACACCGCTGAGGAATGTTCTGTCACCGCGATCAGTCTTGAACAGTTCTATACCGCTACCATCAAGCTCTCTTTAGGTGGACTTAAGAGCATAGACCGGTTCGTTACGTGGATAGTAGCAGAAGTCAAAGAACTGGATATCACGAATATCGCCCCTCTTGATTCCGTCTCTTAGTGCTCTTGCTTCATGCTCACTCGGTTCTACCACTGTGACCATGAGTTGAGAACCGGGAACTACGGGCTCCCCAGTCGGTATCAGTCGTGGAATATCCGTCGCACCAAGTCCTGATGGGAAGAATGAGACTTTGTTACGGAATGCTTTAGTGAGCAACTCTGTAGTGAGTGGAATGTCGCGGTCGGGGAATAGAGACCGACGAAACAAGTTCTTGATGTAGTCATCGCTGTTCTTATTGAGCTTGACTGATTCATCTGCGATATACTGCTCCAGATTAGGGATGAACTTTAGATTCTCATCGTAGAGCAGATTAGCAAGGTCATAGATCTCTAGACTGTTGTTAACCGGTGTTCCACTCATGAGTATCAGCTTGATATTCCGCTGCAGGAAAAGACTCATGAAGAGCAGCACATCACCCCACTGATTCCTCTCTTCGGAGTTGTAGACATTATGTACCTCGTCCACGATTATTGCACCACCATCAAACTCTTTGATGAACTCTATGTCCACTTCCGCCGCACCGTTACCATAGTACTATCCGAGTACGCGATTGGTAAACTTCTTGTAGCCCATCATGCTGAAGTTGATCTTGTTTTTCAGTAAGATCTTGAGACGGCGACGGAACTCTTTTGCCGGCAGTCTGAACTTCACTTGCTCCATCACTAGTGTCTTATATGCTTCCGATGTCTCTTTGTCTACGAAACCAAGTGACGGCTTAGTGGCAGCATCATTATAGAACTATTGCTTATTCTGTCCCAGTATCATGACTTTCTTCCCCTTGTCTAGGAATGATTTCGCAATGAGGAGACCGGTAATAGTCTTGCCAGTACCGGTACCGTGCTTCACCAAGATACGAGAATAGGGAGTATTCTGCCGCGCTAGATTGATAGCGAAGAGCTGATTACGTAAGAGCTGAATACGGCCGCTACTTTCTGCTCCCTGTTCTGAGAATAGATAGGCGAACTCTTTGCGCGACATGAGATCTCGCATCAGGTCATCGCTTACTGGTAACCCTGTTGGGTAGACTGTTGGACCGGTTGGATACATTGTATTGAGTAACTGTTTAGGCACTGCAGCAAAAGTAGAGTACTCCATTTTTCTTTACCGTTGATCAGCACTGAGTATTGTATCACTATACTATGAACCCCGAGGACCAGTAAGAAGCAAGGACTAGCATTGTCTGCGAGAACATCTAGAATATGCTCCATGCGAGACAGTATCGCGGTATCACTACATATAAGGCATATGGAGTTGTTCCCGATGGAAAAAGTAAGTGGCTTAAAGCAGTCACCGGAGCATGGACTTGTACTGATTCGGAAAAGAAAGGAACAGTCTGCATACTATTGTCACCGGTAGACAAATCCACTACTAAGACCATGTCTGAGCTGCGTGATGAGCTCAATAAGTATCAGCATATCATAGTTGTCTATATCGGTTCTTCACCGAAAGCACTATAGAAGATTTTCGGTAACGATATAGACCGCTAGTTAGAAGTGATACGGCATCAAGTGTTCATGTATAACCTGATGAAGCATGATGAGACGGAAAAGTCATCGGTTGTCACTGGAGATCTGATAGCTGACTTCAAACTCTTTCAGAATGTGATGCAGATCAGCACTGAGAAACTGACTAAGAAAGCAGTCACTGATCCGATGATGATATGGATTGGAGCACGAGTAGGAGACATTGTAGTGACGAAGAGACTATATGAGTCGTCGCAAGTATAGGATATCTATGAGCTCGTTACTGGTCACGTAGAGGCAGGAGATGACGAGGATGGTGGTGGCGATGATGAAGAGTGATGATACAGATTGTTGCAGTGTTTTTCATTCTTTTTCGCATCATACTCTACTCTACTCCGCATCATACTCTACTCTGCATCATACTCCGCATCACATCATGTTCCGCATCGCATCATACTCTGTTCTATTCTGCATCATACTCTGTTCTATTCTGCATCATACTCTACTCTGCACTGCATCACATCATACTCTGTTCTTGTTCTGCATCACATCATACTCTGTTCTTGTTCTGCATCACATCATGTTCCGCATCATATTCCGCATCGCATCATACTCGGCATCACATCATGTTCCGCATCGCATCATACTCTGTTCTACTCTGCACTGCACTGCATCGTATCATACTCTGTTCTTGTTCTATTCCGCATCATACTCTGTTCTACTCTGCATCATACTCTGTTCCGCATCATACTCTGTTCTACTCTGCATCACATCATGTTCCGCATCATACTCTGTTCTACTCTGCATCACATCATGTTCCGCATCATACTCTGTTCTATTCCGCATCATACTCTGTTCTTGTTCTATTCCGCATCACATTATGTTCCGCTCTGCATCATACTCTGTTCCGCATCATACTCTGTTCTACTCTGCATCACATCATGTTCCGCATCATATTCCGCATCGCATCATACTCTGTTCCGCATCACATAGCACTACGAAAAAGAATAGCATAATGAACTGTATCAGACTGTCTTACTGCAAGACTAGGGCCACTCATACTGATCATAAAGTTACTCTACCAGAGTCTGAATTGTCTCTATCTGCTCATCGCGTTTCTCAATGGGGAACTCGGCATCAAGACGAGTATGAACTAGTTCCAAGAACTTTCCAGCCGCATCAATGATGTTACACTTGCTGCTGATGTAGTCGGGTTCTTTTGCCACTATGAGATGATTATCGGATCGGATGATCCACGGTATCTCAATAATGGTTTCAGCGCTGTACTACGGTAGTGCATCCTATTAGCAGACACCATAGTAGCTAACTCTATCTATCTGCACTAGTGGATCCTGAAGCAGAGACACTATTGCATCCAATAATACTCCTCGTTATAGATCTACTGCTTGTAACGGTTTCTACAGTATCTCACACTCTATAGCATGGTCTTTACTGATATGCTGCCGCCAATAAGCAGCATGGTCTGCACTAGATCTGATTACAATGATACCGCGCTGTTTCCCATAGTGACAGTAGTTATCCACTGTTTCTTCAGTGAAACCGGCATCACGGTAGCACCGATCAAACACATTGAATGTCTTGCCCGTCACGCATTTCATACTCAGTGCATCACGTGATAGCACTAAGAACTGACATTCCGTATAGAGCGCTAACTCGGTGAGTTTGATTGTTGCTAGACCGCTTTTCACCTGTGGAACATAGTAGTCGGGCATCTGTCCTTTCTTCATCATGCGAGTAGTCACTACTTTTTGCTCTACGAGTAACAGTGCTTCATCACCGCTAACAGCGCTTACAACTGGTGAACCGGGGAACATAGTTCGTAACTACTTAGTCGGCACCACGCAGAGTCCATCAGGTGAATACTTATGATATGGTGTATCGCTGCAGGGTATAGCTCCCGTTTCATGGATCTCGGTCTGCAAGAGTTCCTACATATAGAGACGATGTATGGGTTCAAAGAGTGTCCCCCATGCCATGTAGTGATTCGTCTTATTACCACGAATGAAGTCTATGACCTTGCTGACTACTGCTTCTCGCGGACACTTATACTTGTTTTTTCCTAGTAGAGCAGCCATCTCACTGCCACCGAATGAGAGTTTTCTCGCTGCTAACCATTCAGTAGTACCCTATGCAGCTGATGCCGTTTAGGTGCACTATTATAGAAACTGTTGGAGAATCTGCTTCTTAGTCATGGATTGCATGGATTACATGGATATAGTATGCCACTCAGAATCACAATCATCGGAAAAAAAAGCTACACTATCACTGCGGCACTACTGGTAGCGTTACCACCATCACTGCAGCGCATCACTATCAGGATTAGTATAAAGATTGTAACCGAGATGCTTGGATATCACATCTTGCATCGTTCTGTAGCAGATGATTGTCTTCCGACAGCATATCTTGCGGTATCCTAATGCATCTAGAACATCACCCATTTCAGGACCGTTTTCAATGACATGTAGTGGATCATGAGTGCTCATTAGTTTCATATAGCGTTACTTGAGCACCGTTTTGTATATCTTGAGCTTCTCAATGGGGAACTAACACTAGCAGTTAGGACAAGCAACCGGTTCATTCATCTCTTTAGCAATAATGCTGCACTACTACGAATCAACAGTTTTTCATAGTTGAGTATCATCACCAGAAGCGAAACCACTACATGATTCCATAGTCTTTTTCGCTCTTCTGTTTCGGTTTCCGCAGCGCAATGATCAGGAAGAGTATCATAATGATCATAGTGAACAGATTGCGCAACAGTGATGGCTAATCAATGTCTTATACTGTTGCCCATATAGAGCAACTTTCTGACACTATGAACTACCCATAATCGGACTCATCGCAGAAACGACTGCAAGGTCTATCCATCCAGAGTCTGAAGATAGGACTGTTATTGATGACTTCTGCTGCAGCTCGTTGTGCTATCGGATCGGGATTCAGTGACGGCTTCATAGTTCTAATGATGCGAAATAGTTCTGTTCGTGGAGTGTCAATCTCCAACCAGATGAATAACGATTCTCTGATGCTCTCCACTATCTAGTCTCTTGCTATTCGTCTTATACTGTTGCAGTCCTGACTCTAGTCTTGACTCTAATCCGGACTCTAGTTCTGATCAAGTATCAGTATAATGCTACTACTCCCTGCACCGTTATCATCCACTACCGGATAGCGGAACAGTCGTTATCCTAAAGAGTTCCAGCTCCGTTATCCTGATGCTGGTAGTGTCTGCTATACTGTCTGCTATAATGATGCTGATAATGCCTCACTGCGGTTTCCATTAGCAATGATGAACCAGTAAGAGACTCTCTTTTTCTATCGTTGCAAAACTGCAGGGACATATGCTGGGAAGCATGAGTTGATCTTCTGTTTCTGCGATAGTAGTGCAGCGATGTCCTAAGTGGACCTCAAGTAGAATGGATTGTTCATATGTGGTATCAGTCGGTAGAACTTCATACTGATCCAGTAGTGCTAGTATCGGAACAGCAGATCATCATCATAGTATGCATAGACTCCAGTAGTATCATAGTGTTTCACGGTTTTTCTAGCATAGAGCTTCATAGTGTCGCTACATGATATGGGCAACATATGGCTAGCTCCGATATCATTCTATGTCGCCGTACTGAGGAACTTAGCAAGGATATCTTTGCTGATCTGTGCTCTAGGCCACCGTCTCTATATGTCGGCCACTAGTTTTGGACCTAGATGTTGTAACAGTGCTGATCGGGACCGAATAATGATGCAGTTCTTCAGAGAACAGAGTTACTATGTGTAGTAGTTACGAAAAGTGATGGATGCGGTGGACATCGTTTCATCAACGAAAAAAAAGAAGATGATGCTACTTTTGTGGAGTATGATGCAGTGAGCACCATAAGGACCACATAGTGTTCACTTGTGGAAATACTATTGAGAGTCGGCTGCATTGATCAGTCCACTAATGCTCACCGGTGGCGTCGTTTCAGTAATAGAACCGAACTGATTCTTTCCATGCGAAATGGTCAGCGGAATCAGACGAGTACCACAAACACGACTCTGAGTAATGAGATATATCGTCTCAAATGTGGAGTTGTTGATACTGGTTGCGGACACTATGATCTGATCTCCATATGATGAGTCCCAAAGTATATGCTGGTCATCACCATTCATCAGAATCATCTCTTTTTGGTTGAAAATGCAGCATTCACCGTGCTATGTTTGGAACATTGTCACATATATGTCCTCCAGCTTTTACACTGTTCTGATCTCTTTTCGCAACCTCATACCAACATTATAGAGACACTAAAAGTAACCCCCAGCAATAGTCTCATAACCGAGTAGCATTATGTTGTCAGCACTCATGGTCATGAAGCATGTTATAGTAGGGTTGCTCGGTATTGTGATCGTTGAAATGCGTGAGATTGTGGAACCGTTAGCGACCACGCGGTCTATAGTTAGGCCCTTTGAATCAGACTTCAGGAGACAATAATACCCGAATATAGGGTTAATAGGAAGTATCATGGAGTAGTCATCATTAGCGGCAGGAAGAGTTCGCTGAGCAAACCACTGCTCCAGTACTGAATCAATCGGTAGCAAGTAGAACTGCTTGAACATGAAACCGTTACGGATTCCACTCACATAGTCCACGTTATAGTATCCCTTATTCGTGAGAATGAAACTCCTAGTCTGGACTAGACTACCGGAAGCAAACTAATATGACCCGTAACAGTGTAGCACACATAAGTCAAGCTCATTGCCTGAATCCTAGTAATCACCGTTCATGAATACTGATTCGGAATGTATAGCTTGCTCATATTCAACACCAGACTCAGTAATAGCGACGCAGTGTAGTGAAGATGCACTATGACTATACAGTGCTATCATATATGTATCCGACCTTTTGACTATGAGTTGCCGCCCAGTGCTCACTATAGTAGGTGGAACATAATGGATCCCCGTAGTGCTCTTAGTCATGATGTTGTTGGCAGCGGTGACCACTGCAGCATCATACTCTGCTTTACTCACACGTAGCTGAGACCTAGCAGCAGACATGAACATACGTGGATCTTCTTCGGGATACATTACTCTGTCGCTAGTATCATTTGCATCACTCTTTATGATCTACTCTAGCTGACTTCCTTCAAGGAATCCACCCAAATCGGTCATCATTGGCCATCCAGCGAAATTACGTGGTGCATTTGGATATCCTACCACTACTGAAGTAGCACCCATAGTACCGACCGAGTACACATATGATGGACGAGATTCTATAGATGCAATAGTTTGTTATAGTGATTTTGGATCGGTGGGGGTCTATAACGGTATCTTTTGAGGTGGTTGAACTGTGATATTGACCATTCTATTTAGGATAGAACCGAACTTTCACCAGTGTAATAAACACTCTTTTTCAGTGTTTAGTCGCTTTTTTGCCCACCCATTATGTGATCTTATGGATTTAGCACCACGTGAAACAAACGCATTAGGAAAACAGAATGAAAAACGATGCAAAATCAAGTAACACAATGGCAAAGGGCCTTTCAGCTTCCATCAAGAAGATCAATGATATTTGCGCTGCTGATGCTGCTCGCGATATCTTACTGAGACTAGCGGACCTGGAAATGACACTAAAAACACCGCATCGTAGTACTGTTACCCCTGCCGCTATTGATAATCAGGTAGATGATACTATTGATGATGCTGGTGATGATGCCGGTGATGATGCAGTGCCGGTATCGGTACCGGTAGATGATGCAGTGCCGGTATAGGTGGATAACACGAATCTTCCACCGATGCTTGATGTTGAAGTAACCGCTATGAAAACACAGTTAGAAACACTTAACGAGAGAGTTTTCACCAACACTGTTGAAAAAGCAGACTAAAGCGAGGTATCGTTGCGAATGCTGATGGAAAGAGTTCGTAAAGTGGAGCTCGCTATTCGCAGCACAAGTAGCATCGCAGACAGTATTATTCGCACTATTAGTGATCCCGACTTCGGCAATACACTACAGTAGCGCATGATGAATCTCTCTGAAACTCGCTAACCCGATGTTAAGCTGCCTTTCTCGTTGATTGGTGGACCTAATGAGCGGTAACCGATTACCGTTGATGTTATCAAGACTCTGTCTCCCGATTCAGTACCGCTACTCGCATAGTGTGTCATTGATGGAAATGTATCCATTCCGGTGAACATCGCAGATAGTACTGCTGCATTATAGAGTTTCGTTGATACTGTTTCCACGATATATGTCACCGATAATGAGACTAGCACACTACGAGTCGGTATCAATGAGTATGCCGTAGTCAGAGTTGAGAACTATAACATCGGCGGCACAAACAGTCCCGCTTTCGTAGTTCTTAACACTACTGCTTGGAACAGTGCTGTCAAGGCTCAAGCGAGACAAACAGATGTATCATATGAGGAAGCTCTACAGAGTTATGCCGATGCATACTTCGCAGATGCCCAAGCCGATACTAATATCGTCGTGAAAGTGGTGAAAGTTGCCGATGTTAAGAAGTCCTCTGATATCCATGTCGGGTATATACTGGTCACTTAGACGAAGAATAATAAGGGGTTTATATTCCATCTCCGCTTGAGCATTGATATGTCTGATGAAAGTGGGGACCAAGTGTGCTCACTGAAGATAATGAATACTGAAAAAAGAAAGGTCATGGCACTGTACGACAACGGTGTCCTCAGTAGTTGGTATAACTGATTCATCATACAGCGTCGCTATATGCTACAGTGTTTCTCCATGCTTCAAAGAGTACATCAACTATCTTACCATGCTTGCTGCGTCTGGTTTGCTTCTTTTTTTTCTCAAATGCGGTGCGACCAATGGACACTACCTCTTTCATCATGTTCTGACCGGCATCATTGAGTACAAACACTCTGATCGGTATCTTCTTTTCTGGATGCAGTACATGTTTCGTAGTGCAGAATCCAGGACAAGGACCATAACGATGCCCGAGCTACTATCGTAAGCGAATATGGTCCACTATACGTTACCGTGTCATAGTATACTCATGTTCTGCCATCATCAACTCAGGTTATAGTTGCTCAATAACGGCATCCACTTGTGATACTTGATCCGGATTCCGCGCTAGTATCTTAGCAGCACTATCACTGAGTTACACTATGCGCTGTTCTCTAGCGAATACTAGTAGCGTCTCATGACTCCAGTTAGCAGTTTTCTAATAATGACTCACCGCTTCTCGCAACCGTATAAGAGAGCGGGATAAGCGAGATATATCTGCAAAGACTAGTAGCACTCTTTTACTCTTCCACTACTGGTGACAGCGCATGAAGATATCTTGAAACAGTAGATGAGTATGCTATGAGGAACGGTAGTCTCTCAGTATGATTGCTTCAGTGAACGATACTCCTAGCTAGATACAGTACTGCTCGCAAGCGAACTTCTACATGTTAAATGCTACATCTACATCATCACTGAGTTCTTTTCGTGACTTGCGCAACACAAACACTATATCGGGTCTACACTTGTCACAACCCTTATCATCATGCTAGCAAGCATTGCTGAATTGGTAGCGTTAGAGTTACTCGGTCATAGTTTCTTTCCCAGCACTCTTCGGATCAACGGTGATAAAAAGATGAATCTGATGACCATGTCACCATGAATTCAGTGCACGAAGAGCAGCAATGCTGTCACTATGTTACGGCGGCTCCACTGCTGACAGTGCTTAACACAGTATGGAGCAGATATCTTCATGTAGCTCTCCATGCGACATCAAAGTGTTGATTGTCTGCAACAGTTCTCTCTTACTACTATTACTTGCATCACTACTGCTCACATCGTTACTATCATGACTATGAGCAAGAAGACGGAATAATCCTTGTAGAGCACAGAAGCGACTTGCATCGCGCAGTAGCGGTGATCGCGTTATATATGCCGTAGCGGTTTCTACGAGCTCTGCAATGCTGGTGACATCCACACTGTCTATCGGAATCACTGCATCGTCTCCATATTGAAGCTCATCACAGAGAAGCGGTGTATCAATAATGACCCGCACAGAACCGTCGTAGTTCAGAGCACTGAGATCGGGAGTATCATGTAGTGCTGCCATAGATTGATCTATATCTAGCGGATAGAGAACTGTACCGAACTGGGCAAACATCTCATCATATTCATCAGGTAGTGTTTCATGTGTGATGCAGCTAGTACTGAGGTCGGAACGGCTCATATCATGAATCAGAGACCCAGTACAGGGAGTAAGAAGCAAGCAAAGATCATCGGTAATAGTGCACCTAATATCCATTTTTTCAAAGCGATGATTCCCCGAAAACTATCATTTCAGACCATGGAAGTTACTCCTCCCTAATACAGCACTTGGATCAAGTAGTTGAATAATGAGTGGTTTTGCCACTGTCAGGACTTCATTGTTTCGCAGATGGGATTTTCTCTGTTTCAGAATCCGGAGACTCGGGACATCATTACAGATCAGATGCACTCATTGAACCGCTTAAAGATAGCAGAGATAGATGTAGTAGTAGTAGTGGACTGTGCGGTTCTTAGCCGAGTCAAAAAGATGATCTCAGTGAATACGGTAGCAGAACTCTAGCAAGCATTATCAGCACTGTTTGGTCACCGAGTAGGAGTATACTGCTTCATCTCTGCAGACGATAACACTGCCGGATTCATAGATACTATAGTGAGCTCATTAGTGCTATAGTATGATAAAAAACTGTTCATGATAGGGGACTATAGTCCCGGTAATGGTAGACATCATGGCGGCACTGCAACACCGTCACCGTCACTATCACCGTCACCGTCACCGTCACCGTCACTATCACCGTCAACACTATAGTAAGCATTCGTTGAGAAGATAGATAGCAAGCTGTTACAACTATGGCGGATCAAGAATAGTATCGGCAACATAATGAAGCGGATAGAGTACGATAAAAGCAGTATCAGAGCTGACGACCCTTAATGTCACTGAAACGACGCAAAGGATACCACGATACTCTTTGTTCTGTCTATGAGACGGCGGTACTCAGCGGTATCATGATAGCACTAGTAGTGTCACCGCTACCGCTAACAGTGCTCTTCTCTTTTTGTTTCTACTCTTCTTCCCGTTTCTCGTCTTCTTCTCGGAACTTCTCTGTATACTCTTTCTTGACGAGGAGTGACATATGACCCGGTAAGTCTTGCACTATATATGGATAGCGTGATATGGATTCATCCACGAGAGAATAGTCGTAGCGGAACATCTTGGAAATATCGTCCAAAGTGACGGCATCCTTTATCGCATCATGCTTGTTCAGGAATGTCTTGTGCTTCTTCTGATACTTCTCCACTTCTGTTGCCGGTAGTGTGTTGAAGTCATGGTAGTGTAGTATCAGTTTAGAGGAGCCATAGTAGCGTTCAGGGACCCATTCCATTAGCACTGCATCGTTGCGGATCTTGAAGCACTTGTGGAACATATTCTGCATGAGATAACCATATCCCCGCTCCGTTCCATGCCAGTTTATCTTCACCATCTTGCCCATATTGGAGCTGAATTTGTCAAAGAATGACCCAAATGATGATGTGTGGAACATAGTAGTCAGCACATCACTGATTGACTAGTTGAAGAAATCATGAATGTTCCAAAGATAGTCGTAGAGCAGTGCATCCTATGTCTGCTGTGTGAGCCACCTAAGGAATCCGGTTCGTGAACGTTGTATCCGTACTCCGAAGAGTCTCTCGTAACAGTGGAACATATAGATCACGGTCAGTGCAGCATCTCTCAGATTCACTCCATTCTTAGTGCTACGAATCCAGTCATTGTTCACCATATGAGCAAGTAGTCGTGGATTATTCATCAGAAAGATACTAACATGCTCCTCGTCTATGATCAGAGTGTCGCCGACTGTTCCGTCTTTTCCCTCATCTTTTTTTTCACTCTTTGTCACGATGTCTTCTTAGCTAGACTGGAAGTTATCAGCTCTCGCTGCGAAAGAGTAGAGCATCTTATCAACACGGGGATCAAGTATGGTGCGGGTGAATATGACATCTAGCGGATCAATGAAAAACCATGAGATCGTGAAGATCCGATGCACGACAGTCAGTGATAACACTATATCCACTAGTCTGTCACGATCTAGCTTCAGCAAGTGTTCAATGTCACAGATGTTAGCATAGGTCACATTAACAAAGTCTTATACTTCTTGCTCCGTTGCTAGGACATTCTCATCAAAGTGAGTGGACATATACATCCGCAGCAGACCACTGTAGACATTGTAGACATCGTTGCCAGTCTTGTCACCGCGATACACGGAATCAATGTCTTGTCTCAAGATCTTGAACATATTGACCACTCTACGATGCACTACTGGATCCATGATCATCTCTAGCAGCAGTATGAGTCCGGTAGTGATATATGAACAGTGTCCCATAGCATTACGAGTCTCATAGAATCTGAAGTGCTCATCTATTGCATCCTCCTGATTCTGGTAGAGCGAGAACACACCATGCTCCATGAACACCGGTACAAAACCACGGTTATAGACATACTGGTTAACGTCTCCATAGTACTGACTACCGGTGGCAGCAATGACATGTGATATGATCTTTTTGGTCTTGTCACTCGGGAGTTTCTTAGCATCCACTATCTCCGGTTCTGCTTCCAGTGTCTGATATATCCTCTTGAATGCTAATGTCGTCTCATTATCGGTATAGCTGATACTCAGATTCGGCACCGCAATGATTCTCTTGTTAGTGAGCAGTCTGAGGATACAGTTGACCCGCATGAATCTCTTAGACAGTTTTGGTACATCTATGGCAGCGGCGACACGGCGAGCAGCATCAGATATGCGTAGAGTAGCAGATTAATAGCCGTCAACGATGTGGTCAGTTAGCTCATCAGGGATACCGAATATGACGCGGAATGGATTATCCCAATACTTCACCTTATTACTAGCACTTGGTATCGCATTTGTACTCTTAGTGGCCGTAGTAGTCTCATTCGGTGTCGCAGTGTTACTCTTTGGTGTCTTTCGTTTCGGTATCTCGCCCCTCGGTTTCTTCTTTGTCTCGCGCTGTGCTGCTCCGTGCTTCATCATTGAGCTACCACTAGTGCTAGCATCATTAGTATCAGCTGATTCAACTCTTCCATCAGTCGTCACAGTATAGTGCAATACGGTAGCACTATTCGGATCTCGTTGTTCAGAGATGACCACATCCTGAGTAGGGAAATATACTTACTAGTCTCTCTTGCTCTGTTCCGCATCGTCGGTTCCTCTACCGGAGTATGATTGTCTCTATGATTGTCTCTATGATTGTCTCTATGTGGTCTCTGAAAGCTCTGGAAGCACTAACACTGACGGTAGCAGTTACTCCTAGTGCTACTCCCGGCGCTACTAGTTGTAGCCGGTATTAACATCTCGCTCATAGCGATAGCGTCCATTCTCTGCAGTGGATCTGTCAGAATCACCCGAGTTATAGAAACAGAGCTGGAAAGCATATGCTACTATGACCACTAATGCAGCCATTATCAATGCCGTGTGGGGTGTCATTTTGGACTGAAAAAAAACAAGAACATTGAATCATTAGGGTGGATCTACTATTCAGGCATCATCTAGTATCCAAGCGTCATTCACTATCGGTATCATGGACTTAGTCTTGGAGCATAGATGCATACATTACTATAAAGCTGAAGAGTTGCTCATCGCAAAGAGTACTCTTCTATGCTCCCCGCGTTACGATTCCTACCAGTAGCTTGTTCCGCAGTTTCTCATCATTCTACCAATAGTGCTCATCAACTCGTAGTATCAGACTGAGTTTCGGTGCTGATGCCGACTCTTGCCCTTAATCAGACTTAGACCTGGACTTAGACTTAGACTCAGACCGTGGACCCATGATCTTGTAGTAGAAATTGAGGAACATGATGGCCACTTCCCTGTTTCTGCTAGAGTAGTAGACATTAAGCGTGAACATTGTTACCACCATAAGACACCGCTACTAATACAGCATAAGGGACCACGTTACGATGGTGATATTATATGTTTGATATCTGGGAACCGTGGTAACCGTAACCGTCACCAGAATGGAGAAATCAACTAGGAACATCATGAGTGCAGTGAATGCAGAAAAAGTGAATGCAGAGAAGCAGCGCATCAGTGGTGGTAGCTCAAAGCCGACACCGAGAGTTGCCGATAACTTTAACCGCATCATTATTGAGGCAGTATATGACCACTCTGAACCCGACAGTATCACTATAGATGGATAAGAATATAGTATTGCTACAGCACTGAAACAACGGATCAGCAAGTATCAGTTATAGAGAATAATGATCTGTGAAATGGCCCTCCTCCGCCGAATCATCATATAAGACTATGAGACTGTTCGCTTGGAACTAGTGCCACAGGGTGAGAAATTCTCCATACAGAACATCAGGACCGACGACTAGTTCATTGAACCGTTTGACCTGATCAACAAGTGCAGACTGTCTCGCATAGCACAAGACACCGCAGCAGAAGATATCTTTGTGCTGAAGAAGAAGAACATGACTAAGGACCAGATGCCGCTGTTCGCTAGCGAGTTCCGCTCTGAGAAGACCGGGTAACGACTCGTTGCTAATAATGTGCTTCTTGGTCGGCTTCTACCAGGGAAACAAGTTGAACTACGTGCTACCGTCGTGAAAGGATCCGGTAAACAGCACTAGACTTTCTGTCCCACTTTTGCAGTATGGCATCATGAAGCGGAAGAGTTCTCGGAACTGAGATAGCAAGAGTTCTACTACGACATCACGAAACATATACTGAACATGGAGAACGATATCGGACTGAATAATAGTGTCATACTGAAGTCCGCAGTAGAGTACTATATTGATCTCTTTGCCGACGACCAAATCCATGATCACAACATCATATCCGATGATCCACGACGCATAGACATACTGTTCCCGAAGATGGGATATCACTACGGCACAGTGCTCCATATGACGCTACTACTACTGAACAGTAATGTAACATGCACTTACACCACGTAACAAGCTACTGAAAAGGGACTAGTGTTCAAGTTCGTCAACATTGATTCAACGAAAAAAGTAATAGAGATGATGCTTGAAGCAGCCCGTTACTAGCGTGACCGGTGGACCACTGCGCTGCAATCATTGTAGACTATGAAGTCACTATGAAGTCACTATGAAGTCACTATGAAGTCACTATGAAGTCACTATGAAGTCACTATGAAGTCACTACTCTTCTCTTTTTGTCACTGTGGTGGTGTTTCACCCTAGTAGATGAGGTCGCGATCCATGACATCAAAGATATTAAACAGTGTCGCAGTAAGTTTGTTTGCTACCAGTTCTCGTGCTTCATCCGATGTATCTACCCACTACGTAGAGATGCGCAACAGTGACGGCATGAGGAGCTTGGGGAGCTTCATCTATCCAGCTGATACCATGGTAGTACCGCTATCGCAAGCAGCACCGATACCGACAGTGATTCCTCTTTTTTCAAGCTCTTCCTTCACTCTGATCTTGCAGTAGGGAGCAAGATAGTCCCCGTTATACTTGATGAATGCTGCCATTAGTGTATTCGGTATCTGCATCTCAGGAGTATTGAATCCGAAGATGATCACATTGACCACATCTGGTACTAGTGGTGCCTCGGTATCCTTCTGTATCATAGCTAGGGACCCAGAAGTCTTCAGATTGATCACCAAGTCGTTATAGTAGACCACATTGAACTTCTCCTTGAACTTGGCAATGATAGCACTACGCTGAGCAAAAGAGTTCATCCTGAGCTTGGCTAGTTGAGATGATGTTCCGTCTATGAATGACTTGCAAGCCGATATGACCCCCATATTAAGTGCACCACCACGGGGATTAGACGGTGACGATTTTTGCATGAATACTATCTCTACTTCGGGTTTCATTACTAGCATTGCTACACCGACGGGACCACCGACCTTATACGTTGATATGGTGATAGCATCCACATGGTTGAACTTGATCGGAACTTTCAGGAATGACTAGATGCAGTCACTATGGAAGACACAATCCGGATTGTTCTACTTGCAGAGGCGAGCAATCTCATCCACATCGTTGATGATGCCTGATTCGTTGGATGCATGAATGACCGACACTAGTATTGTCTCCTCGTTTACCTATTCCGCTACATGTTCAGGATCCATACGGCCGTCACCACCAGGCGGGACGCGAATTACCTCAACATTGAAGAATCTTTCCAGCATATCACAAGTATATAGTAATGCTGAATGTTCTATGCTGGAAACGACGATGCGTTGTCGCTACCCCGCTACTCTCTTAGCAAGAGTAACACCGACGAAGAAGTCATTGTTAGCATCAGTACCGGACGGTTCCAGTACTACTTCTTGAGAGTTATCTAGTGGAACAGTGTAGTATATCTAGCTCTTAAGTCCGTTAATGAGGTCACGTGATATCTTGCCCTGCGTCGTCTATTGATTCGGGTTAGCAAGATTAGCATCACGGAACAGAGACATCTTGAAAGAGTCCTGCATCATATGATGAGCATTGTTGTCCATATACATATCCACTTCTGGTTGTGCCGCATTACCATGTATAGTCTTGTTCTCGCTGCGAGTATTAGTTCCGTTCTCGCTGCGAGTAACTGGTTTATAGTTGTCTCTCTGTCTTACCGTCTCTATGTTTTTACCCGCTTTTTGCTTGCAAGGACACGTAGATTCTGTCATTTCTGATGCCGTATTTATGTTCAGTGCTGAATCATTACAAACTCAATGGTGGAACGAGAACGAGAACGAGAACGAGAACGAGAACAAGAACAAGAACAAGTATCATCTCCGAGAGACATGCTTTGCTATATGATCAATGTGAATCTTATGGAGCTCTTGGACATTGCGAGAGCAGTATAGAAAAGTCGTGGACTATACGGTGTATTCAAGTCATCTATGGTGTATCGTTATCAAAAACGGATCAAGAAGCATGACTTCATGCTGTAGCAGACTATAGACCATGTCTGCAATCCGCGTTTCATAGAGTTCTTGAATGATGCCGAGTCTAAGATGTGGACTGATGCACCGCTCAAAGACCACACCGGTATTGAACCGAAGATAGTCAAGATGGTCAGTATTTTCCGAGAGAGTAGAGACAGTGATATGGCGAAAAAGAAAAGACCAGATATAGAGAGAATCATCACCGAGTTCAAGCAGAACATCTTAGAGTATATCTTCATGAGTCATGAAACTACTGCTCCATAAGATAGAGACCCCTATTAGGATCAGAATCAGGATCAGGATGACGAGACTCCATATGGTGATGAATCCAATGACGGAGAACAGTGATGAATCCATTGACAGTGCTTCATAGTGTCTCTTTTTTTTCATACTATGATGAGACTATACTGGTGCAAGAAGTGGAGTATACTGTTGCAGTGGAGTAGAGTATGATGAGACTATACTGGTGCAGCATGATGAGACTATACTACACATGATGAGACTATACTGCACATGATGAGACTATACTGCACATGATGAGACTATACTGCACATGATGAGACTATACTGTTGCGGTACAGTAGAGTATACTGTGCAATGGAGTGGAATATACGGTGCAGTGGAGTGGAATATACGGTGCAGCATGATGAGACTATACTGTTGCGGTACGGTGCAGCATGATGAGACTATACGGTGCAGCATGATGAGACTATACTGTTGCGGTACGGTGCAGCATGATGAGACTATACGGTGCATGATGAGACTATACTGTTGCGGTACATGATGAGACTATACGGTGCAGCATGATGAGACTATACTGTTGCGGTACATGATGAGACTATACGGTGCAGCATGATGAGACTATATGGTGCAGTGGAGTGGAATATACGGTGCAGCATGATGAGACTATACTGTTGCGGTACGGTGCAGCATGATGAGACTATACGGTGCATGATGAGACTATACGGTGCAGCATGATGAGACTATACTGTTGCAGTGGAGTAGAGTATGAGATGTAATGAGACTGCAAAAAAAGGGTGACCATTCCCCCTCCCAAAACCTACCGCCTAATGGTTTTGTAACAGTTGTATCCGTTCTTTATGGTCAAGCACATATGTGTTCTGTGCGAAGTCTAGCTCTCTTTGCTCAAATGTTACTCGTGTAGCAGAGTATCCAAATGAGTACCGCGTTACTCGTGTATCAGAGTATCCGCGATGAGATCACTGCATCATGTGATCAGAGCTAGTGGTTAGCGACCCATTTCTTAGGTCGTGAGAGTCTCTCTGGATATATGAGTCTCTCTGAGAGTGCCTCTGTGGGCCCTGACTCCAATCAGTACAGTGAAGGCCAGTCGTTGCAAGAGAACGTCTATGGCTGCTTTTTCACTGTCTGCTTCGTCATGGGTCTTTATTGAGGTAGCTAGTTCTCAAGAGTGGACCAGATGTTCTCACTGTCGCTAGATGCTGGTGTTGTCTACTTTACCACTGGTTAGTACTTAGGTGCCTTGCTCTGTTTCGGCTGCTGTTGGACTAGTGTTGCCCTGGATTCAGCAGTTGTGACAGTCTTGGATACAGTACGGACCTGATACTCCGGCATGGTATCATATGGTTACTATTCGGGTTCAGCTTGTGCTTGCTGTTTCACCCGATAGTATGCAGACTGTTTAGGTTAGTGCTGCTCTTGAGCTCTCGGTTTATAGCTGCAGTAGTGACTATACTGACTAGCTTATCTGACCGGCTCTTTCTTTTCCTCTTCAACGAATTTCACTACTTGTTTCGTAGTTTACTGCGCTATCGGTTTCGTAGTCTGTTTCTTACCGTGTGCTGCCGGCTGTTCCGTGATGTTACCGCTGTTCTCGGTTTGCTCATCAAGTTCAGTCTCATCAAACGGTGCTTCAAGCACTACTACTACTCCATTAGCGGCAAAGAATTCGTTGATGATGGATTTGAGTCCTCTCACGTTCCTGATCTTGGTATCGTAGACGATATCGTTAGGTCGGCACCACTATAGCAGTCCGAGACATTCAGGGTAAGTCTCCTTGATCTCATCAATCACGGCATCAGTGTGCTCAGTGTTAGTGATATCTAGGAAGATGCGTCTGACGTAACCTCTGTTGATGTCTAGTAGCTTGTGGATGTCTCCTAGCGGTACTATACAGTCTTTCTACCGTTCCATGAAGATGCTAGCGTGGTGCAAGTCATTCACAGTGATGTTACCGGTAGGGATACTGCGAGTATCTCTGTCTACGGAAGTGTTACTCAGTGACCTCATGAGTGCTTTCATATCCTTGTCAGCGACCTCTGCAGTATGTGACAGTATGATCTGATCTTCAGAGAGTTTTGATGCTTCCAAGATCTGCTCACTGATGAAGTTGAAGCAGTCACGCTAGAGTAGAGCAGTTCCCTTTATCACGATGAAGTCACAGCGTTTACCCTGTTCGGTAAGCCTAGCTATGTACTTCTTGATACCGGGGATCAAGAGATCGTGGATATTGCTGCGCTGGATTGCTCTGTTCTGTCTCGCATAGCGCACTGCTGATTGTCCACCTTTTTTGTGCTTCTTACTCCAGAAACCGCTGATAGTCATCCGTTCCCTAATGTACTAGTCAAACAGTACTAGCTCGGCATCATTATTGGTGATGTTGACAACTAACATGCTGTGCTCCACATTACCGAAAGCGGATTCAAGCTCTATCAGTGCATTAGTCTTGAACTTGGGCCACTGACGGACACCTTTAATCGCTGGTGTCTAGCTGCCGGAGTACACTAGCACTTCTTGGAAGTTTCTACTATAGATACTGCAGAGTAGTGTTCCTTCCTTGAGTACTATATGTCCAGACTTGGAGGAGAGTAGTTAGTAAGCTTCTTTCAGGTACCCAGAATCTTGAGTGTTACCTGATGTCTTGCTGATCTGATATCCGTTAAGGATACTGGACAACTCGGACTTCTCCTGGGACCGTGATATAACGAAGAAGATAATCGCTGCGTCGCTGCTCTAGGTCTGTGACCTTCTCAAGTGGTTCAACAAGTCATAAGACGAGTCAAAGACCACAGTTCTATTGATGCTTTTGGTTGCGTTTTTCATAGCGTGTATAGAGAGAGTTATTAAGATGCTGGGTTTCTGCCGGATCAAACATCGTAAAAAAAAGAGTCATTATTGATCGTTTTTTCCCTTTGATGATGCGGAAATGATGTACCTTTATGCGCTATAGCAGCAATCAATGTACTAACGGATACGGCTCAAGCTTCATTAACCAGCATACTATGAATGTGGACAGAGTTACGGTGTAAAGTACTGTAGCATGCGACGACACATATATATCGCTACCGATCATGGTGGATATAGATACTCATTTGGATGAACTAGATATGGACTATGTCTGCTCAGTTCCCGATGTGTCATGCACCGGTGCACTACTATGGAATATCATGCATTGAATAATAGTATCGTCGGCAGTATCGTTAAACGACGTTCTTTTTCGTAGTGCAAAAATGGGGAACAATAGCAGTTCGTAGACCATATAAGATCTCAGTAGCATGGTGTTGTCAGTGATGGAGAAGTCATCAACCACTTGCTCTGCGGGGACTACTAATGAGATAAAGATTCGCGTTACGGGTAATGATTCAGCGATACTTGACGGATTCAAGTCGGAGCAGACAGTCGTGACTTCTGTGAGCTGTGCTGCCACCACATAGATAAACAGTGAGACTTGTGCACAGATGAAGAATGACTTCACCCAAGCAGCAGAGTAGAAGATTAAAGGAATACCAATATTCACCCAGAATCAGTCAGATGTTACGACGAAGATAGCTAACAACATCTTCAATCAGACTAATATGGAGCAAATCCATAATCAGCTACTATCAGCGCTGAACAGTGTTGATATTCAGGTAACCAGTAACGGTACTTCTGCAGCACGAGATATAGTCATCAACTAAGATATCGCTGCACTATTCACTTCGGTATCGGATTCAGTGTTATCCGCCAAAGCACAAGCACTGAGCGAAACTAGTGCTACATAGTAGATAAAGTAGTCAATGGAGAACAACTTGTTTGCCATCATTGCAATGGTAATCGGTGTCATAGCGTTGATCATTCTCGGTGTCGGTGGTGCCGGTCTTTCCATTGCGAAAAAGATACTACCGCCGCTTATAGCAGTGGCATTGGGACTATATGTTTTCCATGTGGCCATGTAGGCAACTGAGTAGCATAAGGGGCTAGTGATTCTAGCGCTGATCATGATATTCGGCACTACTGCTGGAATCATGTACATGATGAACAAGAATGGTCTGAAAAGCAAAGCAAAATCATAAAAAGATAGTGTCGCCGATAAGAAGAAGAAGGACAAGAAGAAGTACTCGCCGCTATGGTGATGCTAATCTAGATCCGCTAGTAGTATTTGTTCTTTTTTTGATACTCTATTCGGGTGGCATACAACACGCATGTCTAAGATAGTGGAATGGTTTTCCGAGCAAGGTCTCATTAATGCTGCTGAGAGGAGCACTTTCCTAGAACGAGCACGAGAATATGCCCGGGATCAGTTAAGGAAAAAGATGATCTACGTTACGAACTATAACGAGGACACAATCATGGCCCACATACTGCATACAGCATATATGCTACTATAGGAGTCATCACCAGTGAGCACTAAGCTCATGACCATGTTGAGGAACAACGAAATGACAGTCTATGATCTGTTTCAGTAGGAGGAAGAGATTCTTCCCGAGCAACTCTAGACGGAGCGCGATATCATCCAAAGTCTCCAATCCATCAAGGTAGAGTTCAAAGAGAACAAGCTGTATCAGTGTAAGCGCTGCACATCAAAAAGAGTCATCACTACGACCCATTAGAATCGTTCATCGGATGAACCGGCAACACTATATATAGAGTGTAGTGAGTGTGGTTTCGTTCAAGCTCGCTGATCATTCTTGAATCGGGTCAGCACTAGTAACATCGGATCCAATCTGTATGGATGTGAGTTACGGTGTTCCCTATAAATCTTCATCCAGGTTATCAGTGTCAGGTCTTTGTAGTGAGTCTCTTGGAGGCGATGAAGCATTTTTCATTGTTTTTGGTCTCGTCGTTTATGGTCTCGTCGTTTATGGCCTCGTCGTTTATGGTCTCGTCGTTTATGGTCTTGGCAGCTGATTCTCAATGTCCGCTACTCTGATATCTGGGGACTTAATGATTCTTTTGTGAGCAGCATTACCCGCAGCGGATTATCGCGTAGCCTATAGTCTCTCGCGGAACAAATGATACTTTTTCTTGTGCTCATCGGGGACTTCATTCTCAGTCTGAAATCCGAAATACTTGCTGACAATCTGATACAGGAAGTATCCAATGATCGCTGCAATAGTGATGCCGATGACTATCGCTAGCTTGTTATTGAGGATTCGCTTAAGGAATCCCTTCTTAGCACAAGGACTCTCAGTACTGGGGACACTGGGAACACTAGGAACAACACTTGGAGGATAGCACGGTATCTATGTAGCTTGAGATACCATATCACGGTTACTCGCAGCATTAACATTACCGTCATCATTATGATACGCGACTGATTCCCGAGCTAGTAGACTGTTCTGCTTCAACATATCGTCAGCAGATAATGCATCCTCATTGAGACATGCCCTGTTTTCCTTTGTCGTGATGCCAGTATCGTGGATTTATAGATTGCTCATTATTAGTTTCTGACTTCTTTCCCTTGCCTGTGCAAATGTAACTAAACCAAAGAATCACTGACCACATTACGGTGCTGAGAACGGTAGTTGCTGATGCATTCTAGTCCAGTAGTGATGATCCGTTAGTTTTCAACTATTAATCTCTGCTGAACCGACTTGAGCAGACTACAAGAGATATGACTATGGATAGTGATTTGTCACGTTATGTGGTGCTAGTGCTGGCAAGGATGGCATTACTGCTGCAAGATAGTGTTATGCTTGCTGAGCCGACGGAACTCCGGGATCCGTTTAGCTTTG
>JACCDQ012162473.1_pt1 | contig 26388 bp, 15 predicted proteins | sample 7446031 | NCBI WGS metagenome assembly JACCDQ01 (sample SAMN15323442, study PRJNA562643) | freshwater metagenome | isolation source: river surface water | place: USA:Blue River Watershed | collected 2017-08-17 | reverse complement strand
TGCGCCTTTGCACAGACCTGGTGGCAACTGATGATCTTCCGTTTTGTCGCCGCGCTCGGCATCGGCGGCGAATGGGCCGTCGGTGCCTCGCTGCTCGCGGAGACCTGGCCGCGCGCGTGGCGCCCGTGGATGGCCGCCGTGCTGCAGACCGGCGTCAATCTCGGCATCTTGCTCGGAGCCGCCGTGGTCGGCGTGCTGACGCTGGTGCTGCCGCCGGGCGCCGAACGCTGGGTCTTTCTCGTCGGCGTGTTGCCCGCCCTGTTGGTGTTTTGGATCCGCCGCCACGTGCCCGAGCCCGACACCTGGACGCATGCCGGGGCGGTCGCCGCCAAACCCGGAGCGCGGGAGTTGTTCCGCGGCGCGGTGGCCTCGACCACGCTGCGCACCACGTTGGTCTGCGCCCTGGGCCTCTCGGCGTGGTGGCTGTTCATGTTCTGGCACCCGCAGCATTTCCGCAAACTGCTCGCCGCCGCCGGCACCGCGCCCGCGGAAATGACGCGCCTGATTTCGGGTTCATTCTTCCTCGTCAACTTCCTCGCCATCGTCGGCAACTTCGCGGCCGGCTGGCTCGCGCTGCGCCTCGGCAATCGCCGCGCGATCGTCGCTTTCTTCGTCGGACTCACTCTCGCCATGATCGGCGCGTTTGCCGTGCCGCGGGAATTCGGCGCGTTGGCGTGGTTCTGGTGCCCCGCCATCGGCTTTTTCTCCGGGGTCTTCGGCCTGTTCACGATGTATCTGCCGCCGTTGTTTCCGGTTCTGCTCCGCACGACCGGCGCCGGGTTTTGCTACAACATCGGCCGTATCGCCGCGGCGGTCGCATCGCTGGTCTTCGGACTCTTCGCCTCGGTCGGCGATTTTCGGGGTGCGCTGCTGTGGTCGGGCGGACTCGCCGGCGCCGCCGCGCTGGCCTCGCTGGGCCTGCCGACCCGCACGCACGAGGACGAAGCGGTCTGAGCCCCGCCGGGATCCGTAACGCGATCATCGGCCGCACCCTCCGCATCTCCCCCACCAAAACGTCAGGAAGCCGACACCGACAGTCCTCGACCCGATCGCCCTAGCCCCTTTCCTGACCACCCAGCCCCATGACCAGCGACCGACCCCGCACCCGGAGTCACCCGGCCGACCGCCGCCGACCGTTCCGCCTCTTCGCCGGTTGGCTGCTCGTGCTCGTCGCACTGCTGGGGGCCGGTTCACACCTCCGTGCCAATCCCGTCATCAGCGAGTTCATGGCCAGCAACACCGCGACGCTGGCCGATCAGGACCAAGCCTACTCCGACTGGATCGAGCTGCACAATCCGGACTCCGCCCCGGTCAATCTCACCGGCTGGTATCTGACCGACTCCGCCTCCAACCGGACGCGCTGGCAGTTTCCCGCGGTCACCATCCCGGCCGGCGGCTACCTGATCGTCTTTGCGTCGAACAAGAATCGCCGCGACCCCGCCGCGGAGCTGCACACCAACTTCGCGCTCGCGGCCGAGGGCGAGTATCTCGGTCTGTTCAAACCGGACGGCACCACGGTCGTCTCGGAATACGCCCCGACCTTTCCCCTCCAGTCGAACGACGTCTCCTACGGCCAGATCGCCCGGGCCGGCGGCGGGACGAGCGCGGCCTACATGCCGACCGCCACGCCCGGCAGCGCCAACGTCGCCACGGGCGCCGTGACTTTGGCGAGCACGGTGCGCTTCTCGCGCCCCGGCGGTCCGTTCGCGCAGACGTTTTCCCTCGCGATCTCCGGCGCCGGGGCCGGCCAGCACATCCGCTACGTCGCGGTGCCGCCCGGGGAGGCAGGGCCGCTGGCCCCCGAGCCCACCGCCACGTCCCCGCGTTACGACGGACCGATCCCCGTGACCGCCGCGGTGCTGATCCGAGCGGCGGTGTTCTCCGACGACCTGCAGTCGCGGGGACTCTCCTCGATCGCGCAGTATTTTCCCCTGCAGCTCGCCGGGACGGGAAACGTCGCCGCCTTTGCCACCAAGCTGCCGGTGATGGTGATCGAGCAGCACGGCTACGGCGGACTGAACAAAGAAGACCAGAATCAGCCGGCCTGGGCCTACGGTTTCGCCGCCAACGCCGCCGGCTCGGCGACCTTCGACGCCGCCCCCGGCTTTGTCGCGCCCGTGGGGACCGCGGTGCGCGGCTCGTCGTCCTCCAATTTCCCCAAGAAAAGCTACAACCTGGAAATCCTGAATGATCTGCGCAAAAAGTCCGCGCGGCCGCTCTTCGGCTCGCTGCCGTTTTCCGAGTGGGCGCTGGTCGGGGCCTGGCGCTACGACCCCTCGCTGGTGCGCAACAGTTTCATCTACACGCTGAGCAACCGCATCGGTCGCTGGGCGCCGCGCACGCAGCCGGTCGAATTGTTTCTCAACACCGACGGCCAGCCGCTCGATATGGCCGCGTATCTCGGCGTCTACGCGCTGACCGACCGGATCGAATTCAACCCCGAACGCGTGGCCGGCGCCCGCGTATCCGCCAACGCCGCCGCCGAACCGGAGATCACCGGCGGCTACCTCCTGAAGATCGACCAGCCCGATCCCGACGAATTCGCGTGGACCACCGACCACGGCCTGCACATCGACAGCATCTCGTCCGTGGTCGTCACCTCCCCCAAGGCGGACCGGCTCTCCGCGGCCCAGCGCGCCTACATCCGCGGCTACGTGCAGCAGATGGAGGACGCGCTGCACCGCGACGCCGCGAACGGCTGGCGCACGCGCTCGCACCTCAACTTCCTCGATCGCCCCTCGTGGGTCGACCACCACCTCCTCAACACCTTCGCGGCCAACCCCGATGCGTTCGAGCGCAGCGCGTATTTCTACAAGCCGCGCGGCGGCAAGCTCGTCGCCGGCCCCCTCTGGGATTTCGACCGCGCGATGGGCTCCAGCGAGGACGAACGCTCTTTCCAGACCGACCTGTGGTCCGGCGAAGGCGCCGTGCAGCCCTGGCATTTCGGGTGGTGGGGCCTGCTCGCCGAGGATCCGGATTTTCGGCAGGAATGGATCGATCGCTGGCAGTCGCTCCGCCGCGGCCCCTTTTCGGACGACAACCTGACGGGCCTTGCCGATCAACTCGCGGCGGCCATCGGGCCGGAAGCCGCGGCCCGCGATGCCGCCCGCTGGGTCGACAACGTCAGCGCGTTCGGCGGCACGCACGCCGGTGAGATGTCCCACCTCAAGGACTGGCTCGTGCGCCGCGGCCGCTGGATCGACACGCAATTTGTCCCGCCGCCCTCGGTCGCGACCGCCGGTGCCAACGTAACCCTCTCCGCGCCGGCCGGGACCCAGATCGTCTACACCCTCGACGGTTCGGACCCGCGCGCCGAACGCGGCGATATCGCCCCGGGCGCGACCGTGGTGAACGGCGCCGCGACGATCCCGGCGTCCGCCAACCTGCACGCCCGCAGCTACCGCGCCGCGGACCTCAACGCCTTTCCGGGCACCCCGTGGAGCTCCGTCGTCGGCAACGCCGCCTCCACCCCGCTCACCCCGCCGTCCCGCCTGATCAACCTCTCGACCCGGGCGCGCGTCGGTCGCGGCGAGGACGCTTTGATCATGGGCGTCATCGTGGGCGACTCGGCCCGCAAAACCTATCTCTCCCGCGCCGTCGGCCCGACCCTCGGCTCCTTCGGCGCCGCCGGCACCGTGCCCGATCCCCAGCTCGCCGTCTTCTCGTCGGACGGGCGTGAGCTCGCCCGCAATCTTGGCTGGAGCACCGGTCCCGACGCCGCGCGCATCGCGCAGTTGGCCCGGAGCGCCGGCGCCTTCGCGTTGCCCGACGGCAGCGCCGACTCCGCCCTCGTGGCGGACCTTGGCGCCGGCGCCTACACGGTGCAGGCCACGACCCCGACCGACCGTCCCGGGGTCGGGCTCGCGGAGCTCTACGAAACCGAGTCTTCCGGCCGCACCGTCAATGTCTCGACGCGCGCCCAGGTCGGCACGGGCGACGACGTGCTCATCGGCGGCTTCGTCGTGGCGGGCACCGCCTACAAGCGGATGCTGGTGCGTGCGGTCGGCCCGACCCTGCGCTCGTTCGGCGTGAGCACCGCCCTCGCCGATCCCGTGCTCACGCTCTACTCCGGCTCCGCCGTGGTCGCCACCAACGACCGCTGGTCGGACGGCACCGCCGCCGCCGCCGTCGCCGCGGCGGCGGTGCGGGTGAACGCGTTTGCCCTGGGCAACGGGTCCGAGGACGCGGCCCTGCTCATCACCGTCGCCCCCGGCGCCTACACTGCCGCGGTGCGCGGCAAGGACGGCACCACCGGCGTGGCGCTGCTCGAGATCTACGAAATTCCGTAGCCGCAGCCTGCTCCTCCCCGGACCACCGCGGTGCGCGCCGGCCCGGCCGCTCAGAATTTCGCGTTGGCCAAAATCCAGTCCACGATCGGCGCCGGATCCTTCAGGCTGTGCGGGTGGTGATCGACGCCGGGCTTGAGGATCACGCGGACCACGCCGCCGAGTTCGCGGTAGCGTTGCTCGAGCACCGCCGTGTTCTCCGCCAGCGGCACGACCTTGTCGGCATCGCCGCAGACCGAAAGGATCGGCACGCGGGCTCCGGCGATCAGCCGCAGCCGGTCGATCGGGTTGCCGCGAAACTGCACCAACGACTCCTCCGTGAGTCCGTAGGCTTCGAGGCACTCGCGCCACTCCTTCGATTCCCGCTTTTTCCCCGGCCAGCTGCGGATATCGAGGACCGGTGCGTCGAGGTAGATCGCGGCGACCCGGTTCGGATGCGAGGCGGCGAAGTTCATCGCATACAGTCCGCCCCGGCTGAAACCCTCCAGCACCGTCCGCGACGCCAGGCGGTGATGGACCACCACGTGGGCGTAGAACCGGCCGAACAACGCCATCGCCTTCGGACCGCCATACATGTTCTTCGCGTCCATGTAGGCGACGTGCCAACCCCGCGCCAGCAGCGCGAGGTCCGCCTGCGGCTCGTGGCCGAAGAACTCCGTGCGCCAGATCCACGGCCGGCCCTCCGCCGGCTGCGCGGGCACGACCAGAATGCAGGCCCGGTCGGCCACCTTGAAATCGAGCCGCGTGAATCCATTCCACTGCGACGCGGTGGGCGCGCCGGCATCGGCGACGTTCGCCGCCGTCAACGCCCCGCTCCCGAACGCGATTCCCGCCGCCAGCATCAATAAGCGCCACACTCGCACGCCGCCACGCTCGCCCGTCCGCGGTGGGACGCAAGTGCGAAGGCCCCGCGCCGGACCGCGCATCACTGTTCCCGGCCGGCCACCCGCTCGCCGTCGACCCACAAACGGTCCGCATCGCGCCGGACCGCGGGCGCCACCCGCACCGCCGACGCGCCGAAGGTGCGCAATTGCATCCCCGCCGACGGATCCCGCCGCGCCGCTTCGGGCGAACGCAGCGCAAACCGATTCACGCCGGGCGCGAGCAGCGCGGCCCGCACGCGCAGCGTCCGGCGCTCCGGTCCGACGCGCCACGTGGCCAGCACCTCCCCGTCGCGCTCGAACACCACCTCGCGCTCCGTGCGCGCTTCGAGATCGAGCTGCAGATCGACCGCCAGGTCGGCGGCGTGCGGATTGAAATACGAGAGCGCCGCCGTTTCGTAGGCCCACCGCACGCCCTCCACCGGCTGCAGGTGCCAGCCTTGGCCGAAGGTCAGCGATTCGGCCAGCGGCGGCGTCGGATGCTCCGCCGGCTGGAGCCGCACCACGACCTGCTCCTGCGTCGCGTCGGTCACGCTCGGGCGGTAGCCGAGCCGGCCCAACTCGCCGAGCAGCGCGGCGCCGCCGTCCTCGTAACCGCGCCGATTGACGTAGAGCGCGGCGAAACCGTGGCTCTCCAGCCGGGCGACCATCTCCGCGGCGGGCAGCTGCGCCACTTCGCGTTGCCAGCGGCTGCGCGAGCGGGTCTTCGCCGCCCCGTAGCTGAAGCACAGCGTGCGCGTGGCGAGATAGGGCCGGAAATGCTCGTAATCGAGCAGCTTGTGCGGCGGGGCCACCTCCGGAAACTCCAGCACCGGCAACTGAAACACCATCGCCCCCGCCGGAAGCGCCGCCTCGAGCTCGTCCGCAAACCGCTGGTCCGCGGCGACCGAAACCGCCACCGCCTTCGGATCCAAGTCGCGCTCGCGGTGCGGCAGTTGTTCCCAGGCGCCGAGCAACGCGATCGCTGCCGCCAGCGCGAGCCGGGCCGCCGCCGGCCATCGCACCGTCGCCCGCGACAGGCGGACCGCCGCAAACAGCAGCACCACCGCCGAAATGAAGATCGCCGCCCGGTTCGTCGCACGGAACACCTGGAAGCCCGCGAACAGCGCGAGCAGGTTGGTGACGCCCCCGACCGCCCCGTAGGCCAGCACCCAGCCGATCGGCAGCGTCGCCGCCGGCAACGATTGCCGGCGCACCAGCCGGCGCACGCCCGTGGCCGCCAGCCACCCGAACGCCGCGATGCCCGCCAAGCCCAGGTAGGGCAGGAACGCCTCGCCCCGCCAGCCCGACCAGCGGTCGTAACGCCGCCCGAAAAACGCGAGCGCATCCACGCGGTGATACGCGGGCGGGATGAACATTTCCACCGGCTTCAGCGCATACATCTCCGTGCCGGCATAGTTGCGCGCCAGCAGCGGCAGGCCGTCCGGTTCGTCGCGGTGGAGCCATTCCTCGGCGTGGCCGACCACAAACGCCGCCACGCTGATCGCCGCCGCCGCAAGCCCGATCTGCAGGTTCGCCCGGCGGCGCGGCCCGCACCACTGGAAGAACGCGGCCCACGCCAGCAGCTGCAGCCAGAAGAAGAGATTGTAGGGATTCGAAAAACCCATCGCGGCCCCCGTGCCGAGCGCGATCACCGCGGCCGCGCTGCGCCAAACAATGCGCCGGCTCGACGCCACCCACGCGGCCGTCAGCAGGCCGAACGGCACCGTCCAGGTGAAGACCAGCGAGAAATGGGACAGCCCGCGGTGCACCGTGTGATACGTGCACGCGAACAACAAGGCCCCCGCCGCCGCCCACTCCCAGCGGCACCCCAGCCGGCGGGCGACCAGATAGAACGCGACGGCCGAGAGCAGGTGCGCGAGGAGCAGGCCGACGTTCGCCGTCGCATAGAGGCCGATCGTCCGCACCAGCGCCCCCAGGGCCATCATCAGCGGTTTGTCCGGGGTCGGGTAGGCATTCCAATGCGCGCCGAAGGGCGCGCCCAACCGCTCGATCACCTGGGAACGCAGCGGCACGATGTCGCCCTCCGACGCGGCCTTCAGCCGGGCGAGGGTTTCGGTCGCGTCGACATAGTAGTCGGTCGGCACCTGCCAGCTCGCGGGCGTCCAGCGCTCGTAGTGCGCCACCCACACGAGCGCGGCCGCCAGCACCAGCAGCGCGCCCCGCAGCCAGCGCATCGTTCGCGCCGCCCGGCGGGCTCGGTCCGTCGCCCCGCCCGTTTGTCCCCGATCCAGGGACGGCTCGGCGGCGGCGACCGGAAGCTGTGACGGAACATCCATCAGGTGCGGCCGGGCACCGGCGGACGCCGCGGGCCGGTCGGCGGAGCCGGCGGGTTCGGGAAAATGTCCGACACGTCGATCGAACTCGGAAACAGCATGGGCAGGTGCGGTCGGACGGCGGTCCGGAGGGGCGATGGGGTTGGTCAAGCCGGCGTAACCGGAAACCGGAGACAGGAAGCGGAAACGTCCCCGGGGACGGCTGGGCGACCCGGACTGGGAGGCGGGCCGGGTGGAGGAGGCAAGGTGCGCCGGGCGGTCGCAATTGTTCCCGCCTTACGATTGGGTCAGCCGGCCCGTCCGCCGCGGGTCACTCGCCCCGCTGTCGCCGTTTTCTCACTTCAATTTTTCCCCGTCCTCCGCACGCTGGCCCGTCCATGGCCAAGGTTTACTTCTACTACGCGGCGATGAATGCCGGCAAAAGCACCGTCCTGCTCCAGTCCAGCTACAACTACCGCGAACGGGGGATGCGCACCCTCCTGTTCACCCCGGCCATCGATACCCGCTACGGCACCGGTCGCATCGAATCGCGCATCGGCCTCCGCTCGGGCGCCATCGCGCTTTCCGCCGGCGACAACCTCCTCACCCGCGTCCGCACCGAACACGCCGCGAAGCCCATCGCCTGCGTGCTCGTCGACGAGGCCCAGTTCCTTTCCGTCGAACAGGTCTGGCAGGCGACCGACATCGCCGACCAACTCGACATTCCCGTCCTCTGCTACGGTCTCCGCACCGACTTCCAGGGCAAACTCTTCCCCGGCAGCGGCGCCCTGCTCGGCTTGGCCGACACACTCACCGAGCTGAAAACCATCTGCCACTGCGGCCGCAAGGCGACGATGAACCTCCGCGTCGACGCCAGCGGCCGCGGCGTGAAGGACGGCGCCCAGGTCGAGATCGGCGGCAACGATCGTTACGTCGCGATGTGCCGCCGGCACTACAAGGACGCCCTCGCCGGTCGTCCCGTCGGCCACGACGCACCGCCCGCCCACTCCGCCCCGCCGTTCCCGTTGCCCGGTTCCTGACGGCCGAAGTCCCGCTCCACCCTCGCCGGCACGCCGCCGCCGCTCCGCTCCAACCGATCACACCCGTGTCTCGCCGTTCCCACCTCCTCTTTCTCGGCACCTACACCCGCTCCGGCCCCAGCCAAGGCATCTACGCCGTTCGTCTCGACGCCGAGACCGGCGCACTCAGCCCACCCACCGTCGCCGCCTCGGCCATCGATCCGGCTTGGATCGAGCTCTCTCCCGACCGGCGTTTTCTCTATGCCATCCAGGCCGGCCCCGCCCAAGCGCTCGCCTTTGCGATCGACCCGATCTCGGCGACGCTTTCCCGCCTGCCCGGATCCGCTCCCGCCGGCGCAACCGCACCCCACTCCGGTCCGCCCGTCCCCGCCCCGTCCCATTTGGCCGTCGATCGCACCGGACGCGTCCTGCTCGCCGCCAATTACCACGCCGGCTTCGTCGCCGCCATGCCGGTCATGCCCGACGGTTCACTCGGGCAACCACGGAGCATTCCACATTCAGGCCGCGGCCCTCATCCGACCCGCCAGGAAAAGCCCCACGTCCACTCCGTGACGGTCGCGCCCGACAATCGCCACGTCCTCGTGGCCGACCTCGGCCTCGACCGCATTTTCGCCTACACGCTCGATGCCGCCAGCGCCACGCTCGCGCCGGCCCCCGCCCCGTTTGCCGCGACCGCGCCCGGCGCCGGCCCCCGCCACGGCAAGTTCTCCGCCGACGGGCGCTTCTTTTACGTGCTCAACGAACTCGACGCGACGGTCGCGGCCTATCGCTACGCGTCGGCGGACGCGGCGCTGACGCCGCTGCAGACGGTCCCGACACTCCCGCCCGGATTCTCGGGTCCGAATCTCTGCGCCGAAATCCGGCTCCATCCCAACGCCCGCGTCCTTTACGCGTCCAACCGCGGCCACGACAGCCTCGCGGTCTTTGCGGTCGACCCCGACTCCGGCCGGCTTTCGTCCGCCCCGCTCGAGCTGGTCCCGACGGGCGGCGAGCATCCGCGCAATTTCGCCCTGTCCCCCGACGGACGCTGGCTGGTGTGCGGTCACCAAAACACCCCGCGGCTCACGGTCTTCGCGGTCGACCCCGCGACCGGCCGGCTCACTCGCACCCCGCACGAAGCCACGGTGCCCGCCTGCGTCTGCGTCGCCTTCTACGACTAAATTGTCCAACCCTGCGCATTATCTCCTAATTACCGGGCCTTCTGTCAGGGCCCTGGAGCCTTATTAGTGCTTATCACGGGAAGGCGGGAATTTCGCCCCGTTGACTCGCCGGAGGTTCCTGCGCACGGTCGCCGCCTTTCTCATGGTCAGCCCCAACACTCCCGAAACCCCGGGTGGCGCCGCGAGCAGCTCTGCCGCCCCCCGCTCTATCCACGACGTAGTCATCCGACTCGCCGGTAACTCGCAGGACGGCATCCAGTCCGTCGGCGGTTTTCTCGCCCGGCTTGCCGGCCGCAGCGACCAGGACGTCATGACCTACATGACGATCCCGTCCACCATCTCCGGTGGACCGTCCATCTTCCAGGTCCGCATGGGCACCGGCGACATCCTCTCCGCCGGCGACCGCGCCGACATGCTGGTCGCCTTCTACCAGCACAGCTACGACGCCCACATCGGTTCGCTCCGGCCCGGCGGCGTGCTCATCTACGACGCCGATCACGTCAAACCCGCCGAAGGCGACAACCGTTTCACCCAGGTCGCCGTTCCGATCACCACCGGCACGGTCGAGGCCGTCGGCGGCACGTCCAAGGACAAGGGCAAGAATATCTACGTGCTCGGCCTGATCGCCCGCATCTTCGACCTCGATGTCCAGAAACTTGCCACGCTCATCAAGGAGCGCTTCGGCGGAAAGAACGAGGACATCGTCCGCAACGCCATGCTCGCCTTCGACGCGGGCTACGCTTGGCCGCAAAACAATCTCCGCGACCTCTTCTACCGTTTCGAGGCCATCCAGCAGGCCGCCGCCACCGGCAGCGGCCGCCCGCAGATCACCCTCGATGGCAACAGCGCCGTCGCCTACGGTTTTCTCGCCGCCGGCGTCCGCCACGGCGCGGGTTACCCGATCACGCCGTGGTCCTCCATCATGGAGATCCTCCGCACCGAGCTGCCGAAATACGGCGGCATCTTCGTCCAGTGCGAGGACGAGATCGCGTCGATCTCCACCGCCCTCGGCTTCAGCTACACCGGCAACCTCGCCATCACCGGCAGCTCCGGCCCCGGCCTCTCCCTCAAGATGGAAGCCTTGGGCTGGGCCACCATGGCCGAGTTGCCGATCGTCGTCGTCAACGTCCAGCGCGGCGGCCCGTCCACCGGCATGCCGACCAACGTCGAGCAATCCGACCTGATGCAGGCCATCTACGGCTCGCACGGCGACGCTCCCCGCGTGGTCCTGTCGCCGAAAAACGTCGAAGACTGCTTCTATCTCGCGATGGAGGCCTGCCGCATCGCCCGCGAATACTCGACGCCCGTCATCCTCCTCACCGACCAGGCCGTCTCCACCCGCATCGAGGCCTTCGACGAGCCCGACTTGCCGAAGATCATGGTCAAGCCCGGCCCCGACCTCAGCGCGCGTCCCGCCGATTTCAAACCCTACCCGCTCGACCGCCTCACCCGTCACGCCCCTCCGGGCAGCGTCGTAGGTTCCGGCAAGTATCCGACCGTCACCGGCCTCGAGCACGACGAACTGGGCCACCCGACCGGCAGCCCCAAGCTGCACACCCAGATGACGGCCAAGCGCCGCGAGAAGCTGAAGAAGCTCGCCGCTTCGCTGCCCGCCCCCGAACTCACCGGCGACTCCGCCGGCGAGGCGTTGCTCGTGACGTGGGGCTCCAATTGGGGCCCGGGTCGCGAAGCCATCACCCGCGTCCGCGGCGTCGGGATCAAAGCCGGTCACCTGCACCTGCGGCACCTCAACCCGCTTCCGCTCGGCCTCGCCGAGACCTTTTCCCGCTACCACAAGGTCATCGTCGCGGAAATCAACGACGAGGGGCTCTACGGTTACGGCCAGCTCGCGATGCTGTTGCGCGCCGCCTACGCCAATCCCGCCATCGTCTCGGTCACCAAGACCGACGGTCTCACCTTCAAGGTGAGCGAAATCGTCGCCGGCATCGCCAAACACGTCGAGAGCCAGGCCCTCGACGCCACCCTCGGCATCGCCCGCCACAGCCCGCTCGCCCTCCCGCGCTGAGCCCCCGCGCCCGCCGCAAACTCCCAACTCCAACTCTTCCCCTTCCATGTCCGCTGTCGCCACCCCGCCCGCCCCGGCTCCCGCCGGCGCGCCGCTCACCAAGAAGATGCTCACCGCCGACCACCCCACGTGGTGCCCCGGCTGCGGTGACTTCGCCGTCCTGGCCTCGTTCTACCGCGTTCTCGAGAAACTCCAATACCCCCACGAGAAGATCGTGACCTTCGCCGGCATCGGCTGTTCGTCGCGCTTCCCGTATTTCGTCAACACCCACGGCGGCCACTTCATCCACGGCCGCGCCCTGCCCTTCGCCGCCGGCATCTCGCTCGGCAACGACGACCTTCACGTCTTCGTCTTCGGCGGCGACGGCGACGGCTTCTCCATCGGCGGCAACCACCTCGTCCACACCGCCCGCAAGAACGTCAATCTCACCTACGTCATCATGGACAACTCCGTCTATGGCCTGACGAAGAAGCAGACCTCCCCGACGTCCCCGATCGGCTTCAAGACCAAGACCGACCCCACCGGCGCGATCGACCAGCCGATCAACCCGATGCGCACGCTGCTCAACAGCGGCGCCACCTTCGTCGCCCGCAGTCACGCCACGCAGGTCAACCACATGACCGAAATGATGCTGCGCGCCGCGAAGCACAAGGGCTTCTCCGTCGTCGAGATCCTCTCCGAGTGCGTCGAGTTTTATGAAGGCGCCTTCGACGCCGCCGTCCCCCGCAAGGGCGGCACCTGGACGCTCATCGACGAAAAGAAGAACGACGGCTCGGCCGAGGACGCTGCCCGCCACGACGTCACCGACGAAGCCGCCGCCTACAAGCTCGCCCATCAGGCCTGGCCCGGCGCCTTCGGCGTCTTCTACGAGGTCAAGCACCGCAAGACGAAGAACGAACTCGAAGCCGACCTCATCCTGAAGGCCAAGGAGCGCACCAAAAACGCCGGCGACCTGCAGCTCCTGCAGGCGACTTTCGCCAAGCTCCGCTGATCCGACGTTCGGCTCCGCCCAACAAAAAGCCGCGGCGATTGCGCCGCGGCTTTTTTGCGCCCGTTGGGGCGACTGCGTGCGGGAATCCCGCGGGGCGTTACGGCTTCTTCTCCGCCATCGCTTTGATCTGGGCGGCGAGTTCCTTCGGATCTTCCTTCAGCTTCACCCACCAACGGCCGTTCTTCCGCGTGAGCGGCTCCACGTCCATGTCGCCTTGGCCCCGCACCGAGATCTGGAAGTGCACCTCGGCATTGTCCGCGTCCGGCGTGCGCACGAACACGACGGTCGTCGATGCCTCCTTGAGAATGTCGAAGAGCTGCGGGTTGCCCGCCGTCATCACGCGCATGAGACCCGCAAAGGCCTCGGCCGGCGGAATCATCTCGCGCGACTTGCCCACCGTCTTGCCGAAGAACGTCGCCACAAATTCCTGCACTTCCTTCTCTTTGCTCGTGGATGCGGCGATCAGCGCCGGCACCAGCACGGTCTTGATCTCCTCGAGGTCGCTCGGGAGCACGTCGGCGGCGGCCTTCGTGAAATCTTTTTTGGCAAACGCGTTCCAGTAGCGCTGGAACACGTCCTCGATCGGTTTGGTGTTCGCCGCCCAGGAGGAGGTGGCGAAAACGAGGGCAAGGAAGAGGGCGATGGGTTTCTTCATGGTCGGACAGAAAACCCCCGATCAGACAGGCCCGCCCCGGCGAGGCGAGCCCCAAACCGCCCGTCTCCGTCCCCCCGTTCTCCCGCCGGTTTCGGGGCATTCCGAGGGCCGCCGCCCGGCCCAATCTTTCCGTTTTGTAATACCCGCGAAAGGTGCACGCCACCTCCGCGTGTTACGGTCTCCCCATCGACCGCGGCGCCTCACCGCCCGGTCCGACCCAAACCTGAATCTCCGTCGACCGACGAAACCACCGACTTCACCATGAATACCTACCGCGACTCCTCCCTCTTCAACCGCCGGCAGGCCCTCTGGGCCGCGTGCATCCTCGCCCTCGCGGGTGCGTTTGCCGCCGGCGCGCAATCTGTCACGAAGCCCGCCGTCGCCGTGAAACGCGACGAGGTCGCCGTGAACCGCGGCACCCTCGAGGCCGCCAGCTTCTCCTCCGTCGTGAAGCGCGTCTCGCCCGCCGTGGTCAAGATCACCACCGAAAAGAAGGCCCGCCGCGTCGCCGCCGGCCCGCAGCAGCTGCCGCCCGGTTTCGACCACCCGATGTTCCGCCAGTTCTTCGGCGGCCGCGGCCCCGAGATCCAGCAGCCCCCGCAAAGCGGCCTCGGCTCGGGCGTCATCATCAGCACCGACGGCTATGTCGTGACCAATAACCACGTCATCGACGGCGCCGACACCGTCACCGTCGCCCTCAACGACGGCCGTGAGTTCAGCGCCAAGGTCGTCGGCCGCGATCCGCAGACCGACATTGCGGTCATCAAGGTCGACGCCACCGGTCTTCCTGCCGTCACCTTCGCGAACACGGACCAACTCGAGGTCGGCGACCGTGTCCTCGCCATCGGCAATCCGTTCGGCATCGGTGAGACCGTCACCACCGGCATCGTCTCCGCCAAGGGCCGCAACATCGGCCTGCTCGCCGAAGTCGAGGGCTTCGAGGACTTCATCCAGACCGACGCCGCCATCAATCCCGGCAACTCCGGCGGCGCGCTCGTCGACGTCGACGGCCGCCTCGTCGGCATCAACACCGCCATCCTCAGCCGCAACGGCGGCTTCCAGGGCGTCGGCCTCGCGGTCCCGGCCAACATGGTCAGCCACGTCGCCGAGAGCCTCGTGAAGAGCGGCAAGGTCAGCCGCGGCTACCTCGGCATCACCCTCCAGGGCATCACCGCGAACCTGAAGGAATCGCTCGAGTTGAAGTCGAACCAAGGCGCGCTCGTCTCCGATGTCGTCGCCGGTTCGCCCGCCGCCAAGGCCGGCCTCAAGGAAGGCGACGTGATCCTCGCCCTCAACGGCAAGCCGGTCACGGACTCCAACAACCTCCGCATTCAGGTCAGCTCCTTCGCGCCCGGCACCAAGCTCAGCCTCGAAGTCCTGCGCAACGGCGACACCAAGACGATCTCCGCCACCACCGGCGAACGTCCCGGCCAGGGCCGCAACCGCAAGTCGGATACGACGGCGCCGGCCCTCGACGACGAGGGTGTGCTCAACGGCGTCGCCGTCGACGACATCACGCCGAAGCACCGCGAACAGTTCAACATCCCGGCCCGCATCAAGGGCGCCGTGATCACGAACGTCGATCCCGCCTCTCCGTCCGCCAAGGCCGGTCTCCGCGCCGGCGACGTGATCCTCGAGATCAACAAGCGCCCGGTCACCAACGCCGAGGAGGCCGTCGAGCTCAGCACCAAGGCCGACACGAAGAAGACCCTCGTGCGCCTCTACTCCCGCGGCAACACGGTGTTCGTCGTCGTCGACGAGACGGATGCGACCGCCGGTCAGTAAGCCGGTCCGCAGATCCCGCCCTCCGCGCATTGCGAGCCGCCTCCGGCGGCGAATCCGAAAGTTTAGCTAGGTTACGTCAGGTTGTTGTGTCAGGTGCAGCCCCGGGGCGCGTTCACGCCCCGGGGCTTTTTTGTTCGACCGCAAACCGGACGCGCCCTCCACGACCGGCGATCTCGCAGATCGTCGGTCGCCGAACGCCGATTGCGGCTCTTCGCGTGGCCTCCTCCCGAATGAAAGTGAAAACCACGCTTGCCCCGCCGTTGCCAACCGTGTTCAGGTGAACACATGAGCGAGCCACTCACCGACCGCCAGCAGCAAGTCCTCGATTTCATCCACGCCCATCACCGCCAGCACGGCGTCTCTCCTTCCCTTCGCGAGATTCAGGCGCACTTCGGACTCGCGAGCCCGTTCGGCATCAAACGCCACGTCGACGCCCTGACGGCGAAAGGCGCCCTCCGCCGCCTCGACGGTGTGGCGCGCGGCCTCCTGCCGCCCTCCCACCCGCGCCGCGGCGCCCTCGCCGAGATCCCGCTCTTCGGCACCATTCCCGCCGGCCTGCCCACCGCCACCGAACAGGAGCCCGACAGCTACATCTCCGTCGACACGGCCACCCTCGGCGTCCGCACCAACGCCCGGCTGTTCGCCCTCCGCGTTCGCGGCGACTCGATGATCGACGCCAGTATCCTCGACCGGGACATCGTTTTCCTCGCCGCCCGCGACCCGCGGCCGCGCGACATCGTCGCCGCGCTGATCGACGGTGAATCCACCTTGAAGCGCTATCTCCTCGAGCAAGGCCGTCCCTTTCTCCGCGCCGAAAATCCCCGTTACCCCGACCTCATTCCCGCCCAGGAACTCGTCATCCAAGGCGTGATGGTCGGCCTCCTGCGCACCGGCGTAAACTAGTCGCCGCCGCGACGCCGCCGCGCGTCGTTGGGCGGCGCTCAGGCCTCGGCCCTCCCTCCCCCGGTCTCAGTCGGCCTCGGGCCGGGCACTTGCCCGGCACCACGGCCGGCGGTTTGGCGCCCGCACGCCTCTACGGCGGAGGAATCACTCTGACCCGCGGCTTCCGCGCCCCTGGTCGAGCCGGGAAAGCGCTCGCCCACCCCATCGCGGACAACGGGCGTCGGGAAAAATAGTCCCGCGGTTCCAACCTTTTGATCGCCGCCGGCATCCGATAAGGAACTCCATGTTGTATGCGGACCAGTTTCCCGTGCCGTTGGGCCTGCCCATGAGCGAGCCGACCATGCCGACCGCCCCGTCCGCCGAGGCACCGCTCGTCGCCCGGGCCCAGGCGCGGGACGTCGGCGCTTTTGAAATCCTCTACCGCACCCACGTCGGCCGGATTTTCGCTCTCTGCCGCCGCATGACCGCAGACGCCCGCCGCGCCGAAGAACTCACCCAGCGCGCCTTCATCGCCGCCTGGGAGAAGCTCCCGCACTTCCGCGGCGAAAGCACCTTCCCCTCCTGGCTGCACCGCATCGCGGTCAACACCGTCCTTGCCGACCTGCGCGCGGAGGAACGCCGTTCGCGCCGGGTCTTCGGCACCGACGACCCCGCCGCCTTCGAAACGGCCCCGCATCCCGGCTCGCCGCCGCCCGGCTTTCGCCTCGACCTGGAGAACGCCATCGCCGCCCTCCCGCCCCAAGCCCGCGCCGTCTTCGTCCTCCACGATGTCGAGGGCTGGGACCACGCCGGCATCGCCGCCGAGCTCGGCGTGACGGTCGGCACCACCAAGGCCCAACTCCACCGCGCCCGCGGTCTCCTCCGGCAATTTCTCCGATGAACTGTTCCGTCGCCTCCGCTCAACGCCACGCCTACGTCGACGGCGAACTCGCGCCGGCCGAGCGCCTCGCCTTCGAGACGCACCTCGCCGGCTGCGCCACCTGCCGCGCCGAGATCGACGCACTTCGCGGCCTGCTGGCCGGCGCCCGGGCCCTTCCCGTCACGGCCGATCCGGCCCGCGACCTCTGGGCCGGTATTCGTTCCCAACTCGACGCCCATCGCTCCGAACTCGCCGCCCTTCCTCCGCCACCGATCCCGTTCCGCTGGTTTGCGCCCTTCGCCGTCGCCGCTGCCGCCGCGCTGCTGGTGGTGCTCGGTGAACCGGCCGCGCCGTCCCTCCGTTCCGCCTGGTCCGTCTCCGCGGTCGCCGGCACCCCGCGCCTCGACACCGTCCCGCTTCGCCATGCCGTGCCGACGCCGCTGCGCCGCGGCCAATGGCTCGAAACCGATCTCGCGTCCCGCGCCACGCTCGACGCCGAGCGCCTCGGCGAAATCAAGGTCGAACCGGGCACCCGCGTCCGCCTCGTCGCCGCCGCGCCGTCCGACCAACGCCTCGAACTCGACCGGGGCACGTTGCACGCTCTCATCTGGGCCCCGCCGCGCCTTTTCTTCGTCGACACCCCTGCGGCCACCGCCGTCGACCTCGGCTGCGCCTACACCGTCCGCGTCGATGCCGACGGCCACGGTGAACTCGTGGTCACCCTCGGCTACGTCGCGCTCGAGTCCGGCGACCGCGAGGCGCTGATCCCGGCCGGGGCGCGTTGCTTCACCCGCAAGGGCGCCGGCCCGGGACTCCCGTTTGTCGACGACGCGTCCGCCGCCCTGCGCGAGGCCGTTCGTCGCTTCGACGCCGCCTCCGCCTCGGCCCCCTCCGCCCCCGTCGTCCTTCCGCTCGTCGAGGCGGTGATCGCGCAGGCGCGCCCGGCCGACGCCATCACCGTCTGGCACCTGCTCGGTCGCACCTCCGGCGCCGCTCGCGCCGCCGCGTGCGACGCGCTCCTCCGGCTTTCGCCGCCTCCCGCCGGCGTCACCCGCGAGGCCATCCTTCGCGGCGACGTCCCCGCCCGCCGCGCGTGGGCCGAGGCCCTCGGATTGGGGAATTTCCTGCGCCGCTGAGCCGCGTTCCAACCTTTCCGGCCGCAGCGGCATCTCATCCTCCGAACCCATCCGATCATGTTCAAAAAACTCCCCCTCCTCGCCGCCCTTTTGCTCGCCCCGCTCGCCGCCCTCGCCGGCACCCCGCTGATCTGTCATCCGTATTCCATCGGCGCCGCGGCCTCCCTGCCGGGCAGCGACGGTTCGTGGAAAGGCGTCAATCCCGCCTACGACCGCACTCACCTCGTGCGCGACACGCTCGCCCTGCTCACCCCCGGGACTCCCGTGATCGTGCGCATGGAGACCCTGCGCCGCGCCGCGATCTACGCGACCGCCGGCATGCGCGGCTGGAGCACCCAGGAAGGGTTCTCCGCGGAAGACAAAGCCAACACGGCCGCCCTCACCGCCGCCCTCCGCGACCGCCTCGCCCGCGCCACCGGCCCGCAACGCGCTCTCGCCCTCTTCGACGCGGGCTTTTTCATCGAAACCCTCCGTCACGCCGGCGTGAACCGCGACCGCGAGAGCGACGGCTATGCGCTGCTCGCCCAAGCCCGCGCACTCCGCGGCCCCGATGCCGAGATGGAATTCGCCCTCGCCCTCGCCAGCTCGTGGCCGAATCGCCGCGACGAGCACTCCGACCATCTGGCCCGCGCCCGCGCCGGCGCGAAGTCCGGCTCGCTGCTCGCGACCAACCTCGCGTCCCACTTTTCCCGCTCCTGATTTTTCACCCTCCCTCCCGCAGCGCCCGGCGGCCACCGCCGGGCTTTTTTTTTGCGCGCCACGCCCGTCGCCGCGGCGGCCGGCGCGGAGACGGGCCAGCCTCTTTTTCTGTTTCGGCGCGGCGATTTCGTCCCGCGCGTGGTCTCCGCATCCCTTGCCCATCCTTGCCCGCGGCCTGCGCTCAGAGGGACGCCGCATGCAGGTATGCCGGCGCCTCGCCTTCACCGCCCGACGTCTAATATGCCACAGGTCGCCGGCAATCGCCGTTGCCGCTCATGGCGGGCGTCGCCTCGATTGGTGCGATTTCTGCGTCTGCACCGACTCCACCCGACTCCGCCGCCATGCCACACACCGCCGTCCCCGTCGCTTCGCCCCACGCTGCTCCCTACTCGGGGGAGAATGATGCCCAGCTCACCGCCTATCTGAATCTGAAGCTTCGCGAGATCGGCCAGCCCGGCGTGTCCGCCGCCGCCGCGAGCGACCGCCTCGCGCCGCTCGTCGACCATTTCCTCGCCCTCAGCCGCGAGAAAGACCGCGCCCTCGCCCGTCACCTCTGCCCTGTCGACCAGCGCCTGCAGAATTTTCTCTACGAGCACCTCGAGGCCGGCCCGGAACTCGCCGGCGATGTGCCGCGCTTGCCCGCCACCACCCTCGTCCTCGATCGCCCGGAACTTGCCCGCGTGCTCTCGATCCCGCCGGACAACGACAAACACCAGAGCGACATCCTGTCCTCCCACCGCGTCCGCCAGGGTGTCCTCCACAATCCGAAGAGCGACCGCCGCACCACCCAGGGCATCTTCCACATCGCCGATTTCGGCCTGCCCGTGCCCGACGACAAGAAGGCCGTTCCCGCCGCCGTCTTCGGCCGCCTCCTGCGGCATGCGCTGAATCCGCCCGCCGACCTGCTCCGCCTGCCGTTCACGTCCGGCGCCCCCGTCCCCGCGGAGACCTTCGTCACCCTTCACCTCCGCCCCGTCGTCTGCCCCGCCGTCCCCGGCTACACGCCCGCGCGCTCCATGGAGACGCGTTTCTTCGTCCCCGGCGCCCTGGTCGCGAACCTCGACTTCATCGAACGCATCTTCGGCAACGCCGGCGACCCGCACCTCCCGGAAAACGACGCCGCGCTCGATACCGCGCACTGGACGGGCCACACCGGCTGCGTCGTCCTCGCCACCCACCTCAATCAGTTCACGAAACGCGAACTCGGCCTGCCCGCCTGGGCCGACGCCACCCCGCGCCAGCGCCGCGACGGCATGTGCTGGAAGAAGCCCGAGGAGCTCTACAACGACGGCGTGGCCTTCAAGCTCACCGCCCGCGACAAGAGCGGCGTCATCTTCACCCTGATTTCGGACAACTATTTCGGCTACTGCAAAAAGGACGTGAAGGCGCAGATCAGTTTCGCCGCCAATCTTCTCGGCCAGTGCGAAGAGGAGCACGCCGGCGGCGCCATCGTTTTTCCCAGTTACGATCTCGGCGAGGACTTCCAGCTCAGCCAGCACCTCGCCATCGTCGACCACACCTTCGAGGAAGCCCTCGCCCAGCTCGGCGACCGCGTCGAGCGGCAGCCCGGCGGGTGGGCCCGCGACCGCCAGTATCCCGATATCTGCTACGTGCCGCAGGATGCCTTCTTCGCCCTGCGCGCCCAGAGCATCACCTGGAGCGCCCCCGACGGCACCCGGCAGTCCATCAAGCTCGTCCCCCGCCACACCTACCTCCTCCCGTCCGGCTACAAGGTCGAGATGGTGAAGCCCGAGGACGGGCGCCGCTGGCGTCTGCGCGGCACCACCGCCGAGGGCGTGCTTTGCCACAAACCCTGCACCGTTTCCGGCGGCGGCAAGTCCGAGATCTCCAAGTCCATCGCCGACGCGATCTTCACCGCGCCCAACTTCGTCAGCGATCTCGCCGCCGACTTCGCCGCCATCGACGCGATTCTGAAAAAGGAGTTCGGCCAGCGCTTCCTCGATCCCTCGCGCAACAAGCCCAAGGGCCGCCCCCTGCTCAGCCCCGAGCGTTCGCTCGGCTCCGTCGTCAAACTGCTCAGCCGCAGCCCCGACTACACCGAGGATTACAACACGTGGCTCGGCTCCATTCCGCGCTACATCCTCGACCTGGTTCTGCTCATCAAGCGCGTCTACAAACCCGAATGGGGCGACGACTGGCGCCGCCACTTCACCGTCGACACCATCAACGGCCGCCCCGGCAACGAGCTGAAATTCCTCCGCGAAAAGGCGATGACGCACTTCCTCCGCGTCGGCTTCACCCCCGACGGCGGCTGGCGCACCTTCAGCCTTCGCAAGGACTTCCATCCCGCCACCAAGATCCAGGCCGAGGACGACATCACCGCGTCCATCGTCGTGCCGGCCGCGCGCCTCTCCGGCCTGGCCCGCCACGCCGTCGCCCCCGGCACCGTCTCCGGCGCCCTCAAGTTCGTCCACAACTGCGAGGCCCAGCTCTTCCAGCGCCCCGACGAGGCCATCCACCGCGGCTACGACAAACGCACCGAGCGCGACTTCTCCCGCCCGGGAAACTTCTTCTCCAACTACGAGCCGCTCAACCGCGACGCGGCCCGTGCGATCGTGGAAGACGCGATCGGCTTCGACGCGTTCACCGACCCGATCCGCCAGCTCTTCGAGGGCTTCCTCGCCGGCGACCCGGCCGCGCGCGGCTCGCGGTTTCTCGCCTCGCCTTCCCATCCGCGTCTCGTCGACGGCAAGCCGTCGAAAAACCCCCGCTACCTGCAGGTGCGGCCCGACCTCGAGGACCCGCGCAGCACCTACCTCGCGCAGGTCGGCGCGCAGCTCTACCGCCGCGTCCCGGCCGGATCCTCCGCGCTCTTCCATGTCGGCGCGGTGCTCGCCGGACGCCGCCTCAATCCCCCCGAGCCCGGCGTGAAGCCGATGTGCGTTTTCGGCCCGATCCATTACCAGGAACTGCCCGAAGCGTTCATGGATTTCATCGCCAGCCTCACCGGCAAATCGCCGTCGACCACCGGCGCCGGGTCCGAAGGTGCCCTGACCAAGGGGCCGTTCAACGCCCTGCCGCCGATCCACGATCTCAACGCCGCCTTCGTTTCGTATGCGTTGACCGATCTGCCTGTCTATTCGTCCGCCGCCGGCTGGCTCGGGCCCCGCTGCCGCGTCGACCACGACATCAGCCTGCTCGTGCCCGAGATCTGGGCCCGCATGTCCCCCGAGGAGCGCACGCCGCGCTTCCTTATCGATCACGGCTACCTCGAGAAATGCGAGGATTGGACCCACGCCGGCCAGCCCGTCCTCGCCAGCCGCCTCGGCTGGCGCGTGACGTCGCGCTTTGTCCAGACGTTCTGCGGCCGTGTCCTGGGCAATCCCAGCACGCTGTTCGACGAGGACCTGCTCCGGCCCGAACTGCAGGACCGCGCCGTCTTCGCCGAAGGCATGGCCAACATCGTCGGCGCCATGCGGACCGCCGCCGAGTCCTACTTCGCCGACGGCTCCATCCTCCAGGCGGTGCCGCCCCTCGCGGCCTTGTTGCACCTGATGCGCGACGGCGTCTGGCAGGGCTTCACCGCCGCCGACCCGGCGTTCCGGTCCCAGTTCTCCCGGAGCGCGGTGCTCGCCAGCGACTGGTATCGCGCCCGCCTCGTCGCCCAGCAGCACCGCGATGTCGCCCACTGGGAAGCCCGCGCCGAATACCTCGGAAAATTCCTCGCGCGGCCCAATTACAGCGACGTCGCCGCCCGCCTCGCGATCCGCGAGAAGCTCGCCGCCGCCGAGGCCGCCCTCGCCGCGGCCAATGCCCCCGGCTACGTCGATACCCTCGTCGGCACCCTCGGCCTCGATCCCGCCCTCGTGGCCTGATCCATCCTCCCTCGTCTCGGCGCGGACACCCTCCGCGCGCACCGGACACGCCGCCGGTGCGCGCCGCGCCGTCGGACTCGGAACCGCACGCCCCGCGCCCGCGGTCGCGCGGCATTTTCGGTGTCACCCGCAAGCCCGGCATTGCGTCTCGCGCGGTCTCACTTTCTCGTTTCCGCCCTCCCCCATGATCACCCACCCCCGCACCCTCCGGCGCACCGCGGCCACGCTCGCCGCCCTCATCGTCGCGTCCGCGCTGCCCGCACAACCGGCGGCTCCCGCCGGCTCGCCGCCCCCGGCGAAGAAATCGCCGCCGCCCCAGACCCTCATCGATCCGTCGGTGCCGTTCATTCCGACCGACATGTTCGCGGTCCCGGATGATTTCGAGGTCACGCTCTGGTCGCGCACGCCGGATTTCCGCAACCCGTCCAACATGGACATCGATGTCCATGGCCGCATCTGGGTCACCGAGGCCTACAACTACCGTCGTCACAAGGACCGCGATCCCGCCGGCGACCGCATCGTGGTGCTCCAGGACACCGACGGTGACGGCAAGGCCGACAAGAGCCACGTCTTCGTGCAGGAGAAGGAGCTGCTCGCCCCCCTCGGCATCGCCGTCATCGACAACAAGATCATCGTCTCCTGCGCGCCCGACATCATCGTCTACACGGACGTCAACCGCGACCTGAAGTTTGATCCCGCGGTCGACAAGCGCGAGGTGCTGCTCACCGGCTTCGACGGCCGCAACCACGACCACTCGCTGCACTCCGTCACCTTCGGCCCCGACGGCAAATTCTACTTCAACCACGGCAACGCCGGCGCGCTCTTCACCGACAAATCCGGCCGCACCTTCCGCAACGGCAGCCACTACGACCCCGCCAAGAGCGGCGGCGGCATCCCGGTCGGCGAGCGCCGTCCGCCCGACTACGCCGGCGAAAAGAGCGACGACGGCCATGTCTACGTCGGCGGCACCGCGTTCCGCATGAACCCGGACGGCACCAACGTCGAACCGATCGGATTCAATTTCCGCAACAGCTACGAGCAGACCGTCACGTCGTTCGGCGACGTCTTCCACAACGACAACGACGATCCGCCCGCCGCCCGCACCTCGTTCCTCCAGGAATACGGCAACCTCGGCTTCAACTCCCGCGACGGCAAACGCTCCTGGAATGCCGACAAGCGCCCCGGCCAGGTGACGCAGACCGCGGAATGGCGCCAGGATGATCCGGGCACCGTTCCGGCCGGCGACGTTTACGGCAACGGCGCGCCCACCGGCATCGTTTTCTACGAAGGCGACGCCTTCGGCGAAAAGTGGCGCGGCCTCCTGCTGAGCTGCGAAACGTCGCGCAACGTCGTGTTCGGCTACTTCCCGAAACCCGACGGCGCCGGCTACAAGCTCGACCGGATGCAGTTCTTCACCACCAACCGCGACCAGAACCTCGCCGGCATCGACGGCATGCGCGGCGTGCTTCGCGCCGACGATCTCAAGACTTGGTTCCGTCCGTCGGATGTCGCCGTCGGGCCCGATGGCGCCATCTACATCGCCGATTGGTTCGACCCCCGCACCGGCGGCCACGCCGCGCTCGACAGCAGCTTCGCCGGCGCGATCTACCGCATCACCCCGAAGGGCAAAAAGCTGAGCACCCCCAAGCTGGACCTCGCCACCACTGCCGGCCAGATCGCGGCGCTCAAGAGCCCGGCCGTCAATGTGCGCGCCCTCGGCTTCATGAAGCTGAAGGACGCCGGCGCCGCCTCGGTCGCCCCGGTCGCCGCCCTGCTGAAGGACGCCAATCCCTACGTGCGCGGCCGCGCCGTCTTCCTCCTTTCGCAGCTCGGCAAGGAGGGCATCGCTCTCACCGAGGTTCAGCTCAAGAACCCGGATCCGATGATGCGCATCGCCGCCTTCCGCGCGCTGCGCCGGATCAATCATCGGGTGCTCGAGCACGCCAAGACTCTTGCCGCCGATTCGTCGCCCGCCGTCCGGCGCGAGGTTGCGATCGGCCTGCGCGACGCCTCGTTCGACGCCGCCAAGGACATCCTGCTCACGCTCGCCCGAAGCTACGACGGCTCGGACCGCGCCTACCTCGAGGCCTGGGGCACCGGCTGCACCGGCAAGGAAAAGGAAGTCTACGCCGCCCTCGCCGCGCAGGCCCCGGGTGCCGACGCCGCCAAGTGGCCCGCCAGCTACGCGAACCTGATCTGGCGCCTGACACCGGCCGGCGCCGAAAGCGCGTTCGCCGCCCGCGCGACCGCCGCCGGCCTCACCGAGAAGGACCGCGTCGCCGCCGTGACCGCGCTCGGCTTCATTCCCACCAAGGCCGCCGCCAACGCGCTGCTCGACATCGCGCAGAAGGCCAGCGGCCTGACCAAGGCCCACGCCTTCTGGTGGCTCATGAACTACAAGAACTCCCGCTGGCCCGATGCCGGCATCGACGCCGCGCTCAAGTCGCGCGGCCTCTACGATCCGGCTTCGGTGAGCCTGTCGCCCAGCATCGTGCCGGAACCGGCCGCCGCCAAACTCACCGTGGCCGAGGTCATGAAGCTGCAGGGCGACGCCAAGAAGGGCGCCACCACCGCCCAAGCCTGCCTCCTTTGCCACAACATCGCCGGCAAGGGCAACGACTACGGCCCCGCCCTCACCGGCTTCGGCAAGGCCCAGACCGCCGAGGTGGTCATCAACGCCATCGTGAACCCCTCCGCCGAAATCGCCCACGGGTTCGACGGCCAGCAGGTCAACCTGCGCGACGGCGGCCAGATCCACGGACTCATCCTGAGTGCCGGCGATCCGCTGATCGTCCAGTCGATGGGCGGCCTCACGCAGATGGTCCCCGCCGCCAAGATCCGCAACCGGCAGCCGCTCGGCCGCTCGCTCATGCTCAGTGCCGAACAACTCGGCCTGAGTGCCCAGGACGTCGCCGACATCACCGCCTACCTCAAGACGCAGTGACGTCTCCCGCCGGCTGATCCCGGACTTTCGGGCGCGACCGCCAAGGTCGCGCCCTTTTTTCTGCCCGCGTGCGGCGCCGCTCCGACCGGAGCCGCCCCGCGTCGCTCGGTTTCGGGACCTGCGTCAGTCCAGCTTCATCACCCGCAGATTCCGGAAGAGCACCTCTTTCCCGAAGAGCTCCTTGTTCTTCGTCGAGTGCACCTGCAGCCCGAAGAATCCGCGCTTCACCCGCACCGCCTCGTCCTTGTCCACGTAGTCGGCGAGCGGTGCGCCGTTCAGGAAGGTCTTGATGTGCGCGCCGCGCGCCTCGATCCGCACCGTGTTCCATTCGTTCGGCTTCAGCTTGTCGCCGTGCTGCTTGTTCCACGCTTCCTTCGGCGCGCCGTTGTTCGCGCTCGGCTGGAACCAGCCGCGCCGCCCTTCCTCGTAAAGCCCGCCGGTCAACGCCCGCGGCGTCGGGTCGATCTCGAATTGGTAGCCGTAGACGCGCTTCCGCTCCGCGCCGTCCGGCGGAGCGCTGCGGAACTGCACGCCGGAATTGATGCCCGGCGCCGCCTTGAATTCGCACTCGAAAACGAAGTCGCCGAACAGCTCCTCCGTCACGAGAAACGAGTTCATCGGCACGCCCTCCGTCACGGTCCCGACGATCGCGCCGTCCCGCACCGTGAATTTCGCCTCGCCCTGCAGCTGTTTCCAGCCGCGCAGCGATTTCCCGTCGAACAACGGGGTCCACTTGGCCTCGGCGGCCGTGGCGACGCTCGCCGCGCCGGCGAGCATCGAGACAAGAACGAGAAAGGAGCGTCGACGCAGGGTAATCATGACGCCGCCGACACTGGCGCGCGCCGCCGCCGCCCGCAACGTCAAGCTGCGCGCCGCCGGCAGCTCCACGCCGCGAGCATCACGTCCGCGATCGTCGCCACCGCGGCTTCGCT
>JACCDQ011320792.1_pt1 | contig 26407 bp, 23 predicted proteins | sample 7446031 | NCBI WGS metagenome assembly JACCDQ01 (sample SAMN15323442, study PRJNA562643) | freshwater metagenome | isolation source: river surface water | place: USA:Blue River Watershed | collected 2017-08-17 | reverse complement strand
GGCACAAAAAAACCTGAAAAGAACTCTTGGAAGATGATCCGAAGATCGGAAGAGGTAGGAGCTCTTTTCAGGTACCTGCAAGGAAAATAAAACCAGTGTTGAACAATCGTTTTTGCTTCAACAACTTAAAGACGAATGGGTTTGTAAAAGGGTTGGGTAAAAAGTGAAAAAAATTAATTGTTTTTTTTCTTGTCGCTCAAATTCTTGTAAAAAAGTTTCAGTTCTTTCGACTTGGCGTAGTCTACAGCCGTTTTTCCAAAAGCATCTTCTTGTAAATAATTTCCTCCTTTGTTGACAATCAGAATTGCAAAATCCGTTAAATTATTTTTTGTAGCCACATGTAAAACAGTTTGTTGCTCAAAGTTTAACTGTGCATTTAGATCCCATTTGTAGCGTTCCAAGCAAATTTGAATCAACTCGACAGAACCCGTTTGAGCAGCCAGTAAACTGAGTTGTTGCGTTTCTTGTTGCGATAAAATCGCTTCTGGGTATTTATTAATTAAGCTTAGAACCTTGGTTAAATCTTTTGCTTCAATCATAGCATGCAATTGTTGCATTTCCTTGGCACGCTCAACTTCTCGCTTATTCAACTCATCTTTGGTCATCGCACCTTTCGAACGCAAGTATGTTACAATGTCTTGATTGCCTTTTTCAATTGCCACTTCCAATGCATTTTTTGACCAAGTATCTTTCACATACAAATCGGCTTTACTTTCAACTAAGAATTGTACCCAGACCAAATTTCCTTTTTCAATGGCTTCATGTAACAGCGTTTCGCCCATGAAACAAGCGGGCAAATTTACATCAGCTTTGTATTTCACCAAGAAGGCGGCTAGTTCAACATCGTTTTTTTCAAGTGCTGAACATAAGTAAGTTCTGCTCCAATTGTCTTTTGCGTTTGGATCACCTCCATTTTCCAATACATATTGAAGAATTTCCATATCTAAATTATCCGATCGCTGATTGGAACCATCGCGCCCATCCACTTTTGCACCTTTCGAATGCAATAATTTTAGTAATTCTAAATCTCCTGCTTGAATTGCTACAAACGTGAGGTCAGCGCCATTTGTTGTTTTGACACGCACATCAACTCCTTGATTAATCAACTTTAACGCTAAGTTTTTAACTTCCTCATTTCTGTAATAGGAGGAAAGCAAGCCACTCAACAAATTTTTACCATTCTTATTTTTCACAGTGGCATCTGCACCTTTTTCGAGCAATTGGAAAACATGTGACGTATTATCACGAAAAGCCGCTTTCAGTATCACAGTGTTTCCATTTTTATCAGCGTGATTCAGGTTCACCTTTTTCATTAAGTAAATTCCGAAAATTTCAGGAAGTTCACATCGATCCGCATAAAACAAGGCTGTTTCTCCTTCTATGTTTTGAAATTCTAAGTTTTGATTCTCTTCAATTAATTGTGTGATAAATCCAGCATTTGAAGATCGAAATGAAAGCATCAAGGCATTTTCTTTACTGACATTTAGTGAGTTTGGCGACAACCCCAAATGGGTAATGCAATAGTCATAAAGTTCCTTGCGACCATTTTTTGCTGCTAACAAAAGAGCATTGTTACCTTCTAAATCTGTTGAAGTGGCTGAAGCACCTTTTGATATACAATAATCCAACAAGGTTTTATTTCCAGTTTCAGCGCAAATTAAAAAGAGTTCATTGATTTGACGATTCAAGTCGATCAATTGTTTCCCCAAGTCGGTATACTCATACAATGCGGCGTCACGAAAAGCTTCTTTGAGCGGAGAACCAGCTTTTACCAATTCCAAAGCAATGGCATCGTAATGTTCATTTAATGCAATTTCAATGGGTGAGACGTAATGTTTTTTGAAAAGTCCAGTTCTTCTTTTTTGTTCAAAATCAACTGGAAATCCAGCGGAAATTAAGGTTTTCACCATTTCCAAATTATTACTTTCGACTGCAGGAATCATCGCTTCAGAATCGAAGAATTTATAACTTAAAAGTGTTTTCACCCACGCAACATCACCAAATCGAACAGCTTCATAAAAATTTTCGCGTGAAGTTGCACCTTTGGAAATGAGGTACAAAACGATGTCCCGAAAGTCATTGCTCACAGCTATGTCAATCGCATCTGCCTCAAAGCGATCGTCATCATTGATTGGAACACCGCTTTCCACCAATCGCTTTACTTCTTTCAGATTATTTGCTTTTACTGCTGCAATTAGAGGTGTTTCTTGGTCTTCATTTTCATATTGAGAAAATGTAGGAGAAGCGAACAAGAGTAATAAAATAACGGTGATGTGTTTCATGCACAAGATTTTCAAGTGAAAGTTAAAACAAAAAAAAACACCCGCAATAAATACGAGTGCTTCAATATCAGGTTAAAAGTGGATTAATACAATTCCATTTTCAAAGCAGTGCGGTAATCTTTAATTTCCTCACGGTTGATTTTGTGATCAGCATTTTTCAACAAATTCAACAAGTAAAGTAAATTTTCATTGTCTTCGATTTCGATAGGATATTCATTTCCTTCTTCATCTTCTTCGTATTGCGCTTGAACATCGAATGCATTGTTTTCACCAAGGAATTCGTAAGTTAAACGTAGAACTTTTGTCACCAAAGGATCTTGTTCCTTCAATGCATATTCTCTCAATTCTTTTAAATCATCAATCAATTTATCGGCTTCAATTCCTTTTTTCTCAACCTTCTCGATGATTGCGTCTAACTTCTTATTTGCTGCTGCAATTTTCATAATTCAATACGTTTTCAAAAGATAATAAACCCATTTCGGGCTTACTTTCGTATGCAAAGGTAAACATCTTCCGAAATATTTGTACAATTTCGATGAAAACCTGATTATTTTTTCGAAATTTGAATGGAAAGTTGGATTTCTTCTTCGTTTCCACAATTGAAAAGCTATTTTTGTAAAAAACAAACGATTTGTTCGAATTAACTATAAAAGGAATTGTTACAGGCTTTGTCTTAAGCATTATGATTGGCCCTGTCTTTTTTGTAATACTGGAAACGAGTATTCGAAGAGGCGTGAAAGCTGCTCTTGCGCTTGATTTAGGAGTTTTAATCAGTGACCTTGTTTACATTCTTATCGCTTATGTCTTTTATTCAGAGGTTTCTGGATTGATCAATGGAGAAAATAAAGGTCTTCTGAAGTTAATTGGAGGAATCCTTTTCGTTATTTATGGTGCCTTCACTTTTTTCAAGAAACCAAAAGAAGAAAAGGTAGATGAAGTGGGCAATGTTGTTCAAAATTCTACTGACTATTTCATGCTCGCTTTAAAAGGGTTTTTGTTGAACTTCGCTAATCCTTTGGTGATTTTTTATTGGTTCAGTGTGATTACAATGGGTGCAAAAAATTCTGAACATGCAGGAACGAATGAAAACTCAATTCTCTTTTTCCTGGGAGTAATTTTAGTAACATTTTTCTCCTTCGATTTATTGAAAATTCTAGGCGCTAAAAAATTACGTCCTCTCGTAACAGAAAGATTATTAGTCGCTTTGAATCAACTCATTGGAATTGTATTTTTTGGATTTGGTGTATTTTTAGTGATTCAAGGAATTATTGGTAAAGTGTAACAGAACAACTTCTCCAACTTATATTCTTCAAAGAAAAAATAAATGAAAACGATTATCGCTCTTCTTTCGTTGCTTGTTATTTCAACAGTTAACGCTCAAGTAGTACTGAAAGAAAACCTTACGAAAAAAGTCAATTTGTATTGGGATTTCAACAAAACACAACTTCAAGCAACTGGTTCTTACTACAAAGACGACGTTGATGAAACAACGGATAAACACGGAAAATGGTTGTACTACGATCGTTTGGGAGTCTTAGAAGAAGAACGTAATTATTACAAAGAAATGCTTCATGGTCGAGTTCTTCTTTACTACCCAAATAACAAACTGAAGCAAGAAGGATATTTTTACTTGGATCGCCAAGATTCTATCTACAGAGAGTGGTATGAAAACGGTAAGTTATCTGTTGAAGGTTCTTACAAATCGGACAAACCTGTTGGGAAATGGACTTATTATTACTTGGATGGCACAAAAAAATCTGAGGAAGAATTAATTGGCGATGTGAACCATTTAATTTCTTTTTGGAGTGCTGATTCAACGCACAAACAAACAATTATTGACGGAACTGGTACGCTATCAACCTATTACACAACGGGTCGCGAAAAGGAGTGGTACAATTACAAAAATGGCTTGAAAGATGGTCCATTCGAAGAATATAGTAGTTATGGCTACATTACATTGTCTGGATTTTTCAAAGAAGGTCAAAAAGATAGCACGTGGATTTATGCTTATTATACAGGCGACACTGAAAAAATCAGCAACTATAAAAATGGTGTACTTAACGGCGAATACAAGTACTTCTATGACAACGGTCAGCTAAATGTACACGGCTATTACAAAGACGGAAAAAAAGTTGGAAAATGGGTTTGGTACACGAACAAAGGAACGCGTGACATGGAAGGAACCTTTGACAACGATTTGCAAGATGGCGATTGGACGTATTGGCATCCAACTGGTGAAGTTTCATACACTGCGCATTACAAAGAAGGACTGAAAGTTGGACAATGGACGTATTGGTATAAAAACGGTCAAAAATTCAAGGAAGGAACATTTGTCAACGATTTGAAAGATGGTGAATGGCAGACATGGTATGAAAACGGCAATTTGCTCATGAAAGGCACTTACAAGGAAGGTCATGAAGAAGGCGAATGGTTGAACTACTGGGAAAATGGCACCTTGAAGAATAAAACCAATTTCAAAAAAGGAATCATGCATGGAGATTGGTTATCGAATTATCCGAGTGGAAAAGTTAAGACAACGGGTAAATACGACGACAACTTCAAAGTGGGAGAATGGACAGAATACTTTGAAAATGGTAAACCGAAAGACATGGTTACCTACAAAATCTTTAAAGAGAAATCGAAAGTGGATTATGGTTTTATGAAGGACCGTGATCGCATCGACAGTAAAAAAGATGGGCATTCAATTTCTTACTCGAGCAAGGATTTTAAAATGACCGAGGAAGGCGATTATAAAGAAGGGTTAAAAGATGGTGAATGGATTGCTTATTTCCCTGGAGGAAGAAATCCAGCAGTTGTTTCCAACTACAAGAATGGCGAATTAGACGGTACGATGAAACAATACGATCGCAAAGGAAACCTATTGCAAGAAATGGATTACAAAGATGGATTGAAACACGGTCGTTTCCTTGTCTACGATAAAAAAGGAAAAGTGGTGGTTGAGAAAACGTTCGAATTTGGAATGGAAGTCATTAAACGACAAAACAATTCACCAGGAAATTTCTCACCGAAATAGTTTTAAAACAATGCTTGAAGGTTTGTTGTGAATAATTTGATGGCAATTGCCAAAAGAATAATTCCAAATACTTTTTTTAGGATTGCTATTCCGCCTTCACCAAGCAAATTTTCAATGCGTCGTGTCAATTTCAGCACGATGTAAACAATTAAAACATTGATGATAATTGCAATCACAATGTTAATTTCTTGGAATTCCGCTTTGAGAGACACAAGCGTTGTCATTGTTCCTGCTCCTGCAATAATTGGAAAAGCAAGTGGAACAATACTTGCCGTTTTACCAGTCATTTCATCACGAAACAAACGAACACCAAGAATCATTTCCAATGCCATAGCAAAAAGGATAAACGCACCAGCAACAGCAAATGCTTCAATGCTCACGCCAAATAGTTTCAAAATACTTTCTCCAAGAATTAAAAAACCAATCATAATTCCAAACGAAACGAAACTTGTGCGTGCTTCGTGAATAGAGCCAGAAGTTTCTTTTAATTTAATGATGATTGGAACAGATCCTACAATATCGATTACAGCGAATAATACCGTTGTAGCTTTAAAAATCTCTTGCCAATTGAATGCTTTAAAAAATTCCACCATGATTATTCAGCTAAAAGGGTTTTCTCTATTACGACCGGAAAATAGGAATGTTCCAAGTGTTGGATTTTCTGTCTCAACGTTTCAAGCGTATCTTCTTTAGTTACAGAGCAAAAGAATTGTGCAATGTATTGACCTTCATCAAATTGTTCGTTGACCTCATGAATCGTAATACCTGATTGTGCTTCATTGTTTGCGAGAACAGCTCTGTGCACATGATCTCCGTACATGCCTTTTCCACCATAATTCGGCAACAAAGCAGGGTGGATATTCAAAATTTTACCAGCATATTTTGCAATGAAGGGTGCTGGTACCAATTTTAAGTAACCAGCTAAAATGACATGTGTAACTGAATGAGCAGAACACATCATACTAAGGAAATCAGCGTTTAAAGCTTGCTCATTTGAACAATGAACTAAATTAATGGATTTTGATAGCGTAAACTCAATGATTGGTGAATCACTTTTAGTTGTCATGACTAAAACAACTTCAAAACGTTCTTTGTCTGCGAAATAATTAATAATGTTTTTGGCATTACTTCCGGTTCCAGAAACAAACAAAGCCAAGCGTTTTTTTTCCATGTGGCAAAGTTAGAAAGTATCTCTGAGAATCAAAAAGAAACCTTCAAACTTGTCATAAATTCTAGTGATAATTAAGCTGTAAAAAATATTAATCCATGAAAATCAACTTAAAATAGCTATCTTTTCACCTATAATTAATAAAAATAAGGACTTGTAAAAAGGCTTAAACATCTGTTAAACAAGCAAATAGAATACTGAAGAGTGAATTAAATCAGTAATAATTTTGTTTTTTGAAGCATTGTTTTTTTCTTTGCAGCCTGAATTAACCCTTAAAAAGAGAAGAAATGTCTGATATCAAATCAAAAGTAATATCTATTATCGTAGATAAATTGGGTGTTGATGAGAGCGAAGTTACTAACGAAGCGTCTTTCACAAACGATCTAGGAGCTGACTCATTAGATACAGTAGAATTGATTATGGAATTCGAAAAAGAATTCAATATCGCTATTCCAGATGATCAAGCTGAGAACATCCAAACAGTAGGTGATGCGGTTTCTTATATTGAAGAGAACGCTAACTAATTGAAAAGATAGTTATTGTTGAACAAAGAAATTCTTCTATGGAATTAAAAAGAGTCGTTGTTACTGGTATGGGTGCACTTACCCCAATTGGAAACACATTAAGTGAATACTGGGATGCGTTACTAAATGGGAAAAGCGGTGCTGCTCCAATCAAGCAATTCGATGCTTCTTTGTTCAAAACACATTTTGCTTGCGAGGTAAAAAACTTCAATGCTGAAGATTTTATCGATCGTAAAGAAGCAAGAAAATTAGATCAATTTTCGCAGTACGCCCTGGTTTCCGCATCGGAAGCCATGGCGGATTCTGCTTTACTTGAATCAAATCCGAATCTTGACCGCGTTGGTGTGATTTGGGGATCGGGAATTGGTGGTTTAAAAACGTTCCAAGATGAAGCTCAAAATTTCTTCTCTGGTGATGGAACTCCACGTTTCAACCCGTTCTTCATTCCTAAAATGATTGCTGATATTGCAGCTGGTCATATTTCAATTAAATATGGTCTTCGTGGACCAAATTACGTAACTGTTTCTGCATGTGCGTCTTCAACGAACGCAATTATTGATGCATTCAACCTTATTCGTTTGGGTAAAGCTGATGCATTTGTAACTGGTGGTTCTGAAGCAGCGGTGAATGAAATGGGAATGGGTGGTTTTAATGCCTTGAAAGCGCTTTCTACACGTAATGATTCTCCTGAAACTGCTTCTCGTCCATTCGATGTTGATCGTGATGGATTTGTGCTTGGTGAAGGTGCAGGTGCTTTAATTCTTGAAGAATATGAGCATGCAATGAAACGTGGCGCGAAAATTTATGCAGAAGTTATTGGAGGTGGAATGTCTGGTGATGCTTATCACATGACTGCGCCACATCCAGAAGGTTTAGGAGCGAAAAACACAATGCTTGCAGCGTTAGAAGATGCGCACATCGATCCAAGTGCAATTGATTATGTGAATGTACACGGTACATCTACTCCTTTAGGTGATGTTGCAGAAGTGAAAGCAATTCAACAAGTATTTGGAGAACACGCCTACAACTTAAATATCAGTTCAACAAAATCGATGACAGGTCACTTACTTGGTGCTGCTGGAGCTATTGAAGCTATTGCATGTATCATGGCTGTAAAACATGACATCGTTCCTCCAACGATCAACCATTTCACGGATGATCCTGAATTAGATAACAAATTGAATTTTACCTTTAACAAGGCTCAACAGCGCACTGTAAACGTGGCACTTTCAAATACATTTGGATTTGGAGGTCACAATACAAGCGTTATCGTGAAAAAATTTAATGGCTAGTTCCCCTGAAACTCTCATTATTTCCAAAGAAGCGTAGTGAAAGTGAATTAGAATTGATTCGATTCATTTTAAAGCGGTTTGGTTACCGCCCAAAAAATATTGCGTTTTTCATTCAAGCAGTTACACACAAATCGTTAAGTAACACAACGGACGATAGTTCAAATGAACGCCTTGAATTTTTGGGAGATGCAATTCTTGATGCTGTGATTGCTGAATACTTGTATCAACGCTTTCCTAGTGAAGATGAAGGCTATTTAACGAAAATCAAATCAAAAGTTGTAAGCCGAAAAACGCTTGGTGAAATCGCTGAAACGATGGAGTTACGCAACGTAATTCGTTACCACAAAGGACGATCAATTAATTTGGCAACAATCGAAGGGAATGCATTTGAAGCAGTGATGGGAGCGATTTATCTGGATGGTGGTTATGAAGCTGTCAAGAAAAGTATTCAACACCATATCTTCCGAAAATACGTGGATCTAAACCGTATTTTAGAAGAAGAAATCGATTTTAAATCCAAATTATTCATTTGGAGTCAGAAAAAACGATTGAAGCTAGAGTTTCTTGTGATGTCGGAAGAAAACATCGGAGGAGTTTGGAATTATTCAATCATGGTTTCCATCAACGATACAAGTTATGGACGAGGAACGGGAACCTCGAAAAAAATGGCTGAGCAAGCTGCGGCTAAAGAAACACTTGAATTAATGGGCGAGATTTAATCTTTCGTCAAGTAATCCATAAAGCGTTTTAAGATATCATGATTTATTCCAGTAGTATTGGAACAATAAAATCGTGAATAACCTCCATCGATAATAATTCGTCCGTTTAGCCAATTTCCGGATAAAATGAGTGGTTCATCATCAACCCAAGCTTCCACCTTTAATCGATAATCCAAAGGAAATACAACGGTACTATTTCCAGCATCAATTTTCTTTTCATCCGCAATCAGACTTTTGTCGTTTGTTATCGCTTCCTTGGTGGTAAAATTTCCCCACGTTTCTTTCGCGTAAAACAAATTTGTCAACTCTTTACTTTCTGCTTGTAAGGGCCAATTTTCTGATCCAATGTAGATTCCTTTACCGCTTTCTAAAAAAGCAAGAAGTTCTTGTTGATGAGATTCATTCAAGATGGACTCAGCTGATGAGAAAATAAACAAGGCATCGAATGAGGAAAGTGAATCGGGAAAATGGTTGCTGTAAACAACTTCAATCGAATCTTCAATTTCACAAATGGATGAAACATTTCCACAAAAACAAATGCGTATTTGAGCATTCAAACTCAACGAAACAAGTACTGAAACTAAAAGTGTTAAACCATTTTGCATGAAAGAAAATACATTGAATCTACAATTCGGTTCATTTGTAGTAAAAGAATTTTTTTCTTAAATTAGAGTAACTAACAACTTTTACAATGAATAATACTGAACTAGGTGCGTTTGGAGAAGCGCTGGCCGAACGATTTTTAATCAGCAAAGGATTACGGATCATTGATAAAAATGTACGCTTTAAAAAATGGGAAGCTGACATCATTGCTGAGGATGGAGAAAAATTGGTAGTCATCGAAGTGAAAACAAGACAAACTGCTGAAATTGGAGAACCGTGGCGTGCGGTTACGAAAGCTAAACAACGACAAATCATTCAGGTTGCCAATTTTTATGTTTCTCAGCATCAAATTGACAAGGATACACGCTTTGATATTGTTTCAATTGTATACAATTCATATCGCACAAATATTGAGCACATTGAGGATGCTTTTTACCCTTTAGTTTGAAGATAAACTTTTTAGCGTATCTTTGCCCAATAATTCTGCTCGTGATGAACACAAAAAATTCAGGAAGAGATAAGTCGCGTTCAACGCGCACTTCCGACTCAAAAAAATCAAAAGGTACAAGTGCTACCTTTAAGCCTAAGAAAAAAGAGGCTTCTCCATTCAGTAAAGGATTTAAAAAAGAAGATCCAAAAGGAGCTAAGAAATCAACTCCCAAAACTGCTTCAAAAGCTGTTGAAGGAGAAGAAGTGAAGAAAGAAGTTTCTGCACGTGATAAACGTAAATACATCGATTTTAAATCGAAAGTAAAGAAAGGTGATCCACTTCCAAGTTTTAATGAACATGAAATTCGTCTGAACAAATACTTGTCTAATGCAGGAATTTGCTCGCGTCGTGAGGCTGATGTTTTAATTGAAACAGGTGTAATTACAATAAACGGTGAAATTGTTACCGAATTAGGGTATAAAATTAAACCAGGTGATGTTGTTCAATACGACGGTGAAACAATCAATGCCGAAACGAAACGCTATGTCATGTTGAACAAACCAAAAGGATTCATTACAACAATGGATGATCCTTTTGGCCGTAAAACAGTGATGAGTTTGGTGCGTAAAGCATGTCGTGAACGTATATATCCAGTTGGACGCTTGGATCGTGATACAACAGGCTTATTGTTGTTTACAAACGATGGAGATTTAGCGAAAAAATTGACGCATCCAAAGCACAAGGCTTCAAAAATTTACCATGCTGAGTTAAATAAACCAGTGAAAAAGGAGGATTTAGAAAAGTTGATTGAAGGAATTGATTTGGAAGATGGTCGTACAAATTTTGATGTTGCCAAGTTTGTAAAGGACGGGAATCCAAGAGAAGTGGGTGTTGAATTGCACTCAGGCAAGAACAGAATCGTTCGTCGTATGTTTGAAGCTATGGGTTATGAAGTGGTTAAATTAGACCGTGTTCAATTTGCTACATTAACAAAAAAGGATTTACCAAGAGGTTATTTCCGTCATTTAACAGAAAAAGAAGTTGCATTTTTAAAAATGTCATGATGAAGTATATTTTGAGTTGTCTTGTTCTTATCAGCCTACTTGCATCGTGCGGAGGTGACAAACATGAGTCAAAAAATCCAATGTTCACGTATTTCTATGAGGTTGATTCGGTCCCAAAAATTTATTTGTACCGCGATATCGCACATGGATTAGACGAACAATTTCATAGAATTTACGCTGTTACTGATACAAAAGGTGATCACATTATCGTTGAAGTATATGCAACCGATGGTCGAATTTTAGAAGCAATTAACTACAATGTCGATTCGTTGGATGTCATGGATCACATGGTTGTAAACCGTAATCTTGAAAAGACAAAAGCTGAGGTATTTAAAGACAAATTGATTCCAATGAATGATCAGGAAGAAGTTTGGTTCGCTTCCCGTTTCCAAGGATTTTTAGATTCGACTTTGATTCTAAAAGAAATCAAAAGAAAAGTGAGTGGAAAAGAAATTCAACACGATGTATTGGGTGAAAACGTGCCAACGATAATCATGAAAGATAGAATCCGTTTGACCAATTTCAATCCATTTACGAAGAAAGAAAGTGTATTGGAAGGCAATTCAGTCAACTATTTCGCGAAAGGATATGGTTTAGTTGAATGGCACACGCCAGACAAAAAAGTGCATTACAAATTGGAAAAAATTCTAACGGAAAAGGAATTCCTACAAATAATCACTCATTAAAATTAAAGCTCTATGCGCTATTTTGCTTTAACAATTGCTTTGCTTCCCTTGTTTCTTGTTGCACAGAGTAGAAAAACAAAATCATCTGATGCGAAAGGAACTTTTTATGGTTCTGTTGGCTATGATTTGAATTGGTATGCAAAAAATGCAATTAATTTCTCTGGTCCAGGTTACGAATTTAACTTGGATGGAGTAAAAGGAAAAGCAGATAATGCGCTTGATTTTTCGAATCTAGGACAATTGCAATACAGGGCACAGTTTGGCTACATGATTGCAAATAAATGGGGTTTATCGTTCAATTACTCCAAAATGAATTACCGAATTCCAACTGGACAGCCTGTATTGCTTTCAGGTACGATTAACTCAGGTGTTGATACCGTAACTGATTTCAACGGTTCTTACTTAAATCAGTCGTTTACTGTTGATACAGCCACATTCAATTATTCGAATAGAGCGGTAAACTTTTATCACATGGATGCGTCACGAGTTGATACATGGATAGGTGGCGGTAGAAATGATCTGTTGGCTTTGTCGACTGTTTTTTCTTTTGGAGCAGGAGCTGTTGCTACAAAAAACGATTTCTCTTTTGGGGGTAACAAAGATATTGAAACAAGTTCCATGTCCGGATTTGGTTTAACTGCTGGATTGGGTTTGCGGTTCGAATTTTTTAAGTATTTGTTTATTCAACCAACTTTTGGTGCAGGGTATATACAACAATTGCATGTGAATACACGCAGTAATGAACCAAATGCATTGGCAAAACAAAAATATGTTTATACCAATGCTTCTATTTCAATTGGTTTTTTCCTTTACGTTCGTCCAACAAACAGCTGCGATAGCTGCCCACATTGGTAATTAAACTCCTTTTTTCGCTATTCTAAAGTCTATTTTGTAATAGAAAATAGGTAAGAAGCCAAGTTGATTTTTTACTGTGAAAGGATCTAGAGACGGATCTTTTAAGTTTGGAGTATACGCTAAACTCAAAAAGTTTTCCGTGTTGAAAATATTGACTAAATCCAATCCAATTTCATGGGTAACTTTATCAGCATTGAATTTCCAGTTAATTTTAAAATCTGCTCTAAAATAATCTCTGAATTTTCGTTCATTGTATAATGAGTCCATGAAAATTACTTCGTTATATAAACTGGATAAAACCGGGTCTGCATATCCATAGCGCTTACCCCCAGCCAGTGTTACTTTCATTCCAAGAGATAAAGTTTGTTTGCTATTTAATTTAAACTCTTTTCCAGCAAGGAAATTGGTAACATATGTTCCGTTGTATGATGTATTTCGTTCAATACCATCACTTCCTGTATATTTTGAATCATACAAACATCCTGAGAACAAGAAGAAGAATGATTTGTCGAAGAATTTCTGAACCGTAAGTTCAATCCCATAATTGTGACCAGTTCCTGTATTTTTCAATGAATCCGGGAAGAAACGAGCAAACCCTCCACCCATGTTTATCAATGAGAACGAAGAAGGTGTTACTGTTACAGGAATATTGTACAGATATTGATAATAGACTTCTGTACGCACGTTGAAACCTTTGTCAAACGCTTTTTCATAACCAACACCCGTGTGTAAGCTACGCGAGAAGTCCATGTTTTTGTTGTGGTAAATTTTGTTTCCTGCGTTGTCTAATTTATGATAAGTATACGTGTAAAGTGGTTGCATTGAACTGTGCATTCCTGCTCCAGCGAAAACAGCTTGACCTTTATTCATTTTCAATTTCCAACCCAAACGAGGCTCAACATAACTAAAGCTGTTGCTCAAAGAGAAATATTGGCTGTGTAAGCCAGCTGTGAAGTCCATTTTATCAGAAATACGGTATTTCCATTGAATAAAAGGTTGAATCATAACAGCAGAGCCTTTGTAGTCCCAACGAATCACAAAATTGGTGTCAGTTACCAAGATGCGCGCAGAATCCAATTGATTCATATACATCATGTCAACATTAATACCTGCTTTGATTAAATGCTGTTTATTGATTTTGTGGTTAATACTAAAAAATCCAGAAACTTTAGTTGTTCCAAATTTATAGCCCATTAACGGATATATTGAATCAACGCGTATTGTAATATTATCTGGTTCTAAAGAACGAATTAGATAATCGTGATTTGCGTGTTGTTCATCATAGGAAAGCGCTAACGTTGAAGCGATATATGTTTTTTCGTTCAATGATTTCTTATAACTTAAACCTGTAACACCCATTGATGTTCCAAAGTACTGATCGCGATCTCCTTCACCATAAAATTCTTCAGAGTATTTTTTTTGTTCTGAGATTAAAATTGAAATCGAACTTTTTCCACCCATTCCATAAAATGAGAAAGCGCCGCCTTTTTTAGTCAGAAAATTAAACTTAAATGCAGCGTCACCATACACAGGAACAGCGTCTGTTCCCAATTGAATGCCAATTTTTTGAAACAAACTTAAGGTAGAATAACGTCCCATTACCAAGTAACTTGAGCGCCCGCTTTTACTCATTGGACCTTCCGCCAAGAATTCAGTACCTAAAAACCCGAATTGGCCTGTGAACTCATGACGGTTTGTATTCCCATTTCTTAATTTTAAATCAAAAATACCCGATGTACTATTCCCATATTCAGCAGGGAAAGCACTCATGAAGAAATCTGAATTCCCTAAAATTTTGTTGTTGATGATTGAAACTGGTCCACCCGTACTACCTGAAATTGCAAAATGCGAAGGATTTGGGATATCAATACCCTCAACTTTATAAACAACACCTAATGGTGAATTTCCACGAATAATGATATCGTTTCTTGAGTCATCCGCTCCTTGTACACCCGCAAAATTGGAAGCCATACGAGCTGGGTCCATTCGTGATCCTGGATAACGATTTGTTTCTTCAACACTGAATTGTTGCGCAGAAATCAAAGCCATTTCATTGATTACGGCACCTTTACGTCGCGCTGTAACTTTCACTTCAGGTTGTTCGATGATACGTTCTGATAATGGAATGTTGGCAATTGCTTCTTTTCCAGAATTGACCTCAAGGGTAATTGTTTTTAAGTCGTAGGTTGAGTAATAAACGGTTAATTGATATTTTCCAACTGGAACATTATCAATTCGGAAAGCTCCTTCTTCGTTTGATAAAGCTTGAAATTTATTCAAGGAATCATCGGAAAGCATTGTGATTTTAGCACCGATAATTTGAAAATTTGTTTCACTGTCGTAGATTTTACCACGAACGGTTTGTTTAGGTTGAGCAAAGCTGAAAAATGTGGTCAATAGAGTGGTTAGTAATAAAAGACCTTGTTTCATAAACTTATTTTATTGATAACTAAATTAATTTGTTGCTTTATTGTATTCTTCTACTGTCCAATCTTTCTTGTAGACTTCTTTAAAAACGAACAGATTTAATGCGTTAAAGTGCAAGTTTCGCACATTTGAATAGACAATTTGAATATCTCCACTGTACCACAGAGGGATAAATGGAGGATCTTGCATCAAGACCTTCTCTGCTTTCGAATAATAGGAAAGAGCTTGTGTTTTCTTTGAACTATTTTTTGCTTGCTCAAACAACAAGTCAAACACAGAATTCACATAACGTGATTGATTAATTCGAGAAGGTTCTTCTTTCGTTAAAGGCACATTTTTACCATAGAAATTCACAAGGAAAGTCTCAGGATTTGCGTAATCACCTGCCCAAGCACTTCTAAAAATATCACCTCTACAATAGTTTGCATCCTCGTCTTTTTGATCGAACGTTGAACCATCAATATTCACATTAATGTTCAAGACCTGAAATATTTGTTGAGCAAATTCATCAGCAATGGCCGAATTTATGTCATCAATATTAAAACGTAGATTAACCGACCCAAATCCTTTTCCATTTGGATATCCAGCTTCTGCAAGTAGTTGACGCGCTTTTTCAGGATTGTATTCGTATGCATTTGCTTTTACACCATTGAAATCATAGCCTTTAAAGATGTTTGAAATTGGAGGTACAATTCCGTAGTTCCCCATTTCATAGTATTGATTTCTAAGTACATCATGCCCCAACTTTTCCTTATTAATTGCATAATTGAATGCTTGACGAACTTTTACGTTTGCAAAGCGCGGATCAGTCATGTTGAAGAAATAATAATTGGTCATCAACAAGGGATTATTGTACATCACAAAAAGGGGTGGTTTAGAATTGAAGTCTTTTATTCTTCCTTCTAACATTTTTGTAATTCTACTTGTAGGTAAACCTAAAATTAAATCGGTTTGGTGATTTTCAAACATTTCCAATTGATCCAATTTTCGATTTTGGAAATAAAAAGTCATACTATCCAAATAAGGCAAAGCATTACCTTCTGCATCTACTTCGTAATAATCTTCATTGCGCACCAAAATCATTTTCGGTGGATTTCCTTGTGTAAACGAAGCAAGTTTGAATGGTCCAGTGCCAATCATTTCTTGAGCATCTTGTGTTTCTTTCAATTTCGAAGAAGTAATTGATGCGCAGATATTAGCGAGTTTATTCAAGAAATTTTCGTCCTTTTGAATGAGTGTAATTTTCACTTTGTTTCCTTCAACTTTTAACCCTGAAATTTCTTTTGATTTACCTTCAAAAAACTCATTTGCTCCGAGTAAAACATCTTTGTACAAAAATGAGAAGGCGTGCGGTGCTTGGCCAGCCTCATTTTTTGTACATGCCATTTCGATGGAATACTTAACATCCTCAACTGTCAACAATCGATCTTCTTTATTCGTTAACTTTTCTGAAGAGTGAAAGTAAACATCGTTACGAATTTCAAATTCGTAGTTGAGTCCGTCATCACTAATTTTCCATTTTGATGCTATCTGAGGTTGAATCTTTAAATCCTTTGGATCCATCGAAACAAGACCTTCCATTACTTGGGAGAGAACTGCTGCCGAATAATAGTCGCTTACATCTCTTGGAACATAAGTAGATGGTTCATTTTCAATGGACATTGCAATTGCGCCTCCTGCGAATTCAAATTGCTTTTTCGAATCTGAAGAACACGAATAAATGAATGCAGATAACGCGAAGAATAATATTAAATTTCTCATAATGAATAGCAATACTCTAATCACAAGATTAATAAAAAACTTTGAACTATCGCAGGGGTTTGTTTATTTCACCCGAAAAAATGAGCAAAATAGCCCGATTCAAGTGTTATTTGTCACATTCAAATTTTGGCTAAACTTATTTTACCAAAAAATTAACACTTATCTTCCGAAAAATGAGTGGATTTGTTTGTTTTATAAAAAAAATGCTATTAATATTGCGTAATAATTTTTGAAAACCCACTGTTATACTGCAGTTCAATGAGAATATTTTTTAGTCTATTGTTTCTTAGCTTTTTAAGTACATTCGTATTTGGCGAAAATTTGTCAATCGAAGGAACTTATCAAGGTAAAAATCTATATGTTCAAAACCCAATGGATGACGATGGCTTTGGATATTGTGCTACAAAAGTTACTGTGAACGGAGATGTAATGCCTGGTGGGACAAACATGGGAGCTTTTGAAATCGATTTTGCAAATTTCAATATCGCCATAGGAGAACCTGTTTTTATTGTGATCGAACATCACGAAGGTTGTAAACCAAAAATTTTAAACCCTGAAGTTTTATTGCCAAGAAGTACTTTTGTTGTTTCTGCTATTAACGTAACATCAACGGGAAAACTAACTTGGACAACGACTGGAGAACAAGGAAAGTTACCGTATGTTGTTGAACAATACCGTTGGAACAAATGGGTTACTATCGGTGAAGTTCAAGGTAAGGGAACAAGCGGATCTAATTCTTACGAATTTGCTGTAACACCTCATTCTGGAGAAAATACAGTTCGCGTAGTTCAAATTGATCACTCAGGACAAAAAAGAACATCTAAAGAAGTTAAGTTTACATCGAGCGTTGCTGTTGTAACGAAAAGTCCTGCAAAAGTGAAAGATGTTATTAATTTCTCAGCGAACGGTGCTCCGGTTGAAACACGATACGAAATTTACGATGCTTATGGAAACATCGTGAAAAAAGGTGTTGGATCATCAGTAAATTGTCAAAACTTATTGAGTGGTGCATATTACATCAATTTTGACAATGTCAATGAGAAATTTATCAAGAACTAATTGATTTTATATAATTCATAACCTGAAGTTTACTTCAGGTTTTTTTTTGTCTATATGTTACGAAAAATTGAACATCTTGGGATTGCTGTAAAAAGCATAGAAGAATCACTTAAAACCTTCGAAACACTTTTAGGAAGCAACTGCTATAAAATAGAAGAAGTAGCTTCGGAGGGAGTGAAAACTGCATTCATTCAAATTGGCGAATCGAAAATTGAATTGTTAGAGGCAACAAATGCTGATTCTCCAATTGCAAAATATTTGGATAAAAAAGGACCCGGTATTCACCACATCGCTTTTGATGTTGAAAATATCGATGCTGAAATCGAACGATTGACCAATGAAGGTTTTACTTTAATTCACACTTCACCAAAAGAGGGTGCCGATAATAAACTAATTGCATTTTTACATCCAAAATCAACTGAGAGTATTCTTGTTGAATTGTGTCAGGAAAAGAGTTGATATAAATCTTCTGGATTTGTCAAATGATGGGTTAATAGTCCAAGCGTTTTAGCGCCTTCGATGTGTTGAATTGAGTCGTCAACGAAAAGTGTTTTTTCTGGTATTAAACCGTTTGTTTGACAAACAAAATCAAATATTTCTTTATTCGGTTTACGTAAGTGTATTTCATGTGAAAAATACAGTTGTGTGAAGTAGTGTTCCATTGGTAAGTTAGTCACTTTAGCAAACTCACGCTTAACAACAGGTACATGAAGTTCATTTGTGTTACTCAACAAATAAACTGGATACTTTTGCTTAAGTGATTCAAGGAGTTCTAGTTTTTTTGCAGGCACATCAAGTATCATAGCATTCCAGGCATGTACAACTTTATTTGGAGTTGTACCAGGTTTCAGATAAGGTAAAAGACTATTGACAAATCGCTGAGAGGAAATTTTGCCCGTTTCGAAATCGTCAAATAAGTTTGTTTGTGCTGCTTGCGAATAAACTGAATTGAAATCAGTCATCCCCAATGCTTCAAATGCATGGATTGTTTTTGAGTAATCCAAATTAATGATAACTCCTCCTAAATCTAAAATCACTGCTTCGAATTCCATGCTGCAAATAAATAAAAAAAGGATGAGAAAAATCCCATCCTTTTCCTATAACTAAGGTTATCTTATTTTTTGTTTAAACTCAAGTTCAAATCAAATGAAATTGTAGGCAAAACGTGCTCAGTTGATCCTGGCTCAGGTTGCATTCCTTTCATGTTCAATTTAGAAAAGTCAACATCGAATTTTCCTTTGATAGTTGCTTTTTTGTCATCAGAAGTTAATTTAACCGCGATGTCTTGTTTCAACTCAACGCCTCTTACATTAATTGTAGTAGCTAATTTTCCATTTTCATATCCGTCAACTGTTACGTTAACTTCAGGGAAATCAGCGACAAAGAAAAATGCGGTATCTTTTAAGTGACCAACCAACATTGGTAATTTGTCTGCAGGAACGTTTGGATCTTTTGAATCAATTGAGTTCATGTCAATTTTGAATGATCCACCAACTAATTTGTCTCCTTCCATTTCAATTGAACCTTCAGTTACATTAACTGTTCCAACGTGGAAATACTGAGGATTTTTACTTCCTGTCCACTCCAAAGATGATGCTTTTGCATCTAATGAATAAGTTACTTTCTCTGCTGCCTCTTCTTCAGATGCACCACAAGAAACCAATGAAATTGCAGCAGCTGCAACGAATAATAAGTTAAATGCTTTCATATGTTTTATTTTTTTTGACAAATATACAAAAATAAATATACCATGGTAAATAAAACCATGAAATATTTTAAAATTCTTCAAAAAACTTAAAAATGTGTACTTTCGAAAGAAAAAAATGAAACTTTTCCTTGATTCAAATTCATACATAGATACGAGCAAACCAGTTGATATTTCACTTCCAATGGAAGCAAGTAAAGAGAATGTGAGTGCATGGTACGTGGATCCTCCGGTCATTGAACCAGTGCGAGCAAATGGATTTTTGGGATCTGTAAAAGAAGGGGGATCGGTAAATTTCAGAAATATTTTTTTTAATCCTCATGGTCATGGAACGCACACGGAGTGTTTAGGACATATAACAGAAGAAGTTTATTCTGTAAATGAAACGTTAAAAGAATTTATCTGCAAGGCTCAATTGATTACGGTCGAACCAAGAAAAGTTTGGAACGAAACTGAACAAGTTGAGGATTTGATCATTTTTGCAGATCAACTTTCATTATCAGACAAGGAAATTGAAGCGTTAATTATTCGCACTGTTCCCAATGATAAAGGAAAACAACACAAAAATTATTCAGCAACTAATCCTCCATTTTTGGATTTAGGCATTTTAACGGAATTGGAACGAAAAGGAATAAAGCATTTGTTAATTGATGTTCCTTCAGTTGATCGAGAATCGGATGGTGGAGCCTTGGCTTTTCATCATGGATTCTGGAAAGTTCCTGAAAATCCTCAGTTTGACAAAACGATAACAGAACTTATCTATGTGGACGATAGTATTCAAGATGATGTTTATGTTTTGGAAATGCAAATGGCACCGTTTGTTAATGATGCATCACCATCTCGGCCTGTACTTTACAAGATTGAAAATGATAATTTATAAAACTAAAAAAGGTCAACTGCAAGTTGACCTTTTTTAAATGTTAGTAGTAAGTTAATTCTCATTAGTAGTAACAACAAACTTCCAAAGTAGTATGATGGAAGCGGAAATGTTGAATAAAAAAACAGGTTATTTCTTAGGAGTAATAAATTACTAACTATGAAGATTTAAGAAAGACAAAAGAACTGTTATACTCTTTAATCAAACTAGAAAATGAAAACTGCCTCTCCAAGCAGCGCGTCAATCTCAAACCATTTCAAAGCGAACCTAAGAAGATAACCTGGTTTTTTTCTCCTTATTTCTTGAATCAAACATACAGACTTAATTCCACAAAAAATGGCGAAATGAATATTTCGCCATAATGAGTGAACAAATGTCCAATATGAATTATTTTAAGTCTAGAGATTCTCTAATATTTTAAAGAAAATATCGCGTTTAGCAGGAGAAAGCGGAACTTCAGAACCATCTTTCATAACTACAGAACCGCCGTTACCTTTATCATAGCGATCAACGTAGTCTAAGTTAATTAAGTGAGATTGTTGCACGCGCAAGAAATTGTGTGAAGAAAGCAATGTTTCGTATTCCTTCAAGGTTTTTGAAACAAGGATTTTCTTTCCACCTACAAGGAAGAAAGAAGTGTAATTACGATCTGCTTCACAACGGATAATTTCATGAAGTTCAACCACATAAACACTTTCTTGTGTCTTTAAGACCAAACGTCGTTTTTGATTCGGTTGAATGTTGTTTTGCAAGGCGTCAAACTGACTGTCTTCTTTCTTGTCATCAACTGCTTGAATTGCACGTTCAACCGCCGCTCTTAATTCAGAAGGATCAATTGGTTTTAACAAATAATCCAAGGCACTGAATTTAATTGCTTTGATCGCGAATTCTTCGTGAGCCGTAATAAAAACGACTTCAAAATTTTTATTCTTAACAGAACGAAGTACATCAAAACCAGTTCCATCCGGCATTTGAATGTCCAGAAAAACAATGTCTGGTTTGATTTCTTCAATGGCTTTTATCCCAGATTGTACATTCTCTCCAGCAGGAATTGCTTCAATGTCAAATCCAAATGACGTAATCATTTTTGCGATTAACTCACGTGTGCGGTTTTCATCGTCAATAATCAAAGCTTTTTTCATGTGTCAAGAGATTTAGGGTTGTCTTCTTTGTACGGTAACGAAATTAATACTTTTGTCCCGGTTTCCAATTTTTTATTGTAATCTTCTATGATCAAAAATCCTTCAGTACGGTATTTTTTATTCAGATTATCAATACGTTCCTTCGTAATTTTCATTGCCATCGATTTATGGGCCTTACTTTTCTTATTCATTTCAGCGCCTTTTCTTCCAATGCCATTGTCCTCAATTAAAATTTGAAGCATTTCATCGACTTTGTTAAAAGTAACATTGATAAATCCGCCTTCGATCGTATGTAATTGCCCATGTTCAATTGCATTTTCAATAAACGGTTGCGTAATCATAGGCGGAATCATTGCATATTCGCTACTGATTTCAGATGAAACATCAATTTTAAATTCAAAACGATCCTCAAAGCGCAATTTTTGTGTTTCCAAATATTTTTGAAGAATCTCAATTTCAGTCTGAATCGGAATAAATTCTTTCGGAGAGTTTTCTAAGATCAATCGCATCAAACGTGAAAAGTTAACCAAGAATTTTGATGAATTCACGGTATCATTTTCATAAATGTAACTTTGTATTACACTCATGGCATTGAAGACGAAATGTGGATTCATTTGTGTTCTCAGCAGGGTTTGGGACATTTCTGCCTCGCGCTGTTGTTGCTTAATTTTCGTTTGATTCCAGCGATAGAAACCAATAATACCAGCCAATACAATGATAATCAAGAAGGCAAAAATGATATACATCTGGAAATTGTTCCTTAATTGACTATTTTCCAATTTTGTTGATGTTAAGGCGCGTTCTTGTTGCTGACGTTCGAGGGAATCTCCTTGTAAACTAATCAAACGCTCTCGTTGTTCCGAGCGGTACAACTCACTTAACTCAGCAATTTTTGTCGCCGCTTGAACGGTGGTATTGCTATCCAAATAATCCAAATAAAGTTGAAGATAGCGCAATGATTCTTTGGTATTTCCAACGTCTTTGTAAACACTTGACATTACGCGATACGTATTGTAAATCTGATTTTTAGAACCAAACTGTTCACGAATTTCGATGGAACGTTGCAAATAATTGAGGGCATTCGCATATTTCTTTTGTTTCTGGAAAATCGTTCCAACATTGTGATATACACCTGCAATTTTCTCCTTATTTCCAGTTGATTCATACAAGACCAAGGCCTGATTGAAATTACTCGATGCTTGCGCGTATTTTTTTTGCTCGCGATAAATAATTCCCAAGTTATTGTGCGCTTCACCTAAACCATTTAAGTCATTCAATTGAGTCAACAAATCGATTGCTTTCTCCGTGTTTTCAATCGCTTTTTTGTATTCCTTCCGATCAAAATATACTGTTCCAAGATTTGAAAGTGCTAAACCCATTTGTCGCCGATCGACAATTTTTTTAGCATAATCATACGATTGCTTGAAGTAATATTCAGCGTCATCCAAGTTCAAAATGATACGCTGCGACTGACCTAATTCACGATTGTATTTGGCAAGCTGATAAATATTGTTCGTCTCGGAAGCCATCTCCAAGGCCAAAATGTTTTTTGCAACGCTTAACTCTACTTGACCGAAATAATCATAAATGCGTGCCTGTGTATTGAAACTTTCGGAAAGAATATTTTTATTGGAAGTTCGCCGTGCATATTGAATGGCTTGATCGGTATAAAATAAGGCAGAATCTTTGTTGTTCTGGAACATAAAATTCAAGGCCAAATAGTTATTTGTTTCCGCAATTTTAGCATTGTTTCGCTTTCGTTTTGCTAAACGTTGGGCATAATTTAAATAGAATTTCGCGGTTTCAAATTCCAACGAATAACTGTGGTAATAACCAAGATGACGGTAAATTTTAAATGTTACTTCGTCGGATGGAATGCGATTCAAAAAGGGCTGACACGCCAAAATATCCCTGAAATATTCATCCTGATTTCCTAGAATTTCATTCACCTCAGCGCTGTACATCAAAGCTGCAAAACGCAATGAATCATCAAAAACACGACTCTTTTGTAGCAAAACATGCGTCATTGAATCAGCTCGGAAAATATTATTTGTTTTGTAATACTCTCCTAATGAAAGCATGCGCAAGAACTTCTTCGTGTCGTTTTTCTCACGTTTGATGGTTTCGATTAATTGTTTCTCACGAGAATTTTGTCCGTATGAAAAGTTTGGATTCAGCCAAAGCAAAATCAACAGGAAAAACAAGGATGTGAACGACTTAAATTTCATTTGAAGTTTAAAAATAGTATTTTGATTGGAAAACACAATTATTATTCGCTTCAAGCATTTGATAGCTTTAAAATTGAGTAAAAATTGCCACTTTCTTTTTCCCACCATTTCTTTATCTTTGCACCTTCGTAAATAAGAAGAAACGCATGGAATACAATTTTCGCGATATTGAAAATAACTGGAGAAAGTTTTGGGCTGAAAACAAAACATTCAAAGTAACTGAAGATACTTCAAAACCAAAATACTATGTTTTAGACATGTTTCCTTATCCTTCAGGTGCTGGATTACATGTTGGACATCCACTTGGCTATATTGCATCTGATATCTATGCGCGCTACAAGCGTTTGCAAGGATTTAATGTTTTGCATCCAATGGGTTACGATTCTTTTGGTCTTCCAGCCGAACAATATGCGATTCAAACGGGTCAACATCCTGCAATTACGACAGAAGAAAACATCGCTCGTTACCGCGATCAATTGGATAAAATTGGATTCTCTTACGATTGGGATCGCGAGGTACGCACTTCGTCTCCTGAATATTACAAATGGACGCAATGGATTTTTAAACAATTATTCGATTGCTACTACGATAACACAAGCAACAAAGCAGAACGAATTTCTAAATTGGTTGAAGCGTTTGAAGCAAATGGAAACGCCGAGATAAACGCTGTTTCTGATTGCGAAACGATTTTTACAGCAGCCGAATGGAAAGCCTTCGATGAGCGAAAAAAAGAAGAAGTTTTACAAGAATATCGCTTGGCTTATCTAGCAGATAGCTGGGTAAACTGGTGTCCAGCATTAGGAACTGTTTTAGCGAATGATGAAGTCGTAAATGGTGTTTCTGAGCGCGGTGGTCATCCGGTAGAACAAAAATTAATGCGTCAATGGTCGATGCGAATCAAAGCATATGCTGAACGTTTATTGACTGGTTTGGAAACGGTTGATTGGACAGATTCGATCAAAGACCAACAACGCAATTGGATTGGAAAATCACAAGGATGTTCACTTTTCTTCCCTCTTTGGAGGGGGAATGAGGGAGAGTTTAATGACTCAACGGCGACTGAGGCTCTCGAAGGCGCCATTGAAGTATTTACGACTCGTCCTGATACAGTTTACGGTGTTTCCTTCATGGTTCTTGCACCAGAACATCCATTTGTGGATCAAATCACAACAGCTGAATATGCAGAAGGCGTTGCGAATTACAAAAAAGAAGCATCGCTTAAATCAGAGCGCGATCGTCAAGCAGATGTGAAAAACATTACCGGACAATTCACAGGTGCTTTTGCTATTCATCCTTTTACAGGTGAAAAAGTGCAAATTTGGATTGGTGATTACGTCTTGGCTTCTTATGGAACAGGTGCTGTAATGGCCGTTCCGTGTGGCGATCAACGCGATTACGATTTTGCGAAACATTTCAACTTAGAAATCAAGAATATTTTTGCTAATGTCGATATTTCGGAAGCGGCTTACACTGAAAAAGATGCTGTAATTGCGAATTCTGGTTTCTTGAATGGCTTGGATGCAAAAACGGCGATGAAAAAAGCCATTGAAGCAATCGAAGCAAAAGGATTAGGGAAAGGAAAAACAAATTACCGTTTGCGCGATGCTGTTTTCAGCCGTCAACGTTATTGGGGCGAACCATTCCCGGTGTATTTTGAAAACGAATTACCAAAATTGGTAAACGACGATCAATTACCGATTCGTTTGCCGGAAGTCGATAAATACTTGCCGACAGAAGCTGGTGAACCACCGTTAGCCCGCGCAACAAAAGAAGCGTGGAAAGAACAGTTCCAAGGCGATCGAATGGATTACAATACAATGCCAGGTTGGGCTGGAAGCTCTTGGTACTTCTTGCGCTACATGGATCCAAAAAATGAAGCGGAATTCGTTTCAAAAGAAAAAGCAGATTACTGGAAACAGGTCGATTTATACATCGGTGGTTCGGAGCACGCAACAGGGCATTTGTTGTACGCACGTTTCTGGACAAAATTCTTGTTCGACCAAGGCTACATTTCATTTGATGAGCCCTTTGCAAAAATGATCAACCAAGGGATGATTTTGGGAAGAAGTAGTTTTGTGTATCGACTTAAATTTAATTATGAGAATCAAGATAAATTTGTTTTTGTTTCTAAAAACATGCTTGACACAAAGGCATTTACTGCAGAACTTTCAAAAAAATATCCAAATTCAAGCTTGAATTTTAATTTAGGAGATGTAGCTTCTATTCATGCTGACATTTCATTAGTCGACAATGATAAATTGGACATCGAAGCCTTTAAAGCATGGAGAACTGAATTTGCAACTGCTGAATTCATTCGTGAAGAAGATGGTTCATATATCTGCGGTAATGAAGTAGAAAAAATGTCCAAATCCAAATTCAACGTTCAAACACCAGATGAATTGGTCGAGAAATTTGGAGCAGATACCTTGCGTATGTACGAAATGTTCTTGGGTCCATTGGAACAAAGTAAACCGTGGGACACGAAAGGAATCAATGGAGTACATAATTTCTTGCGTAAATTATGGCGTTTGTTCAACATCGATGAAAATGG
>JACCDQ010091311.1_pt1 | contig 26436 bp, 24 predicted proteins | sample 7446031 | NCBI WGS metagenome assembly JACCDQ01 (sample SAMN15323442, study PRJNA562643) | freshwater metagenome | isolation source: river surface water | place: USA:Blue River Watershed | collected 2017-08-17 | reverse complement strand
TAGGGAAGAAGGATGCTGCGGCTTTGCGTAATGCAGGCCTAGTTCCTTGTGTGCTTTACGGTCAAGGTGAGCAAACTCACTTCGCAGTAAAGCGAACAGCAATTGACAAAATCGTTTTTTCTCCTGAAGTATTTCAGGTTGCCCTCGACATCGAAGGTAAAAAAGCGGTGGGTATCATTCGCGAGTTGCAACAACACCCAACCAAAGACACCATTCAACACGTTGACTTCTACGAACTCGATGAAAACAAAGAAGTTCGTGTCAAATTGCCAGTGCGCATCACAGGATCTTCTCGTGGTGTAATGGCTGGTGGTAAACTCATGACAGTTTTCCGTCAATTGCAGTGTGTTGGTTTGCCAAGCGCATTGCCAGATGCAATTACTTTGGATATTACCAAACTCCGTATTGGTCAGTCTATCCGCGTAAGCAGCATCGAAATCCCTGGCGTACAATTCCTAGACCCTGCTAACGCAGTAGTTGTTGCCGTCAAAATGGCTCGTGGCGCTGTCAAAGGTGCTGACGCCGGAGACGACGAGGACGAGGACGAAGAAGCATAGTCTTTATTTACATCAAATTAAGAACCGCCCTAGTGGCGGTTTTTTTTTGTCACTTTTCTTCTTTAATTTCGTTCACTTAGATATGGCCAGCCCTAGAACCCTCATCATTATTCCAACCTATAACGAACGCGAAAACATTTCCAAAATGATTTCGGCAGTTATGGAGCTGCAACAGGGTTACCATATCCTCTTCATCGACGACAACTCCCCCGACGGCACAGCCGCTCAAATTGAAGCACTTATGGAAAAGTTTCCTTCCGTTTTCTTAGAAAAGCGACCAGGGAAATTAGGACTCGGCACCGCCTACATCCATGGCTTCAAATGGGCCCTAAACCGCGACTACACCTACATCATCGAGATGGACTGCGACTTCTCGCACAATCCAAAAGACCTACCCCGCTTGGTCAAAGCATGTGAAGACGGCGCTGATTGCGCAATTGGTTCGCGTTATGTGCGCGGCGGCAAAGTCAGAAATTGGCCGCTCAAACGCATCCTCATGAGCTATTTTGCCAGCGTTTATGTACGGCTTATTCTTTTGCTCAATATCAAAGACACAACCGCAGGCTTTAAATGTTACCGCAACAAAGTGCTCGAGCAAATACCCCTTGATCTAATTCCTTTTAAAGGCTATGCATTTCAAATTTGTATGAAATATGCAGCAGTTCAGTTAGGTTTTAAAGTGAAAGAAATTCCGATCACTTTTATTGACCGCGTTGTGGGCGAATCAAAAATGAGCAAAGGTATTTTCAAAGAAGCTTTTTTTGGTGTTTGGCAAATGCGCAAAATGAAATGGAAATAATACAACAATGAAAACGATCATTAAGAACGGTACTATCATCAATGAAGGCAAAAGATTTACAGCCGACATACTTATTTCTAAGGGCAGAATCGAAAAAATTGCAGACCAAATAGCACTCCATGAGCAGGTGCAAGAAATCGATGCAAGTGGCCTATTCATTTTACCCGGTTGCATAGACGACCAAGTTCATTTTCGCGAGCCAGGGCTAACCCACAAGGGCAATATCTATACTGAATCACGCGCTGCAGTCGCCGGAGGCATCACCAGCTTCATGGAAATGCCCAACACAGTACCCAACGCGCTCACCCAACAATTACTCGAAGACAAATACCAAATTGCTGCCCAAAACGCAATTGCCAACTACTCCTTTTTTATGGGGGCCTCCAATGACAACTTAGAAGAAGTGCTGCGCACTGACACTTCTAAAATTTGCGGCGTAAAGGTTTTTATGGGGTCTTCTACAGGCAATATGCTCGTCGACAAAGAAAGTGTCTTAGAGGGCTTGTTTTCACGCGTGGGTGCGCTCATTGCCACGCACTGCGAAGACGAAACTACCGTTAGAGCCAATTTAGCAGCATTTCAAGAAAAATACGGCGAGTCCATACCCGTAAGTGCACATCCGCTTATCCGCAGCGAAGAAGCTTGCTATTTATCTTCTTCAAAAGCCGTTGCGCTGGCAAAAAAACATGGTGCCCGACTGCATGTTCTTCATATTTCAACGGCAAAAGAAACGCACTTATTCGACAACACCCTTCCGCTCGATCAAAAGAAAATTACGGCAGAAGCGTGTATCCATCATTTATGGTTCAGCGATGCAGACTATGCTTCAAAGGGCAACCTCATCAAGTGGAACCCCGCGGTTAAAACCGCTTTCGACAGAGAAGGTATCTGGGAAGCGCTTCTAGATGACCGTATTGATGTCGTTGCCACAGACCACGCCCCTCATACCATCGAAGAAAAAGCACAAGCTTATTCCTCCGCACCTTCTGGTGGCCCGCTGGTACAACACGCCCTTTTAGCCATGCTCGATAAAGTCAACGAAGGGAAAATCACCCTAGAGCGCGTCGTCGAAAAAATGGCCCACGCACCCGCCACCTTATTTCGTATCAAAGAAAGAGGTTACATCCGCGAGGGTTATGCCGCCGATTTGGTACTTGTTGCACCCACGCCAGACAAACCTGTTCATAAAGCGGACTTGCTATACAAGTGCGGTTGGTCTCCATTTGAAGGGCATCAATTCACACACCATATTCACAGCACCTACGTCAATGGCAACTGTGTTTATGCCGGTACCAAAATTATCGAGCAGCATTTAGGCGAACGTCTTTTATTTATCCCTCGATGAAATTTGCTGCGCTGCTAAGCTGCCTCTTGTTGCTGAACGCTTGCCAAGAGCAAAGTGTTCCTGATGGCATTCTTCCTCTTGCTCAAATGGCACCATTGGTAGAAGAAATTACTTTATTGGAAACGCACTTTCAAAGCCGTTATGGCGTGCCGAGTCAATACAAAGAAGCCTTAGACCTTTCTGTCAAAAGCATTTTCAAAAAAGCAGGTTGTACCAAAGCCTCTTTCAAAAAGAGTCTGAATTATTATGCGGCTCATCCCGAGCTACAAAAAGCACTGAACGAACAACTACTTACTGATTTAAGCAGAAAGGTGCATTAAGCTTTTAAAAACTGTGGTGCTTAGAGGCCACTTCTTGCTGAAGAAAATAACTCGCCTTCTCATCAAATACCTTTGGCGTCTCAGAAGTGAAGTAAACAGTGTTTGCTGTCTTTGAGAGGCGTTGGTCCATTTCTGGATGTGCTTCTAAATACGCTTTGAGTTTTTCTGCTACTATCGCGCCTTGAGCCACTACTTGTACTTGAGGGCCAACAATTTGTTCTATCTGTTGCTTTAAAACAGGATAATGCGTACACGCCAATAAAATTGTATCAATGTCCGGGTGCTGATTCATGATGGCTTGCACATCTTCGGAGATAAATAACTGGCCTGCCTTGTGCGCGTATTGCTGGTTTTCTATGAGTGGCACCCACATGGGGCAAGCGTGTTGATGCACTTCTACTTGTGGGGCAAATTTGGCCAACTCAATTGGATAAGAACCAGAACTGATGGTGCCAACCGTTCCTAAAATGCCCACATGACCGCTTTTACTACGTTCTCCGAGCACTTCGGTGCTTGGCCTAATAACGCCAAGGACGCGGTTGTTTGGCGCCAACACAGGAAGGTCTTTTTGCTGGATGGTGCGCAAGGCCTTTGCAGAGGCCGTATTGCACGCTAAAATGACCAATGGACAACCTTGATCAAACAAAAACTTCACCGCCTCTAGCGTAAATTCATACACGACATCAAACGAACGATTGCCATACGGCGCGCGCGCGTTGTCACCGAAATATAAGAAGTCGTGTTGCGGAAGTTGAGCGCGCAATTCAGCCAAAACGGTGAGCCCGCCGTAGCCAGAATCAAAAACACCAATAGGACCGAGTACTTCCACAAACCAAAGCTAACGAAAAAAGGGCAACCAATGGCTGCCCTTTTCTTATGTTTGATTGGATCTTATTTCTTAGTTGCGGCTGCATCGAGCAATAAAAGCTCAACGATAACTTCACTGGTGATGTCAATACCACCTTTTGAATACATAGTAGCTGAAACGTCAAGTACGTAGTTCAATTTCTTGCGCTCAGCAACGATGTCGATTGCTTTTTGAACGCGATCTAGGATTGGTTTATTTAATTCTTCACTCATGATTTGCAAACCTTCTTCCAAAGAAGCTTGGGTAGCTTCAAGCATTTGTTGTTTTTGCATCAAGCGCCCTTCGATGATTTGACGCTCTGCCGGCGACTTGCTCGCTTGATTCACTGTATAATCTTGATAAGCCTTTTGGAAATCAGCATCCATCAATTGCAATTCTTGCATACCGGCCGTTTTCATGGAATCCAATTTTTTAATTGCGATATCACGCGATGGCAGTGTGTCGAGTAACTTTTGAGAGTCTACGTGTCCGATTTTAGTCTGAGCAAAAGTGCTGAATCCGATAACAACAAACAGCCCGAGTATTACATTTTTCATTTTTATATTTATTTAGTTATTCCCATTTCTTCGAGTACCGCATCTGAGATATCGAATTCTTTTTCTGCATAAAGCAAATTACTTTGGTTGGCTTTGTCAAAAACAAAAGCGTAACCTTCTCTTTTGGCCACTTTTTTCATTGCGGTGAAAACGCGGTCTTGTATTGGTTTGATCAACTCTTGTCGCTTTTGGAAGTAATCGCCATTTGAACCAAAGTGCTGGGTCTGAAGATCGATGGCTTCTTGCTCGAGTTTTTCTATTTCAATTTTTCTTTTTTCTCTTTCCTCTTTTGGAAGGAGTACTTCCTCGCGGTCAAAATTACTTTTTAAGTTTTTAATGGTCGCGTAACGGTCTTCGATTTCTTTGGTCCAGCGTTCGGCCATTTTATCGAGGCGTTCTTTTGCTTCTGCGTACTCTGGAACATTTTCTAGGATGTAATCAGAGTCGATAAAAGCGTAGGTCTGCGCACTGACAAATTGCATGCCAAAAACCAATAAAAGGAGTGCAAGATATTTCATGTGTTTCATTTGCGTGCTTAGAACGACGAAGTTACCAATTTATTGTTAATGCTACAATTCTCCGAGGTTCATCCCGATTGTAAATGTCAATTTAGGATAATAGCCTTTGGCTTTGATGTCTACATCTGATCCTTTTCCAAAGCCACTTGCCCACGCATCCATTTGGTCAAAACCTAAACCGTAGTCAAGGCCCAACATACCAAACATCGGTAAAAAGACGCGGATACCCACACCTGCTGTACGTTTCACATTAAATGGATTGAATTTGTCAAAGCTCGGATACGTATTGCCAGCTTCTAAGAATGACAACGCATAAAAAGTTGCTTGCGGGTTGAGGGAAATCGGGTAGCGCAATTCCAAAGTGTATTTAGCCACAATCGGATCGCCTCCTGAAGAAGAAATAGTTTGGTCCTCGTAGCCGCGCAAAGCGATGATTTCACGTCCGCCAATTTGATTTGCACCCATACCGGTGAGGCCGCTACCACCCATGATAAAGCGGTCAAAAGGAGAAATGCCTTTAGCCTTGTTGTAAGCACCCATATAGCCAAAGCCAAAACGTGACATCAAGACAAGTTTTTTATCGGCAGTCAAAGGCGTATACCACTCGCCCGTAAACTTCAATTTGAAATACTCCAAATATTTGTAACGTTCTTGCTGCGTCATGCTAGCGTAATCTTTTTCTGGACCAAACATAGAGTAAGGCGCGGTAGCTTTGGCAGAAAACGTAAAGTTGGAGCCATTTTGAGGATAAATTGGTGCGCTTACAGAACTGCGTTGTAAGGTATACTTCAAAGAGATATCATTCGCATAGCCATTCTGGAAAAGTGGGAAAAACGAATAATTCTGGACGTCATAATACTGATAAGACAGCTCATAGTTGGCTACAAAATAATCATCTGGCCATTTTTTGCGACGGCCCATGGCCACACCAGCTCCCGAAATAGAAATGCCGTTATAGGCAGGGTTGGTGCGCAACAAACCATTTGTAGAAATAGAAGAGTTGGTTACGTAGAAAGTGAGAGAGTTCGGTTTCTTGCCGCCCAACCATGGTTCGGTAAAAGAAAAGTTATATCCCTGATAATAGCGTCCGGTAGATTGCGCACGAATGGTCAGGCGCTGGCCGTCGCCACCCGGAAGTGGGCTCCAAGCATCTTTCTTGAAAAAGTTTTTGGTCGAGAAATTGTTAAAAGACAAACCGAGCGTACCGATTACACGTCCAGACGTATTTGGTCCGGCGCCGCCGTAGCCTCCAGAAAGTTCAATTTGATCACTGGACTTTTCTGCAACAACGTATTCGATATCTACGGTTCCGTTTGCCGGATTCGGTTTGGGATTCACCTGAAATCCTTGCTCATCAAAAAAGCCGAGCTGTGCTAATTCACGCTGCGTACGCATGATGTCTGCTTTGTTGAAGAGGTCGCCGGGCTTGGTGCGGATTTCGCGCAAAATGACGTGGTCGTTTGTTTTGGTGTTTCCGCGTACAGTTACCGTTCCGATGTGCGCCTCTTTGCCCTCTATCAAACGCACTTGGTGATTGATTTTGTTGTCTTTAACTCCTGTTTCTACAGGAGAAATTTGGAAAAACAAATAGCCGCGGTCCATGTAGAGCGAAGAAATATCGCGTCCATCTCCATTGCCATATAAGCGCTGATTGAATAAATCTTTGTTGTAAAGGTCACCGGGCTTGATGCCTAGAACAGTGTCTAGAAAACTAGAGCGGTATTTTGAGTTGCCAATCCATTCGATTTCGCCAAAATAGTATTTCTCACCCTCGCTGATTTCAATGCGGATTTTCATGTTCTTTTCATCGAGCATAAAAACAGAATCTTTCAAAATGGTGGCATCTCTGAGGCCTTCTGCATTGAATTTAGAGAGTAAAGCGGCTTTGTCGGTTGCATAGCTGCTCTCGGTGTACTTAGAGCGCTTGAAGATGCGTTGTGGGCCTTTTTGCTTGGTGTCTTTCATGGCCATTCTTAATTTCCAGATTGGCACAGACGTAACGCCCACAAATTCGATTTCTTTGATGCCTACTTTGACCCCTTTATCCACTTGGATAACGAATATTTCAGAATTATTGATGAGGGTGTCGAGTTGGCGATTGATTTGGACTTTCGTGTGATAAAAGCCTTTGTCGCGGTAATAGCTCCTGATCTTGCTGTTGGTTTCAAAAACAAGGTTTTCGGTAATGGTTTTGCCTGCGTATAAAGATATTTCCTCTCTTAGCTTGTCGGCTTCGCGTTTGTTTACCCCCACAAATCTAAATTTCGAAAGTTTGGGTCTTGGGCTGAGTTCGATGACCAAATAAACGATACCACCCACTTCTTTTTCCGCATAAATAGCCACGTCTGAAAAAAGGCCTTCTGCCCAAAGGCTTTGAATCGCTTTATTGATTTGCTGACTCGGCAAAGTGATTTTTTGACCCGTGCGCAAACCGGCAATGAGTTTGATGGCTTGGTGATCGTAGTTGTCAGCACCCACAACGCGGACCGGACCAATTTCAAAGGTTTGGGGATTGGCGTAATCAAACGCCAAACCACCCAATGTATTTGGGGTTTGGGCCAGCACTAAACCGGTGCTAAACAGCATTAAAAAAACGAGTATTTTATTCATTTATTGGTTTGAATTTGTTCAGATACCATCCCAAAACGCCTCTCCCGCTTCTGAAATGCTGCAATTGCATCTATAAATGCTTCGCGGCGAAAGTCGGGCCAGTGCGTGTCTGTGAAAAGCAACTCTGTGTAAGACAATTGCCAAAGCAAAAAGTTACTGATGCGACATTCTCCACTCGTGCGAATCAGTAATTCTGGATCTGGTATGTCTTGAGTGTACAATAAACCTGAAAAAGTTTGCTCATCGAGTGCCTCGGTAGACAATTTGCCTTCAGCTATCAGCTGATGCGCAACCAAAGCCGCTTTGAGTATTTCTTGGCGTGCAGAATAATTTAGTGCTAAAATAAGGTTTAGCGACGTGTTGTCTTTGGTGCGTTCCATAGCAGAAACCAAAGACTGATAACAGTTGCCAGGCAAACCTTGGATGTCGCCGATGGTGTGTAATCGTACGCCATTTGCGTGCATTTCATCTACTTCGTTGGTAATCGCATCTACCAATAAATTCATGAGGCCCTCCACTTCATCACTAGGACGCGCCCAATTTTCAGTAGAAAAAGCATACATGGTTAAATAGGAAACACCAAGTTCACGAGCGGTTTTGATGACTTCTTTAACAGATTCTACGCCCGCAGCATGTCCAAATAAGCGATGCTGCCCTTGGTTTTTAGCCCAACGCCCATTGCCATCCATGATGAAAGCAACGTGGCGTGGAATCTTTTGAAGGTCAAGGTTTTCTAGTGTACTCATTTAGTCAAACGAAAATACGCAATCTTTTGCTGAGAATTTCATAAAAAAAGGGAGTGGTCAGACCAATCCCTTTTAGTGTAATGATTTGTTTATGTTAATCAGCTAAAATAATTAGCTTTTGGTTGTTGAGCTCAGCTACACCACCTTTGATTTGAACGCGCACTGTATTGCCAGAAACAGCAAGGTGGTCGTTCGGTTCAACGGTTTGAGTCGTTTCGAAACACAACTCCCCTTTTTTCAATGAAGAAATAATTGGGGCGTGGTTGTTAAGGACTTGGAAAACACCATCTAGGCCAGGTAAACTAACGCTGTTTACCTCTCCTTTGTAAAGGCTTGCTTCTGGTGTGATGATTTCTAATATCATGATTATGCTTCTGCTAACATTTTTTCTCCGGCTGCAATCACGTCTTCGATTCCTCCTTTGAGGTTGAAGGCTGCTTCTGGATACTGATCAAATTTACCATCTAAGATGTCGTTGAACGCCTTGATTGTATCTTGGATGTCAACGAGTACACCTGGGATACCGGTAAACTGCTCAGCTACGTGGAATGGTTGAGACAAGAAACGTTGTACACGACGCGCGCGGTGAACGATCATTTTATCTTCTTCAGAAAGTTCGTCCATACCTAAGATGGCGATGATATCCTGAAGTTCTTTGTAGCGTTGCAAAGTGATTTTAACGCGTTGTGCACAGTTGTAATGCTCCTCGCCAACGATTTCTTGGGTAAGGATACGCGAAGTAGAGTCTAGTGGATCAACCGCAGGATAAATACCTAGCTCGGAAATTTTACGAGACAATACAGTAGTTGCATCTAAGTGCGCAAATGTGTTTGCTGGCGCTGGATCGGTAAGGTCATCGGCAGGTACGTATACCGCTTGAACTGAAGTAATTGATCCGTTTTTAGTTGAGGTAATGCGCTCTTGCATGGCACCCATTTCGGTAGCCAATGTTGGTTGGTAACCTACTGCAGACGGCATACGACCAAGAAGTGCAGATACTTCTGAACCTGCTTGGGTAAAGCGGAAGATGTTGTCAACGAAGAAAAGGATGTCTTTTCCTTGGCCTTCGCCGTCTCCGTCGCGGAAGTATTCAGCAATAGTAAGACCTGAAAGGGCTACACGTGCACGTGCCCCAGGAGGCTCGTTCATTTGACCAAATACAAACGTTGCTTTGGATTCTTTCATTTCGTTGAGGTCAACCTTAGAGAGGTCCCAACCACCTTCTTCCATAGAGTGCATAAATGCATCACCATATTTGATAATGCCTGACTCAAGCATCTCGCGAAGTAAGTCGTTTCCTTCACGGGTACGCTCACCAACACCTGCAAATACAGACAAACCACCGTGTCCTTTTGCAATGTTGTTAATTAATTCTTGGATAAGTACTGTTTTACCTACACCGGCACCACCAAAGAGACCAATTTTACCACCTTTTGCGTAAGGTTCGATAAGGTCAATTACTTTGATACCTGTGAAAAGGATTTCAGTTGCTGTAGACAATTGATCAAACTTCGGCGCCTCGCGGTGAATCGGCAAACCTTCTGTGTTGTCCATGGTGTTGATGCCGTCGATAGCCTCGCCAACCACGTTAAACAAACGGCCTTTGATGCGTTCTCCGGTCGGAACTTTAATTGGAATACCTGTTGAAATAACTTCCATTCCGCGGGTAAAACCATCGGTTGAGTCCATTGAAATGGCGCGAATGGCATTTTCTCCAACGTGTGCTTGAACTTCCAAAACCACACGTGTGCCGTCGGTTTTGTATACTTCCAATGCATCATAAATGTTGGGTAGCGCGGTGCCGCGCTCGAATCGGACGTCCACAACTGGACCGATTACTTGAGAGATTTTTCCTTTGATTGATGACATCATTTGTCTTTTAAATTCGGGCGCAAATATACGAGATTTTATTTGAAATGCTTGAGAACAACCCAAAATAATTTTGTGTCCTGCTTACCGGGTCCTGCGCAGCAAAAATCTAACCGGAAAATAAGTAAACAAAAAAGCTAATGCGCTGGAAGCGAATAGAATGCTTAGAAAGTCTTTTGCCTTGAAAACGATTGGAAAGGGCACGTTGGCCCCGGGCACAATTAACCAACCAAAATATTGCTGAAACCAACAGATGATCAAGCCGAAAATCAAACCAAATGAGATGCCTAAAAAAGAAAGCAATAAACCTTCAAAAAAGAAGATTTGAAAACGATGCTGTGAGGTCATGCCCACAGCCTTTAAAATTTTTAAGTTGGCTTGTTTCTCATGGATCAACATCGTGAGCGTAGCGATTAAATTAAAGGAAGCCAACACAAAAACAAACAGCAAAATAATAAAAACCACCAGGCGCTCCGAGCGGCTTGTTTTATATATCAACTCGTTTCTCTCTATTTGGGTGCGCACCAAGAAACCGGGACCCACTAAGTTTTTGATCTTTTCTTGAATAGCCAATAAGTCCGATTGCGGGTCGACATAAACATGAATTCTTGTCACTGCGCCCTCTTGGTCAAAGAGCAAACTCGCGGTATTGTAATCCCAAAGCAAAGCATTGCTGTTGAGCTCTTGGTTATAATTCAAGGCTCCTGCAACATTTGTGGATTGGATATGAAATGGCGTCTTGCCGAGTTTCATTTTCATGCTGCGTTTGGGTGCATACATTTGAATATTATTTTGTTCGGATCCCAAACCTAATTTCAATTTGGAAAAAACATCGGCGCCAATAAAAACAAACCCAGGATTGTTGAGATACGCCGCGCCCACTTGATTGATCAAGTGTTGATTGACCCTTGCCTGCTTCACGAATTCTGCATCGACCGCGTGCATGTTGGCATTGATCCATCTTTGGTTTTTGCGCAGCACCACCAACTCTTCTAGTTCTTTGCTAAACGCCTCAACACCATTGATGGCTTGTAGCTTTTCGAGGTCTATCTGGCGCAGAAAAAACGTTTTTCTGCTTTGGTGTTGGATGGTAATCGGCGCATCGAAAGAAGTATATAGCTTAGCGATCATTTGCTCGATGCCATTGAATGCCGACAATAAAATAACCATTGCCGCTGTACAAACAGCAATACCCACAACTGAAATTCTTGAAATAATGCTGACTATCGAGCGTTTCGAACGACTAAAAAGGTAACGTTTTGCTATGTAAAGCGCGGTTTTAATCGCTTAGTTCTTGAGGAGTGCGTCAATCTTGAGTGCGTAATCAAGGGAGTCGTCGATGTGAAAAACCAAATCTGGGATTTTACGGAGGTTTTTGAGTCTTTTGCCAACTTCTAAGCGGATTTTACCTCGATTGGCTTGAATGTTTTCCAAAACAACTTCTTTTTCGGGGCCGGCAAAAATACTGAGGTAAATTCTCGCCAAGCTCAAATCGGAGGTAATGCGAACGACGGTCACAGATACCATTGCTCCCAAACAAATTTCTGCGGCTTGTTTTCGAAAAAAGGCGGCTAGCTCCGCCTGAATAACGGCTTCTATTTTTTGCTGACGAATTGAACTCATATTGCAAAGGTAAGAATACTTGAAGAGGAAGTCCCCATCTAAACAAAAATGTATCTTTGTGTCAATGTCTTACTACAAAGAAATATACAACTACACCTTTAAGTACAAAGGGCTGGCTTGGGCTACAATTCTGTTCAATTTACTGTTTGTTGTATTCAATTTGCTGTCTTTGGTATTGTTTGTGCCTGTTTTACAATTGATTTTTAAAAGCAATGCAACCCTCGCTGAAGTCGCCGCGCCCCAATTTAAAGGCGGCCTTTCCGGCATTGTAGACTACGTCAGAGATTCCTATAATTATGAAATGTACGCATTGGTAAAAGCGGATCCAAAAGGCGCGCTGCTTTTCGTTTGTGTGAGTGTTTTTCTGGCCTTCTTGCTGAAGAATATATTTAGATACGGTGCCGTCTGGACCCAATCAAAACTCAGAATGTGCGTAGTGCGCGACGTGCGCGGTGCACTATTTGAAAAGTCGCTGCGCTTGCCACTTGCCTATCATAGCAACGAAAAAAAAGGCGACCTCATGGCGCGCATGAACAGCGATGTCAATGAAATTGAAGTTGCGGTGGTGAGTTTACTTGAACTTATTTTTCGAGAGCCCCTCGCCATCATCATCAATTTATTGACACTCATTTACATGAGCCCGCAACTCACCTTAATTTCCTTGCTGTTGTTGCCTGTCTCGGCTTTTGTCATATCTAGAATTGGCAAAAGCTTGAAGCGAACAGCACAAAAAACACAAGAACAATTGGGTTTTTTATATGCCTCAATGGATGAAAACCTTGGGGGTATTCGGGTTATTAAAGCTTTCAACGCCATCCGCTTCGTATCCGCTTCATTTGCACAAAAAAACGACCAACACCAAAAACTGGCCACGCGGGTTTTTAGAAAGCGAGACCTCTCCCCTTTGGTCAATGAAACGCTTGGCGCAACAGTGCTGTTGGCTTTGGTCTATTTTGGTGGGCGTCTCATTTTAAACGGCGAACAAATTGGCCTGAGCGGCGAAGTCTTTTTGACCTACATTATTGTTTTCTCTCAGTTTTTACGGCCAATCCAAAGTGTGTCCAACAACATGGCCAATATGACCAAAGCACAAGCTTCTCAAGACCGCATCAACAGTCTTTTACATGCAACTGATGCCGTTACCGACAAGGCCAACTGTATAGAAATCAAAGGTTTTGACAACGAAATAAACTTTCAACAAGTTGGTTTTTCTTATCAAGAACAACCCGTTCTTCAACAAATAGACTGGGTTGTCAAAAAAGGCAGCTTAGTTGCTATTGTAGGTGAATCAGGAAGTGGAAAATCTACACTGATGGATTTATTGCAGCGCTTTTACGATGTCTCCAGTGGTACCATTCAAATTGATGGGGTCGATATCCGCGACATAAGTTTGGCCTCGCTACGCAACTTGATCGGTGTGGTGAGTCAAGAATCCATATTATTTAATGTGAGCGCAGCACAAAACATTGCCTTTGGCGATGAAAACCCGGATATGGCTAAAATAATGGCTGCGGCAAAAGTCGCCAATGCCCATGACTTCATCACCGAGCTCGACAACGGTTATGATACCATTTTGGGTGAGCGTGGAAATAAACTTTCAGGAGGTCAGAAACAAAGGATTGCTATAGCCCGCGCTGTCTACAAAGACCCCGCAATACTCATCCTCGACGAAGCCACTTCTGCTCTTGATACCGCATCTGAAACACTCGTTCAACAAGCACTAGAAAAACTAATGCAAAACAGGACCTCCTTTGTAATTGCCCACAGGCTTTCTACTGTTCGCAACGCCGATCAAATTATTGTGCTGTCAAAAGGAGAAATTTTAGAGCGCGGGCGACATGAAGAATTGCTTGCTCAACAAAGCGTTTATAAGGATTTATGTTCGCTTCAAGGCTTGTCATAAACGAATTCTATAAGTAGATACGGTTTGCATCTTTATATTTGCGTAACTTTGACTTTTAATCCTGCTAAATGAGTTACGCCCCCGTACAGTTCTCTAAAGAACACAACACTGAGTTTTACAAAACACTCAGGTCCAGAGTAAACGCCTATTTTAAAGAAAACAATATTGCCAAAACAGCAAATGCAGCAATGGTCTTTAAAACATTTGCTTTGCTCGCCTTATTTCTTGTTCCTTATGGTTTCTTGTTCTGGCAAGAAATGCCAACCATTGCTTACTACGGGCTTTGGGTGGTCATGGGCTTTGGAATGGCTGGCGTGGGCCTGTCAGTCATGCACGATGCCAACCACGGTGCATATTCTAGAAAGGAATGGATCAACACGCTTGTAAGTAATGTCATGATTATTTTGGGTGGAAGCGCTAGAAACTGGCGTATCCAACACAACGTATTACACCACACTTACACCAACGTAACCGACCACGACGAAGACATCGACCCGCCATTATTTGCGTTGCGCTTTTCGCCACACTCTGAATACCACCCTATCCATAAATTTCAACATCTTTATGCTTGGTTTTTCTATGGCATGATGACCCTTTTCTGGTACCTCACAAAAGACTACCAACAGGCATTCCGTTACAAGAAAAAAGGGCTAATTGAAGCCCAAGGCGTGACCTTCGGACAGCACATGTTCAGAATCATTTTCTTTAAAGTAATTTACACTGGGCTTCTTTTGTTTCTTCCAATCTATTTTGGTGGCGCAAGTTGGATAACCAACGTACTTGGTTTTTTAATTATGCAGTTCATTTGTGGGCTCATTCTCGCCATGATCTTCCAACCAGCACACGTTGTACCAACGTCTACTTTTCCATTGCCAAACGATTCTGGTGTTGTAGAAGCAGATTGGGCGGTTAGCCAACTTTACAATACTGCTAATTTTGCGCCTAAAGCCAAGTTTTTCTCTTGGTATGTAGGTGGTCTAAATTACCAGGTTGAGCACCACCTCTTCCCTTCAATTTGTCATATCCACTACAACAAAATTTCTAAGATTGTAGAGCAAACGGCAAAAGACTTCAATTTACCTTATCACTCTTATGAGACGTTTTTAGGGGCGCTTTCTGAGCACACCAAAATGTTGAAAAACCTAGGTAAACCAAACCCTGTTATCGCTTAGAAAGCTATGAACATTGAGGAACTCCATCACTATTGTTCACTCAAACAAGGTTCGACAGACTGCTTTCCTTTTGACAACCGAACCCTCGTTTTCAAGGTGTATGGTAAAATGTTTGCATTGGTTGATATCGAAGATTGTACTTCTATCAACCTTAAATGCGACCCAGATTACGCTTTAGAGCTTCGAGAGCGCTATGCCGCGGTGCAACCAGGGTTTCACATGAGTCATAAACACTGGAACACCGTACAGTTCCACAACGACGTAGATGACATCCTTCTCAAAGAACTAATAGACCACTCTTATCAGTTAGTCTATAAAGGACTTCCTAAAAAAGTGCGCGATGAAAACCCGCTTAGATAAATTTCTTTGGGCTGTACGCTTGTCTAAAACGCGTTCACAAGCAACCGAACTCATATCAAAAGGAAAAGTACTCATAAACGAAGCCGCTATTAAGCCTTCTAGAGAAGTTAAAGTCGGTGAAACGATCACACTGCTCAAACACAGCGCTCGCTTCCAATTTAAGGTCCTACAGGTCTTAGATCGGCGTGTAGGCGCACCGCTTGTCAAAGACTACATCTTAGACATTACTTTGCCGGAAGAAATCGAAAAACTCAAAACATATCAAGAGGCACAAAGAAATTACCGCCTCACCGACGGAAAACCCACCAAAAAAGACCGGCGCGAACTCGACCGGTTTATGGACGATTGGCAAGAAGACTAGTGGTTTTGTTCAGCTAAAATTTTGTCAGCTAAAACACTACTCAATTTTACATAACTTTCTGTGGTCCAACCACCTACATGTGGAGAAAGATAGACGTTGTCGGCCTGAACTAGATAAGAAAAATCAGCAGGCATGTCTTGGTCAAAAAAGGCTTCAAAACTCTTCTTTTCATATTCCAATACATCCAAACCCGCCCCTTTGATTTGCCCGGTTTGAAGGCCTTTCACGAGCGCGCTGGTCTCTACGATTTTTCCGCGCGAAAGATTGAGAAGGTGAAATGGTTTTTTCATCTTTTCAAGAAACCCTGCGTTAAATAGCTGTTTGGTTTCTCTGTTTTGTGGAACATGGAAACTCAATACGTCTGCCTGTTCTTGAATCGCCTCAATTGTACATTCCTGCACAAAATGATCCCCAAAACCAGTTTTGTATTTATCATAGGCCATCACCTTTACATCAAAACCTCTCAGTTTTTTGGCAAAAGCAGCACCGTTATTTCCATAACCAATGATCCCTATTGTTTTGCCGTCGAGCTCTTCACCTCTATTAGCCTCTCGATCCCAAATGCCCGCCCGCACCTCTTTATCCGCTTTGTTGAGCTTATTCAATAAACCCAACAACATACCCAGCGCATGTTCGGCTACAGCATTTCTGTTTCCTTCAGGAGAATTATAAAGTTTGATGTTTCGGGTTTTACATAGCTGCGTATCGATATTTTCTAAACCAGATCCAGCCCGCGCAATAAATTCAAGTGATGGACAATATGCTAAAAAATCTTCGTGGATGGTAAAACGAGAACGGATAACTAAACCAACCGCTTGTGGTAGCATTTCTTTTAAGTCTTCAAAAGATGTTTGAAAATGTCTCAAACACAAATAACCTGCATTGGTGAGTCGCTCCTCCAAAACCGGATGAACACTGTCAATAAAAATCACTACGCGCTGATTCATTGTTTCGATTTTGATTGAGACTGATTTTTTCTGCAAAATAGCAAAAAAAGCCTGTTTTTTGGTCTTTTCTAGTGAGACATCTCAATGTAAGGTTGGTGTTTCCCTTTCAAAGGTGCAAAAAACCCCTTAAAACGGCTTAAAACGCAAATTAACGCCCTAAATGAACGAGAAGAACAGAAATGTCGCTCGGTGATACACCAGAAACGCGAGAAGCTTGCCCTATGGTGGCTGGCTGAATTTTTGAAAGCTTTTCTTTTGCTTCAATACTCAAGCTCTTGATTTTGGCATAATCTAAAGAAGCAGGTAATTGCAAATTTTCCAAACGCTGGTGTTTTTGCGCTTGTTCTTCTTCTCGATCGATATACCCTTCATACTTTAAAAGTATTTCGGCTTGCTCTACTGCAAGTGGATTTTTTTCCAACACGTCATTTACTGCTTGTGCTGTTGGCGTGTGAACCGCTACTACATCAGATAGAGAAATGTGCGGTCGGGTAATCAAAGAACTGACTTTAACTTGCTGTTGAATGGGGGCAGATTCTTTATCAGCTAACATAGCATTTGCTTCATTTGGACTGATACCAATTTCGCGAAGTTTCGTTTTTAGCTGCTTCGTCAATTCTTTTTTTCGCTCTACTTTTTGAAGTGCTTCAGCACTAGCCAAGCCAATTTCATAACCAAGCGGAGTGAGCCTTTCGTCGGCGTTATCTTGACGCAAAAGAATCCTGAACTCTGCCCGACTCGTGAACATGCGGTAGGGCTCGTTGGTTCCTTTGGTAATTAAATCATCAATTAACACACCAATATACGCCTCGCTGCGAGATAATATAAACGGGTCTTTTTCAACAACCTTTCTGTGTGCATTGATGCCCGCCATTAATCCTTGACATGCTGCTTCTTCATACCCTGTGGTTCCATTAATTTGACCAGCAAAAAACAGGTTGTCAATCAGCTTCGTTTCTAAAGAATGTTTGAGTTGAGTAGGCGGAAAATAATCATATTCTATGGCATAGCCCGGTCTGAACATTTTAACATTTTCAAAACCAGGAATGGTTTTCATGGCTGCATACTGCACATCTTCCGGCAGGGAAGTACTGAAACCATTGACGTAAATTTCAACGGTGTGCCAACCCTCTGGTTCAACAAAAATTTGATGCCGGTCTCTGTCTGCAAAGCGGGATATTTTATCTTCTATACTCGGACAATATCTAGGGCCGCTGCTTTTGATAGCGCCATTAAACATCGGCGAGCGGTCAAAACCTGTCCGCAACAGCTCGTGTGTTTGCTCGTTTGTATAGGTAATATGACAAGGAAGTTGCTTGACTAACGCTGGAGTGGAACCATAACTAAATTTTGATGGATCAACATCGCCGTCTTGAACTTCCATTTTTGAGTAATCTAAACTTCTACCATCCACCCTTGGTGGTGTTCCGGTTTTCATTCTACCCGCTTCGAAGCCTAGTTTTAACAAACACTCTGTGATTCCTGTTGCAGCCTTTTCACCGGCTCTACCTCCTCCGAATTGCTTTTCGCCTAAATGAATGAGTCCATTTAAAAAGGTGCCGTTGGTGAGCACAACCGTAGTAGCATAGATGGTGGTGCCCATGGCCATTTGAACACCAATAACCTTGTTGCCATCTACTACAATACCTACACACATGTCTTGCCAGAAATCTACGTTGTGGTTTTGCTCTAAAAGATAACGCCATTCCAAGGAAAAGAGCATTCTGTCATTTTGTGTTCTTGGCGACCACATTGCAGGTCCCTTAGAACGATTCAGCATTCTAAATTGAATAGCGCTCTTATCACTTACTATTCCAGAACCACCGCCTAACGCATCTATTTCTCTAACGATTTGACCCTTGGCTACACCACCCATTGCAGGGTTACAACTCATCTGAGCAATGGTGTTCATGTTCATGGTAACCAACAAAACTTTACTACCCATTCGAGCAGCGGCGTTTGCGGCTTCACATCCTGCATGACCCGCACCAACAACAATTACATCGTATTTTTCTAACATTTGAGTTGTGTTTCACGTGAAACAACAATATTTAATTTGAGTTTGTTTCACGTGAAACAAATCTATTCAAGTAAAAATCTTCTTTGGATCTCATCACAGAAGCATCTTCTTTTGTCTTGTCTTTATAACCACACAAATGCAACACCCCATGAAATACTACGCGATAAAATTCTCGCTCAAAACTTTGCTCTAAAGACAAAGCATTGTCTTTAACTCGATCTAAAGAAATCATGACATCGCCAGATACCTCGGGAAAAGAAGAATAATCAAAAGTGATTACATCCGTAAAATAATCGTGGTTGAGGTATTGTTTGTTTACTTCCAACAAGTATTCGTCGTCAGTAAAGACCAAACTTAAATCTTTGAGGATTTTACCTTCTTGGATCGCTAAATTTTTAACAGCTTCTTTTAAATCTCTCTTAGATACGAAACTTGGGATTTTTACACCGAGGTTAACTATTGTAGTCATTTATGGAAATACAAATTTACAACACTGCCCGTGTTTAGGAATTCTACTTCGTCGGCTAGATTCTTCATGAGAAAAACACCTCGACCGCTGTCTTTGAGTAAGTTTTCTGGTGCAGTAGGATCTGGTAGTTCTTGGAAACCGAAACCTTTTCCTTGGTCTTTGACTTGAATACAGAATAGGTTTTCATGATTAGCAACCTTTACTTCTACTTTAGCGTCTGGGATATCCTTGTTTCCGTGTTGAATTGCGTTGTTAACTGCCTCAGAAACAGCTATTAAGACATTTCCGAATGCATCTTCTTTGACACCAAACTCTTCGCAAACCCCTCCAACCAACTTTTCTACATCAATAAGTGATTGATAATCAGATGGTAAAACTACTTCTGTAACTATTGAAAATCCTTCTTTCATATTATAAAAATCACGAAACTCACTGATTTAAATAAGCATCAGAACGCTGCTTGTAATATAATTGCAAAGCAGGGTCAATAGCTTTTATTAATTCAAGCTCATTCCATTTCGACCTTTTATACTCCTCAAATCGAATTTGGTTACCTTTTTCTACATCTTTTCCCGACTTAGATTCACGCTTATCTTCGAAACCTCGTTTCATCAATGCATCTTCGCTTTCCAACAAACGCGTAAGGATTTCTTTTTGTCGTTGTATAGTTTGAGGATTCACTCTTTTGAGCAACAAATCTTTTTCTTGTTCTTCGAGTTCTTTCAATAGAGGGTTGAGTTGATTTCCTAAACCTTTGCCCTCCTTATTCAATTCTTGTTTGAGTTGTTCTAGGCGCTGTCTAATAGCTGTTTGTTCTGCAGCCATTCTTGCTAATTCTTTAGAGCCCAATCCAGGTAAACCTTGGCCAGCTTGACCTTCCTTACCAGGAGCTGACCCGGGCTGCTGACCCGGTTTATTGCCACCAGGGTTCGAACCTTTTTGCATTTGCTCCAGTTGCTTTTTGAGCATTTCTTTCATATCACCTGAAGACATAGACTGACCAGGTTTTGGTCTGCCCTTACCAGGATTCTCGCAACTACCGTTACCCTGCATTTGCGAATTCATTTGCTGCTGCATTGATTGTAATGCCTCGTTTAGCAGTAGTGCTAAATTATTATAAGAAGTCATTACCAACTGCTGGTGTTTTTCAATATCCTTTTTACGGTGATCATCTATAGCTTCAATAGTTGCTTTTTGATGCGAGGTTATTGCATTGAGTTCTGCATCGATAAATGTTGCGATTTTAGGTTGTCTTTTTGCAAGCGCAAGTAAACTATCTCTGATAATTTTAGTGTCGTCGTTGATGCGTTGTTGTCGTCTTCCTAATTTGCGATACATCGGATCTTTAGAATTGATCTTGACAAAGCTTTTTTGAGTACGTTCTTGATCAAAACTCAAATTAATCAGGCCTTCTAATAAAGCTCTTAACGCCTCCATGTCTTCTTCTTGCTGTTCTTTATTCGATTGGTTTTGTTTGGCGTTGAGTTGTGAAGACATCGCTTTCATTCCGTCTGAAGCTGATTTCTGCTTTTCACTGGCTTTCTTTGATTTACCTTCAGAAATTTCTTGCTCGGCATTTTGAAGATCATTGGACACTTGTTCTTCTAGCGCATCTAGCACATCTAAATCTAGAGGGCGTGCTAAATCTTTATTTAATTCCTGAATTTTATCCAGTTCTTTCTTGATTTCATTGAACTTTTCGTTGAGTTCTTTTTGCTTTTGAAGCAATTGATCTTTAGATAGTTCTTCGTTTTTCTCCTTGAGCTCTTCTTGTTCTTTTGCCAACTCATTGAGTTCCTTCTCTAAATCATCTATGCGTTCATTGACTTGCATTTTCTTTAATAACTCCAGACTTCTGTCAAGTTGTTTATTCATGTCTTCAGTAGACTGCTGCAGTTGATCTAATTTTTCTTTTGTCTGATCTTTATCTTGTGCTTTCAGCAGCTCCTCTAATTGCTCTAGAAGCGCTTTTAATTCATCATCCATAACTTCTTTCAAGAGCTCCTCTAAAAGCGCTTGTTTCTCTAGTAATTGCTCATCTAGAGGCGATAATTGATTCTTTTGTTCGGTACTTTGTTTGATTTCCTCTAAACTCTCTTGAATTTGCTCTTGTAATTGCTGCTGTTGCTGCTGGAGTTGTTCTACTTTATTGAGTTTATTCCAGTTGGTGGTTTTGGACTGCAATGCTTCTTTTTTCAGCTCTTTAACCTCTTTTTGAAATTGCTGCGTTTTTTTAAATACATCTTGAAGTTCATTCAACTGCTGAGCTTGCTCTTCTTTTCTTTGGTCATTCAACTCCTCTAAGCTAGGAAGCTTATAAGTCATTGTTTCACTCTTCGTTGCTTTATGGCCATTCACGCCATCGTTATCAAAAACTACAAAATAGTAGGAAATGATATCATTCAATTGAATTTTTTCACGGCGAAAATCTACACCGAAGTCAAATTTTTGAAGGGTGCCTTTCACGGCTTGAACCTCTAAACGCTGTGTTCGCTTTTCTCCGTTTTCCTGCTCGATGGTATAAACAAATTGTAATTTACTTAAACCATAATCGTCTGAAATTGCGCCTTGAAAATACTTTCTTCCGTCTACTACTGAATCTTGTTCTTCACTTACTTCTATTCCAGGATGTGCATCTTTTAATACTTCTATTTTAGAAACAACTGTATCATTTTGCTGGGTTTGTGCATTGGTGAGTACAAATTTCAAGCGGCCGCTACTTCTGTATTCTTGTGTAAATTGACTGTAAATAGGGTCAATTTTTTTGGAATTATTTTGCCATAGATATTGGAGCTTACTGGTGTTTTTTGTTGCGATTTCCCAACGAACGGTTGTACCCTCTGGAAGTGTGAGATCACCTGTATTTTCAATAACCCGATCTGGTTTTTGAAGGTAACTAGGATAAGTACAAAAAGCTTTAAGTGTACCTAATACCGCTTTTCTATTGACACGAATCCATTTTTTTGGACTATTGAATTCATTTGTAGTCAAGAAAAATGATGTTGTTTGCTGAAGTTGGGGTAATTTGAATTGAAATGAATTGCGTTTACGCTGTTTCATTAGAAACTTACCCTGAGCTGTAACGATATAAAGTTGTTTAGGTAAAGTATAATAACCTGGAGCTGGTTTGACTTTTACTTGAATATCAACACTACTGCCTTCTTGAACACTATTCGGAATGGTTTCAAAAATAAAAACATACGGATTTGGTTCCTTAAATTCTTTAGCATACTGTAATACCCTATTTGTACCTTGGGTTAAAATTTGAGGAATAAACCATGCCACGGCTAAAAATCCAAGTAAAACAGGTAATAAATATTTCAAATATTGACGCTGCTCTTTGTATTCAATAGCTGATTCAAAAGAGATGATATTCAATTGGTTGGCACGCTGAGCAATACTTGCTGAAATGAGGTCAATATTGCCTATTTGGTGATCGAGGTCTTGTTGCAGTTGAATGGTGTTCTTTAACTTATCTGCAACTTCCGGAAAAAATGAGCCGATTATTTCAGCTGCTTGTAAATGGGATATGCGTTTTCCGATAGCATACAAACGACTCAAAGGAATACCTATCCAACGAATGAATAAGTAACTTTGTATCACAATAAATCCAAAAAAGAGAATTGCTCTAATCAAGATAGGAAAACGACCAAAAAATTCTAAGAAAGAGGTAGCTAAAAGCGTTAGCACAAAAAACAACGTAAATAGCAAACTCCCTCGAATCAATTGATTTTTGTAATACTTTCGGATAAAAGCATCAATTTGATCAATAAGGTGGTTGAAATTCGATTGCATAGGTTAAAGCTACTGTTTCATTTGCTAGCTGCAAAATTAAAAGCTTAAACGTTCCTTAATAAGATTAGTATATTTCTTTTAAAAGAATTTTTAAAAAATTTACTACTACTATTAAGGCTGTTCATTTGTGTATAATTAAAAGCGTCTTGAATTGCTTTTTAAATATTTAGGTGGTTATGAACAAACTATCCACGTTTTTAATCTCATAAATAATTGATAATAAATAATTTATAGATTAATAAACAAAAAGGATAAATGATAACTTGTTTAAAAAATTAAGGTGAACAAGCTGTTAAATTAGTGTGAAACTAGTTGAAAAGCCTTGCATAAAGAAAGCTAAAAAATAGTGTGTATGTCATCTGTAATCGAGCTTATACAAAACAAGCACTTATCCAAAAAACATTATCATGTATTTTCAACAGCTTTTCAACTCAAAATGCAGTAGCGCTGTTTGTAATTAGAACCTATCTATTGAGCTACAGACCTGCTTATTTTTAGTTTGTTTATAAGTTTAAACTCAAAATAGTACTTAATTTAGCAAGAAAAAGATGATAATTCCAATAGGATCCGACCACGCTGGTTTTGAAACAAAGCAAATACTCATTACTTATCTAACGTCTTTAGGTTATGAAGTAAAAGACTATGGCTGTTATTCAGAGCAAAGTATAGATTACCCAGATTACGCACATCCTGTTGCTGAACACATTGAGTCTAATCCTGGTAGTCTTGGTATATTATTGTGTGGATCCGGTAACGGAATAAGCATGACTGCCAATAAACACCAAGCAATCCGTTGTGCGCTTTGCTGGACGCCAGAAATTGCAGCATTAGCACGCTTACACAACGATGCAAATATCATTTCACTGCCCGCTAGATTTATTTCAGTAGAAGCTGCAAAAGAAATGGTGAATGTGTTTTTAAATACTGCTTTTGAAGGCGGCAGACACGCAAATCGCGTAGCAAAAATTTCTTGCTAATTTTCTTTGATTAAGATTTCTACCCTTCTATTGGCTTCTTTTTCCGACTCGTCTTTAGGTTTGCTATAAACAGGCTTAGATGAACCAAAACCAATAGGATACAATCTCTTGGCAGAAACGCCGCTTTCCACCAAATATTTTTTTACCATTTCGGCGCGCTGTTTGGATAGTTTTTGTGCTTTTTTTGCACTGTTTTCATCCAAATTAACGTGGCCATGAATTTCAATATTAATTTGCGGATTGAGTAAAAGTAAATCGCGAAGTCTATTGAGTTGCGGATACGATTCTTCCATTATTTCAGGTAGGCCTGCACTGAAGTAAACTTGTTCGAGTTTGGTCAGTTCACCAGTTTTAAAACCGTTCAAATAAATCGTGTCTTTGTAAGTTGTGCCAAGTGGAATACGGTGTTCTTTAAATTCTACTGGAAAATATCCAGTAGCCTCTACTTTGATTATTCCTTTTTTGATGGGTTGCTTGAGGTTGATATTCAGTTGAGAAGCGAAATAGGTACCGTTCACTTCAGCAGCACCCTGCAAAATAATTCTTCCTGTTACAGGCGCAAGTGTTTGTCTATCGCGCAATACTAACGTGTATATGGGTAGCGCTGTATCGTAGGTCAAGTCCAGTGTTTGTTCGTCTTCACTAGGGATTGTTGCAACAAAAGCACTTTTAAAAAGCACCAGGTCTTTTAAACCGGGTTGGTTTTTTATACAAATAGTAGCATACTGGTTTTTTTCTAATACAATGTCTTTTACTACTTGCTGACCTCTAATTTCGAATGCAATACTATCCGATTGTGATTTTTGTAGAGGCGTAAGGTTGCACCATTCTTCATCACTTAAGTAAATAACACCCTTTACAAAATTCAGCGAGGAGCTGATACTCGTGAAGTCTATTTCAAATTTTCCAGATTTTGGCGCAATAAAGACCACCCACATTTGATTGTTTTTTTTCTCACCTAAGAAGGACAGAGAAAAGGAACCTTCAATGGGAGCAAATACAGCACCCGAACAATTATTGTAAGTAGAGCGCTGTCCGAAAAGGGCGCTATTGAATGCGGTGAAAAGAAGAAGTAGTAGAATTTTCACAAAGCGGTTGTACGCTTTATTCTATTTTAAGTTTCATTGGTCCTGTAAGTTGTAAATCCACACTCAAATGACTGGGAGAAAGTCGTAGATTTTGAACCGTTAATGTTTGTATTTTACCCGACATCCAGACTCCCTTTGCAATTTCACCATTGATTTGGTCTTCTATTGCTAGCCTGGTTTCGTCGATAATAGGATTCAAGTCTAAGTCAAAAGCATTAGTCAAGAGCACCTTAATTTTTTCGTCTAAAAGCCATCGCGCAGAATGTAAAAGCACGCTTTTTGTGTCTATACTGAAATCTACATCTTTGATTTTTAGGTGTTGTTGCGCATCGATAAAAGGAGAAACAATTAAATAAAGCCGACCTTTTTTAGTACCTGAAAAATCAACAGCTAAAAGCAAGCGTTCTTGCTGTGGCCCGAAAATCAAAACGCGGTCTATTTGAATGATTTTTTTTGGTGTGAGTTCAATTTTTTGCGTACCAAGTTGTTGGGCAATGAGCTGATTGATCGAGTCGTATGAGGCAATTGTGCGGAGGTTGAGAATAGAATTGGCACTTGACTGCTCATTTTGAGCATTTTTTGGCAGCGGTAAAACGGGTAGGGAGAGGGCATTCGTAGAAAACACGGGGTTGGCTTGTAACTGTGTTGAAAAACAAGCGCGTTTTCCATCATTTTCTAAGCGCAAGTCAGCAATTCCTATAGCGTTCGGCCGCAAATAAAAATAACCATAAGGCGCCACAAGAATAGGGTCTTGCAGTGTTTTCCAAACTTCTACAACTGTTTGTCTGATCGGTGCGCTTGCCAGTTGCTTGTCAATTTCTTTTTCAAGGTTGACGAGCGCGCCCCGCACTTCTTTTTCGATTGTTTCGGTGGCGTCGTATTGAAAAACGGTGATTTTACAAGGGTCAATCAGCTTGAATTTGTCAAGTTTTGTTTGGGAGCGCAAGCGAAATTCTTCATTGATACCCAACTGACTTACATAGCTAATTTCTACCTTTCTTTTCGGTTCGCCGATACCACAAGAGGCATAAATGCGCGGGGTTAAACAAGTGGGTTCATCAAATAATTCATGGCAACCAGGACAGTAAGACAAATTCAGGTCAAAACTACCGTCAATATGAAATTTGATTTGGTTTTGTTTGAAGTCAAAATCTAAAGGGTTGCGGTAAAAGTGATACTGATAACTCACCCCTGTGCAGTGCTTTTCTTCACCGCTAAATTTGGTATCTAATGCTTTTTCAGCATCGCGCAAATAGGGTTGTAGTGCAATTTCTGTGGAGAGATTTATTGTGGATGGAGCAATACTTGAAAGTTCACCTTCGAGCTGATCACTGTCAATAAGTGGCGCATCAATTTTGATCTCCCGGCAAGAGAATAGCACGGCGACAACAAATAGAAGAGCGATGCGGCCGATCATTTTTTAGGCTTGAGTAACACACTTTGCAGAAAGTCGAAATGCAATGTTTCAACAGAACATTCAGCTTCTTTAATGTATGGGCTTGTATATGTTGGTTTTTTTTGTCCACCGGTAATTTGGAATATCAGGTTTTCAT
>JACCDQ010385157.1_pt1 | contig 26447 bp, 44 predicted proteins | sample 7446031 | NCBI WGS metagenome assembly JACCDQ01 (sample SAMN15323442, study PRJNA562643) | freshwater metagenome | isolation source: river surface water | place: USA:Blue River Watershed | collected 2017-08-17 | reverse complement strand
AGAAACCCTCGGGAGAATTTGCTTGCTTGCAGACATTACACCCCATTTACGGCCTTGCTCTGTTGCGGCCAGTTCTCCTGCTGTGTATACGCCACGGGCAAAATTCTTCCAGTCAAAAGCGTTTCCTTTGCTCTTAGGAGTTCCATCGTCCCAGAACGGATAAAACGGCTCAGGATCAGCTTGCAGCGGCTTTCCAGTAAGGATGTATGTCTTGACCTTTTTACCGTCACCACGAACGATCTGTCCCTTTTGAATGATGTGGCCTGAATCAATCAGCTCATCCCTGATTTCAGCAGGAACGACTCCAAAATCTTTTTTCATTGTCTTGGAGATGTAGTCGTGGCGATTGATACCTTTTTTCAGGCAGTCAATGTAGTACTGTTTTGCTTCAAACATAGAGTTGGTCAATGTGGATTTCACGGTTAAGGATCTTTTCGATTGAGCAAGCAAGGACAGCCACCATTGCTGCATCTATGTCTCCAGGATGATCTACATAGTTCTTGACCAGCGAAAAGGCGTAGTCAATCAATGCGCTGGCGGCTTCGGTTTCGGCTTGTTCTGGGTTCATGGCGCAAGACTAACACAAGGTAAAAATTTTTACACTAAGGGTTTCCACCAATGTAATTTATGAATTTTCATGGCAAAGTAGAGGCTCCAACAACCAAGGAACTGTATGAATACAACCTTTCTCAAGCTGGCGCGAAAGCACTTTGACAGGCCAGAAATCCCACGTCACATCGTCCGACACAACTGCCGCCAGTGGGCTAAGTCGCTTCGTCATCTTGGCGACAAATGGCTTCTCGCTAACAAAGTGGTGAAGCAAGCATGAAAGAACTTCCGATCACAATGGAGCATCCTGACAACTGGATGGAAAAAACTGGCGGCTATGCTAAAGACATGACGTTGCGGGACTACTTTGCAGCCAAGGCCAGCGAGGAAGACATCCAAGCAAACCGAGAAGGCCCGATGCAAGAGCAGGTTATTACAGATGGAAATGGCCGCAAGCACATTACACATCAAACCGTCAGGTACACACGAGAGCAAGCCAAATATCGTTACGCAGACGCCATGCTGAAAGCAAGAAACTAATCAAGGAATCGAAATGGTACACAAAAAACTCATGGCAGCACGTATCAAACTGCAAAACACATCCCTAAAAAAGTCAGGCCATAACAAGTTCGCTGGTTATCAGTATTTTGAACTTGGCGACTTCCTCCCGACCATCAATAACATCTTCAACGAGATCGGTCTTTGTGGTGTCATCTCCTTTGACATTGACAAAGCAACCTTGACCATTACTGATACTGACGATGGAACTCAGATTCAAATTACCTCACCAATGGCGGAGGCGAATCTTAAAGGCTGTCATCCGATTCAGAACTTGGGTGCTGTAGAAACCTATACTCGTAGGTATCTTTGGGTCACGGCAATGGAGATCGTTGAACATGATGCGTTGGATTCGTCTGCCCCACTAACCGAAGAAGGCATTAGGCGCAAAGGCCCAGGTCCAGTAATTACGCCTCGTGGTGGAATTGGCGACGATTTGCCAGAGGATCAAAAAGACTTTCTCCGTGAATTAGCAGCATCTATTGAGCAACTTGTCTCCAATGGGCAGGCATTAGAAGCGCTGGCAATGGTGAAAGAAAACCAGCTAGAAGCAGATCAATCTGTCTGGTTGTTTAATCAGCTACAAACCCCAACTCGTACAGCACTCAAGAAAGCAAAACAATGAACGTTCTAACAGTAGCAGGAAACATCAGCAAAGATGCTGAAGTTCGATACACACAAAGCGGCGATCCAGTCTGCAATTTCTCAGTCGCTGACAACCAGGGCAAAGAGCGTGAAGCCGTGTTCTGGAACTGCGGTCTGTATGGAAAGCGCGCTGAAAGCCTGTCTAAATACTTGACCAAAGGCCAGGCAGTGACAATCACAGGCAACGTCAGCACTAACAAATATACAGACAAAAATGGAGTTGAGCGCATCGGATACAACATCCGTGTAAACGATATTGCCTTGCAGGGTGGCCGCAAGGATGGCGAACAGCCTAAACAAGAGCGCCAGGCTAAAGAGTTTGACGATGATGTCCCTTTTTGATGGAGAACTGAAATGAAAAAAGTACTTATTGGTCTTTGGATTGCCGCCAGCACCACAATGGTTTGGGCGTCTTGCACCACACATACGATCATGTCTAATGGTCGCATCGTGACTTGCACTACCTGTTGTTATGGATCTAGCTGTTCTACGAACTGCTTTTAATTAACGGGCCGAAAGCGGATGCTGGCGGAATAAACGATGCACAGCATGGTTGGCTAACACCCAGTCAGCGCCGGACGCAGCGAGTAGGCCAACCTCAGATAGATCATCTAAGGAGAACTGAATGAACCCAGACGGTTATGAAACCGAAGATGAAGCCCGTTTGGCTGCTCAGAAATGGGCAGAGGAAGAAGGCTTTGTGGATTTCTCAGGCATGAACTGCAACGATTACTTGTCTGAAGGCGATGACGAGTGCTGGGGATGGGACGGCGAAGACCGCCGCTGCCAGTGTGGTAATCGCAGGGTCTATTGGGCCACTACCAAAAATGCAGACGGGCGCTGGTCGGCTTACGCTGAAGCGTATTAGACGAAACATCTAGGTAACAACCAATGAAAACAGAGACAGCAATCGCTGCATATCTACCGTGGTTGCTGTCCGCAATCACCATTTGGATGACGCTGCTGGCAGGCAACAAGCACCCGAAGGCGTGGCTGGTGGGCTTGGTCAATCAGGCGCTTTGGCTGGTCTGGATCGTCGCTACACAGGCGTGGGGCCTGCTGCCCATGAACCTTGCCCTCTGGGTCGTTTATGGCCGCAACCACTTTCAGTGGAACCGCTAGACAGTCTCTCTAATTTTTAACAACCAAAGGAAAAACAATGATCTTTACCATTGAACCAAACGAAGCCGCATATATCGTTCGATTGATCGGCAGTCAACCAACAGAATCTGGCGCATATCCTTTGCATCAAAAGCTTGTTGCTCAGTTTAAAGAGCAAGAGAATGAACAGGAAGTCATGCAAGTTGGAGAGGCAGAATGAGTTTTGCAGACGTAGAAAGCGAAATCATCCGATGGGCCGAAGCTAGAAAGATTATCCCGAACAGTACAGCCAAGGCACAGGCACAGAAGACGCTTGAGGAATCTGGCGAACTGCTGGAAGCTGCAACCGCCCTGTATGTGCTGCAACAGACTGGCGTACCCAAGGAAGCGCCAATCTATCAAAAGTGGCTTGGCAAGTACAAAGATGCTGTCGGCGATGTAATGGTCACTCTAACCAATGGCTGCGCTTTGGCAGATGTTAATCTGGTTGATTGTATGTATATAGCATATAACGAAATCAAAGACCGCAAAGGCTATATGAATGAAAACGGAATTTTTGTAAAGCAATGAACGCACTAGAAACCCAGGTCGGAGGCGACCATTACAAAACAAAAGCAATCCAGCCTGTTGAGTATATACACGCTAACGGCTTGGGTTTCTGTGAGGGCAACGTAATTAAATACGTTACTCGATGGAGAGATAAAAACGGTGTCAAAGACTTAGAGAAAGCCAGACACTACCTGGATATATTGATTCAACTGGAGAGCCGTAATGGAGTTTAGACAACTGCTTTGGGACGTTGCTAGATGTGATCCTGAATATCCAGATCATTATTGCTGGAACTGTAAAAGATTCTTGAACCATCCAAAGCAGCAAATGGGGCCACGAACTCCAATCGTATCGGTGGAGACAAGTCGATCAGAGGCTTGTATGTACGTTCCAATTAGCCGTCTTGAGCAGGAAAATCGCTAAGGAATAATTCTTTCTCAGCCATCCTGCGTCTAACAAGTCCTTTAAGAACCTGACCGCCAGCTTTAGTCCAACTCATAAAGGCTTCGGCGGCTTGTTCCCATTCTTTCCTCAAAATCTTTTGACGAATGGTTGATCTCTGAAAATTTCCTAGTCCGACATTAAAGGAAAATGCAACACAAGCGTCAAATGCACCTTGATGACCAGAAAGATTGGGAGCAAGTCTAAGAACACCACGTTCAAAAGATACGAGGTCATCTTTGAATATCTTGACAAGTTCATCTTTAGACCATTGTCGATTGTCTTCAGGACGTAAAGGATATTTGCTTCTTATGATTCCAGCATAGCCATCCCTTGAAACCATAGGCAATTTGATTTGATCTTGATACAGAACGTGTCCCCATCCAATAGTCCACATATGTGCAGAACATTGGTATGGCTTGTCTCTATATCCCTCAAACTGGTGCATCAGATGAATGCCAGCGTCTGAAGTTTTCATTTCTTAGACCAGCCACGAGATCCAAACCAGAATCCAATAATTCCGCCAAGCATCGCCATTTCATCGCTGCTGAAGATGATTTCAGAGAACTTGATAAGAGTATCAATGTCAGTGACTAGACCAGGATGGCTCCACAAGTAATACGCAAGCCAAGCATTTATCCCAACAAGCTCAAAAACAAACAAGTATGTTACTGTTGGGCGAACAGTACCAACATAATTTACAACCCACTTAGACGCTTTGCTGATGACAACTTTGTCATGTTCTTGTGCGCCTTTTGTCATTTCGGCTTCAGCTTGTGCCATTTGAGCATTTGTTTGCATTGCGACTTGCTCAAGCCTGATTTCTTCAACACGAGCCTGCGCTGCAAAACCCTGCTTTGCCATCTCAAGATCTTTTGATGCTTGGATTTGTGCTAACTCGCGCTCGTGCTTTTGATCTGCTTTATTCTGGAAATAATCCAGAATTTTTGGCAAACCAGAAATTAGAAGTCCACCAAGAGTAGAAAGTAGAGAAAGCATTTAAATCCCCAATTTATTTAAAAAAGCCTCAATCAATCTGTCAACAATGTAAACAGGCAGAAGCGGGAGAATGTCCAAAAACACCCATCCAAAAGCAAGATAGCAAGATATTTTTAGCCACTTGTCAAAGTTCTCTAAAAATTCTTGCCAAGGATCACGCATTTCATTTGCCACACCTTGCTGTTTGGCAGTAAGTTATAAATTCAACCAAACCCCAAATTGCAACAATACCAACAACGACAAGAATTGCAGCTCCAAGAAAAAACTCATTTAATTCAGACTGCCGCCTTTTAGCATTCCTGATACGAGTTTTTTCACGATCTGCCTCTAGACGATCCTGGGCGTCCATCTCTGCAACACGTTGCATGATGTTATTCCAGATGTCCATGTTGTTTGATGAAAAGAACAAACCCTTTAGTTGTTCTTCAAAATCACGCTGAGACTTTAAAGCAAGCTCTATTTCAATGGCTTTACCCATGTTTGAGCCGCCAGATTTTTTTGCTTCTCTTACAGCTTTAGTGGCTTCGTGCTTTGCGTCAAAGTACTTCCCAATCAATGGCCCAAGGCTTGCCACGTCATCAACAGTGGCAGATGCCTTTTTAATCATGCTGACAGCGGATGAAACCGCCGCCATCGCGCTGATTGGGTCAATCATGGCTTGTCAGCTTTTTTGTCGATTTTGTCAAAAATGTCATGCAGAATTTTTTTTATCTCTGCAATATCCGTCCTGTAATCATCTTTCTGCACATAGTCTTTTGGCATTTCATTGACCTTATCCTCCAGCTTTTGGATTGTTCTGGTCATTGTGTTTATTACATAAACAGCCAGAAAACCGGCAACAGCTACAACAATGTTGAAGATTTGCTGGTTATCCATGTTAATTAAGCCCAAGGCAAAGCAGGTTGAACAATAGGAGGGTTTTTCTGCATTTCAATCTGCTTGCTTACAGCAGATTCTGTTGCTTCTTTGTCTACACCAGAAGTCCAGATCCATTGCAAGACTTGTTGCTCCGTCAGTTTGTCAAACGGCGTAAATCCGCTAATGTCACCTTCAGGAACTTGAAACGAGCAGGTGCTATATACACTGCCTGTAAATTCACCTTCAGATCCTGTGCACATCCAATGTGCTGTGCTAACCACGTTTGCCTGACCTGAAAATTCAGGATAGCAGTCAAGACTAGAGATTTTCCATTTGATTTCCATGATGTTTCCTTTCAAACGTGATTGCCCGATGGGTCGAGCGGATCGAGCACAGGCTCAAAAAACTTGACGATTGCCAGACGCCAGCCGGTGCTGTTTGCGTTGTGGCGCTTAAGGCGGCTAGTGACAGTGAACTCGCGCGGCAACTCCAAGAACAGCAGCGTCATCACGAACACGTTGCACAGGAAGTCCAGCAACAGTCCGATGATGAGCGTCGGGTAGCCGAAGGCCATGCCGAGCTTGGTGAGCTTGCCCATGTCCCGTACGCGCTTGATGTTCATAACCGCGCAGTAGAAGACGTAGAGGCCGTAGGTGATGGCCAGCGCCCAGAGGATGTACCAGAGAGCGATCATGCCGTGCCTTTCAGTGCGGCCAACTCAGCTTTCACTGCGTCAAGCTCGGCTTTGAGCTCTTGAATTGCGGCTGCGTACAGGCCAGCAAGGAACGAGGTGTCGATGCCCTGATAAACCGGCTTGCCTTCGGCGTCCACAGCATCCTTCTTGCCAGTCACAGCCTGCGGCACAACCTCAGCCAACTCGTGAGCAATAAAGCCCTCACCGTCAGAGCCGTCTGCTTTCCACTTGTAAGTGCATGGCTTGAGTGCAGCGACCTTTGCCAAAGCACCAGTCATGGGCTGGATGTCTTCTTTCAGGCGGTAGTCGGAAGAAGTTGTATAGGATGTCGTTGAGCCTGTTGAAGTAATAGAGCCAACTTGAGTCCCTGCCTGCAAGAAACGAACATGGTAATAAGTACCACCATTACTTACTGCATTGGAAACGAAGCAATATCCACCCGCTGTATTTTGAGCAGCATAAATAGAATTTATGCCACCAGTGTTTCCTTCTACGGTCAGTCTCCCGCTTGAACTCGTAGTCCCCACCAACAAATTCCCACCACTATCCAACGTCAGCGCCTGAGTGAAGCTGATGGCGTTGCCTGCGGTGCCGGAGGGGGCGGTGCGCCAGAAGTGAGTGTTGTCTTCTACCGTATAAACAGCAGCAGCACCGTTGTTAGCGTATTTCCAAGAACCATCAAAGCGTACATTTGCGCCAAGATAAGTTGCAGCGGCATTCGACGCTGCTCCAACAAAGTTACCGGCCCGATTTACTTCAAGAGCCTTGATTACAGAGCCCCAAGCACTCGGCGTAACCCCCAAGCCGAGGTTGCCGGAGGAGGCGATGGTGGCGCGAGTGGTGTCGCCAGTCTGCAAATACAGCGTATTGCCGGTGCCGTTACCAGCGGTCTGTCCGCGAGCATTGATTGCCAAACCGTTGTCGGATGTACTGGAAATCCAGCCGTCATAAGTGGCGGCGTTTGTGTTGTAGAGCGCCCACCCAACAGCGCCACGGGCAACACCAGAAACTAGCTTGTACCCCGGCGAACTCGTCCCAATCCCCAGCCCTGTGCTGGTCAGGCGCATTTGTTCGGATTGAGCACCCGTAATCAAAAAACGAATGTCGTCATTTCCCCAAATACCAAGACTGTTTGCGGCTGGATGCGAAAGTCCCGCAATTGCATTGTTGCCACTATTGCGAAGCAGCAAATACCAGTCGTTGTTGGCATAAGTTGTTGCTGAGTCTTGAATAACAATTCCGTTTACGGAAGAAAAGTCGCCAATCGTAGAAATGCGCCCATCCGCAATAGGGGCGGTGTTGACGCCGAATCTCGTCCCATCAAACGTCAGCGCACTACCGGAGGTCAGGACTTTGGAGCCGTTGAGGTAGGCCACGCCGTTGGCGGTGCCTGCGTTCAACGTGATGTTGCCCGTCATCGTGCCGCCAGCCAGCGGCAAGTAAGTGTTGGAAGGCACGTAGGCGATCTGCCACGCTGCGCCGTCGTAAGCCTTCATCTGGCCAAGCGAGCTGTTCCAGTACAGGGCACCAGTCAGCAGCGCGTTGCCATCATTGTCGACCGTCGGGTCGCTGGTCTTCGGGCCAAGGTAGCGGTCATCGAAGCTGTCGTAGCTGGCGGCCGCGGCCGTTGCGCTGCTCGCGGCCGACGTGGCGCTGCCAGAGGCCGCTGTGGCGCTGTTGGCTGCATTGGTGGCCGAGGTAGCAGCAGCAGACGCAGAGGCCGCTGCAGAGGCCGTGGAGCCGTACAGCGTGGTCACGTAGTTCAGCGTGACGGCGTCTTGCGCCAGAGTCGGATCTGCCAGCCCGGTGATCTTGTTGGACCCCATGGCGATCGCGCCAGACATCGTGCCGCCCGACAGGCTGAGCTTGAGCGCGTCAGCCGTGTCGACGTAGGTCTTGGTCGCCGCGTCGCTGGCGCCGCTCGGAGCGCCCAGCCCGGTCACCCGGTTGCCGCCCATGGCAATGTTGCCGGACATGGTGCCGCCGCTCAGATTCAGCTTCAGTGCGAGCGCGGTGTCGACCTGCGTCGTGGTGTAGGCGTCGGTGATGCCGTAGCCAGCCAAAGTGGTCGGGTTTGTGCCGCCAGTCACGCGGCCGTAGGCGTCGACCGTCACCGAGCGGTAGGTGCCGGCGCTCACGCCGGTCGTGGCCAGATCGATGTTGTCTGCGTTGACGACGATGCGAGCGGTCGAGGCGGTGCCGACGTTAAGCGTGTTGCCGCTCTTGGTCAGACCGGTGCCGGCGTTGATCTGGCCAGCGCCAGAGAACTGCTCGAACGTGACGGCGGTGGTGCCGATAGTGCCGCCCGGGGCGACGGTGCACACCCAGCCGGAGTTGTCGTTGGTGCTGCCGTCCTCCACAAACACAAACGCACCGGGCAGCTCGGCCCATGCGTCCATGTCGGGGGCGCGGCCCCAGCCGCCTGCAGCCACCACCCAGATGCCGTTCTCGCTGGCCGTGGTCTGGTCCTTGACCAGCACGCGGTCGCCGACAGACAGGGCCACACCGTCGACGGTGGCCGTGCCGCTCAGGGCGATGTTGGCCGTCGTGGCCACGCGCACGCTGGCCTTGACGTCCAAGCCCTGCGCCACGCTGTCCACGTAGGCCTTGGTGGCCGCGTCTTGGTTGCTGACCGGGTCAGCCACACCAGTGATGCGGTTTGCGCCCATGGCCAGCGCACCGCTCATGGTGCCGCCAGACAGGTTCAGCTTGAGGGCCAGATTGGTGTCGGTGTAGTTCTTGGTGGCCGCATCCTGCGCAGAGCTGGGGTCGCCCATGCCGGTGATGCGGTTGGTGCCCATGGCGATTGCGCCGCTCATGGTCCCGCCGGCCAGCGCCAGACGGGTGGCGACCTGCGTGTCCACGTAGGACTTGGGCGCAGCGTCGGAGCTGTTGGTCGGCGTGGCCAGACCAGTGATCGTGCCGGCCGTGCCGGCGCTCATGTCCAGCGTGCCGTTGATGGTCACGTTGTTGAACGTCGAGGTGCCGGTGCTGGTCGTGACGTTGCCGGCCAGATCGCCGGTCACGTTGCCTGTCACGTTGCCCGTGAGGTTGCCGGTGACGTTGCCGGTCAGGTTGCCGGTGAAGCCGGACGAGGCGGATGCGGTCGTGAAAGCGGCGGCCGCAGGGGTCGTGCCGCCGATGACGGTGTTGTCGATCACGCCGCCGCCAATGGTCACAGCAGAGCCGAGGTTGGCCGTGCCGTTGGCCGACAGGTTGGTGAAGCTGCCCGCAGCGCGCGTCGTGGCGCCGATCGGGGTGCTGTCGATGGTGGACTGCGTCAGAGCCAGCTGCTGCAGCGCAGACGATGCAACCAGAGCCGTGCCGGCCGCGTTGACCATGGCCACCTTGTAGCCGTTGCCAGACAGGGTCGGCAGCTTGTTGAAGCCGGCCGTAATCAGGTCCAGCTCGGCGCGCATGTTGGCCGAGGAGCCCGGCGCGTTGGGCGTCGGGTACGTGCTGTGGTTGTAGAAGCTGTTCGGCATTATCGAAGTCCTCGACGCATGGAGTAGTGGATCAGGATGCTGTTGACAGTGAACGGCTCGAGGATGGCCGACACAGACGACAGACGGATGGACAGGTTCTCGCCTGTGCCCTGCAGGTCAACTTCCGTCGGCGAGATGCCAACGCCGTCCCAGACAAAGTTGTCCCACTGCATTTCGTCCCAGTAGCTCGAGCGCAGGTCGCTGTCGTAGGCGACGTCGACGGCTTGACCGACGCGGTTCGAGCCGTACGCAAGGTCGTAGCCGAATGCGATCTCGGCATACGAGTCGCCGGTCATCTCGATGCTGGCCTTGCGGTAGCGCTTGAGCACGCGCGGGCTGCCGCTCGAGTTGAAGACGAGGTTCAGGTTGGCTGGGATCGGGTCACCGTCGAAGCTCGTGCCCACATCAAGGCGGTACACGTAGCCATCGTCGGAGCCAAGGAATGAGGTGGCAGCACCGTCGGGCGTCTCGCCCTCCACGCAGCAGGTCACCGCGTGGTCGAACTGCACCGGCATGGCGCCAAGCAGCTTGCCGTTGAGCACCGTGATGTACAGGGCGTTGCGGTCGCTGAAGAACACGCGGTACTGGCCCTTCTCACGATTCAGGCTGCTGGCGCTGGCAAGGTTTCGGCGAGCCTGAATGAACGGGCGGATGTTCATCGTCAGCGTCGACGTGATGAAGTTGCCGTAGTTCAGCGAGGTGCTGAGCGCCAGCACGCCGCGGTCGTCCATGGCGTAGGCCTGCTCCATCGTCTGGGCGGTGTACGGCAGCGCGCCGGTGCCGCTGTTGTAGTTGGACAGCTTGAAGTCCTCAGCGCTCGTGCCGTACAGGATCGAGGTGTCGTTGCGCGTGTAGACCGCCATGGCGCCAGACGTCTGGTCGCCCGGCAGCACGATCAGGTTTGTGATCGTGTCATTCATCGCGATCTCGCCTGCGCCAAGCACTGGGCTCCAGACGTAGGGATCGGCGATGGCCGAGAACTGCAGCGACGGGCCGAAGCTCAGGAACAGGTGCTGCTTGTGAAACTGGACATGGTCAGGGGTGTCATCGACCATGCCGCTCCTGATCGGTATGTAAACCTCGCCGTCATACGAGAACGCTTGGTTCATGCCGTCGACGCCGAAGATCTTCTTGGTGCCGCCGACGTTGGCGATCACGGTCTCCACGCGGCCGCCGGGCAGTGGTGCGATCGCCGAGTACACGCCGCGGTATTCCGCGTGCTTGGTGCCGTCGACGTAGATGTGCTCGTTCAGGACCGGCGTGCCGGTCATGTTGGTGAAGATCGCGTAGCCCGCCGCGTCGCCAGCGCTCCACGAACCTGACAGCACCACCACGGCCTTGACCAGAGCGGTTGCGCCGCTGGTGTGCCCGACAATCGTGTCGCCGGCGAAGATCTCTTGCGTGCCCACAGCGAAGTTGAATTGCGCGTAGTACGGCACCTGCGTCCAGCCGGACGAGGTGCTCTCGTACATGTTGAGCTGCGTGGCACCCACGTTGTCGCGCCATGCGTAGACCACGCCTTCGTAGTAGGCGACGCCTCGCACCGGGCCGGAGCCGGGCACAGCGCCGATGTCGGCGCGGTAGTCGTCGGCTGCCAGAGCGGCATAGGTTGCGTCCTGCAGTCCGTCGGCCGCGACGCCAAAGATCGCGTCGATCGAGCCCACCTGAGTGCCGCCGATCGAGATGCCCTCGGTAGCCACGAAAATGCCGGTCTCCCGGGTGATGACCACCGTGGTGCCGGACACGTAGATGACCTTGCCGGTGGCGCCAGAGGACATGCCAGTGAGCGTGTTGCCCACGGCCACTGCGCCCGTCAGGGAGCACTGGAAGAGGTTGTAGACGGCAGCCGAGGGGCTGGGCCGGCCATCGAATCGCTCGTACCCAGCGATGCGCGTGTAGCCGCCGGTGATGCTGGCCTCGAAGTTGGCGGCCCGCCGGGCAACGCCGGACTTCAGCGACAGGGTCGGTGTCACCTGATCGAGGCCGCCCTGCAGGCGGATCAGCTCGTACTGGACCGGGGGGAGGTTCATGCCAGCCATCAGCGAAACCTCACGCCAGCGGATTGCCGAGGTAGACGGAAGGCAGCTGCTCGCGCTCGAGCTGCGACAGCAGGGCCGCGTACTGCTTCTGGGCGCGGGTGATGACCTCACCAGCGGACTCGTACAGGCCGTAGTACTCGAGGGCCTTGTACACAATGATCATGTGCTGGTGCGGCTGCAGGTCGGGCTCGTCAGTCGGGTTCACGAATGACAAGGGCACGCGCTGGTACTCACCCACCACGGTGTAGGCGTCATCGGGCAGCGGGCCAAACATCAGGGCCTTGCTGTTGGGCTCGACAGCGAACACCAGCGGGCGGCCCTGCAGCGTGCGGTTCTGGTTGAAACGGTACGTGTTGCGGAAGGTCTGGTACTCCCACTCGACCATCCACTGCTCGTCAGAGATGCCCAGCGCGGTGCGCCATGTACGCAGCGTGTCTCGGTGCCAGTAGCGGAAGTCAGTCAGGCCGGCGTCAGTGACCGGGTCCGCATCTTCCTGAGCCTGTGCGACAGCGAACTCGAACGGCTCGCGCATGAAGCCCCACACGTCGTGCAGACCTTGGATCTCCAGCCAAGCTGTGTTGATCCAGTCGACGAAGCGCTGGGACTCGCCCGTCTGACCGGTGACGGCCGTCGGGCCAACGCCAGAGGCACCAGCCTCTTGGCGAAGACGTTGCGCGAGCTGCAGGAAATTCATGCTTTACACCGGGTTGGACAGGAGTTGACGCAGCCATGGCACGCCCTTCTGGGGGTTCGGGTCGTGCATGACTTGGAACGGGTAGGTCAAAGCCAGCACGTTCTCTTCTTGGAAACCCATCGAGCCGTCGGGCTGGACGATCTTTCTCTGGCGTACACGCGACTGCTTGGCGTTGGCCAATACAGCAACGTGATACCGGCGCAGCTTCGCTGTGTTGCCGCGGACGATCATCTTGTAGTCGCCGTTGACGTTCACCTCGACGAAGGCGGGCTCGTTCTCGTTGCCCGGCTCGTTGAAGAACACTTCCAGCTCGTCGCGCATGAAAGCCTCTTCGTCGATCTGGTCGGTGCGAATCACACGGTCGGTGTCGATGACGTGGCCGCCGGGCGCGGCAGCCTCGGCCGCAGGCGTCACCTGCTTTTCGATCTGCACGTCGTCGGACGCGATGCCGCGCTTGCGCTCGTAGGAGTTGATCTTGTCGCTCATGGGGTGGGTCTCCAGTTGGGAAATGGGATGGGGTCACCCGAAGGTGACCCCGTGCCGACTTAGGCAGTCAGCGGGTTGGCAGGCACGTCCATGAGGTCATAGAACGTGTCGGTGACGCCAGAGGCGCTCAGGTCGGTGCTGCCCGGGGTGAAGGCGGTACCGGCGGTCAGAGCGATGCGCAGGGCACCGATCGGGCACACGCCCTTGGGGGCGTCAGGGAACTGCAGAGCCACGCGGCCGGCGGCCAGCTCAGCGCTGTCAACGATCTGGCCGGGGACGATGCCCACGTTGCCAGAGGCGTCCAGCGTGATCAGGTACAGGCGAGTGGAGCCATTGACACCACCGCTGAAGCCGCCGTTGACGGCTTGCACGCCGCCAGCAGCTGCTTGGTACACGCTGGCACCGGCGTAGCTGATAGCGATGTTGTCGGTGGCGCTCTTCGAGTAGAAGCGGCCATCGATCGTGTAGGTGATGTTGTTGGCGGTCTGGATGGTGTTGGCGTTGGTGCCTTCAGCCAGACCGGCGGCGGCCAAGCAGAGGGTGGCGCCTTGGGCGAGAGAGAGGTTGTCAGACATGATCAGATTCCTTGAAAAAGAGGTTCGAGAGATGGGGGCCGAAGCCCCCAGTCATCACAGAGCCGAGCAGGCGGCCTCGATGCGGACCATCCAGTTTTCGTTCAAGCGCACAGCGTTCTTGTAGAAGTTGGCGCCGACGTAACCGAACTGGCCCATCGGGTTGGCGTGCGTGATCTGCTTGGCGGGCAGGTAGATCGGCTGAATGGCGTTCATGCCCTTCAGTGCGACCTGACCCCATGCTTCCTGAGCGACCACCATGATGGGGTACACGTCAGCGGTGGTACCGGAGGTGCCGCCGTTGGACAGGAAGGTGCCAGCGGTGATCGAGCCGCCTGCGGACAGGAAGGGCTTGAAGTACGGGCTGGTGATGATGCGGAAGCGCTCCACGGTACCCACTTCACGCTCGTGCACCGGCTTCTGCGAACCGTAGCGGGCCACGGGCACGAAGTTGGTCAGGTTACGGAAGTCGGCTTCCATGTCGGTGTGGATGAACACCAGATAGCCGGGTTCGATGGCGCTCGTGCCGTAGTTCACGGAGGCGGCCAGCTTCTCGGTCACCAGCTGAGCGTGAGCGGCTTCGAGCTGACGGGCAGCCTGACGCAGCTTGTTCAGGGTGATGGCGGTGTTCACGCTGGTACGGGCGGCGCCGTTGGCGTACACCACGTTGGTGCCACCGCGGACCACGCCGTAGCTGATCAGCTCTTCGATGGAGGCCATGTGCTCGCCCACCAGCTTGACCATGTCGCCGGGGATGTCGTCCTCGTACATGGCTTCGGCTTTGCTCGACAGCTTCATCAGCACGCCGTACTGCTGCAGGGTGACCTGCACGTCTTGGTAGCTGATGGTGCGGGCACCGGGGGTCACGCCTTCTTGCAGCAGGTACTGCGAAGTGGTGATCGAGGGAGCGCCGTTGGTGCCAGCGTCGATCGGCAGAGCGCGACGGAACACCACGGTGTCAGTCTTGTTCTGGGGGATCTGCTTCTGGGTACCGAAGGTGCTCAGAACTTTGATGGGCATGGCGTGCTTGAGCATCTCGCGCTCGGCCATGATGAGGTTCCGGGAAGGAACGAGGGAATAGGTTTGCATGATTAAGCCTTTTGCTTGTCAAGTTGGTCCAGATAAGCCCAGTACTCCTGTGGCGTCATGTCCTCCACGGCCTTGGTGCGCGTTTGCGAACCAGAGCGGCCGGTCGGAATAGCCGCCGCAGCAGACAGGCGCTGCGTTCTTTGTGACGTTGCTGCCTTCGCGGCTTCCTCGTGCAGGTCCAAGAGGCGGACTGCATCTCGCGGGCTTTCGCTCGCCGCGAGCATCTGCACTTCGGGCGGTTGACGCTGCAACCAGCCAACGAATTCAGGCGTCTGCACACGATCCTGCCAACCCGGGTGCCGGATCTCCACGGCCATCTCGGAGCGCAAGCGGGCGATCTCTTCAGGCGACACACCGACCTGCTGAGGCTGCTGGGGCATGGTTGCCTTCAGAGCCTGCAGCTGCTCGTTGAGCGCTGCTTCCATCGCTTCCGCGAACTCGGGATAGTCGCGTTTCAAGGACTCCATCGCCTTGGCGCTGCTTTGAGCGGCCCGGATCTCTCCGGCGCTGGGAGCGTCGCCTCCGCGAGCGGTGACCTGCGCAGCAAGCTGTTGCTGTTGCTTGAGCTGGCTGCCCAGACCACCAATGTGGCCCTCGGCATTTCGCAGACGATTCGTGACTTGGCCAAGCATGGCCTCGAGTCCAGCGATCTTGTCCAACAGGGCCTGAGCTCCGTCAGGTGCTGCAGCATCACCGCCCGTGGGTGCGTCGGCCGGGGTGTCGGCGGGCGCTGGGTCAGCGGCTACAGACGCGGGCGTCTGGTCTGCTGGTGGGTCAACGGGCTCAGTGGCTGCCGGCTGCGCGCGGCCTGCATCCTCTGCTTCCAGTTGGTCCCAGATCTTCTGTGCTTCGTCTTGCGGGTTGGTAGTTTCCTGTGCTGTGGTCATTTCGGGGTCGTCTCACTTTTTGGCCATTACTGGCCGGGGTCGCCGACGCTGGTGAGTTCATCAGGGTCGACTGCGGGACTGGCGCTTGCGTTGTCCGCAAGGGCCAGAATCTTTTTCAGCTCAGCAATCCCCCCACGGAGCTGAGCTGTTTTTTCGGGACCAAACGACGGTGAGTCGTTCAGCTCGCGCAACTCCTGAAGCCTGTCGGTCAGGGTTTGCGTGAGCCGCTTCCATGTGTTGGTGCGGAAGTCTTCTGGCTTGAGCATTGGTCAAAAAGAAAGGGCACCCGGGTGAGGGGTGCCCTTTCGAGAGGAAGAACCTTGGAGAACGGGGCCGCAACTGCAAGAGACACTGCCCCGGGCCGAATACTACAGCATTGTGTAGTTTGACGCAACACTTAGATGCCGGAACCTTGACGAACCTTGATGGCCGCCTCGGCGTTGAAAAGCTGGCGGGCATTGTCCAGCTTGAGCAGCTCCAATCGCTCTTTGCGCGCCAGCTCCTCGCGGGTCATCTGTCCGTCCTGCTCCATCTTGGCGATCGTGATCTCGCGCTCGAACTGGCGGTCAAGCATGGCCTGCTCAGACTCCGAGCGCTCGCGCTCGATCTGGTAGGCCGTGTTCTGCTGCTTGGACTGCATGTCCATCTGCGTGAGCTGAGCCTCGAGCTGCATCGCCTCGCGGCGGGCGTCGATGTCCATCTGCTTGGCCTGCAGGTTCATCTGGGCCACGGCGATGCGCGGATCTTCCGGCTGCCCCTGCTCGGCCTGCGCGGCCATCTCCTGCTCGACCTGATCCTCGGGCTTCATCAGCTCGTCCGGGTTCACCTTGAACGCCTTGAGGATGGCGGCCAGCTCGGCGCGCTCCTTCAGGTGCGGGATGTAGCGCGGGTTGTTGGTGATGTTGGCCAGATTCAGCAGGGCTTGGTTCTGGATGTCGCGCTCGATCAGCGCGGTGGAGCCGCGGGCGTCGACCTCGTAGTCGCCCTTGATGGCCGGGTCCGGGTCGTTGGCCATCTTCCAGTCGTAGTAGCGGCTGATGTGCGGGCGGGTGACCGCGTCGTCGTACAGCTTCACGCGCTGGCGCAGCACTGCGTTGGCGTTGTTGTAGAGCATGACCATGCCGCCGACCGTCTCGGGCGCACTGCCCTGCTGGCCGCCGAGGATCTGCGGCATGCTGGTCTCTTGGTCGGCAAAGCCCATGGCCGCCTGCGCGATGGCCAGCAGCTCCTGCAGGTGCGAGTTGAACTCGAACACGGCGAATGCTTGGCGCACGTCCTCGAGCTCGTCCTTGGCCAGCCAGAGCTTGTTGGGTGTGATCTCGTAGCTGCCGTTTTGCGGAATGACCATCGACTTCTTCATGACGATCTGGCCGCCCAGTGACGTGCGGCCGTTGTCCATGACCTGACGCCACGCGGCGTTGACCACGCGCTGCTGGTGCTCCAGCTCGTCGGGCAGGCCGTAGCCAAACGGGGAGTCGTCGCTCTTGCGCCAGCACCACACGTCCACCGGCAGCGTCTTATCGGCCACCCACGACGGCATGGCGCCGACCACCTTGTCGTTGATCATCAGCAGCACGCCGAAGGTCACGTCCTCGAGCGGGTCGCCAGTGCGCGAGCTCAGGGCCTCCATCTCCTCCGGCTCGATCTCGCCGTGGTAGGTCCACATCTCGTAGCTGTCCTCTTGGATGACGTCACGGATGATGCGACCCTCGGCCACGCGAATGCGGTTGGGCGGCATGCGCAACACCTCGCGCAGCAGGTCGGCGTCGTAGCCCGGCAGGCCCACAAGGCCGCGGATCTCTTTGCGGGTGACGTTGCGGCGGAACCAGAAGCCACGGCCACGCTGGTGGTCGTTGCCGCAGGCGGGGTCGAACCACACGTCCCACGGGTCCAGACGCATGGACGCCGGCACGATCGTCTCGTTGATCTGCATGAGCTGCGTGCCGTCAGGCTGGGGCAGCCACGCCTTGCTGGTCTGGCGCGCAGGGAATGGGCCGTACATGATGCCGGTGCCCAGACGCACGCCATCCTCGACCAGCTTGCGGCTCTCGCCGTTGTACTTGGCCTCGGTCAGGCTGTCGTCGATCGAGTTGCGCATGCCCTCGGCGGCCTTCTTGGCGGCCTCCATCACGACCTTGGCCTCGTCAGCGGCGGTCATGCCGGTGGGCTGGCCAGTGGCCGGGTCGACGGTCGGGCGCTGGTCGCCGACCATCTCGGCGATCTCGGGGATCGGCGTGGGCTTGATGTCCCAGTTGCGATCGTCCACCGGGAACAGGATCTCGCACATGCGGGCCACGGCCTGATCGACCTTGGGGCGCACGACGTTGATCACCACACGCGAGCGGTTGCCGTCGGTCACTTTGCGCGCGGGCGGGCCGTTGCGCAGGGTGTTCTCGAACTCACCGGTGCTGTTGGTGTGCTCGCCGAAGTAGAGCTGGGCGTTCCTGCGCCAGCGCTTCTCGACGTCTGTCATGGCGCGGTGCGTGACCCAGCGGTCGCGCATGCCGGTGAACTGGCCATGCAGGCGGTTGATCGTCTCGCGCTGCATGTTCTCGAGCTGCTCGGCGGTGATGATTTCGCCGTTCTCGAGCTGGATGGCCATGTCGGCCGGGATGTCTTTGGGGTTCATGGCAGCGAGTCCGTTTTGATGAGTTGGTTTTGCGGGATGGCCCAATCTTTCGGGGCCGATAGTTCCTTTTGAGCCGGTTTGTCCCACGGGAAAATGACTTCTTGCGGACCGTTGTAAGCATTACTCTTTTCCCGCACAGCTTGGAATGCCTGCTGCGGACTTGGCTTCTGGTCTGGCGCGGAGGCGAATTTGCGAAGACCAGAGAAAGCGCTGATCGCTCCGCCTTCTTGCTGCGCTGGCGGAGTCAAGTCACGGTCGAAGTCTTCGACGCCATACGGTTTTCGCCGGGCTGCTATTCGCGCAAAAATGTTGTCGGTTCTGGATTGCGGCGCCGGCTGCTTTGCCATCTCAGCCAACTGCGTGCGCACGGTCTGCGTGGCCATTGCGGACGCCTCGTTGTCCTTGCCCATGCGTATTGCGTTGGTGTACTGGAGCACAGCCTGCTGCTGCAGCTGAGGCGGCAGCTTTTGCACGGCAGCCGCAAGTCTTGGGTCGATCTGCTGCATGGCTTGCCACCCAGCATTGAGCACGGCGCCAGAGTCGGAATTGTTCCTAATGCTCTTGAAAAAATTCATGGTGGTTTCCTTCAGTAGCCCGTGACCTCGTCAAGCGCGGCCCACGCAGCCTGTGCGCCGACGGGCACCTGCCAGTCCTTGTCGATCTGCTTGGGTGGGAATGCGAACGTAAGCGCGAGCGAGTCGGCCCGGTCGGGCGACTTGATGCCGCGCTTCTTGGCGTCCTGCTTGCTCTCGAGCAGCAGCTCGCCGCCCTTGTAGCTGTACTGCAGAGCGGTCAGGTCGGTGACCAGCTCGTTGTCGTTTGGGATCGATGCGCCGGCCTTGAGCCACTCGCGCATGTCGCGCCACATCTTGGCGCGCAGGTTGTAGTTCTGGCCGTCGCTCATGCGCAGCGCGCTGTTGACGTCGACCACCATGTCGCCGAAGTCGCGGCGCAGGATGTCGGCCACGCCAGAGCCAATGCCGATGGTGTCGACCGCGATCTGGGCCACGTCGCCCAGCTGCGCTCGGATCTCGTCCTTGGCACGGCCGGCCACGTCAACCACGTCCATGCCGGAGAACACGATCTGGCGCAGCAGCACGCGGCCCTGCCGGAAGGTGAAGCACGTCTTGTCGTCGCCGAAGCGCGCGACGTCGATGCCCATCATCACCGGGCCGTAGGCAATGATGTCGGCCGGGCCCTTGCGGCTGGCAGCAGAGGCGACCTCGCCCGGGATGAAAGCGTTCGCCACGGATGCGGTGTAGCTTCGGTCGACTTCCTGCGCCAGCACAACCGGGTCAAGGGTTTGCTTTTGCTTCTCGTACCAAGCCTCGTCCTTGCGCGGGTCATCGCGCCAGTCGAAGACGAACTTCTTGGTCTTGCCGTCGTGCGCGCGGCGGTAGAACGGGTTGCCCGCGCCGTTGGGCGTGGACACGTAGATCCGGCAGTTGGACGTCTGCGACAGCGCAGCGTCGGCCGCCTCGGGGTGCTCGAGGAACGCGGCTTCGTCGATGAAGTAGATCGAGGTCCGGTTACCGCGGCCGATGTTGTCGCCGGCCTCGCCCGTGATGAATGACCCGTTGTCCGGGTTCTGGATCTTCATGAACGGCGCGTGCTTGCTCGGCTCCCAGTTGTCAGGCTGGAACTCAGCGGGCAGCAGGTTGATGAATTCGCGCACCTTCCAGAACAGGCTGGCCGGGTTGCCGATCTGGTCGACGTAGCTCTCCTTGCGCGAGCCGAAGCCGACCACGGTGCCCTGCTTGAACAGCATCATCCATGCAGCCACCGCCACGGTGAGCCACGACACGCCGGCGTCTCGGCTCTTCTCGACCACGCCGTCCTCGCGCGACAGCCAGCGCTGCACCACCCAGTCGATGAACTCGCGCTGCTTGGGGAACAGGATGAACGGCACGACGGTGCGCAGGCCCTTCTCGGCCAAGCGGGGGTCAAAGGTCATGCCCCAGTCGCTGATGAAGTCGGCCGGGTGGCCGGCGTAGTAGTCCTTGAGGCGGGCGACGATCTCGGGGTGTGCACGCATGCGCTCGAGGCGCTCCACGCGCGTCTGGAACACCTTCTCGTAGTCGGGGTTGATCCAGTCGAATCCCTCCATCACTCCCCCTTGATCAGGCGCTCATAAGCCTGCTCGGCTGTCAGCGACAGGTCAGCTTTGATCTCGAGGGCTTTGCCGTCCTTGCCGGTCAGCTCGAGCTTGGACTTGTCGCCGTAGTCGGCGGCGTTGAGCTTGCTGGCCACCTTGAGGTTGGTGTCGATGGCCACGCGCAGGCCTGCAGCGTCGCCGATGGCGGCCGCCTGCCGGGCGTAGTCGATCGAGGCGTCCACGAGGTTGTGCGCGCGCTCGATGCCCGCCATGGCGTACTGCTCGCGGGTCTCCTCGCTGTCCATGAGGATCTGGCGCAGCTTCCAGCCGGGGATCTTGAACGGCAGCGTGTCGGCGATCGCTTGGAACGACTCGCCCCACACGTAGCGGTTGAACACCTCTTCGGCGATCTCCAGCACGTCCGCCTTGAGCCGAGCAGCCTCGACCCGCTTGGGGTCAAGGTGCAGGGCTGTGCCCGGGGGCTTGCGCTTCGATTCTTTGGTGGAGTCCGTCATGGTGCTTTGGTGGTGGCCCCGCGATCGCCAATCTCCTCGGGAGACGGACGACTTGACTGGCGCCGGGGGCCGTAAACGAAAAAGCCCGCACGAGGCGGGCTAAATTTTGGGGACACTTCCCCGGGGCGGACTATACCATTGTGATACTGATGGGGTCAACCTCAGTCGTCAATGGTCTGCGGCAGCCGTGTCAGTCCCTGCCGGGTGCAGAGCGTCAGAAAGCGCACGGCCGCCTCCATGACCTCGCGGTCGGACTGCATGCCCCACTCCTTGCGCAAGTACAGGAAGCACGCGGCGATCTCCGGCGTCAGGTGCGTGTTAATCGTCCGGCCGCCATGCTTGAGACGGTACTTGCGCTGCTTCTCAGCGCCGGTCATGGCGTCGGGCTTGCGCGAGCGGAAGCCCTTCTTCCTGACCAGAGACTGAGGGTCGATTTTGTCGGGGTCGATCATGAGAGCACAGCGATCATCGGCACAAGGATTAGGATCAGCAGCACGCCCAGCACCACGAACGGCGATCGGCGGATGTTCTCCTCTTGCCGGTAGCCGGGCAGGCGCGTCTTCCTGACTGGGCAGTTGCGGCCTTGGTTGCACCCGTGGGTGCTGCAGTACTCGTCGCAGCAGGATTTCATGGCAGCATCCTCAATCCGTTGTAGACGTCGTCAAGGGTGCCCACCTGCCAGTAGCGGCCTTCGTCGACGGTGAGCAGCGCGCCTCCTGCGGTCATGCGCATGCGCTCGTTGGTCTTTGGCGCTTCGCCGCAGTCGAGTGCAGCGAACTCGGGGTTGTGGCAGGCCTTGACCACGCGGCCCTTCTCAGCGGCCAGCGCAATGACTTGTTCGATGGTGGTCATGACCTGCTCCCGAACATGTAGCACGGCGCGTCGCTGCGGTGCACGACATCGGGGATCATCGGCTGACCGCAGGTGCAGCGAAACGGCATCTCTTCCTCAGATGTCGAAGGGGCTGCGTCCTCCAAACCATCGCGTCTGAAGATCGCATCCCACCTCCGGTCGTACTCTTCTTGGCTCACGCTGTACGGGCGTGGCGCTGATCCTTTTCCGCTCATTGTTCAACTCCTTCTGTGTTGCGTATGCGATGTTGCGCCACTGAGTGGCGCGTGCTGCAGCAGCCTTGATTCGTCGGTCTGCTCTGTCTTGCTCCTTGGCGACGGCGGCGTCGCTGCGCTTGAGCACGGCGCGAAGCTCGTTGATTTCAGCCTGCATAGCGGCCTTGATCTGCGTGTTGCTGGGGCTGCGCTCAGCGTTCCAGTCAAGGCGCTCGCGCCATGGTTTGATCACGCTGCGCCTCCGTTCTTCTCGCGCAGCTTGGCTTCGATGGCGGCAGCGTATTCAAAGTCCACAATGCCAGCACCAAGATTGAGGATTTCTTCCCGAGTCAGCCCAACCCATTGCCGCTGTGCTGCGGGTGGGGTGCCGACAACATGCTCAAGCATCTGTCGCGCTTCGTCAGCGGTCAGCAGGTTTGTTCCGGTGCGCCCCGGTTGGCCCGGTGTGCCATCTGGGTAAACGCTGGCAGGGACAGGCCACGTCAGAAAGCGGTTGACCATTGCGTCCATTGAACCCATGCGCGGATATTCGTCAGGGTGCGCCAGCGCAGCCTTGACCTTCATGCGGTTGATCGCGCCGCCGTCTGTGCGGTAGGTCTGCGGGTCAAGTCCAAGATGGCGCAGCAGTTCGTCGGCTTCGTTCGGCTCCTGCACAGGCGCTGCGGGTGGGGTGTCCAGCATTTCCGCCTCACGATGCCTGATGCCGCTGATAAAAGCAGCCATCTCTTCTGGGTTTGCATTGTCGTAACCAGACTGCCCCAGAAGTTTTTGAACTCCAGCACGATTCAGTGTCACCGGCTCCTGCACAGGTGCTGCGGGTGCTGGGTGCATGTAGAGGGGGAAGTCGTCAACATTGAAGTGCGGGGTAGTCTCGGATGGCAACGCCATTACGATTCCATCGGCCACACTTTCCCAGTAATACCGACCAACCGGCTCCTGCACAGGTGCTGGCTGTGCTGCCTCTTGGATGATGGATTGCAGGGCGGTGATGGCTTCTTTTGCATCGGGCATTTCTGCCCAAGCAAAGCGGACATCAATGTCCTCTTGAGCAATTTCGACAATGGCGTAAAGCCCTTTCAACGCTTCCAGCGCATGTTTGACTGCGGCCAGTTCTTTAGCGTTCATGGCGTGTTTCCTTTCTCTGGTGCTGCGGGTGGGGTGGTGTAGAGGGCGCTACGAATGTATGAAATTGTGTTGACTGCATGCGTAGCCGCTTTACCACCGTCCGCACCAATCACCTCAAAGCACGCTTTTGCTTCATCCAAAGCGGCTCTGAGGGCCACCGGCTCCTGCACCCGTGGCGTAGCCACATTAGGTGCTGCGGGTGGGGTGGTGTAGAGCAGTCGGAATTCGTAATTTTTCCATTCGTGCGGATTTGCCATCACCATCTTGGCGTGCTCAACACTGCACTGCGTCCATTCATCTCCTGAGAATCTGGACTGAGCCGCCACCGGCTCCTGCTTCTCTGCTTGCTCGATGGCGGTGCGCAGTGTTGACATGGCGTGTTTTGCCACAGGAAACGGCATTGCCTCGTCAATCAACTTCAGCGCCTCCAGCGCCTGCTTCATTGCTTCGATGCTCATGCTTTACCCCTTGAATGCCCACCACACGATGCCCAGCACCATGGCCCAGAACCATGCCAGCAGGGCCGCGATCAGCCAGTAAATTGCTCGGTTGCTCATGCCGCCCTCCTGAAGTCTTCGCTGTTGGCCGCCGGCGTGATCCACGCAGCAGCGATGTCGGGCCGCTTGGCCTTGATGCGTCGCTTGACGCGGCGCCTCGCGTTGACGCGCTCGAGCCGGTCTTGGTCAGCTCTCAGGCGCTTCCATGCACGCCTAGATCTGTCGAGGTGGCCATCAGGCTCTGGGCGCGGCGCGTCTTCGCCCGGGCCTGCAGCCCAGATCTCGATCGCGTGGCGCTTGGCGCGCTCGGCCACTTCCTTGTCCCAGCGGGTGATGTGAATCTGGCCATTGGCATGCATGTGCTTGAGGTACTCGTGCGCCCAGCGCTTGCTGATCGGCAGCGCAGCTGCGATGGCCAGCACGTTGGTCGGCTTGGCGTTGAGCATGTCGAGGATGCGCTTGATGCGCATCAGGGACAGCGTGGTGCTGAAGGTCATCTTGCAGCCCATGGCGCCTCCTCCCAGTTGTCGCGCTGCTGGCGCTGGTGTGCGCGCTCTTGCGCTGGCGTCCATGGCACGGGGCCGCCGGGTGGTGGGAAGGGCCACGTCTTCATGCGGCCTCCTTCAGCTTCTGCAGCAGCACAGTCAGCTCAAAGGCGAACGTGTTGCTGCCGTAGCTCTGGGCGCCAAGGCGGCCCTCCTTGATGCGGTACTCAAGCTCCTCGATCGTGGTCTCTTCTGGCTTCCACTGCCCCTCGAGGCCGTAGCACGAGCAATGGCCACCGTTGACCTCGAACAGCTGGCCGTCCTTGCGGAACAGCACGAAAGCGTCGCCCTCGTAGGCGCGGTAGGTGTAGCTGGCCAGCAGCACCTCGATGCCTTGGAACTCAGGCAGCTCGTGTGCTGGCGTGTTGCTCTCGCGGTACGCGCTCCAGCGAGTGCCGTCGAAGTCTTCGCACATGCCCTCGAATTTCGACTCGGCCCAGTCGTGCAGGTAGATCGGTTCGATCATGCGGCCTCCTGCGTCAGGCCGCGCCACTGCTTCTCTTGGATCGCGCCATCGAACCAATCTCGGATTGCGTGCGCGGAATCGACCGAGCCAGCAGCGTTGGCCCATCGTGTGCCGTCCCAATACGAGTAGCCAAAACTCCAGTCGGCGACTTGCAGTTGAAATCTTGTCTCGTACACGCCATCGCGCACAGGTTTAACGTCTTCATGGAACCATGGTGTGAGGTTGCTCATGCCAGCACCTCCTCGCGTCCGTCGCGGTACACAAGGCGCTTGCCCATGCGTGATGGCAAGGCCAGCGCATCGTCCTGCCCGGGGCGCTGCGGCCCCCAGTGCGGCACGTAGTTGTCCTTGCTGCTGCCGTTGACGTGTGTTCTCGGTGCGGCGATGGTCGGCACCACTGGCGTGGCCTTGCGGCGTGTGTTTTTCATGTCGGTCTCCAGATACGCAAAATCGCGTCTCACCAGTATATCACCATTGTGATATTTCATCCAAGAATGTTGTCGATGTATTCGGCGAGCATGCGGCCCGCCTCGAGCACGAGCTGCTCGTCGTTGTCCTTGCGCTCCATCGTGCGGCGGGTCCATGTGCGGAACTCGCGTGACAGGGCGCGGTAGTGGTCCTCGTGCGTGAGCTTGAGCCACTCGACCGCGGCGGTCATGGCGCGCAGCTCGGCGGAGCTGTAGCCGGTGGCGTCCTCGAACTCGGTGACGGTGCCGACGGCCTTGGAGAACATGGGCGAGACGGTGGGGAAGCCGAGGTCGTTCTGTGCGTCTGCCCAGTCCTTGGCGGCCCACATGGACACGAGCTCGCCGACCCAGTCTGGTTCGAGTCTGATCATGGATTTCCTTTCTGCTGCACGCGGTCGGCGTAGCGGTTGAAGCGCCACCATGTGCCCTCGCCCTCGATGCGTTGCCAGACGGCCTCGCGCTCGGGGTCGGTCATGGCGTTCCAGTTGGCCACCTCGATGTAGGTGCGGCCACAGCCTTTGCAGTGCTCGTCGTAGAGCGTGGTGCAGACGGCGATGCAGGGGCTGTCGGGTCTGGTCATACGAACCCCAGCTCTTTTTTGAAGGCCGACAGCGCCAGCACGATGTCGCGCGCCTGCGCGTAGTCGAGGCAGACGTAGTAGTCCTGCCGGGTGGAGCTGTTGCCGGGGAACTTGGCGATGAACCCGTTGCCGGTGTCGGTCAGCACGCAGCGGTCCTCGCCGGGCGTGTAGTAGCCGAGGCCCTGCGTGACGATGGCAATGGGGCCGTGGCGGTCCACGATGTCCTCGCAGCGGTCGGAGATGTAGCGCTCGGTCATCTCTGCTCCTTGGATGGAATGCACTTGCCCGGCTCGCTGATGCACAGGTAATAGTCGATCGCACCCAGTGCGCCGAGAACCGTGGCGGCAATGTGCGCTGCGCCAAAACAGGCAAGGAACAGCTTCATGACTGCCCCCTTGCTCGGATGGCCATGGCGCACAGATCGCGTTGGCGCTTTGCTTCTAGCGCTGGCCCGCGTTCAGAGAAACGCAGCTCCTCACACACCTTCGCGCACGCCTCGCGCTCTGCTGCGGATGCCAGCTCGAAGAAGCGCTCCAGCCACTCAATTGGCACGTCCTTGCCCAGCGCGTTGATGAACGGGTGATACACGCCGTCCTTGTCGGTCTTGCCGACGCTGGCCTTCATGCCAGCCTCCCGCGCCATGCGAATGATGTCTTCGCGTGTTGTCATTTCCAGTCGTCCTCTCCAAGCTGAGCGTCCTCGATGATGAAGATGCGGAACTCGCGCTCTCGCGCGATGTTGATCAAGTCGAAGCAGTCGCGTCGTCCTCGCCATGTCCCGAAGAGCCACAGCGTCTGCTGGCGCTGGCCGAGCAGT
>JACCDQ011898786.1_pt1 | contig 26458 bp, 25 predicted proteins | sample 7446031 | NCBI WGS metagenome assembly JACCDQ01 (sample SAMN15323442, study PRJNA562643) | freshwater metagenome | isolation source: river surface water | place: USA:Blue River Watershed | collected 2017-08-17 | reverse complement strand
TGGACGATACTGGGATCGAACCAGTGACCCCCACAATGTCAATGTGGTGCTCTACCGCTGAGCCAATCGTCCTCGGTACCTGAACTATACAACAGTCACTTAACGAGCGTAATCATCCTCAATACGCTCAATATCATCTTCTCCAAAGTACGTCCCGGTTTGAACTTCGATAAAGACAAGCTCTTGAGTTCCTTGATTTCCAATTCGATGAAGGACCCCGGTCTCGACATCAACAGTTTCTCCAGCGGTTTTTTCAAATACCTGTCCATCTAAAACAACTGTTGCGACACCCGAAACAATGAACCAATGTTCTTGACGCTTTTGATGACGTTGGTAAGAAAGTCGAGCCCCAGGAGTTACATAAATGCATTTAACTTTGTGTGAGGGAGTGTCTTGCAAAACTTCATAACGACCCCAAGGTCTGAATGAGTCGTCATCGATCATTGTTTATCCCTTAGCTCTGATGAACCACCCTGGTGTGTTTCACCGACAACAGTCTTGCATTAAAAATGGAGGTCGGGACGGGATTTGAACCCGTGTAGAGGGATTTGCAGTCCCTTGCCTCGCCTCTCGGCCACCCGACCATACAAATATCGCCGTCAGATTCAATTCTTCGAGAAGAGTTCAATCTAAACGGCGAGTATCAGAGCGGACGACCGGGTTCGAACCGGCGACCTGAACCTTGGCAAGGTTCCGCGCTACCAACTGCGCTACGTCCGCGAGGAGGGTAAATCTAGCGCAGGAGTGGCGTATCCGCCAAAGTGCCCAAACCCGCAAAGTAAAGAGAGATTGGTTAGCGTTATCCCGTGGAACACCCAGCGGATGCACCCCTTTTTTGGATGGGGGGTCGGATGGCGACGGATCTCATTGAGTTATCTGACGACCCGGCCTGCTTGGATGATGGAGACTTTTGGGCGGTTTCAACAACCTTTGAAGGCTCCTTTAGAGCTGCAAAGTTTGGAAGTATTGAAATAGCTCCCTTTCCAATATCGACTTGGAACTCGGTTACTTCCGAGTGGGAAACCACACCAGATCAACAAGGCTATCTTGATTACGTAAATCTCATTCGTGAACACATTGCAGAGGGTTGGGTATACCAAGTTAATGCTTGCCGCCAGTTGTCGGCAGAGGATTCCAATCCAAATCTTCGAGGTTTATTCAGCTTGATTCTAGAAAATAATCCAGCACCATGGGCCTCATATTTGGAGATTCCCAATTTGAATATCGCATCAGCGTCACCTGAATTATTTCTAAAGCGATCTGGCAACAAGATCAAAACATCACCCATTAAAGGAACGCAGCCTTTAGGTTCAAAGGGTTTTGGAAACAAGGATCAATCCGAAAACATAATGATTGTTGATTTGATGCGAAATGATTTAGGAATGATTTGTACAAGTGGGTCTGTTGAGGTTTCACGATTATTGTCTTCAGAGGATCACCCAGGTCTGCAGCATTTAGTGTCAGATGTAGAGGGAGAGTTGAAGGATGGAATCAGTTGGAAGCAGATCATCGAAGCTATATTGCCGCCGGGTTCTGTGAGTGGAGCACCTAAGTCATCTGCATTGAAAGTTATCGCAGAAAACGAGCGCGCAAGAGGGCCATATTGTGGAGTTCTTGGTTGGGTTCATGGAAATCAAGCAGAATTATCTGTAGCAATAAGGGTTTTTTGGAAGGATAAGAAAATTCACTTTGGTACAGGCGCTGGCATTACATTTTCTAGCGATGCTGATCAGGAATGGGAAGAAACACAGCTCAAGGCATCTCGACTCATCGCTATTGCTCAAGGTCAACAAGGATGAAGGTGATCCTTAATGGAGAATTGCTCGATCAAGAACAAAGTTTGTGTGATGAACGCGGATGGATGTCCGGTACTGGTGTATTTGAAACGATAAAGACTGTAAATAATTTTCCGTGGGCCATGTCGCGACATATGAGAAGAGCGGTCTCAAGTGCGCTACGAATTGGAATAAAGCTGCCCTCCGAAGAACAAGTGAGAGCTGGAATATCTCTCTTGATGGGAACTCAGCAATTTGCCAGTGGTGTTCTACGTTTATCCTTCCGTAATGATGGAAGTTGGTCTGCCGCCCATCTTGAATATATAGCGCCTAGTCATCCCGCGAAATTGATTTCCTATGAAAAATCGATTGCTATCCAGGGACAACCAGTAAAAAGTTTTCCTTACGATCACAGGTTGGAGATCCTGAAGGCCGCGCAAGCGCAGGGAGCGGATGAGGCAATAGTTATAAATGACCTAAATCGGGTTTGCGAAGGTTCGGTGACTAACTTACTTTTTCAGATTGGCGGTCAATGGGTGACCCCACCTATCGGTGATGGGGTTTTACCTGGAATTGTTCGTGCATTGGTGATTGAAAATTGTGGGGTCTCGGTCAGGAGCATCGCGCTGTCTGAGTTGCCACAAGTGAGTTCTGGATTCCTATTGAGCAGTTTGCGAGTTGCACAACCGATCGCATCAATAAATGGAAGAGATTTACAGCAATCTCCAGAATTTCGCGCTCAAATTGAAGCGATGGCACTGAGGACTTCGGTAGGCTAATCACATGGCCCAGATCTCGATCACCGTTGACGGAGTTGTTCAGCAAGTAGAAGCTGATCAGCGGCCTACGCATTTATTTGCAGCGAGTAAAGATGTAGTTGTCTGCCGCATCAATGGCGTCCTTAGAGATCTTTGGACCGACTTGGTAGATGGTGATGTCATCGAATCAGTTTCAATCTCGTCACCAGATGGATTGGCTGTACTGCGACACTCAACCGCCCACGTTATGGCTCAAGCGGTTCAAGAGGTTTATGCAAACACTCGTCTAGGTATTGGTCCACCCATCAAGGACGGTTTTTATTATGACTTTGATCCGGAGAACACCTTTAATCCAGATGACTTAGTCAAAATTGAAAGCGCTATGCGCAAAATTGTAAAAGAGGGCCAAAGATTTCGTCGCCGTGTGACTACTGAGGTTGATGCCTTGAAGGAGTTGGCGCACGAGCCTTATAAGTGTGAACTTATTGGAATCAAGGGTCCCGCAGGAGAAGAAGCTTCAGTTGAGGTTGGCGGAACTGAACTAACCATTTACGACAACTTAGGTCGTGATGGAAACCCAGTGTGGAGCGATCTGTGCCGTGGACCGCATTTGCCATCCACAAAACATATTCCGGCCTTCAAATTGATGAGAACAGCCGCAGCCTATTGGCGTGGTTCCGAAAAAAATCCGATGCTCCAGCGAATCTACGGAACTGCTTGGCCATCACAAGATGAGCTCAATGCTTATTTGGAGCTGTTAGCTGAGGCGGAAAAGCGTGATCACCGTCGCTTGGGAACTGAGTTAGACCTATTTTCTTTCCCAGAAGAGATTGGTTCAGGTTTGGCTGTATTCCATCCAAAGGGTGGAATTGTTCGTCGTGCGATGGAGGATTACTCACGCATCCGACACGAAGAAGAAAATTATGAATTCGTTTATTCACCACACTTAACTAAGGCTGCCTTGTTTGAAACATCTGGTCACCTGCAGTGGTATGCAGATGGAATGTATCCGCCAATGATTTTGGATGAAGAGCTCAACGCTGATGGCACAGTAAAGCGCGCCGGTCAGCAGTACTACATGAAGCCTATGAACTGCCCTTTCCATAACCTTATTTACAAATCACGAGGACGTTCTTATCGCGAACTTCCATTACGTCTCTTTGAATTCGGAACTGTTTATCGTTACGAAAAATCAGGAGTCTTGCATGGCATAACACGTGCTCGTGGCTTTACTCAAGATGATGCTCACATCTACTGCACGAAAGATCAGATGGTTGGTGAGCTTGATTCGCTGCTGACATTCGTTCTAAATCTCTTGCGTGATTATGGGCTGAATGATTTCTATCTTGAACTTTCGACAAAGAATGAAGAGAAATTTGTCGGAGATGATGCGGACTGGGCAGAAGCAACAGAAGCTTTAAGAAAAGCGGCAACCGCACAAAATCTTGAGTTGGTTCTTGATGAAGGCGGTGCGGCTTTTTATGGTCCGAAGATTTCCGTTCAGGCTAAGGATGCAATTGGTCGTACCTGGCAGATGTCTACGATTCAAGTTGATTTCCAGCTACCGCAGAGATTTGAACTTGAATACTCTGCCGCTGATGGAACTCGTCAGCGACCTGTGATGATTCACCGAGCTTTGTTCGGCTCAATCGAACGTTTCTTTGGTGTTCTGACAGAGCATTACAGCGGTGCATTCCCACCATGGTTAGCGCCAGTTCAGGCGATAGGTATTCCTGTTGCGGACACCTTTGCGGATTATTTAGGTGAAGTCATGATTCAAATGAGAAAAGCCGGAATTCGCGCTGAGCTTGATGCATCAGATGATCGTATGCAGAAGAAGGTACGTAACGCTCAAATGCAAAAGATCCCTTTCATGGTGATTGCTGGTGAAGAGGATCAAAAAGCTGGAGCCGTGTCTTTCCGTTATCGCAATGGAGAACAGAAAAACGGAATCCCTATTGCTGATGCAATCGCTGAAATCAAGAAGGTCGTTGCTGAACGAACACAGGTTTAATCGGTGGATCAACAGATCAGCGGTGCTGGCATGCCTGATGGTTGGCAGCGATTGTGGGCGCCTCACCGTCTCGAGTATCTACGTGGAGAAAATCGGCCATTAGAAGGAAACAGCGTCGAGTGCCCCTTCTGTACGATCCCAACCAAAGAGGATGAAGAAGGCTTAATCGTTCATCGCGGAAATACAGCGTATGTAGTGATGAATCTGTACCCATACAACCCAGGCCATTTATTGATCTGTGCATTTCGCCATGTTGCAGATCTGACCGATTTGTCTGATGAAGAAAGAGATGAAATCTCTGCCCTAACAGCTCATGCGATGAAGACGGTTAGAAAGGTTTCTTCGCCCGAAGGTTTCAACCTCGGAATGAATCAAGGCGCGGTTTCTGGAGCTGGAGTGGCCGCACATATTCATCAGCATGTTGTTCCACGTTGGAGTGGGGATGCGAATTTCATGCCAATTATCGGAAAGACTAAGGTCCTTCCTCAGTTGCTGCACCTCACTCGCGCTGAAATTGCCGCAGCTTGGTAAGAAACTACAGCTGCTGAATGTAACTCTTCACAATATCTACACCAATACCTTTGTCTATCCACAGAGGTATGGCTGGAAACAATAAGCCGGCGGCGAAGGCATCATCACCTGAGGCTTGAATTAGTTCTAGATATTCGTCGCGAAACTCTTGAACCAAGGTTTCATGCTCTGGTTCACATGATCGTGTGGATGGTGGTGTTGATGAATAATCAATGATCGTTAAATCCTTCAAAGATATCAAAGCAATCGGAAGACCTTGTTCGTCATGCAAAACCAAGAATGGGGTAGCCATCGGCGCAAAGACTCGATTGGCGATCATCACCGCATCGTCGAAATCAGCTTCGAGTTTTTCTAGGTGGGTGACCACAAGTAAGCGAGGGATTTGATACTCATCGAGTTGTGACCACTGATCAATCGTCTCTTGATCGACCCCTGCCGATGGATTGATGGCAAAAATCGCAAGGTCGCTTTCGCTGTGAACTTTTTGTGCAACGCTCGCCCCGAAGGCTTCCGCCACGCGCGTTGGCTCCGCGCTTGAGTGGCCATAGACATGAATCATGCCGTTGGTGATTTGTGTTTGCACTGGGTCAGCCTACGATGGACCTTGATGTTAAGCGCACGTTTGAAGCCGTCAGTCACCAAGGTAATTACGCCCGTGGCGGCCTTTGCCCTGCGTCGGGGGATTACCCCGAACGCAGTGACTTGGGTGGGAGCCGTTGGTGTTGTGATCTCATCCTTATATTTCTATCCAAAGGGTGATTTTTTTCTTGGCACATTAGTTATTTGCGTTCTGGCTTTGAGTGATCTTTTCGACGGAACTATGGCTCGTCTTTCAAGTTCTGGTTCGAGCCGTTGGGGTGGATTTCTAGATTCAACTATTGATCGAGTTACAGATTCTGCGATCCTTATTGGCGTCACCGTTTATCTCATTGAAAGCGATGACAGCCTTGCATATGTTGCCCTAGCCGCGTTGATTACTGGATTACTTGTTCCTTATATACGCGCGAAGGCCGAAAGCTTCGCAATTGTATGCACCGGTGGTATCGCTGAGAGAACAGAACGCTTAATAATTTCTCTGGCTGCAATTGGCTTCCATGGTCTAGGTGTTCCTTATGTTCTATCAATCGGTCTATGGAGTCTTGCACTTCTTGGTGTTTTCACGGTTTTCCAGCGCATGCAAATTGTTAAGCGAGCCGCCTAAATGAAAGACAATATTTCAGCATTTGTTTATTTTGCTGGTTGGCGCATTGTTAGATGGCTTCCTGAGGAAACCGCGTACAAAACATTTTTCAAGGTAGCGGATCTGCTTGTAAAGAGAAATGGAAAGAGCGTTCAACGACTCCGTTCCAATCTTGCTAGAACTCAGCCAGACTTGACCTCATTAGATTTGGAAATTCTCGTCGTAGATGCCATGCGTTCGTATATGCGTTACTGGTGTGACACATTCCGCTTTCCTGATTGGTCGCAACAGCGTGTTACAGAAACGGTCTCAGTCACTAACGAACACCTACTAATGAATGCAATCGAAGCGAAAACGGGAGTCATTGTTGCCCTACCGCATGCAGGAAATTGGGATCATGCGGGCGCATACTTTTGTGCCAAGGGTGTTCGGTTGGTGACAGTGGCAGAACGTTTGAAACCTGAAAAGTTATTCTTGAAATTTCTTAGTTACCGGCAATCCATGGGAATGGAAGTCCTCCCACTGGATGGTCGCGTTCTAGATACTTTGACTCAAAGACTGAATGAAGGCGCACTCGTGGCTTTAGTTGCCGATCGAGATCTTTCGAGATCAGGAATCAACATCAATTTCTTTGGCGGGCCAGCTCGTATGCCTGCAGGGCCCGCGCTTCTTGCACTCAAAACCAAAGCACCATTGATAACCGCTTTTGTGTCTTACACCGACGATGGAATTCACATTGAATTCAACACAGTTGTTCTTCCGGAATCGGGAAATGAAAGTGAAATGGTGCAGGAGATCGTTCAGACAACCGCCCAACTGTTTGAAAGTGGGATCAAGAAAGCGCCTCAAGATTGGCACATGTTGCAACGCATTTGGGTTGATGGCGATTTTAAGGATCGTTCATAGTGCTAACTCGCTCTTTAAGAATTGGAATCGTGTGCCCTTACAGTTGGGATACACCCGGGGGAGTTCAAAACCACATCAGGGATTTGGCAGAGTTCTTGATTGCCGCAGGACATGATGTATCAGTGTTAGCTCCGGCTCTTGATGAAAGCAAACTACCTGAGTACGTAGTCAATGCTGGGAAGCCGATCTCAATTCCATACAACGGTGCTGTTGCCAGAGTTTTGTTTGGGCCGGTCGCCTTCGCGCGTGTTCGTCAGTGGATATCTCAAGGTGATTTCGATCTACTCCACCTCCATGAACCAGCCATTCCATCAATCTCATTACTGGCTTGCTGGGCAGCGGATGGACCCATGGTTGGTACTTTCCATGCAGCGGCTAAGCGTCAGAAAATTATTTTTGCGATAGGTCCAATCCTTGAACCGGCTATTGAGAAATTGTCAGCGCGTATCGCGGTATCGGAAGCAGCGCGCTTAACATTGACGGATCACCTAGACACAGATGCAATCATCATCCCTAACGGAATTTATGCAAATAGATACTCTCGTGGCCAATCCCAAAATAAATGGGCCGGGAACACAATCGGATTTATTGGACGTTTTGAGGAACCACGAAAAGGATTGGCAATTTTGGTTGATGCCTTGCCTGTCATTTCTCGTTTTGCGCCCGATGTAAAGGTCTTTGTAGCAGGACCAGGTGACCCAGAAGAAGTAATCGAAACTATTGATCCTCAACTGCGCCATAGGTTTGAATTCCTCGGCAAGATTTCAGAAGAGGATAAAGCCGATTTCATGTCCTCGGTTGCCTTATATGTTGCTCCGAATACTGGAGGAGAATCTTTTGGAATCATCTTGGCTGAAGCTCTAGCTGGTGGTGCTTGTGTGATCGCAAGCGACATTCCGGCCTTCGATGATCTCCTCGGGCATGGTGAATACGGAGCGTTGTTCGAATCTGAAAGTTCGACTGATCTTGCAAAAGTCGTAATCGATTTACTTCGCAACAAAGACAAGCGTCATGCTTTGGCAGCTGCTGGAAAGAACCATGCTCAATTGTTTGATTGGAATGTGGTCGCACAACAGATTTATTCCGTCTATGAAATGTCTATTGTCGGTAGTGAAAAAGTTCGATTGGCATCCGATACGCGTCCGTGGAATCGTTTCCTAAATAAAGAGGACAAAGCATGAGCAAGTGGCTTCTGATTATTTTGGTTGCTGTGGTTTTGGCCTGGTACTTAAGTTTCACCGCGACCCGTCTTGATCGACTTCATCATCGGGTCGAAACAAGTTGGGCGAACTTAGATGTTCTTTTGCAAAAGAGAGCTGCGGTTGCACTTGAAATCGCACACAGCGATATTGCAGATCCTGCTTCTTCTATGCTCTTGACGGCGGCTGCCTATCAAGCGCGTGATGCCAATATTCAGAATCGTTCCCAAGCCGAAAGTGGTTTATCTGGTGCACTTGGTCTTCTGCTTGAGGATTCAGAACATTTAGCAACCGCTGCCGATAGCGCGCTTTTAACGGAGCTTTCGGCACTAACGGACAAGATTCGAGTAGCAATCGCTATCCACACAGATGCCGTGGCGCGCACCCAAATGGTTCGTGGCAAAGTTGTGGTGAAAACTTTTCGATTAGCCGGAACTGCTCCTCTTCCCATCACATATGAATTCGAGTCCGATGTTCTCTAAGCGGTTTCTCCTCCTTGTGCTATTAGCAATGGTCTTGTTATCTGGGTGTTCTGTGGTGAGTGGTTTGCTCCCGGAGAAGAAAGCCACAAATGTTCTTAGTGGTCGTGAGGGTGTAAATGGGCAAATGCTTGCTGTAAAGGTTGATGACACCAACATGGCACACCCGCAGATTGGTTTGGAAAAGGCCGATGTTGTTTATATCGAGCAAGTAGAAGGAGGGCTTACACGTTTGGCGGCCATATTCTCATCAGAAATTCCTTCGAGAATTGGTCCAGTCCGAAGTGCTCGAATCTCCGACATAGATATTTTGAGTCAATATGGTCGAGTGGCATTTGCATACAGCGGTGCGCAGAGAAAATTACTGCCAGTAATCGAATCTGCAAATCTTGAAGATCTTGGAGCACAGCACGAAAGTTCAAAGATTTATACATCCGATGCATCACGAATACAGCCTTACGCAATGGTGTTGCGAGCAGACTTATTGATGCAAAAGGTTGCCGAAAAGAAACTTGCAGTTGATCAGGCAAAGAGTGTCGGATTTGTTTTCGGAGATCTTCAAGAAGGCGGCAAGCAGGTTCAGAAGGTAGAGATTAATTGGCCTGCCGCGACATACTCAGCGGAATGGTCGCCTGAAGAAGCAAGATGGTTGCTTTCGCATAACAGCAAAATGAATGTTTCAGAGTCTGGTTTTGTTTTAGGCCCCACAACGCTCGTGATTCAGATTGTCGAAATCACTCCTTCAGAGTACGGAGATAAATTTGGCGGAGTGACTCCGCTATCAAAGACGGTTGGCACGGGAAAGGCATACATTCTTCGTGATGGACAACTCTTTTCAACCACCTGGAATAGAGCATTTCCAGATTCGGGAACAACCTTTTCCTTGCCCGATGGAAAGGTAATGAACTTCGCTCCCGGACAGGTGTGGGTGGCTCTGACTGACCGTGAGCCTGAATTCACGTCGCGGAGTACCAATAAGACGAAGTAGGATTGGGCTCTATCTTTCGATTGAAGCGGAGTATCAAATCATGGCTGAAGTAACAGGCACCGGGCGCGTTAAGCGTGGAATGGCTGAAATGCTTAAGGGCGGCGTCATCATGGATGTTGTTAACGCCGAACAAGCAAAGATTGCCGAAGATGCCGGCGCAGTTGCAGTAATGGCCCTTGAGCGAGTTCCCGCAGATATTCGTGCGCAAGGTGGCGTTGCTCGTATGTCTGATCCAGACATGATTCAGAAGATTCAGGCCGCAGTTTCCATCCCTGTTATGGCAAAGGCCAGAATCGGACACTTTGTAGAAGCACGCGTGCTCGAGTCACTTGGAGTCGACTACATCGACGAGTCAGAGGTTTTGACTCCTGCTGATTATGAGAATCACATTGATAAGTTTGATTTCACCGTTCCATTTGTATGTGGTGCAACAAATCTAGGCGAAGCGTTACGTCGAATCAATGAAGGTGCCGCAATGATCCGTTCAAAGGGTGAAGCCGGTACTGGTGATGTTTCTAATGCAATGCAGCACATGCGCAAAATTGGTGGAGAGATTCGCCGCTTATCTTCAATGCGTGAAGATGAATTGTATGTAGCAGCAAAGGAGTTGCAAGCCCCATACGAGTTGGTCAAGGAAGTTGCGGAAACTGGAAAGCTTCCTGTCGTACTGTTTACCGCAGGTGGTATTGCAACGCCGGCGGATGCTGCACTAATGATGAGCATGGGCGCAGATGGAGTATTTATCGGTTCAGGAATCTTCAAGTCTGGAAATCCTGCACAGCGTGCTGCAGCTTGTGTGAAGGCGACAACTTTCTGGGATGACCCAAAGGTAATCGCAGATGCATCTCGAGGCCTCGGTGAAGCGATGGTAGGAATCAACGTTGCTGACCTTCCGGCACCTCATCGCCTCGCAGAGCGTGGCTGGTAAATACCCCTTTAATGAAGGTTGGTGTTTTAGCGCTACAAGGTGATGTACGAGAACACCTTGTCTCGCTGCAATCTTGTGGAGTTGAAGCTGTCAGCGTTCGACGTGCTAGTGAAATCGAAAGGATCGATGCCCTCGTTTTACCTGGGGGAGAATCGACAACTATTGCCCAGTTAGCTGAGGTTTTTGGTCTCTACGATTTAATCAAGAATCGCATCGCAGGGGGAATGCCTGTTTATGGTTCATGTGCAGGAATGATTCTGTTGGCACAGGAAATCTTGGATGCAAAAGAGGGTCAAAAGAGTTTTGGTGGACTAGAAATTACCGTTCGTCGAAATGCATTTGGGCGACAAGTTGATTCATTTGAATCAGATATTAGTTTTGCCGATGGATCGCAAGATCTCGTTAGAGCGGTTTTTATTCGCGCTCCATGGGTTGAAAAGATCTCCGATGGCGTTCAGGTTTTGGCTTCAGTTGATTCCCATCCCGTAGCAGTACGTTCTAAGACAGCCTTTGCAACATCATTTCATCCCGAATTAACGGGAGATAATCGAATCCATAAGTATTTCATTGAGCAGGTAGCCCGCCCAGCGCTCGAGACGGTAAAGTAGCGGTCAAGTAAGCAATTAACTTGAGTTAAAAAGAGGTGAAGCCATGTCAGGCCATTCCAAGTGGGCTACGACAAAGCATAAGAAGGCGATCATTGATAGCCGACGTGCAAAGGTGTTTGCAAAGCAGATTCGTGCGATCGAAGTAGCGGCACGAAATGGTGGAGCTGACATGGATGGAAATCCAACGCTGTTTGATGCGGTTGCGAAGGCTAAGAAGTCTTCAATGCCATCTGACAACATTGAACGCGCGATTAAGCGTGGCGCAGGTCTTGAAGCTGGCGCAAAGGATTGGATCACGATCATGTACGAGGGTTACGGCCCCAATGGTGTCGCCATCATGATTGAGTGTTTGTCGGATAACAGAAATCGTTCTGCTTCTGAAGTAAAAGTTGCTGTAACTCGTAACGGCGGTTCGATGGCTGATCTTGGATCTGTTTCATATCTGTTTAATCGCAAAGGCGTCGTAATTGTTAAAAAGGATGGAACTCTTACAGAGGATTCAATTTTGGAGGCGGTCTTAGAAGCAGGCGCTGAGGAGGTCAACGATCTTGGCGAAGCCTTTGAGATTGTGAGCGAACCGGTTGATCTAGTTCCAGTGAGAACCGCGTTGCAAGGCGCAGGCATCGATTACGAGTCCGCTGATTCATCATTCTTACCGTCGATGACGATTCCGTTGGATGCAGAAGGTGCAAAAAAGGTATTCGAATTAATTGATGCGATTGAAGAGCTAGATGATGTTCAGAATGTCTATAGCAACTTCGATGTTTCTGATGAAGTTATGGCGAGCCTCGAATAGTCAGTTGAACATTGACCTTAGGCTTTAACTTTAAACAACAGAGAAAGCACGAGGAGAGCAATGAGAGTTCTGGGCGTTGATCCAGGCCTTACTCGTTGCGGTGTGGGTGTGATAGAGGGTGCAGTCGGCTCTCCAATTTCATTGATTGAAGTAGGAGTTATTCTGACGCCCATTGATTCTCCATTAGAGCAGCGACTATTGAATTTGGATCAACAGCTATCTCAGTGGATAAACCTTTGGACGCCGGATGTAATCGCGGTAGAGCGTGTGTTCTCTCAACACAATGTGCGAACAGTTATGGGAACAGGGCAGGCCGCCGGAGTTGCCTTGCTGTTGGCAGCTAAAGCCGGAATACCCGTGGTTATGCATACTCCGTCTGAGGTAAAGGCTTCTGTCACTGGAAATGGTCGTGCGAACAAAGTACAAGTTGCACAGATGGTGCAAAAAATTCTGAATTTAGATTCAATCCCGAAACCGGTCGATGCAACAGATGCACTTGCGCTGGCTATATGTAACATTTGGCGAGGAGCAGGAACTACTCGGTTGACCGAAGCGGTCGCTGCAGAAAAATCTCGTCTAAAGAAACTGAGGTCGAAATGATTTCCCTAGTCACAGGAAATGTGAGGGCGATTAGTTCTGACAGACTCGTTGTAGAGGTTGGTGGATTCGGTGTCTCTGTATTAGTGACCCCATCAACGACAGCCCAAGTAACTCTCGGTTCGCAGATTCAACTATTTACATCATTGGTGGTTCGTGAAGATTCTCTGACTTTGTTTGGTTTCGTGAATGAGGAATCTCGAAGCTTATTTGAACTTGTGCAGACAATTTCGGGAATCGGTCCAAAGGTAGCCCTTTCAATTCTCGGGGCGTTAACTCCAGAAGATTTGAGCAGAGCTATAGCGCAGGAAGATATTGCTGCTATTGAAAAGGTTCCTGGAATTGGTCGTAAAGGTGCTCAAAGACTGATCTTGGAGCTCAAGGGTAAATTGAGTGATTTATCCGGGTCGGCTCATTACCAAAGCCATCAACCTGCCTGGCGTGAACAGTTAACAAGTGCGCTTGTCTCACTTGGTTTTTCTCCAAAGGAATCAGATAGCGCCATCTCTAATGTTGTGGGAGCTCTTCAATCTGATGGCATCGATGCTTCTGGTGTGGAATTGAGTGAGCTTCTCAAACTAACTCTTGCAAGTGGAAAGAGTTCTCGTGGCTGATGACCGTTTAGTAACTCCGCAGATCAAGAATGAAGAGTCTGCTTTAGAGCATGCACTACGTCCAAAGTCCCTCAATGATTTTGTTGGGCAGCATCGAGTTCGCGAGCAGATTGATGTACTGCTAACTGCAGCACGCCATCGAAATTCGCCAGCCGATCACATCTTGTTGTCTGGGCCTCCAGGACTTGGTAAAACTACATTAGCTTTAATTCTCGCAAGTGAAATGAATGCACCTATTCGCATAACGAGTGGTCCGGCAATCACACATGCGGGGGATCTAGCTGCAATTCTTTCTTCATTAGTTGAGGGAGAGATTCTTTTTCTAGATGAAATACATAGGTTGCCAAGACCTGCTGAAGAACTTTTGTATTTGGCGATGGAAGATTTTCGAGTGGATGTGATTGTTGGAAAAGGTCCAGGTGCAACTGCGATTCCGTTGCAACTTCCACACTTCACCTTGGTTGGAGCTACAACACGTGCAGGCCTGCTGCCTAGTCCCTTACGGGATCGTTTTGGTTTTACGGCCCACCTTGATTTCTATAATGAAGGCGATATCGCTCATGTAATTTCGCGAAGTGCCGAACTACTTAAAATCACGATCGATAAAGATGCGGTGGTTGAGGTTGCTGGAAGGTCTCGCGGCACTCCGCGTATCGCTAACCGTTTACTTCGTCGCGTACGCGACTTTGCCCAGGTTCAAGGTTCAGCAAAAATCTCATTGAATGATGCCAAGTTGGCCCTTGAAATGTATGAGGTGGATGAGCTTGGACTTGATCGATTAGATCGTGCCGTTCTGACCGCATTGATCGAACGATTCAACGGTGGTCCGGTGGGTCTTTCCACCCTGGCGATCGCAGTTGGGGAAGAGGTTGAAACGGTCGAGTCCGTTGCCGAACCCTTCCTCGTTCGAAATGGCTTCATGGCCAGAACCCCGCGTGGCCGGGTGGCCACCGCTCAGGGTTGGCGACACATAGGACGAACACCACCTGCCGAAATCGGCACGCTTTTCGACTTACCCGCATCTGACGCCTAGACTCTGCGCTTATGTCTACAACTAATAAGCCAATAAAGACGGCTTCCCGCCCAGCACGAACTTTGGCGATCCTCGCCCTTGTACTTGTTGCCATGGCAAGCCTTGTCTTCATCCAGGGATCTACTTCAGTTCGCTTAGGTCTAGACCTTCGCGGTGGAACTTCTGTCACCTTGCAACCTCGTATTGCTCCAGGTGATGAAGGAAAGGTAACCAGTGAAGCTATCGATCAGGCGGTTTCAATTATCCGTCAACGTGTTAACTCACTAGGTGTTGCTGAATCTGAAGTTGCCGCACAAGGCAGTGGTACTAATCGTCAGATTGTTATCTCGGTTCCAGGTGAAAATGGTCGACGCGTAGTTGATTTGGTTGGACAGACAGCAGAGTTACGTTTCCGTCAGGTGCTTGCATCTGCTTCAGGAATTCCGGCGGCTGCTGATGCAGCAGCAACACCAGCGGCAGGTGTGAGCGCTGAAGTAAATGCAAAGTTCGCAGCGCTTGATTGCACTAAGGCAGAGAACCTTCAAGGTACGGGAGCAGATGCCCCAACAGATACTTTGGTTGCTTGTGATCGTGCAGGTTCTACCAAGTACATCTTGGCTCCAGCTGAAGTACTAGGTCGTCAAATTTCAGAGGCGTCCGCAGGACTTGATACTCAAGCAGGTAGCGCTTGGTTTGTAAGTCTTACATTCAACGGCGAAGGAACTTCGGCTTTCGGTGCACTTACATCACGTGTGACTTCACTTCCAGAACCAACTAATCAAGTAGCAATTGTTCTTGATGGTTTGGTTGTATCCGCACCACGCATTACAGAAGCGATTCCTTCTGGAAATGCACAAATCACCGGAAGCTTCACACAGTTGGAAGCGCAAGATCTTGCAAACGTCTTGAAGTACGGTGCACTTCCACTTGCCTTTGACCGTGGTGAAGTTCAGCAAGTTTCACCAACTCTTGGCGCTGATCAACTGGATGCAGGTCTCCTTGCAGGTGCTCTTGGATTGCTTCTCGTAGTGATTTTCACCCTCTTGTACTACCGCGCACTAGGTTTTGTAACAGTTGGCTCACTTGCAATCGCAGGTTTGATGCTTTACCTATTGTTCTTATTGTTAGGTGAGTGGATCGGATTCACTTTGACCCTCGCTGGAATTGCAGGAGCAATTGTGGCGATCGGTGTTACCGCTGACTCGTTTATTGTTTATTTCGAACGAGTACGAGATGAGATGCGCGAAGGAAGAACCCTGCGCACGGCGGCTGAAACTGGTTGGGTTCGAGCCCGACGCACAATCTTGGTTGCTGACTTCGTTTCGATGATCGCTGCAGTATTGCTGTACGTATTTTCGGTTGGTGGAGTACGAGGATTTGCCTTCACTCTAGGCCTAACAACCATCATCGATTTAATTATTATCTTCTGGTTCACAAAGCCAGCTTTGGTTCTTGTTTCTCGAAGCAAGTTCTTTAACTCAGGACATTCTCTATCAGGATTCTCTCCTAAGAGTCTTGGTATGTCCGTTGCGAAGGAGGCATAACATGTCGAAACTATCTGGTCTAGGTGGTCGTCTTTACCGTGGTGAAACCTCGGTTAACTTCATCGGTCGCAGACGTCGTTGGTACATGGTTTCGGCGATCTTCGTTCTTCTGTCTATCGGGTCTTTGGCTGTCCAGGGACTGCAGCTCGGTATTGAGTTCAAAGGTGGTTCATCTTTCACCGTGAATACTCAAAACCCTTCTGTAACTGAGGCACGTGCAGCGGTTGAAGAAGCTGGAGTTAAAGGTGAAGCAATCATCCAAGTTTTGGGAAATGACAAGGTACGTGTTCAAACTGGTTCATTGGAACAAGCGCAAAATGATGCGGTTCAAGATGCATTAGCAGCGAAGTTCTCTGTTGCCGTTGATTCAATTGATACTCAGATCATTGGGCCTTCATGGGGTAAGGAAATTACACGTAAAGCTCTCTATGGCCTCGTAGGTTTTCTCCTCGTTGTAATGGTTTATCTTGCAATGGCGCTTGAGCCAAAGATGGCCGTAGCCGCCATAGTTGCGGTTATTCACGATGTGTTTATTACCGTTGGTATTTACGCTTTGGTTGGTTTCGACGTGACTCCAGCGACGATTATCGGCTTCCTGACCATTTTGGGTTACTCGCTGTATGACACCGTGGTTGTTTTCGATAAGGTACGCGAAAACACCAAGTCAATCACTTCATCTTCGACGAAGACATACTCACAAGCGGTAAACCTTGCGGTTAACCAGACAATCGTTCGTTCCACAAATACATCGATTGTTGCCTTGTTGCCAGTGGCCTCAATTCTCTTTGTAGGTGCTGGCTTACTAGGTGCAGGTACTTTGAAGGATCTTTCACTTGCTCTGTTCATCGGCTTGATTGTCGGAACATACTCATCGATCTTCATCGCTCCACCAGTACTCGCTCAGCTACGTGAAAAAGAGCCAGCTATGCAGGCGCTAGCTAAGCGAGTTAATGCTCGTGGCGGTTCCACTGCAGAGGTTTCATCTGCTCCAGTAGCTGCGGTTAATGGACGTGGACCACGCAATCAACCAAAGCGTAAGGGTCGTAAGTAAGGTCTTTTGTGGATACCTTGATAGCACCTGTAATTAGTGCTCTCAAGGAAAACCATGCCTCGGTAAATGGGGAAGAGGTATCACGTGCATTTGAAGTTGCACGTGATGCCCACGAAGGACAGTTACGTAAATCTGGCGAACCGTACATAACGCACCCTGTTGCTGTTGCAGAGATTCTTGCCAACCTAGGTCTCAATCCTGCGACGATTATTGCCGCCCTGTTGCATGACACAGTGGAAGATACTCAGTACTCACTTGTTCAATTGCGACAAGATTTTGGCGATGAAATTGCAAATCTTGTTGACGGAGTAACTAAGTTAGACAAACTGACATACGGTCCTACCGCTGAGGCGGAAACCGTTCGTAAGATGGTTATTGCGATGTCTCGCGATATTCGGGTACTTGTTATCAAGTTGGCGGATCGTTTGCACAATGCTCGAACTTGGAAGTACGTCTCTGCCGAGAGTGCTTCACGCAAAGCACGAGAAACCTTGGATATTTACGCTCCGTTGGCACACCGCTTGGGTATGAACGCCATCAAATGGGAACTTGAAGATCTTTCCTTTGAAGTCTTAGAGCCTAAGAAATTTGAAGAAATTTCTCGTTTGGTAGCGGAAAGATCACCATCTCGAGACAAGCTAACTGAAGAGGTTATATCAGCGGTAAAAGAGGATCTTGCTCGAGACAATATTGAATCAACAGTCACAGGACGCAAGAAGCACTTCTTCTCTGTTTATCAAAAAATGGTTGTTCGCGGGCGTGAATTTAATGATATTTATGATCTAGTTGGTATTCGTGTTCTGGTAAATGACGTTCGTGATTGCTACGCGGTGTTAGGTTCGATCCATGCCCGTTGGAGTCCTGTACCGGGACGTTTTAAAGATTACATCGCTATGCCGAAGTTCAATCTTTACCAGTCTCTTCACACAACAGTTATTGGACCGACAGGTAAAGCAATTGAAATTCAGATTCGCACCTACGATATGCATGCGCGCGCAGAGTTTGGTATCGCAGCACATTGGAAGTACAAGCAAGGTCCTGAAAATTCCGAATCATCTCCTGAAATGTTGTGGTTACGCCAGTTACATGAGTGGCAAAAGGAGACAGAGGATCCTTCCGAGTTCCTTGAAGCGTTGAGGTTTGATTTAGGTTCACCTGAAGTTTTCGTGTTCACTCCTAAAGGCAGCGTTGTCGCTCTTCCAGGTGGATCGACGCCTGTTGATTTCGCTTTCTCTGTACACACCGATGTAGGTCTTCGATGTGCTGGTGCAAAGGTCAATGGTCGTTTGGTGCCACTCGAGTCTCGCCTTAACAATGGTGATGTTGTTGAGATCGTTACAAATAAAAGTGAATCCGCTGGACCAAGTCGCGATTGGCTCAATTTTGTAAAGAGTCCGCGTGCTCGTTCAAAGATCAAAGCCTGGTTCAGCAAAGAGCGAAGAGAAGAAGCCATTGATGCTGGACGTGAATCGATCGCTCGTCAGATGCGTAAAGCAGGACTTCCTTTACAGAAAATCTTTGCAGGACATTCGCTTCTTGAACTGGCACATGACCTTCGGTACTCAGACATTGAAGGTCTTTATTCAGCTGTCGGTGATGGTCATGTATCTGCTGCATCAATCATCGATAAGTTGGTTGCCTCGATGGGTGCCGAAGATTCTCATCCAGAACCAACGATGGAAGTTCTACCTAATCGAGCACCAACTACTCGTCGTTCAAGTAACGCCGTAGATGTTGAAGGGACCGATGATGTCCTGGTCAAACTTGCTCGTTGTTGTACTCCCGTGCCAGGTGATGTGATCATGGGATTCATAACAAAGGGGAGTGGAGTCTCTATTCACAGATCGGACTGCACCAATGCATCTGATCTTCAGAAACATCAATCAGATCGTGTGGTCAATGTTAAGTGGCGCTCTGGAGCAGCTTCTATTTTCTTGGTCAATATTCAAGTTGAAGCGTTAGATCGCGCATCATTGCTAGCTGATGTCACTCGCACACTTTCTGAACAACATGTGAATATTTTGAGTGCAGCGGTCAGCACTTCCAAAGATAGAACCGCCTTCTCACGATTCACCTTTGAAATGGCAGATGCAACTCATCTTGATGCAGTTCTTGCTGCAGTACGAGGAATCGAAGGTGTATACGACGTTTACAGAACTACTAACAATTAACTGTTAGTTAAATTCAGCAAGTCCCTTTTCAGCTTCAGCAAGCCACACCTTTCGAGCAGCGGCTGACTCTGATGCTTCAGCTGCCTTCTTAGTGTTCCCACTAGCTGCAAATTTTGCAGCCGCCTTTTCGTAACTCGCAATTGATTCAGTTAATTGTGCTACAACTTCTTGGGCACGCTTCTTAGCTGCAGGATCAGTCTTGCGCCAAATTTCCGCTTCAGCCTCCTTGATCGCAGACTCAACAGCTGCCACGCGAGCATCAAGTGCTGCACGCTTGTCGCGATGGGTCATGCCAATTTTCTCCCATGAACGGAGGTGTTCGTTAAGGGCTTTGCGGGCTTCCTTTACATCTGTAATTGGAAGCAAGGCTTCAATCTTAGGGAGAAGCTCCTCACGCTTGAGCAAGTTGGCTGCCATTGTTACATCACGCTTTTCTAAATCGGCATTCTTTGCTGTGAAGAATTGATCTTGAGCAGCCTTAAAACGTGACCACAACTTAGCATCATCATTTTTCTTGCCTCGTCCTGCCGCTTTCCACTGATCCATGAGAACCTTGAAACGCTTTGCGGTTGGTACCCACTCGGTTGAAGTTGCAAGCTTTTCGGCTTCTTCAACAATCTTCTTCTTTGTATCAGCAACTACAGATTGAGTTGCTTCAAGTGATGCAAAGTGAGTACGGCGACGCTTATCAAACTTATTTCGAGATGATGAAAAACGCTTCCAAAGATCGGCATCAGCTTTCTTGTCTAAGCGAGGTGCTGCCTTCCACTCATCCAAGAGAACTTTAAGGCGATCTCCTGTTGCCTTCCAGCTTTCAGACAATGCAAGAGACTCTGCTTCAGCGACAATCTTTTCCTTTTCAACAATGATTTGCTCGCGTCGCGCTGCCTTTGCGGCGGTCTCTGCCGCCTTCTTTGCCTCATACGCTTCACGGTGTCCCTCGATTAAAGGTTCGATCTGTTCGACTGAAGTAGCAAGGGCTTCTAGATCGCCGACACCGTTAAGTTCCTTAACCTGCTCACGTAGTTTCTTCACTGCTGCGTACGCATCTGAAGGAACCATTGCGCCACTCTTTATGCGGGCAGCAAGTAGCGCAACTTCTGCGGCTAGTACTTCAAATTTACGGACGAAGTAGGCGAGTGCTTCTTCAGGAGTTTTTCCCGGATATGAGCCAACGGCTTTTTCGCCTTGAGGTGTTCTTACAAAAACCGTTCCATCATCTGCTACTCGACCAAAAGCCGAAGGATCTCCGATTAACGCACTTGCCGCGCTAGCCTGGTGTGGGAAATTCATATCTGTCATGAGTGTGATCCTTTCAGCGCGTTACCTCGTCGTGAGGGTCGCTATATGTGAGTGCGATGCTTAGAAGTTTTAACTCTTCTAAGCGTGGGTCGAGTGTGGATTGATAGGTCAAAAGGTACCCTGTCTCATGGTTCGAGCGTCAATCGAACCCTAATTGAGCGTGAATGAGGGGGTCAGTCGGTGCTTATTGACTCCTTCGCGGCCCCAATGTTTGCCACAAATTGCTGGGTACTAGCCCCAAGTCGAGATAGTGAGTGCGTGGTCGTCGATCCGGGAATGCCGGATGTTTCTGGTCAGTTGGAGGATCTTCTTCGTAAACACAATCTCAAACCTGTAGCGATCATTGCCACCCACGGACATCTTGACCACACCTTTTCGATCCAACCGATAGCTGATGGCTATTCGATTCCCGCCTATATTCATAGTGAAGATAGAAGTTACCTGACTGCGCCGGAGAAGTTACTGAGTGCCGAATTCTCATCAACCGTTGCGGATATGAGCTTTATTGAGCCACACGAAGTGAGAGAGCTTCGCAACGGTGAAGTCGTTGATCTAGTTGGCCTGACCTTTAAAGCGATACATTCCCCTGGACATACTCGCGGATCTTTGATGTTTGAAGTGTCGGATGAAGTATTGGTCAGCGGGGATGTCCTCTTTGCTGGTTCGATTGGTCGTACTGATTTGCCAACCGGTTCGGCGAAGGAGATGGAAGAGACTCTTAGAAAGAAAGTGATTCCGTTGTCAGATCACCTCAAGGTTCTTCCGGGTCATGGCCCAGAAACTACGATGTCAATTGAAAAGAAAAATAATCCATATCTTAAAAGTTTGGTAGGTCGGTACTAATGGCTCAGCAGAAGATTTCGGCGCCTAAGGGAGTTAGCGAATACACCCCACCACGCTCGAGTGCCTTTGAATTTGTTCGCGAGTCGTTGATTGCTCCAGCAAACAAGGCAGGCTACCGATTAATTGAGCTACCTGTTTTTGAAGACACCGAGTTGTTCAAGCGTGGCGTTGGCGAGTCAACAGATGTCGTTTCTAAAGAAATGTACACATTCGAAGATAGAGGCGGCCGTTCAATAACTTTACGTCCTGAAGGAACAGCAGGAGTTATGCGAGCTGTAATTGAACATGGGCTAGATCGGGGACAACTACCTGTCAAGGTTTGGTACTCGGGTCAATTTTTTAGAGCAGAGCGCCCTCAAGCAGGTCGCTACCGACAGTTTTACCAAGTAGGAATCGAAGCTATCGGGCTAGATGATCCGGCGATCGATGCAGAGGTAATTGCTATCGCTGACGCAGGTTTTAAAGCTCTGGGGTTGAAGCAGTATCGACTTGAGTTAACATCACTGGGTGATGCTCAATCGCGAGCTGCTCATAGAGTTGATCTACTTAAATTTATAGCCACCCTTGATCTAGATGAAGCGACTGCAACACGTGCCTCAATCAATCCACTTCGACTTTTTGATGATAAACGCGAAGAGATGAAGAAGGCTATGGAGAAAGCACCATTGCTTATCGACTACTTAACCACTGAATCGCGCGAACATTTCAACCAAGTTGTTAAGTATCTTGATGCACTAAATATTCAATATCACCTTAATCCTCGAATGGTTCGTGGGTTGGATTACTACACCGGAACAACATTCGAGTTTGTTCACGAGTTACTTGGCGCACAATCTGGTATCGGCGGAGGCGGGCGTTACGACGGTTTGATGGAACAACTTGGCGGCCAGTCATTATCTGGAATTGGATTTGGTTTAGGTGTGGATCGCGCTCTATTGGCCGCGGAAGCCGAAGGCGTGATTGGTCCCGATGCATTTGTTTCTGACCTTTTCATTATTCCTTTGGGTGAAGCTGCGAAGGTCCAAGCCCTCACCATCGCTTCATCACTTCGTCTGCAGGGTAAAACCGTTGAAATTGCCTTCGGAGATCGGGCCCTTAAAGGAGCGATGAAGGGGGCGGACAAGAGTGGCGCGACCTATGTGATCGTTCTCGGTGAGTCAGAGATTTCAAGCGGCACAGTTGAGTTGAAAGAGATGAAAACTGGCGCCTCAACCTCGGTTAAGATTGACTCATTATTCGAAGCTCTCGAAAAGTAGAATTGGGAATTATTTAATGTTACGTACACATGATGCTGGCTCATTGCGTAAATCTCACGCAGGGCAGACTGTCACCCTTGCCGGTTGGGTGTCCCGCCGTCGTGATCATGGTGGCGTTGCATTCATCGATCTTCGTGATGCTTCTGGTTCAGTTCAGGTTGTAATCCGTGATGAAAAAGTCGCGGGATCTCTTCGTGCCGAATGGTGTTTATTGATTACAGGTGAAGTAGTTGCTCGTCCTGCAGGAAATGAAAACACCAATATCGCGACCGGCGAGATCGAAGTCATGGGAGACACAGTCGTTGTACTTTCAGAGGCGGCGCCACTTCCATTCCCAGTAGATAGCGGCGATGACACCGATATTAATGAAGAGGTTCGTTTACGATACCGATACCTCGATCTTCGGCGTGAAAAGCCAGCTCATAATTTAAGACTTCGATCAAAGGTCACTTCTACCATTCGCCGCGTTATGGAGGATGAGAACTTCCTTGAGATAGAAACTCCCTACTTGACTAGATCGACTCCAGAGGGTGCACGCGATTTTCTTGTGCCTGTTCGCCTGCAGCCAGGATCTTGGTATGCATTGCCACAGTCACCGCAGCTATTCAAACAACTGCTTATGGTTGCCGGAATGGAAAAGTATTATCAGATTGCGCGTTGTTTCCGAGATGAGGATTTCCGAGCAGATCGTCAACCAGAGTTCACTCAATTGGATATTGAAATGTCCTTTATCGATCAAGAGGACATTTTGGCAGTTGCGGAAAAGATTGTTGCGCGCGTCTGGAAGGAAGCGGTCAACTACGACATCCCGTTGCCACTCAAGCGCATGACCTATGCAGATGCAATGACGAACTATGGATCAGATAAACCTGATCTTCGTTTTGGAAATGAATTAGTTGACTTAACTTCATTCTTTGCGAATACGCCTTTCCGTGTTTTCCAAGCGCCTTATGTTGGCGCCGTGGTTATGCCTGGGGGAGCTTCCTCTGCTCGTCGTGAACTTGATGCTTGGCAAGATTGGGCTAAGGCACGTGGGGCCAAGGGGCTTGCATACATTCTTGTTAATGAGGATGGAACCCTTGGTGGTCCGGTTTCGAAGAATATTTCTGAAGAGGAAACCGCGGGAGTTGTTGCAGCAGCTGGTGCGAAACCAGGAGATGCGATTTTCTTTGCGGCAGGAGAACGTGCAGCTTCGCTTAATTTACTAGGAGCCGTTCGATTGGAAATCGGAAAGCGATGCAACTTGATTCCGGATGGCAAGTGGGAGTTCCTGTGGGTTGTCGATGCGCCGATGTTTGAACCTACTGATGATGGTGGTTGGACCGCGGTTCACCATCCATTCACAGGGCCGAAGCCAGAGTTTGCGGCAACTTTCAAATCAGATCCAGCAACTGCATTGGCATATGCATACGACATTGTCTTGAATGGAACTGAATTAGGTGGCGGTTCAATTCGTATCCATGATCGCAATATTCAAAAGGATGTCTTCTCAGTTATCGGTTTAAGCGATGAAGAAGCAGCAAGTAAGTTCGGCTTCCTACTTGAGGCCTTTAATTACGGACCACCTCCTCATGGTGGAATCGCGCTTGGCTTAGACCGAGTTTGTGCGTTGTTAACTGGCTCAGATTCGATTAGAGAAGTTATTGCCTTTCCAAAGACAGCTAGTGGTGGAGATCCATTGACTGGTGCACCAACTCCAATTACCCCTGCTCAACGCAAGGAAAGTGGAATAGATTGGGTGCCACAGCCGAAAAACCCACAAGAGAGTTAATGGTTCAGGTAGGCTAACAACATGGGTCCAGGTGGAATCGCAACAATCATCGCAGCGTCATCTTTGGCTGTAATCGCCATCGCTATTGCCTACGTTGTAATTCGTGTAGGTCGATTAATTGATGAGGCCAAGGCCTCCCTGAAGGCTCTGACGGAAGAGACCGCTCCTCTGATTGATGAAGTTCACACCACGGTTACATTGGTTAATGGTCCGCTTCATAGCATTAATCGCGTTAGTAAGAATATTGAAGAGATGAGCGAGAAAGTCTCTGAAGCAACTCAAGGATTTATGAATAAGAATGGCTCTGCGGTTAAGGTTGCAGGTGCACTTCTTTCAGCGGCTCAAATGAATAAAGGCCGTGCTAAGAAGAAGAAGGCGGAGTGATCGTAACTAGTGGAATCCGCCGAGATCCGTTCGCGCTGGCTGCGCTTTTTTGAGTCTGATAATCGCCAAGGTTTAACACACACCGTTGTTCCTTCTGCATCTCTCATAGCCGATGATCCCAATCTGCTGCTCGTTAATGCAGGCATGGTTCCATTTAAGCCATTTTTTCTTGGTGAAGTAACTCCGCCATATAAGCGTGCTACTTCAGTTCAAAAATGTGTTCGCACATTGGATATCGATGAGGTAGGAAAGACAACTCGTCACGCATCATTTTTTCAAATGTGTGGAAATTTTTCCTTTGGTGACTACTTCAAGGAAGGTGCGATCGCGCTTGCATGGGAGCTGCTGACTCGACCTATAAGTGATGGCGGCTACGGTTTTCCGGAAGAAAAGTTATGGGTAACTGTCTATTTGGATGATGATGAGGCTGCAGATATTTGGCACACAAAGATCGGTGTTCCAAAGGAACGAATCCAGCGCCGAGATATGGCCGATAACTTCTGGTCGATGGGTGTACCTGGCCCATGTGGTCCGTGTTCTGAAATTTATTATGATCGCGGTCCTGCGTACGGTGTTGAAGGTGGACCGATCGCCGATGAGAATCGTTACCTTGAAGTTTGGAACCTAGTTTTCATGCAAAATGAACGTGGTGCAGGCGGCGGTAAGGATGGATATCCAATCCTTGGTGAACTTCCAGCAAAGAGCATTGATACCGGTTTAGGTCTTGAAAGAACCGCCGCTCTTTTACAAGGTGTTGAGAATATTTATGAAATCGATACGACCATTCAAATTCTCAACCGCGCTTCAGAACTTACTGGAGTTAAATACGGAGCATCGGAAAAATCCGATGTTTCCTTGCGTGTTATTGCCGATCATGCTCGAACGTCAGCGATGCTTATTGGAGACGGTGTAACACCCGGCAATGAGGGTCGAGGGTACGTACTTCGTCGAATGATGCGTCGAACTATTCGCAATATGCGTTTACTTGGTTCGATGGATCCGATCATGTCTGAGTTAACTGTTGCAGCTATTGGCGCAATGGGCCCTCAATACCCGGAATTGGTATCTGATAAGAATCGCATCTTGGCAGTAAGTGCTTCTGAAGAGGAAAGCTTCCTACAGACTTTAAAGAGTGGAACTCAGATCTTTGATCTCGCATCGACGGCCTTGAAAAAGAACAAGAGCACCGTTTTGCCGGGCGAGGATGTTTTCAAGCTTCACGATACTTATGGTTTCCCATTTGATTTAACTTTGGAGATGGCTCGCGAAGAGGGTCTCAATGTTGATGAAGATGGTTTCCGTCGTTTAATGAAGGAGCAGAAGGATCGCGCCAAGGCCGACGCAAAGGCTAAGAAGTCTGGCCACACCGATGTTTCTGTTTATCGAGCCATTGCCGATAAGAGTGGTAAGACTGAATTCTTGGGATATTCCAACTTAACCACAGAATCTCAATTAACTGGAATTCTTGTTGACGGAGTTGGTGTTGGATCAGCATCTGAAGGTGATGATGTAGAAATTATTCTTAATCGAACACCGTTCTATGCAGAAGGCGGCGGGCAATTAGCTGACGGCGGCCGGATAACACTGAGCAACGGCGCAGTTATCGAGATTGATGATGTTCAATCACCAGTACCTGGAGTTTCCGTTCACCGTGGTCGAGTGCTCAACGGAAGTGTCGAAGTCGGATCTGACGCATTAGCTGAGATTGATTCAGAACGCCGTTCAGCGATCTCACGTGCACACACAGCAAC
>JACCDQ011120980.1_pt1 | contig 26466 bp, 19 predicted proteins | sample 7446031 | NCBI WGS metagenome assembly JACCDQ01 (sample SAMN15323442, study PRJNA562643) | freshwater metagenome | isolation source: river surface water | place: USA:Blue River Watershed | collected 2017-08-17 | reverse complement strand
GCTGGCGGGTCGGCGGGCTTTTCAACAAAGGCAGTGATCTGGCGCGCCTCGTCAACGGCCATCACACCAAAGGCGCTGGCCTCGGCGCGCGGCACCTCGATGCAGCCGACCGTGCAGCCTGCGCCGCGCGCGACGTGGTCCTTCAGCATCATCGAATAATCCATCTTGTACACATGGTCGCCCGCCAGGATCACGATGTATTTGGGCCTGCTGGAGCGGATGATGTCGAGGTTCTGGAAGATGGCGTCAGCCGTGCCACGGTACCAATGCTCCTCACCCACCCGCTGCTGGGCTGGCAACAGGTCCACCATTTCGTTGAGCTCGGCACGCAAAAAACTCCAGCCACGCTGCATGTGGCGCATCAGCGAGTGCGACTTGTACTGGGTCACCACCGCCATGCGCCGGATGCCCGAATTCAGGCAATTGGAGAGGGCAAAGTCGATGATGCGGAACTTGCCGCCAAAGTACACCGCGGGCTTGGCGCGTTTGTCGGTCAACTGCTTGAGCCGCGAGCCGCGCCCGCCAGCCAGAATCAAGGCTACGGTGTGGCGTACCAGTTGATGGGTCTCCAGGGTTTCGTTTTCGCCTTGCATTTGCACCATGAACAACTCCTATTTGATGAATCTTGTGGCGGTCAGGTGGCGACCGTGGGGCCGGCCATGCCGGTGCGCAGGTGAATGCCTGCCACCTGCTCGGCCACCGCGGCCAGTTCAGCCAGTGCTTGTTGCGTTGCTTGGTCCTGCTGCGTCACATCGGCCTCATAACGCTCCAGGTACAGGCGCAACGTAGCGCCTTCAGTGCCGGTGCCCGACAGCCTGAAAATGACACGCGCACCGTCGTCAAAAATCAGCCGGATGCCCTGCTGGCGCGACACCGAGCCATCGACCGGGTCAGCGTAAGAAAAATCGTCCGCCAGCACCAGCTGGCGGGCACCAAAGCGGCGGCCCGACAGCGCCGACAAACTCGCACGCAAATCAGACACCAGCGCATTGGCCACATCCACGGCAATGCCTTCGTAGTCGTGCCGGGTGTAGTAGTTTCGGCCATAAACAGACCAGTGTTCACGCACCAGCGATTCGACCGAGCGACCGGTGGCGCCCTGCAGGCTGAGCCAGAACAAAATCGCCCACAAGCCGTCTTTTTCTCGCACATGGCTGGAGCCGGTGCCATAACTTTCTTCACCACACAAACTCACGCGCCCGGCATCCAGCAGGTTGCCGAAGAATTTCCAGCCGGTCGGCGTCTCAAAGCAGGGCAAAGCCAGCGCGCCGGCCACCCGGTCTACCGCCGCCGAGGTTGGCATGGAGCGAGCTACGCCGAGCAAACCATCCCTGTAGCCCGGAATCAGCCTGGCGTGCGCCGTCATCAGCGCCAGGCTGTCGGAAGGTGACACCACAAAGTTGCGGCCCACCACCATGTTGCGATCCGCATCACCGTCCATGGCCGCGCCAAAGTCGGGCGCATCGGGGCGCTGCATGTGGGCGATCAAGTCCTCCGCGTTGACCGGGTTCGGGTCGGGGTGCAGGCCACCAAAGTCCTCCAATGGCTCGGCATTCACCACGGTACCCGCAGGCGCGCCGAGTTCACCTTCCAGAATCGCCTTGGCATAAGGACCACCCACCGCGTTCATGGCATCCAGGCGCAGCGTGAAGCCGCGCTGGAACATGCCGCGCAGCAGCTCAAAGTCGAACAATTCACGCATCACCGCTGCGTAATCCGCCACCGGATCGATCACGTCAACCAGCATGTGGTCGAGTTGCTGAAGCCCAAGGCGATTGATGTCGATGTCAGGCGCATCGCTGCTGCGCAGTTCTCGCAGCGACTGAGTACGGGCATAAACCGCCTCGGTCAGCGTTTCGTTGGCAGGCCCGCCATTGCCCGCGTTGTACTTGATGCCGAAGTCCCCCTCGGGGCCGCCGGGGTTGTGACTGGCCGACAGCACAATGCCACCGAAGGCCTGGCGCCGACGAATGACAGCGCTGACGGCCGGCGTCGACAAGACACCACCGCGCCCCAGCAACACACGCGCCACCCCGTTGCCCGCCGCCAGCTTCAGAATGGTCTGCACGGCCACACGGTTGTGAAAACGACCGTCACCACCCAGCACCAGCGTTTTGCCAATCAAGGCCTGGCCGTCGGCACCTGTGGCATTCAGCACATCAAACAGCGACTGGACAAAGTTTTCCAGGTAACGCGGCTGGGTGAATGCCGTCACTTTTTTTCGCAAACCAGAGGTGCCGGGGCGCTGCCCTGCAAAGGGCTCGGTTGGAATTGTCTGACTGGCCATGATGGGGAACACCTGCTGCAACTGGGACCACTTGAATTTAGCACCAATTTGGCTGCGAAATGACCACCGCCCTCCCTTTAAAATAGCAACATCCCCCACGGTTCAAACGCTCGCCCTTGCCATGCCCGGTCACGCTGGGCCCAAAGACGCATGCAAGGCCAGACGGGCTTACGCCAACCCCAGATTTGAGAATTTCCTGTGACCTACGCTTTTGAAACCCGCCGCCGCCGCACTTTTGCCATCATCTCGCACCCCGATGCGGGTAAAACCACGCTGACCGAAAAACTTTTGCTCTTCTCCGGTGCGATCCAGATTGCGGGTTCGGTGAAGGCGCGCAAAGCCTCGCGCCACGCCACCAGCGACTGGATGGAGATCGAGAAGCAGCGCGGCATCTCGGTGGCCTCCAGCGTGATGCAAATGGTCTACCGCGACCATGTCATCAACCTGCTCGACACCCCAGGCCACAAGGACTTCAGCGAAGACACCTACCGCGTGTTGACCGCTGTCGACTCGGCGCTGATGGTGATCGACGCTGCCAACGGCGTTGAGTCACAAACCCGGCGCCTGATCGAGGTCTGCCGCCAACGCGACACACCCATCATCACCTTCATCAACAAAATGGACCGCGAGGTGCGCGACCCACTCGACATCCTCGACGAGGTCGAGCGCGAACTCGGCATGCCCTGCGTCCCAATGACCTGGCCGGTGGGCCAAGGCAAAACCTTCGGTGGCATCATCAACCTGCGCACACAGAACATGACCGTGTTCGAGTCCGGCTCGGAGCGCCTGCCACAAGACTTCGAATCCATGCCCTTAAGCAACCCCGCGGCACTGCAGGCGCGCTTTGGCCATGAATGGGACACCGCGCTGGAAAGCATGGAACTCGCCACCGGCGCCTCGCCCCAATTCGACCGCGAGGCCTTCCTGGCCGGCAAACAAACCCCGGTGTTTTTTGGCTCGGGCGTCAACAATTTCGGTGTCATGGAGGTGCTCGATGCCCTGGTCGACCTGGCGCCGTCGCCGGGGCCGCGCACCAGCTCGTTTGTGGTCAACAAGCAGCCCGTCATCAAACAAGTGCAGCCCGAGGACGATGCCTTCTCGGGTGTGGTGTTCAAGGTGCAGGCCAACATGGACGCCAACCACCGCGACCGCATTGCCTTTGTGCGTATTGCCTCGGGCAAATACACGCCCGGCATGAAGCTCAAGGTGATGCGGACAGCCAAGGAGTTGCGTCCCACCAGCGTGGTGACTTTCATGAGCCAGCGCCGCGAAGCGGTGGAAGAAGCCTATGCCGGCGACATCGTCGGCTTCACCACCCACGGTGGTGTGCAACTGGGCGACACCATCACCGATGGCTCGGTCAACCTGCTGTTCACCGGCCTGCCGTTCTTCGCCCCCGAGATGTTCATGACCGTGGTGCTGAAAAATCCGCTGCGCACCAAACAGTTACAGCAAGGCCTGGCGCAATTGGGCGAAGAAGGCGCGATCCAGGTGTTCAAGCCCGAGATGGGCGGCAACATGCTGCTCGGCGCCATCGGTCAGCTGCAATTCGAAGTGGTGCAGCACCGCCTCAAGGGCGAATACGATGCCGATGTGCGGCTCGAGAGCAGCCAGTACACCGGCGCACGCTGGATCACCGCCGACTCGCCCGCCGAGCTCAAAGAGTTCGTTTACGCCTACCCGCAACGCATGGCGCGCGACGCCGCCGACACGCTGGCCTATTTGTGCACCAGCCCGTACGACGTGCGTCTGGCGCAGGAACGTTTCCCCAAAATCCATTTCCATCCGCTGCGCGAGCATGCCGGACTGGCCCTGCAGAGCGCGGGCTGAACACGTTGTGAAAAACCGGCCCCGTGAATAAACGGACCGCCGCGCCCCGGCGGTGGTGCCAGACGACCGCGCCTTCAGTATTTCAACCGCGCGTAATAGGTCTTTTGCGCTGCCTCACGGGCCTGGCCCAGCGTGGCAATACCCATGGCCTGCAACAGGGGCAACAGGCGCAGCCAGACTTCGGCCGTCACAAAGGCATCGCCCAGCGCGGTGTGACGCCCCAGCACTGTGATGTTGAAACGTTCGGCAATGGCTTCGAGCCGGTGCGACTCCTGGCTCGGGTGCACCACCGCGGACAACAGCAGGGTATCGAGCACCGGGTGGTTGAACACCAGGCCGGTGTTGCGCTCCTGCAGTTGCAGGAACTTCATGTCAAAGGCGGCGTTGTGCGCCACCAGCACCGTGTCCTGGGCAAAGCTGTAAAACGCCGGCAAGACCTCGGTGATCGGCGGCTTGCCAATGACCATGTCCTGGGTGATGCCGTGAATCGGAATGCCGGCCGCCGGAATCAAGCGCCCCGGATTGACCAGCTGCTCAAAACTTTCCTGGCGCAACAGCTTGCCATTCACGATACGCGCCGCGCCGATCTGGATGATCTGGTCACCTTCTGACGGATTCAGCCCGGTGGTCTCGGTGTCAAACACGGTGAACGACAACTCGCCAAGCAGTCGGTCGTCGAGCGCCCGGCTTTGGTCTGTCACCTGGAACAGGTCAAAGTCGTAAAACTCCGGGCGGCTGTCGTTTTGCAGGATCTGGGCGGCTTCGAGTTGCTCCTGCACGCTGGCCATCGGCAACAAGAACCTGAAAAATGCCTCGTGCCGCACCCGCTCGCGCTCGAACCACATCTCGCCGCCATGGCGCTCCACCACATCACGCACGGTCAGTGGTGTGCTCTCGGCGCCAAACCGCATGCTGTCCATTTCCCAGCCCATCACGGTCTCGGTGCTCATGGCCTGGCCGGTCCAGATCAGGTCGAGTTGGGCCCGTTTGCCGTTGGCTTGCAGGCGCAAGCGAAAGAACTTGACATCGAACTCGTCCACCAGTCGCAGTGCCAAATAATCGAGCGCCTGCGTCAGGCTGAAGCTGTCCACTTTGAGCCAGACACTGGCGTCCAGGTTCTCCAGCGTGACCGGGCGTTTGCTGCGCGCCTCGATACGGCGCTGGCAGGCCAGCAGCACGTCAGCGCCCATCATTTCTTCCATTGGCCAGCGGGTCTTGAGACCCTGGGCAGCCTGTTGCGTCAGGGTGTTGATGCGTGCCCCCATGCTGCTCACCTCTTCGCGCACCACACCCAGAAAGCGCTCACGCATGGGCGCTTCCAGATCGGGGTAGGCCAGCATCTCGACCGCGGCCTGAATGTTCGCCAGCGAGGATCGGCTGCCTTCGGTCAGGCCGTGCAGCAACTGGTCACGCAGGTGCTCCTCCTCAAACGCCCGGGTCACGTTGTCGAGCATCAGCACAAAGCCGCTGATCTCGGCAGCGCCCCCAGAGGCCTCCATGTCACGCACCGGCGCCATTTGCACCTTGAGCAATTGACCGGCCTGGGTGGACGTGACAAACTGGGCCGAAGGGCTGCCCGCACCACGACTGATGCGCTGCTGGATGCTCTCCAGCGCATGCGCCACCAGTTGCCGGTCGAACACGGCATAAATGGAGCGCCCGATGCCGATCAACTCGGCGCCCCCGGCCAGCGTCGGCGCGATCGAGAGCGTTTTAAATTGAAGGCGGGCGCGGTTGTTGTACAAAATGATGCGGCCGTCCAGGTTGCATACCACCACGCTCTGGGTCAATTCGGACATCAACGCGGCGAGGCGGTTTTTTTCCTGCCGCACACTCAGACTGGCCTGGGCGATTTGTGCCGTCACGTCGGCGCGCAGCGCATCGCGCTGGGTTGCCAGTTCAAAAATCACCCCGGCCAGCGCCTGGGTCTCGGTGGTACCCCGGTGATTCATCGGGACCGCCTGGGGTGCCGCCAGCAAGACCCGGGTTTGTTCCAGCAGGCGCGCAGGGGCGCTGGCATAACGCCGGAACAAGGCATGCAGGGTGGCGCCAATCACCAGCAATCCAATAACCCAGGTCAAACCGATCAGGACAAAACGCGGCGCCAGTTGCTCCGTCAGCTGGGCGCGTTGTTCCGGCTCCAGAGTCGAGGCGACCAGACCGATGGTCAGCAACAACCAGATCAGCGTGGCCACGCCGATCACGGCAATCGCCAGCATCATCCGTCGATCGATCCTGAAACGGTTCATGCCGCCTTGCCCAGCATGTGTGCCACTTTCTGCACCAGTTCCCGCGTGGCAAAAGGCTTGGTCATGTAGTCATCGGCACCGAGCGCCAGACCCTTGGCCACGTCGGTATCGCGCCCCTTGGCCGTTAGCATCAGGATCTTGGTGGCCTGCACCGAGTCATGGCCACGCACTTCCTGGCACACCTCAAAACCGGTCTTCTTGGGCATCATCACATCCAGCAGCACCAGGTCGGGCTGTTCCCGCAGGATGGCATCCACCGCCTCCTGGCCGTCGCGCGCAATCACCACGGTGTAGCCTTCGCGCTTGAGCAGGTATTCCAGCGAAATCACGATGTTGGGCTCGTCGTCGGCCACCAGTATTTTTGGACTCATCTCGGTCTCCTCATTTATGCTCTGAAGGGCAGGTAAAAACAAAACCTCGCCCCCTGTCCGGGTTGTGACTCCAGCCATAACCTGCCGCCAAAATGCTCCACAATCTGGCGACTGATGGGCAGGCCCAATCCCGTGCCCTGGGGCCGGTTGGCAGCGTCCCCGCCCTGACGGAACTTCTCGAAAATCAGCGCCTGTTGTTGTGCATCGACGCCAGGGCCATTGTCCTTGACTGCCACCGTCACACCGCGATCGTCGCCGCTGATGCTTACATCAACCCGACCGCCGGGCACCGGCACAAACTTGGCCGCATTCGACAGCAAATTCAGCATGACCTGGGTCAACCGGTCGGGGTCGGCCATCAACACCAGAGGTATATCCGGCAACGTGAGCTGGACCTGGGTCTGTCGCTCGCGAAACAACTCCGAGGTGGTCGCCACAGCCTGCTGCACCAGCGCACCCAGATCCACCTCGGCGTTGTGCCATTCGGCATGACCCGACTCGATCTTGGCCATGTCCAGCACCTGGTTCACCAGCCGGGAGAGACGCTCGGTTTCACTCACGATGATGGCAATAAATTGGCTGCGTTGAGCCTCCTCCATCGCCGGATCGTCACGCATCAGCTCGGCCAGCGCCCGGATCGAGGTCAGCGGGGTGCGCAATTCATGGGTCACCGAGGACATGAAATCGTCCTTGAGCCGGTCCAGGCTCTTGAGCTGCTCGTTGGCCACGCGCAACTCGCTGGTGGCATGCTCCAGCGAGGCCGACTTTTCTTCGAGTTCAAGAGAATGCGCGCGCAGTTGCGAGGTCTCGTCCAGGATGCGCAACACATCGTCCGGTGTCAGGGCTTCTTCTTCAACGCTGCTGGCCACCAGCACCCGGGCCGAGGCGCTACCCACGGCGCCTGACAGCTGGGTCTCGACAAACTGCACCAGTTGCGCATCCGGCGCGATGTCCTTGAGGCCACGCTGCTTGGCATACGCCGCAAATAGCGCTTGCGCTTTGCCAGCGCCCAGAAAACGCTCGCACAATCGTAACAAATCGGGCACCGTGGCACGGCCGCGCCAAAACACAGGACGCGCCGTGCTGGTGCGCGCGAACACGTCCACAAAAAGCAGCGCCTGACTGGCTTCCTGACCATTGGGTGCGCGCCATAGCGACAAGCCCACATAAGCGCCTACATTGACCAGCAAACTCCAGAACAGCGAATGCGTCAGATTGTCCAAACCCTGCAAACCAAACAGGTGCTCGGGCTGCAACCAGCCCAGGCCCAACAGGCCTTGGGTCAAAAATGCGTCCGGCAACCAACCCGATTTGGCCAGCGACGGCAGCATCAGGGTGTAACACCACATCGAAAAACCTGCTAGCAAACCCACCAGAGCACCCAGGCGAGTCGCGCCTCTCCAGTACAGGCCACCAAGCACCGCTGGGGCAAACTGGGCCACGGCGGCAAAACTGATCAAGCCAATGCTGACCAGCGCATAGGCCTCACCCGCCAGGTGGAAGTAAACATATCCCAGCACCAGAACGCCCAGAATGGCCGCCCGGCGAATCAGCAGCAACACCCGTGTCAGGTCATGCCCGGCCTCGGATCTGAAATGCCGGGTACGCAGCAGCAAGGGCATCACCAGCTCATTACACACCATGGTCGACACCGCAATGGTCTCCACAATCACCATGCCCGTGGCCGCCGACAGTCCGCCAATGAAAGCAAACAGGGCCAGCGCAGGTTGACCCGCGGCCAGCGGCAGCGACAACACAAAATTGTCGGCGTTCATGTTGCCTGGACCGAAGTACAGCAAGCCCCCCAAGGCAATCGGCAGCACAAACAGATTGATCGCCAGCAGGTAAAGCGGGAAGACCCAGACTGCCCGCCGCAGATGGCTCTCACGCACATTTTCGACCACCATCACCTGAAACTGGCGCGGCAGAAAGATCACCGAAAACATCGACAACAGCGTCATGGCAAACCACTGCGTCCAGGCAAAACTATCCCCCTGCTCCAGCCGCAACAACTTCGCCAGATCAGGCACCGCATGCGCGCGCGCAAACAAGTCGGCCAGCCCATTGAACAGGCCATAAACCACGAACAGACCCACCGCCAGAAAGGCAATGAGCTTGACCACCGACTCAAAGGCAATGGCTGCCACCAGGCCCTCGTGACGCTCAGCCGAATCCAGATGCCGCGCACCAAACACCATGGTGAACCCGGCCAGCGCCAGCGCCATGTAAAAGGTGCTGTCCTGCGCCCAGTAGACCTTCGCTGGCAATTCGCCGAGCGAACTTGCCGTGAGCAAGCCGTATCCGGCAGAAATCGCCTTGAGCTGCAAGGCAATGTAGGGAATGATGCCCATCACCGCGATCAGCGTCACCAAACCGGCCAGCAGCGGACTTTTCCCGTAACGGCTACCAATAAAGTCGGCGATCGAGGTGATGCGGTAGGTCTTGGCAATACGAATCATCTTGCGCAACACCAACCAGCCCAGCGTCATGGCCAGCGTGGGTCCCAGGTAAATCGGCAAAAACCAGATGCCTCCGGAGGCGGCTCGTCCGACGCTGCCAAAGTAGGTCCAGGCGGAGCAATAAACCGCCAACGACAGCGCATAAGTCCAGGGATTGGCGATGATGGAGCGACCCTGCGTCGCGCGCCAGTCGCCTAAAGTGGCGACCGCGATCAACAGCAGCAGGTAAACAAATGACGCCCCGACAACAACGAGGGGTGACAACATGTTAGTCGTCCTTGGGTTCCGGGCTTGCTCGCTCCATCAACCAGGCCATTGCGGCAATCAGCAAACCCCAAAGTACAAAAATGGCCAGCGGGAAAAATGGCAGGCCCGCCACATCGGCATCCCGATCCCAAAGACCCAGCAAGGGGAAATTAAGCATCAGCCAGCCCCATAAAAACAGGGCGAGCAGACGCTGAGAATCCAGTCGTTTAAACATCATGACAACCTTGTTTTCCGATCAGTCCTGACCATCCAGCGATGCTGTGCAGCCAGCTTTTGCACGTCGCGCCAACTGGAACAACTCGCGGCAACTTTGGACCAGATGCGCTGGAGTAACTCACATTCAGCCATCGTGTCTGCAGCGGCTTGGTGCCGCATGGCACAGCTGATGCCAAAGTAACTCATCCAGTCGTCGAGGGCACGCGCGGGCACGGCTTCGAATGTAACTGCACAAAGATGATCGATGTCAAGCCATCGGTTGGCCAGGCGCCGCCGCTGGTGCTTGCGGGCAGATCGATCGATCATGGCCTGGTCAAATGCGGCATGAAAGGCCAGAAGGGGAGAGTCACCGATAAAGTCCTCGAAGGCGCCCAAGGCAAGGGCGGGGGCCACGCCGTCCCGTTGCTGCTGCGCGCCGATGCCATGCAGAAGTATGTTGTCTTTGGTCGACACTTCATCTTGCTGCAGCACCACCTCAAAACTGTCGCCAAGGTCCACTTTCAGTGTTTTGGTGGGCCAGTCCACACACATCGCAATTGCCGCAATGGCGAGCAGGCGGTCCCGGTGAATATCCAGACCACTGGTTTCCACGTCCACCACCACCCAGCGCGTTTCGTTGACCGGTGCAGAACGCCGGAGCAGTCTCTGCAATGAATCGAGCCAGGGCACGGTTTATCTCTGGTAGTCCAGTTGCAGCCGCTGCTGCAGCTGTCGCGCCACACGAAAGGATTCACGCAAAATACGCCGGTCAATGTCATTCAGACTGGCAACCACAATTCGGTTTGGGTGGTCCGCCTGGTTCTGCGTGTCAAGTTGAATCCGCAAACGCAAAATTTGCAAGAACTCGAAGCCGTCGACCCATGCGCCGTACTCGGTCGAAGGCAGGCTCAAAAGTGTGCCTACGGCTTCCAAGCGCTTGCGCGTACTGGTCTGATCAATGCCGTGCGCCAGGCTGTAGAGACGGGCGGCATCCACAAAGATGGCGGTTCCCTGCAACTTGAGATCCACCGTGCCTTGTTCGTCCATATCGACTGCCCCCCGCCAGTTCAGCGGCACCGAGCGGGTGAGCGCGTTCAACGCCATTTGTTTGAGAAATCTCGGCGTGCTTTGGGCCGCCAGTTTGACCTCCTGGCGCAGCAAGACAGCCAGTTGGGCATCACCAGCCAGCGGGCGAAAATCGAAATAAATGCTGGCATTGAGCAGGTCTTGCGGAGACCCCTGTGCGATCCACTGCCTGAAACGTTCGCGCCATTGCGCCAGCGTCAGGCAACAAGCGGCCTCGCCAGCCATGATGCCTCCCTTGCACAAGGGGTAGCCACAATCGTCCAAGGCCAGGTTAACGTCATGTGCAAAAATCCGCAGTGCTTCTCGCGTCGGATCGCTGATGTCGTCCGGCAGGATCAGGGCATTGTCCTGATCGGTGGCAATCGTCTGCTCATCCCTGCCTTCTGACCCGAGCGACAGCCAACACAATCGCTTCAAATCAACGCCGTGTTCAATCGCCTTGAGTTTGAGCAGCTGCTCTGTCAGCACATCATTGAGGTGGCTGATCAGGGCGGTCAATTGACGCGCGTGTACCCCCTGGCCCAACAGGCTGCTCGCCAGACGTCGGATATCCGTGGCGAGCGACTTGAGCGTGGCCACATCCGGCGCCGCCCTGATCGATGTGCTGACACTCTTGAGGCTCTGCTTTTGCATAGCAAACAAGTCACGCTCGGACACCATGCCCACGGCAACACCGTCCCGCGTGACGGGCAGGTGACGAATGCCATGACGTGACATCAGCAACGCAGCATCCTGAGCCGTGTGTTGTTCAGTCAACGTAAGGACCGGATGGACCATGACCTGTGAGATGGGGGCACTCAGCGGTACCTGAGCCAGCGTGATACGACCCAGAATGTCATAACGCGTCAAGATGCCCTGCGGTACACCCGCCGGGTCGGTCACCAGCATGGAGCCAATGCGCATCTTGTGCATGCGCTCAAGCGCCACACGCAAAGGGGTTTCGGGTGCACAGTTGACCGGTGTCGTCACGATCAATTCACCCAGTGGCCTCTCCAGTGACTGGTTGGCGCTGGCGTGTGCCGCATAGGCAGCCTGCAATGCCTTGCGTGAAAGCTCCAGAAACTTGGCCGTGCGCAAATTCAAAAACTCCGTGAAAGCCCGACTGCGCTGCGCCAGATTTCGCATCTCTTCCGCCGAAATCGCCAGGACAAAGGTATCGGCACAGGCTCGATAAGTGGCCGTCACAGCGCGCCCCGCTACCGCCGCACTGACAGGAAAAAGATCACCCGCTTCATACTCGAACGCGCCGCCCATTTGCTCGGCAAGGCCCCGCGTACCCGTGACCGCCCCCTGTCGTATGTAAAAGAGGCAGGGCACCTCTCCCATCGCGGGCTCCATCACAATTTCGTCTGGTGCGAAGTAAAGCTGCTGTGCGTGAGTCAGGAAGTAATTCACCTCCTCGGCCGTCATTTGAGCAAAGGGCGGGTGCCTGGCAAGCTCTTGCCGGAAGTTATTGAGCAGACTACCCGACGGGCTCAACTCCTGGCTCGGCTGCGGGTTGAATGCTGCGACTTGGGTCATGCAAACAGTTTAGCCCCAGACAAAACCATACGTCGGGTCAAGAGCAAAAAAGCGTCGCGTTGGGTACGAACAAACACCTAGGACATACCCTAGCAACGCCTCGACTTTCCCCGTATTTTTGTATTGCGAAAAATTTTCTGATGGTTAACCCCTAGGCAACCTGCATTTTCACAGACCCCTGTCAGGAAACAGTCAGCATCAGACTTGACAGTGAGGAGCGAAATATTTTTCAATTAGAAAGAACGCGTAAAGTGCTGTTGACCGTCATTATTCTGAAGAGTCTTATTGAGTTATCTCTCATGTTTATCGTGGCGCGCTTCCTGTTGGGCCTACTCGCCGGATCCAGGCGCGACACGAATGTATTTTGGCAATTGCTGGATGCCGCCGCCAAACCGGCGATCTGGCTCACGAGATGGATTAGCCCCAAGCTCATTCTTGACCGGCACATTCCCCTGGCTGCGGCAAGCTGGCTTCTGATCGCCTGGGTACTGACCGTGAAAGTGAAAATTGACCTGTGCCTGCAATTGGGAGCGAACGCATGCCAATAAATTCGCCTCGGGACAGCCGACCGATCACGACGACTTTGGGGCGTATTCAGCATTTTGCGCTGGCATGGAAGGCCAAGATACTGTTGCTGTTTGGCATGCAGACCCGTGCCAACGAGGTGTTTGAAGACATCTTGCGCCGCTCACCAGGTGACGTCTATGCGATGAATAGCCTCGGGTACGCAGCCCTGCTGAGGAAAGATAACGCGCTTGCGCACAGCTACTTTGCGAAGGTTCGCGAACTGACACCGGCATTGTCCAATGCGCAATTCAATTTTGCTTTTACTGCCGAGTTACTGGGCCTGCTGGAAGACGCCGAACTGGGTTTTCGGTCTGCCCTGGCGATTGAAGAAAAAATGGACCGTGCCTGGTACGGTTTGGCGGTGGTACTGGTGCGTCAGGGTCGATTGCCGGAAGCGCTGATCGCACTCAAGCGCAACACCACCTTGCAACCCATGAGTCCGTTTGGCTGGTACCAGTTGGCCAAAGTGCATGTGGATTTGGAGCAGCCCGAGGAGGCCCGGAAAGTCATTCGGCATCTGAAAGGCTTTGAGCCCAAAGTGGCTGCGCAGCTGGAGCGCGAGACCGGATTGCGCCTGGTCTGATTTGGTTGGTGGAAAGCAAAGTGTAAGTAGAGGTTGGTTTGGCCCATGGCCGCCAGTGTTGACTTGGCGACTCAGCAGCATGGCGGAATGGATATTCATAATATTGAGGAGCAAACAATGCAACTGACAGAAAGGCACCAGGAATACTGGCGCAAAAACCTGAGGATCACTGCCCTTTTATTGGGTATCTGGTTCTTCGTCACATTTATCCTGGTGTATTTCGCACGAAGCCTGACGTTCAGCTTTTTTGGCTGGCCGTTTTCATTCTGGGTCGCAGCCCAGGGCGCGCTGGTGGTGTATTGCCTGATCATCTGGTACTACGCCCGCTACATGAACAAACTTGACATTGAATACGGTGTGTCAGAAGGAGAAGCATGATGTTTGGTGGTGACAACCAGTCGCAAGGCGACTTTAAAAAAGGCCTGAACAAGGTCTATACCTGGTACACCGGAGGCTTTGTAACCTTCGTCATCGCGCTGGCCATTCTCGAGCAGATGGGCATGCCCAAGGCCTGGATCGGCTACCTGTTCCTGGCCGCCACAGTGCTGCTGTACGCCGGCATAGGCGTGATGAGCCGGACCAATGATGCGGCCGAATACTATGTCGCCGGACGCCGTGTGCCCGCCATCTACAACGGCATGGCCACGGGCGCTGACTGGATGTCCGCGGCCTCCTTTATCGGCATGGCCGGCACGCTGTACCTCACAGGTTATGGCGGCCTGGCTTTCATTTTGGGCTGGACCGGCGGCTACTGCCTGGTGGCGCTGTTTCTCGCGCCGTATCTCCGGAAATTTGGTCAATTCACCATTCCTGACTTTTTGGGCGCCCGCTATGAAGGCAACCTGCCGCGCCTGATCGGCGTGTTTGCCGCCATCTTGTGCTCCTTCACGTACGTCGTGGCACAGATTTACGGTGTCGGCCTGATCACCGCGCGACTGACCGGCCTGGCTTTCGAGATCGGTATTTTTGCCGGTCTGGCCGGCATTCTGGTGTGCTCGTTCCTGGGCGGTATGCGTGCCGTCACCTGGACCCAGGTGGCCCAGTACATCATTTTGATCATCGCCTACCTGCTGCCTGTGATCTGGCTGTCGGTCAAGCACACGGGCGTGCCTGTTCCTCAGGCCGTTTATGGCTACACACTTGAAAAAGTGTCCGCCAAGGAAGAGGTGCTGCTGAAAGATCCGAAAGAGCTGGAAGTCCGTGGCATTTTCAAGGCCCGTTCCGATGCTGCGGCTGAAAAACTCAAGGATGTGCCAGCGTCCATGGCCGCTGACAAGGCGGCCGCCGAGAAGAAGGTGGAAGAACTCAAATCAGCCAACGCGCCTGCAGCAGAGATTCAGGCTGCTGAGGCTGCGCTGGCCAAACTGCCCAAAGATGAGGCTGCTGCCCGCGCTGCCTACACCACTGCGCGCACTTCAAACGCGGCCCGTTCTGCACCTCCCATCCGCCATGCCGAGGCCTTCCCGGGCAAGGACGAAGCGACCCAGGATGTCGCGCGCAAGAACTTTATGGCGCTGGTGTTCTGTCTGATGATCGGCACCGCTGCCCTGCCGCATATCCTGATGCGCTACTACACCGTGCCTTCTGTGCGTGAAGCCCGCGAATCGGTGAGCTGGTCGCTGTTCTTCATCTTCCTGCTCTACTTCACAGCGCCTGCCCTGGCCGTCCTGGCCAAGTACGAGGTCTACACCGTGCTGGTGAACACGCCGTTTGCCAACCTGCCAGAATGGATTGCACGCTGGAGTACGGTGGATGCCAGCCTTTTGTCGGTGGTGGATATCAACAAGGACGGCATCCTGCAGCTGGCTGAAATCTCGATCGGTGGCGACATCATCGTGCTGGCCACGCCTGAGATCGGCGGTCTGCCTTACGTGGTGTCGGGTATGGTTGCTGCGGGTGGCCTGGCCGCTGCGCTGTCGACCGCCGACGGCCTGCTGCTGACGATTGCCAACGCCCTGTCGCATGACCTGTACTACAAAGTGCTGGACCCCAATGCGTCTACGGCCCGCCGCGTGCTGGTCTCCAAGTTGCTGCTGCTGGTAGTGGCCTTGGCTGCGGCTTATGTGGCGGCGCAGAAGCCGGCGGACATTTTGTTCCTGGTCTCTGCGGCGTTCTCCTTTGCCGCGGCGGCTTTCTTCCCTGCACTCACGCTGGGTATCTTCTGGAAACGCGCCAACAGATGGGGCGCCTCGCTGGGCATGATCGCCGGTTTGGGCATCACGTTCTATTACATGGTCACCACCCAGCCCTGGCTGTACAAGTTGACCCATGGCGCCGCCATCACGCCTGAGATTCTCAAGGCCAACACCTGGTGGGACATTGCACCGATTTCTGCCGGCCTGTTTGGCGTGCCACTCGGCTTTGCAGTCATCATCATCGTGTCATTGCTCACCAAGGCTCCTGGCAAAGAAATTCAGGAGCTGGTCGAACATGTGCGTTTCCCCAGTCTGGACGGAAAAACCTCTGTGGGTAGCGCAGCGCACTGAGACCGTCATCGTGACAAAAATCATTCGGTTGGAGATCAACCGAATGATTCACGAAATGCCGACAAGAAGGATGGCCCCGATATGTCATATATCGGGGCCATCTTTTTTCCCTTGTGCCAAGTCGCCCTCAAACACAACATGTCCTTGAAGAAAGCATTGTGCAGGTCAGGAACTGGTAAGTACTTCCACTTAACCTCGCTTCCGTCGCAATTCATCAGGAGACATTTTTATGCAAGACGACTTGATACAGAGGGTAGTCAGTAACCCTCAATACCAGGAACTGAAATCCAAGAGAAGCAGCTTCGGCTGGATCTTGACCTGGGCCATGATGATTGCCTACTACGGCTTCATCCTGCTGGTGGCCTTCAACAAGGAGTTCCTCTCGCAGAAGCTGGGGGCTGGCGTCATGACGGTAGGTATTCCGATCGGTTTTGGCGTCATTGTTTTCACGGTCGTGATCACGGCAATTTACGTCCGTCGCGCCAACAGCGAATACGACGACCTGACAGCGGCAATCACCAAGGCGGTACTGAAATGACTCTCAACCCTACAATCAAGAGCGCCATCGCGCTCCTCTCGCTGCTCGGTGTATCGTTTGGCGCTTTTGCGGCCGGCGCTGATTTGGGACAAGCAGTCAAACAAGCCACCAACTGGACTGCCATCGGCATGTTTGTGGCCTTCGTGGTCGCAACCCTCTACATTACCAAGTGGGCGGCTGCCAAGACCAAATCGGCTGCCGACTTCTATACCGCGGGTGGTGGCATCACCGGCTTCCAGAACGGCCTCGCCATTGCTGGCGACTACATGTCGGCGGCCTCCTTCCTGGGTATTTCAGCGGCCGTGATGGCCACCGGCTTCGATGGCCTGATCTACTCCATCGGCTTCCTGGTGGGCTGGCCCGTCATCACCTTCCTGATGGCCGAACGCCTGCGCAACCTGGGCAAGTTCACATTTGCGGACGTGGCGGCTTTCCGCTTCGAACAAAAACCGGTCCGCATTTTTGCGGCCTCTGGCACCCTCGTGGTGGTGGCCTTTTACCTGATCGCCCAGATGGTCGGCGCTGGTCAATTGATCAAGTTGCTGTTCGGTCTGGAATACTACATCGCGGTGATCATCGTCGGTGCCCTGATGATGGTTTACGTGCTGTTCGGCGGCATGACGGCCACCACCTGGGTGCAGATCATCAAGGCCTGCCTGTTGCTGGGTGGCGCGAGCTTCATGGCGCTCTCGGTGATGTGGAACTTTGGTTTCAGCCCTGAAGCATTGTTCGCGGCAGCCGTGCAGATCAAGACCGACCTGGCCTTGAAAGATGGCAAGATCGCCACTGTGGCAGCTCAAGCGGGCTCGTCCATCATGGGCCCGGGCAACTTTGTGAAAGACCCGATCTCTGCGATCAGCTTCGGCATGGCACTGATGTTCGGTACCGCAGGTTTACCCCACATCCTGATGCGCTTCTTCACGGTGCCCAGCGCCAAGGCGGCACGTTCCTCCGTGATGTGGGCCACCGGCTGGATTGGTTACTTCTACCTGCTGACCTTCATCATCGGTTTTGGCGCGATCACCTTTGTTCTCACCAACCCGCAATTCCTCGATGCCAAGGGCGCCCTGCTGGGCGGCGGCAACATGGCAGCGATCCACCTGGCCAACGCCGTGGGTGGCAACGTGTTCCTGGGCTTCATCTCGGCCGTGGCCTTTGCCACGATCCTCGCGGTGGTGGCTGGCCTGACGCTATCGGGCGCTTCTGCAGTGTCCCATGACATCTACGCTACCGTGATCAAACAAGGCAAGGCTGACAGTGCAGATGAGCTGCGCATCTCCAAGCTCACCACCATCGGCCTGGGCATTCTGGCCGTGACACTGGGCATCGTGTTCGAGAAGCAAAACATCGCCTTCATGGTGTCACTGGCTTTTGCGATTGCTGCTTCCGCCAACTTCCCGGTGCTGTTCATGTCCGTGCTGTGGAAAGATTGCACCACCCGGGGCGCGGTGATTGGTGGTTTTCTGGGACTGATCTCCTCCGTGGCCCTGACCGTGGTGTCACCGTCGGTGTGGGAAGCGACACTGGGCAATCCGAAGGGTTCGGCGCTGTTCCCCTACACTTCACCCGCCCTGTTCTCGATGGCCATCGGCTTCATCGGCATCTGGCTGTTCTCGGTGCTGGACAACAGTGCGCGCGCCAAGCAAGACCGTGATGGTTTCCTGGCACAACAAGTGCGCTCGGAAACCGGCATTGGTGCCGCTGGTGCCTCGGGACATTAATCCCCGAGGGATCGCACCACTTATCACTGGATTTCCGGTGCCATAACGCCAAGGGCTGCAGGCAATGTGTCTGTAGCCCTTTTTTATTTTTGGATGAATGCTGTGACCAACGCGTTTTCCTTTGCATCGTCACCTTTCAACGAACTCAGCGCAACCGAACAAACACAGGTGCGTGAGGCGGCCTTGCATGTGCGGCTTAAAAAAGGCGACAGCATGTTGCATCCAGATGTTGCGCCACAGCACCTGTGGGTCATCAAGACGGGGCACGCCCAACTTGACGAGGATGGACAGGTGCACGTCCTCACCAGCGGCGAAGTGATCAGCTGGCGTGCGCTTCTGACCGAACACAGCCACGCCAGTGTCACCGCACTGGACGAGGTCTGCGCCTGGCAGTTGCCAAAGGCGACCATGATGCGGCTGCTGGTCGATAACCCGCGCTTTAGCGTGCGTGTCTTTGCCACCATCGCCAACCATCTCGCGAAAAACGAAGAAATCGACCATAACCGTGAACTGTTGTCGCTGATGTTGTTGCGGGTCAGGGATGCCTACCTGCAAAAGCCTTTTTATGTGGATGGCCAACTCGACCTGGTGTCCGTTTGCCAGCTGCTGTCCGAAAAACACCTGACCAACACCCTGGTACGCGATACCCACGACGGTATGGAACGCATCGGCATGTTCACCACCACCGACCTGCGCGATGCCCTGTTGCATCCCACGCCGCCGGCGCAGTTGGCGGTGCGTGATGTCGCCCGTTTTGATTTGATCACCCTCCCGCCGGATGCCGAGCTGTTCGACGCGCTGCTGGTCATGCTGCGGCATCGGGTGCACCGGGTACTGGTGAAAGAGGGTGAGACCATTGTCGGGGTGCTGAGCCAACTCGACCTGATGAGTTTCATGTCCAACCACTCACACCTGATCACGCTGCAGGTGGAGCAGGCGCAGAATGTGGCCGAACTACAGGTGGCCGCCTTGCAGGTGGACGACACCATCAAGATGCTGCAGCGGGGCGGCACACGCATCGAGATCATCTCGCGACTGGTCAGCGAACTCAACAGCCAGATTTTCGCCCGTCTGTGGGCACTGCTGGCGCCGCCGGATCTGGTGTACAACAGCTGTCTGCTGGTGATGGGAAGCGAGGGCCGCGGCGAGCAAATTTTAAAAACCGATCAGGACAACGCCCTGCTGCTGCGCGACGGTTACCAACACCCCCGGCTGGCAGATATCACCCGCCAGTTCAGCGACGCGCTGCTGGGTTTTGGTTACCCGCCCTGCCCAGGCAACATCATGGTCACCAACCCGATGTGGTGCCAGAGTCTGGGCAGCTTCAGGCAGACCGTCGGCCAGTGGTTGCATGGCACCGACCCGGAAGGCAAGATGAACCTGGCCATCTTCATGGATGCCCGCGCCGTCGCGGGTGATGCCGCCTTGCTGGTGAACGCCCGTGACTTTGCGCTCCAACTGGCGATTGGCAGCGAAACCTTTGTCAGCCACATGGCCAGTGCGATCGACCAGTTTCCAGAACCGGCCAGCGGCTGGTGGCAGCGCCTGCCGCTGATACACAGCCGCGAACCTGAAACCTTTGACCTGAAGAAAATTGGCACCTTCCCGATTGTTCATGGTGCACGCGCGCTGGCGTTGAAGTACCGCCTCGATGCACTGGGCACGGTCGAACGATTGCAGGCTCTGGCCAATCGCCAGATCCTGCCCACCGCGCTTGTGCGCGATCTGGTGGAAACCCTGCGCATGCTGATGACGCTCAAGCTTCGCAACAACCTGCGCCAGCGTGCTCTCGGACAAGACATCAGCAATCTGGTCGAACTTAGCAGCCTGGGCACGCTGGACCGTGATCAGCTCACTGATGCGCTGGGCATCATCCGCCAGTTCAAGCAGTTTTTACGGCTGCACTTCCGGCTGGAAGACTGAGCGCGCGGCTAACGCAATGTCAGGTGCCGCGTGCCATCAAAGGCCGTGACTTCCCCGATATCCACCGCATCGCCAAAACCCTGCGTCCTGAAAATCGCCAGCACCGCATCAACCGTCTCAGGCGCGCAACTCACCAGCAGGCCGCCGCTGGTTTGCGGGTCAGTCAGCAGGGCCTGCTCGACCTCGGAAAAACCGGCCGGCAAACTCACCTCATGGCCGTAGGCTGCCCAGTTGCGCCCCGAGGCACCAGTGATGCAACCCTCTCGTGCCAGGTCACGCACCCCCGCCAGAAACGGCACGTTCTGCCAATCGAGTTGAACCGTACAAGCCGCACCACGCGCCATCTCCAGCACATGGCCGGCCAGCGCAAAACCGGTGACATCGGTCAAGGCATGTACACCATCGAGCGCGGCCAGCGCCGGGCCGGGCGTGTTGAGCTGGGTCGTGACACGCATCATCTCGGCGTAGCCTGCGGCGTCCAGCTTGTCTTTCTTGAGCGCGGCCGACATCACCCCCACGCCGAGCGGCTTGCCCAGAATCAGGCGATCCCCGACGCGAGCGCCGGCGTTGCGCTTGACCCGGCCCGGGTGCATCAGCCCCATCGCCACCAGACCATAAATCGGTTCGACCGAATCAATCGTGTGACCGCCGGCAATCGGGATGCCTGCGGCCCGGCAGACACTGGCACCGCCCTCCAGAATCCGGCCAATGGTTTCCACCGACAACACGGCAATCGGCATGCCCACCAGCGCCAGTGCCATGATGGGTGTGCCACCCATGGCATAGACATCGCTGATGGCGTTCGTGGCGGCAATGCGGCCAAAGTCAAACGGATCATCCACGATCGGCATGAAGAAGTCGGTGGTGGCAATCAGCGCCTGTTCGTCATTGAGCTGGTACACCGCCGCGTCGTCGGCAGTCTCGATGCCCACCAGCAGTTCCTTGGGCATCGGCATCGCCGTGGTGCCCTTGAGGATGCTCGACAGCACACCGGGCGCGATCTTGCAACCACAACCGCCGCCATGCGACAGGCTGGTCAGACGCGGCTCAGTGCGCACTGAAGCTGCCGCAGTGGCAGAGGAAGAGGCTTGGGGCATGTCAGTCATGGCGTTTGTTCCCGATGGGTCATGGATCAATCAGGACACCATTATCCGGCGCAAGCGGCACAGACACAGGCCTTGCCGCGTGCGGCATCCGGCACCTTGGCAAGCAAATCCTGTGAGAACTGCATTTGGCTACACCAGCAGGGTGGCTGCTGGAGGCCCGTGGCAAGCTCAAGCGCCATGGCGCATTGGTTGGCCTGCCCGCACAGCGGACAGGCTTCCGGCTTGAGGGCTGCAGCGGGTGTGATTTCAGCCGACAAGCGCAGCCTTCACCTTCAGCCGCCAGCCATGCAGCAGCGGCTCGGTATAACCGCTGGGTTGCGCCAGTCCCTTGAACACCAGGTCGCAGGCGGCCTGGTAGGCCATGCTGGTGTCAAAGTGGCCTGCCATCGGCTTGTACAGCGGATCACCCGCATTCTGCGCGTCCACCACCGCGGCCATGCGCTCAAAAGTCTCCTTGACCTGGGCTTGGGTGACCACCCCGTGGTGCAGCCAGTTGGCCATGTGCTGGCTCGAAATACGCAAAGTGGCACGGTCTTCCATGAGCGCGATGTTGTGGATGTCGGGCACCTTGGAGCAACCCACGCCCTGGTCGACCCAACGCACCACGTAGCCCAGAATGCCCTGGGCGTTGTTGTCGAGTTCCTGCTGCTTCTCGGCCTCGCTCCAGTTCGGGCTGGCCGCCACCGGCACCTGCAACAGACCGTTGAGCAGGTTGTTGCGCTCTTTGTCGGCATTGATTTTTTCCAGCTCCTTCTGCACATCCTTGACCAGCACCTGATGGTAGTGCAGGGCGTGCAGCGTGGCACCGGTGGGGCTCGGCACCCAGGCGGTGTTGGCGCCCGCCTTGGGGTGGCCAATTTTTTGCTCCAGCATGGCTTTCATGAGGTCAGGCATGGCCCACATGCCCTTGCCGATTTGTGCCTTGCCACGCAGCCCACAACCCAGGCCAACCAGCACATTGTTGCGCTCATAAGATGAAATCCAGGCGCTGCTCTTCATGTCGCCCTTGCGGATCATTGGGCCTGCCAGCATGGCGGTGTGCATCTCGTCGCCGGTACGGTCCAGGAAGCCGGTGTTGATGAAAGCAACGCGGCTGGCGGCGGCGGCAATACAGGCCTTCAGGTTGACGCTGGTGCGGCGCTCCTCGTCCATGATGCCAAGCTTGACGGTACTGTCCGGCAGGCCCAGCATGGCTTCGACACGGCCAAACAGTTCAGCAGCAAAAGCGACCTCAAAGGGGCCGTGCATCTTGGGTTTGACGATGTAGACCGAGCCCTTGCGCGAATTGCGGATGGCATCCTTCTTGGTCTTGGCGAGGTCGTGCATGGCAATCGTGGTGGTGACCACGGCGTCCATGATGCCCTCGGGAATTTCACGCGTGACACCCTGCTTGTCGGTGTACAGAATGGCGGGGTTCGTCATCAGGTGGCCGACATTGCGCACAAACATCAGCGAGCGGCCATGCAGGCGCACCTGCTTCTTGCCTTCGGGCGCGGTGTACAGACGATCGGCATTGAGGCCGCGGGTGAAGGTCTTGTCGCCCTTGGCCACTTCCTCGGTCAAAGTGCCCTTCAGGATGCCGAGCCAGTTGCTGTAGGCCAGCACCTTGTCGTCAGCATCCACGGCGGCCACCGAATCCTCGAGGTCGAGGATGGTGGACAGCGCGGCTTCCACCACCAGGTCAGACACACCGGCCGGGTCGCTGGCGCCAATGGCGGTGGCACGGTTGATGATCAGGTCCAGGTGCAGGCCGTTGTGCACCAACAGCACGCTGGAAGGTGCCTTGGCCTCGCCCTGGTAACCCACCAGCTGGCTGGCATCCGCCAGGCTGGTGTTGCTGCCGTCGGCCAGCTTGACGGCCAGTTTGCCACCCTTGACACGGTACTCGACCGAATCCACGTGTGAGCCCTTGCGCAGCGGAGCGCAACGATCGAGCACGTTGCGCGCGTAGGCAATCACCTTGGCGCCGCGCTTGGGGTTGTAGCCACCCTTTTTACCGACCTTTTCGCAGCCCTTGGCTTCGTCGATGGCATCGGTGCCATACAACGCGTCATACAGCGAGCCCCAGCGCGCGTTGGCGGCGTTCAGCGCGTAACGCGCATTCAGGATCGGCACCACCAGTTGCGGGCCGGCCTGCTTGGCCAGTTCGGCATCCACGTTGGCGGTCGAGATACGCGCCTTCTTGGGCGGCGTGACCAAATACCCGATGTGCTCGAGGAAGGCACGGTAAGCCAGCATGTTGGTGATCGGACCGGGGTTGGCCTTGTGCCAACTGTCAAGCTCGGTTTGCAGACGGTCGCGTTCGGCCAGCAGGGCGATATTCTTGGGCGCCAGATCAGCCACGATGGCACCAAAACCCTTCCAGAATTTGGCCGGTGCCACACCGGTGCCGGGCAGGACCTGGGTTTCAATGAATTGGCACAGATTGGCGGCAACCTGGAGGCCGTTCTTGGTGATGCGTTCAGTCATGATGATGTGGCTCAGAGTTAAAAGTATGTACTACGGCCCGATTTTAATTTGGGATGCCGACACCCATCGCGACGCCACCACGCAAGAGCTGTGACAAAAATGCAGGTAATGGCGACCCGCGCCACGCTGGAAATAGAATCGGGCCATCGGCAAATGCCCGCACTGGCCCCGCTATGCGAGCTGCGAAAGCAAGCCATGAATCCAAGCACTCCTGCCGCCCCCACGCCCTGCCGCTGACCGGCCCGGGCGTGGTCGAATTGACGCACATGGTTCTGGGCCCGACCTGCGGCATGCTCCTGGCCGACATGGTGCTGGAAAACTTCAATCCCGACACCATGGCCAAATACGGGCTCGACTACGCGTCAATGTCCAAAGTCAACCCAAAGCTGATTTATGTCAGCCACAAGGGATTTTTGCCCGGCCCCTGAGAAAACCGCACCGCGCTGGATGAGGTGGTGCAGAAGATGGGTGGCCTGGCCGAAATCAACCTGACTGCTGGCGAACGTGCCGGGGACACCACCAAACGGTGCAGTTTCCATTCACCATGGACGGCCGACGCCGTCGCTTGAATTCTCAAACCGACACAGGCATCGCCTGCTCTGCCAGGCTGGCGTGCAGGGCCGCACCGAGTGGCAGCACGGCATCGTTGAAGTCGTAGCGGTTGTTGTGCAGATGACAACTGCCCATGTCGTTCTCTGTGCCCTGCCCGAGCCGAAGGTAGGCACCGGGCTTGACACGCAGCATGAAGGAAAAATCTTCGGCACCCATGCTCGGCTCCAGATCCCGCACCAGGTTGGCAGCACCCACCAGGCTCTCGGCGACATCACCGGCAAAACAGGCCTCGGGCACCGTGTTGACGGTGGCCGGGTACATGCGCTGGTAAGTCACTTTGGCACTGGCACCAAAGGCCTGCGCCACCGAACTGCAGAGTTCGTTGAGACGGCGCTCGATCAGCGCCTGCACCTCGGGCTTGAAGGTGCGCACCGTGCCGACCAGGGTGGCGCTGCCGGCCACCACACTCATGGCGCCGAGATCGCCTGCCTGCATGGCGCACAGGCTGATGACGGCGTTGTCGACCGGCTTGACATTGCGCGACACGATGCTTTGCACCGCGGTGATGATGTGCGCTGCCACCAGCACCGGGTCCACAGTCTGGTAAGGATGCGCGCCGTGGCCGCCCTTGCCGGTGATCTCGATCGTGATGCGGTCTGCGGCCGCCATCATCGGGCCTGAATTGAGCCCGATGGTGCCCGGGGGCATGGCGGGCCAGTTGTGCATGCCAAACACCGACTGCACCGGAAACCGCTCGAACAGGCCGTCGTCGATCATGGCCTGGGCGCCCGCATAACCTTCTTCACCAGGCTGAAAAATCAGCACCGCGGTGCCGTCGAAGTTGCGTGTCTCGGCCAGGTAACGCGCCGCACCGACCAGCATCGCGGTGTGGCCGTCGTGACCACAGCCATGCATCAGGCCGGGTTTGCCGGACTTCCAGGCAAAGTCGTTGTGCTCGGTCATCGGCAAAGCATCCATGTCGGCGCGCAAGCCAATCATCCTGCTGCTGTTGTGCTGCCGACCCCGGATCACGGCAACCACACCCGTCTTGCCAATGCCGGTGTGAATTTCGTCGACGCCGCAAACGGTAAGCGCCTGCTGCACACGCTTGGCGGTGTAAACCTCTTCGAAGCCCAGTTCCGGATTGGCGTGCAGGTCACGCCGCAGGGCGGTCAGTTCAGGGTGAAAATCGGCAATATGGGCGAAAGCGCGGCTGTTGCTGTATTTCAAAAGACTGTCCCTTCTGGTCAGTTAGCTCACTTCAACGCAGTGACGCAAATAACACCGTCATTGCGAGGAGCGCAGCGACGCGGCAATCCAGGACCTTGAATACTTGGATTGCCACGCTTCGCTCGCAATGACGATGGCTCTGAAATCGGCCATCACACCTCGAACAGATCGACATCCGCCTGATTGGCCGGTGGTGTCACGCCGAGGTGCCGGTAGGCGGCGAGCGTGGCAATGCGGCCGCGCGGGGTGCGCTGCAGGTAACCCTGCTGGATCAGATAGGGTTCGATCACATCCTCGATGGTTTCGCGCTCTTCACCAATGCTGGCGGCAATGTTGTCCAGGCCGACCGGGCCGCCGTCGAAGCGGTGGATCACGGCTTCCAGCAATTTGCGGTCCATCAGGTCGAAGCCCTGCGGGTCGACGTCGAGCATGGCCAGCGCGCGGTTGGCGATGTCGAGTGTGATCTCGCCGATACCCTTGACATCGGCATAGTCACGCACGCGGCGCAGCAGGCGGTTGGCAATGCGCGGCGTGCCGCGTGAACGGCGCGCAATCTCGAAACCGCCCTTGTCATCGGTGGTGACCTTGAGCAGCCCGGCACTGCGCTTGACGATACGCGCCAATTCCTCGGGGGTATAAAACTCGAGCCGCGCCACAATGCCGAAGCGGTCGCGCAGCGGGTTGGTCAACATGCCGGCACGGGTGGTGGCGCCCACCAGCGTGAAGGGCTGCAGGTCCAGCTTGATGCTGCGCGCCGCCGGGCCTTCGCCGATCATGATGTCGATCTGGTAGTCCTCCAGCGCCGGGTAGAGGATTTCCTCGACCACCGGGCTCAGGCGATGGATCTCGTCGATGAAGAGCACATCGTTGCGCTCCAGGTTGGTCAGAAGCGCCGCCAGGTCCTTGGGTTTTTCGAGCACCGGGCCACTGGTCTGGCGCAGGTTCACGCCCAGCTCTGCGGCGATGATGTGGCTGAGCGTGGTCTTGCCGAGTCCCGGCGGGCCAAACAGCAGCACATGGTCCAGC